>CDYK01037059.1_pt1 | contig 107664 bp, 77 predicted proteins | sample 554841 | NCBI WGS metagenome assembly CDYK01 (sample SAMEA3182102, study PRJEB8094) | gut metagenome | biome: human; feature: gut; material: Stool; isolation source: human stools | place: Canada | collected 2013-02-18
TTTTTCTTTTTCTCGTCGTCTCTCTTTGCGAAAGGGAGGTAAAAGAAGAAGAGAAAGGAGTTCTTAGCAAACCGGTTTCTTAATCAGCAAGTCAATCGTCGATTGCATTCCTTTCGGAAAGCGGGTGCAAAGATAAGAACTTTATCACATAACCTCCAAATGTTTCGGAAGTTTTTTTTTCAAATTTCTTTTCGACCGCCGCATTCTTGGTTGGAATTAAGGCAAAAGGAAAGAAAAACGTCAGAGTTCTTACGCCGTTTCTGTCAGAATGTCAATTGCAAGGCTTTCCGTCTCTTGGAAAGCGGGTGCAAAAGTAGCGCATATATCCATTCAATCCAAATATATCTATCATTTTTTCGCATGTTTTTTGAAACTAATTTGTAACTCGTTGATTGATAAGGATGTTGTAGAACATATTTTTAAAAGGAGGTGTGGGCGGGCACGGAAGGATATACATTATATATATACGTGCACGCGAGAAAGAGAGAATTGAGATAGTATTATTATAAATAAGCAGGATTCTGAGGCGGGGGATCTTGCAAAATAGTGAAAGCATGAAAGCAAGGACACTCTTTTATCCATTCTTCCGGTTCTATTTCACCGTTATGGTTCAGGTCGGGGCTAAGATCACGATGTCCCACTAACCTACTACCGGGATAATCCCGCAATAGCAACATGACCAATACACGGAGGGAATGTTTCTGGAAATCGGTTCTCGTATCGGAAGCGCGGCCGTTCGTATCCAACCCGCCTTCATAGCATACACCTATTGAGTGAGCATTGTAACCTTTCGCATGTGCACCGGGCGTTTTTACCGGACGAAGACTTTTGATATCCCCGTTCTTCCTTATATAATAATGATAACCTGCGCCGGAGAAGCCCCGGCGCAGGTGGTCTGTGGTTAAATCATATTCCGTATAACAACGGTCAGCGCGGGTGGCGCTGCAATGAATCACGATTAAATCAATTTTTCTCATAGATAAAAGATTATACTGTCATCGCATGCGCACTCAGCGCACCCAATAGAGCAGAAGCTACAGCAATTACAATTTTCAAAATCTTGTCCCAAGTCGTTTTCTTCATAAGAGAGTTTTTTAGTGATTAGCGATTAGTGATAAATGATAAGCAGGCTGCGCAGCCTTTAATTTTTAATTTCCAAAGCCTCCGGATTTAGACCCTATCCCAGCGGATCATCTTCAATCCCGCCGTCGCCGCCGGAATCACCACCGCCGGAGTTGCCACCGGAAGAACTGACATCTTCGTCTTTCGGGCTATAAAGCTGGAAGGTAATATTATTGGGCGCACTTCGAGTGGTGGCATTCGCCTCGTTCACCAGTCTCAGACTGCTATCCGTAAGGAAGCGAATATTCACCTTATCAATATTCTTCACCACACAATCCTCGGCTTTCTCAGTGCCCACACTATGAAAGGTGGTATAAAATACTCCGAAGCCATCCAGTTTCACACTGTCCCCGTCCGTCAACTTACGTTTCAGGTTACGCACAATAGCTTTCATTACATGCTCCACGTCCTCGGCAGACATGCCGCCCATTTCTTCGATTTCCTGGGAAAGGCGCTTGATGTCATACAGCCTGGAGGTGCGAGCTTTACGCTTCAGGTAATTCAGTTTAGGAGACGAGACATCCCCGACTTTCCTGTGGCGCAAGGTGCGCTCTACAATTACTGCCATAAAATTAAAAAGGTTTAAGTTATAAAAAATAAGTTCCTGTCGTCTGAAGCGAAAAGAGAGAAAATCCCGCGGCGATCTTCCTTTTCCGATTCGGTGAAACAAAGGTACGACAGGGTGATGAAAGGAATTCCGGTTCAGTCCGGTTGGGGAAGCAATGGGAACAATAAAGCATTAATAAATCATTGTAAGGTGAAACAAATGCACTATATTTGTGTAGTAATTGACATTATCAGATATAAATAGTATAACAGGATGGAGATTTTAGAAACCAATAATCAGGATATCCGATGGAAACAACGTTTTCAAAATTACGAGAAAGCATTCCATCGTTTATCGCGTGCAATAGAGATAGTCCGGATTACCCCCGATGACAACCTATTGCAATCCGGGCTTGTACAGACATACGAATATACATTTGAACTCGCCTAGAAAACATTGAAAGATTATCTGGAAATGGAAGGATTTCTTTTGCGTTCTCCACGCGAAACAATCCGGCAAGGATTTCAAAGCGGATATATCACAAATGCCGAAGACTGGTTACAGGCATTGGCAGACCGGAATCTGACCGTTCACATCTATGATGATGAAATCATTGTACGTGTTCTCAGAGATATCTACGAACGCTACTTCTTTATCCTGCAAGAATTCTACACTAATTTCAAAGTCAGAGCCGATGAATGAAACTCACTGGAATAAATATGGCATAAGTGCAACAAACGGAAAGTGGATCACAGATATTCTTTCACAATTTGCCGAAGTGCAGGAATCCATTCTTTTTGGTTCGCGGGCTAAAGGAAACTTTAAACCCGGTTCTGACATCGACCTTGCTGTTAAAGGACCGGTTTCTAAAGACACATTATCCGCTCTGCTCACCGCCTTTGAAGAGTCATTATTACCTTACTTCGTAGACGTGGTGATTTACGAACACATCACAAACGAAGCTCTAAGAGAGCATATCGACCGGGTAGGCATAAGTATCTACAAATCATAATATTCCCCTCTTAAAGAGTTGTATTATTCACGAAAAATCAGTAACTTTACGTCATATTTAAAACTCATAAACCTAAACTTTAATTATGACAAAATCTGATGCAAGCCTCTCTACGGAAGAGGTATTCCCCATCCGTAGTTACGGAAAAGGCGAACTCGCCTGTCTCTATATCCACAACGTACAACAGGCAAGCGCCGTCAAGGAATTCAACATTTGGATTCGGAAAGCGCCCGGACTGGAACAGAAACTTTTGGAAACAGGGATGAGCCGCAGTGCAAGGAGGTACACCCCGAAGCAGGTACGGCTCATCGTAGAAGCGTTGGGAGAACCTTAAATCCACGCCTTATTGTCAAACTGCGTATTTATGGGGCCGGGCTTATCACCCGCTCCCTCTTCACAAGGCGAGTAGCGCCCGTTTACGATGTTATACACGAAAGTCGCATTGCCGGGAGTACCCAGATGCTTGAACTTCACCTTCTCAACATGTATCGTCACCAATCCTTTCTGATCGTCACGTTCCACGATGATACCGAAATCGGCCTTGTTATAAAAATCTGAGGAACCGAAGATGTCATACATCCCCACACAGGGAGTGACACCCGTCAGCGGATTGCGGTTCATCTTACGCGGATGGGCTACAAGGATGACCAGGCAATGGTAGTGCGTGGCAAAGCGGCTCAGACTGTTCAGCAGTGAAGACAGGTATTGAAGCTCCGTCTGTCCCGGCGGGAGGCGCTGGTCGATGCGGTTCAGCGGGTCGATAACCAGGATACGGATACCTTTACGCACTACCAACCCGCGGGCTTTCTGGAGGATCGTGTCTATAGAATAATCCTCATCGCCCGGAAGGATGTGGCACACATTTTCCGTAAGGAACTGCACAGACTTTTGGTAAAGCTCCTCCGTCATCCCGACACTGGGATTAAATCCGAAGCCCGTCAACTTCTCAATCAGCTTACGGTGATGATACACGATGGGCATATTCTCTGGGCTGAAATAGGCAACCTTCCACTGGTGGCGCAGGCAAAGTCGCATTACCAGCTCGTCCAACCATTCCGACTTACCGTCACCGGGACGGCCGCTGATTAGCAGCAGACGCTGAAGCTCGAGTGTACAATATTTATCGAAATTCTCCCAACCAGTTTCGGCACCGCTACTCATGCCGTTCTCGTAGAGGGCACGCAGCTCCCCAGCGAGCTCTTCGGCAGTGAAGACTCCTTCCAAAGGGATTTCCTCAGCCTGCTCTATGCAGATACCAAGACTTTCCGCACCAAATTGAGCCAGATGCTCATTGGCGTCCTTGCACCCCGGACCAAAATGCACAATCCGGCAACGCTCCGTTCCTAGGCGGCGGAGAAGCTCATCGCGCAGTTTCAGGCCGGCGGAATCCTCGTCCACGGCGATATAAATGGTTTTCTTATCTTCAAAGTGAGTGGGAATGAAACGGTCCAGCCAGGTCAGGTTACTGTTGGCACCGCTGGGCACGGATACGACATCCCGACGACCGATGGTGACGAACGAGGCAGCATCCATTTCACCCTCGGTGATGATACATTCGGGTGTGTCCAGGATGGAGTCTATGTTGTAGGGGATGAGTTCAGCATCCTTCACCATTTTGAAATGCTTCTGTCCGCTTCGGAATTTGGTGTTAACCAATTCGCCGCTTTCGAAGTAATTGAAGCAGATGCAGTTCTCCAGTTTGCCGGACTGGGGCATAAATTCTTCCTGTTCGGTGATCCGCAGGTCGCGGATGGCGGACTGGGACAGGTAGCGGGTGGAAACGAGGTAATGCTCGGTCTTTTCGCTAAGTGTCAGCCGGGTGGGGTCGAAGGTCGGGCGGCGAAAATGGGCGGGAGGTACTTGCTGCCGTTTACGCGACTCCGCCCTTTGGCGGCGTTCGCGGAGTTCGGTTTCGTCGGGGACACAGCCTTTCCAGCCGCAGTGGTGGCAAAGGAACTTACCATCGTCCAAATTGACGGAAAGGGATTTGTCACGCTTGTTATGGCGGGTTTCTGTGCAGTGGGGGCAAGTGGTTTTGATGTGGCCGGCAGTGCGTCGGTTGACGTCGATGCCGAGGGAATGGAAATCTCTCATTGTAGTGTATTTGACGGAGTTTTTTTAGACAGAAGAACAAAAGAACATATTTTCGCCTCATGAGGGCGTTGTTTTCGTCCCGTGGAAGGATTTTTTCCGTCCCACGGGGCGAGGTGGTGCCGTCCCGTGAGACGGATTTCGTCACTTCACGAGGCCGCTTTGCTTCGAAGCCGGGGAAGAATCCATTGCTTCGTCCGGTCGTTCCAGATAGCATTGTCTTCCGGGCGGGGAGGTGCTTCGTCGGGGATGGGGCAACCCATGTAGGTGCGCTGCCCGCCGATACGCTTCTCGAAGCGGTAAGGGTCGAGTGAATGGCTCTGCTCGGCAGCCTCCAGCTTCAAAAGCTCTGCATGTAGGAAGGCTGAGGTACGGCTGCCGGGAGCCGTGAAGTTAGCAAAATACTGGTGTACGTCACTGCTGTTCAGCAAGGACGGGCCCTTGTCGTAGAGCAAGATGTGCTGCTTGAAAAAGCCTACAGCCTCTTTGAAGTACCGGCTCAGCAAACCACCATACCCGCTCTTCATGCAGGCAATTTCCGCCCAACTGCTTTCCAGGCACAGCCCGTCCACCAATTCCTGCCAGGGACGAATGGCGTGAAGGGCACTACCGCCGGAAAAAGGAGAAACGGAAGCATTGGCGGAGACACCGGTATCGGCAGGAACACTGGTATCATTACGATCAACAGCAGCAGCAGATATTTCTTTTTCTTTTGCTGCTGTTGTTATTATATCTCTTATATTCTCTTTTTGCTGTAGATTTTCATTCGATAAACCACTGATATTCGGAGTATTGCAATTTATTTCAGATTCATTTCCATCGCGATTTTTGTCCATTGTCTGCCTGTTTTTCGTCGAAAAGACGGCATTTTTGCCCGGTTTTACATCATTGTCTGGGTACTTTTTGCCATTTTGCCCACTGTTTTCCGCTATGTTTTCTTCTGCTTTTTGCGGTTCTACAACGCATTTCGTATTGAGCTGCACAGGTGAAAAACAACTGTCGGTGACGGTGAACAAACCGAAATCCGTAACGATCTTCATCATATAAGGATAGGTAAAATTACGAGTGGCAAAAGGTTTCAGGTATTTCAGCTCCGCTTCCATATCAGGCAGCAGGCTCAGCTTTTCCATTATATACCAGTAGGCGCCGTAAGCCTTGCCGCCTTCCTGACGGAGCATGTTCTGGATGCGGGGATCATTGAAAGCCATAATCTCATGTTTAAGGTAAAAGTGCTTATTCATTTCTGCTTAATTCTGTTTTAAATAATTTATCTTTTTGACTCTGCAAAGATCCGATATATACACCAATATACCAAAAACGGCTTTTCGCGAAAAAAGCCGTTTTTACCCTATTTGAAAGTCAAAAGAAGAAGAAGAAATCACTCCTTTGGATAAAGTTCAGAATACAACTTATACAGTTCATCTTCAATGCTTTTGACATTCAACACATTACCACTACCGTCCGCATCCATGAAGTTTATAAGCAGATGTAAAGTATTAGCAAGCAAGCGGGCTCCATGCAATCCTTCTCCCCCATTCCGGCTGACAAGCAGATGTACAAATGGAATCAAGAAAAGTATACGCTCTTCATACTCCACACGTAAACAACTGTGACACTGCGACAAACACTCCATTGCGCGATGCAATTCTTCACTCTCTTTCTCAAAAACAACATGAAAACCTTTCCCGCGGAAAAGCTTCACATCCTCAATAGGATTTTTTTAGCCATAATTGTACTATTTGAAAATTGTTTATTTATAATATGATAACATATCGAATACAAAATTAGTAATACTTCACCGGAATATCGTAATTTCGCAGGATTTTATACTCAGTTTTTTCACCTTGCAAAACACTGACAATAAAAAAAGGAAAGATAGATAATAAGGTACGTGTATATGTATAAACCTTCTTTATATAAATATTTAAAATAGGACAATAGCAGATAGATCGTAATTTTATCGGATAAACATCAAAACACAAAGAGCCGCCACGGAACACCTTCCGGGCGACTCTTCTTTCATAGAAGTAATGTAACAGAAAGAGAGTATAATACAGAGATTTAGTCTTGTCCTCCTCCCAATGCTTGGAACAGATTAATTAAGCTTTGTATTTCGGTAAAATGATTGGCAGTTTGCGACAGTTGCGCACTTAGCAAAGTCTGCCGGGCCGTAAGCACTTCCAGATAGGTGGTGTTACCATGCTCCATCAGCAAAGAAGTACTTTTCAGGGCAGTTTGCAGAGAAGCAACCTGTTTATCCAACAGTAGTTTCTTCCCCTGGCTGGTCTGGTAAGCCGTCAAGGCATCGTTCACCTCACTGCCTGCATTGAGCAAGCTCTGCTGGAAACCAAGTGCAGCCTCTTCCTGCCGTGCACGGGCAATGCGGTATTGAGCCACAACCTGCCCCCGATTGAAAAGCGGCTGCGTCAATGAACCTACAGCAGATGCCAGAAACTTGCCCGGATTGAGAATCATGCTTCCTGCCGAGTTCGTCCAACCGGCATTTCCACTTAAAGTAATGGAAGGATAGAAAGCAGAACGAGCCTGATTCGTACCATAGAATGCTGCCTCGAGCGAACGTTCGGCACTACGGACATCCGGTCGCCCGGAAAGCATCTGCACAGGAATACCTACCGAGAAGTCGGCGGGGAATTGCTGCTGCTGCAAGCTGCCACGTTCGTAGTGACGGGGTGTTTCGGCAAGCAAAAGGGCAAGACTGTTCTCGGTCTGGCTGATCTGCTTCTGCAAGTCGAGCACAGAGCCTTGTACCTGATAGTAAGTAGCTTCCATCTGCGATACGGCCGATTCATTCGCCATTCCGGCGTTCATCAGGGCGCGGGTGGATGCCACGGTTTCTTTCCATGCCTCTTCCGTCTGCCGGGAGATGGCGAGTTGCTCGTCCAGCATCAACAGCGTATAGTAAGTATTGGCTATTCCTGCAATCAATTGGGTACGCACAGCCTGGCGGTAGTCCTGGCTCTGGGCATACAATGCCTTGGACTGCTTCTTGGCATTGCGCATACGGCCGAAAACATCCAGTTCCCAACTGGCGGTAACGGGCAGTGAATAAGCCTGTGTAGCCTTATGCGTATCGAAGCTGCTCACAGTGCCCTGCGGAGCAAGAGCAAAAGCAGGCAGGAAAGCAAGCTTGGCAGACATCAGCGTGGCCTGTGCCTCTTCTACGCGAAGCTCGGCAGACTGATAGTCGGTGTTATTCTGCAATCCCTGCTCGATGAGGGATTGCAAATGAGGATCGGTAAAGAGCTCCCGCCAATCCATATTACCCAGACTGGCAGTGTCTTCGGCCACTACTTCCCCACCATAAAGCTGGTCGGGGACAGAAGTAACGGGCTCGTATTTGGTATAGATGCCACAACCGCTCAGCAGCAGGCCGGTGACAGCTAATGTGATGATTTGTTTTTTCATTCTTCAGTATCTTTAATATGTTTCCGGGAATTGATCTTATCAATAATGCACCATAGAATCAAGGCAATGCAATATGCCACCACCTGCTCTATCCAGAATATTTCACCTTGATACATCATTCCTCCTTCATTTATTTACTACTTCGTTCAGCTTCACTCTTCTCCTTTTCAAGCAACACCTGCACGTCTGCTTCTTCTTCCATCGGCGGACGGATTTTTTCCTGCAGGAACTCAAAGATGATGTAGAACACAGGTACCACGAAGAGCAGAGCCAGCGTTCCGACAAGCATACCGCCTACAACACCCGTACCCAGTGAACTGTTACCATTGGCACCTGCACCGGAAGAGAACATCAACGGAAGCATACCGAAGATCATCGTCAGTACCGTCATCAGGATAGGACGCAGACGGACTTGTGCGGCAGAGTAAGCAGACTCCACAATACCCATACCCTTACGGCGACGCTCTATGGCATATTCCGTAATCAGGATAGCCGTCTTGGCCAGCAGACCGATCAACATAATCACACCCGTTTGCAGATAGATGTTGTTTTCAAGTCCGAGGAACTTGGCAAAGAGGAACGATCCCATCAACCCGAACGGAACGGAGAAAATAACGGCAAACGGTACCAGGAAACTCTCATAAAGACATGCCAGAATCAGATAGATCAGGAATACACAAATGGCATAGATGAAAATCGTCTGTCCGCCACCGGTACTTGCTTCTTCACGAGCCATACCTCCGTATTCATATCCGTAGCCCGTAGGCAGAACCTGTTCAGCCACTTCTTCGATAGCCTTTTGCACTTCACCCGAAGAGTAACCTTCGGCAGGGTTCACATTGGCTGCAATGGAGCTGTAGAGGTTGAAACGGTTGGTAGTTTCCGGCCCCAACACTTTCTTCAGTGTCACGAACTGGCTTACCGGAGCCATTTCTGCGCCATTGCGTACAAACATGTTGTCCAGTGACTGCTCGTCTAGGCGATACTCAGGTGAAGCCTGCATCATCACACGATACACTTTACCAAACTGGTTATAGTTGGAAATGTATGCACCACCACAGTAGCTGCCCAATGCATCGAGCACTGCACCCGGAGAAATTCCTGCACGCTTACATTTGGCTGCATCGACTTCTACCGATACCTGCGGGAAGTTAATGGCGTAAGCGGTATAAGCCATATCTACTTCGGGACGCTGGTTCAAGGCACCCAAATAGTCTATTACCGCCTGGTAGAACGTTGCCATATCGCCACCGGTCCTGTCCTGAAGGTTCAGCTCGATAGAGTTACCCATACCATAACCCGGAATCATACCCGGCTGGAAACTGAATACTTGTGCTTCCTTGATACCGTAGAACTGCCCATTGAGGCGGGCAACCACCGCATCCGAACTATGATCTTTCCCTTTCCGCTCACTCCAGTCCTTCAGACGGACAATAATGGTACCGTAAGAAGTTCCCTGGCCGGATATAAGTCCATAGCCTGCTACGCGGGCATAATGTTCTATTTCGGGCGTATCTTGAAGAATACTTTCGAGCTTATCCATTACCCTCGTTGTTTCATCGAGCGTGCTTCCCGGAGAGATGCTGACGTTCACCATGATGACGCCCTGGTCTTCCTGCGGAACAAGCCCTGTCTTAGTAGTACTCATCAGATAAACCAGCAATACAACAGCAGCTATCAATGAGGTCCACACCATCCAGCGGTGACGGATGAAGTACATCACACCTTTCTTATATTTACCCAGCACGGCATTGAATGAAGCATTGTAAGCTGCACGCACCCGGCCGTTGATACTCTTGGCGCTCTTGGTTCCGTCCGACGGGCGCATCATGATGGCACACAGAGCCGGACACAACGTCAGAGCCGAAATCATAGAGATACCTACGGCAGTTGCCATCGTGATACCAAACTGTGTATAGAACACACCGGAGGTTCCACCCATGAACGTCACAGGAATAAACACAGCCATGAACACACAGGTACAGGAAACGATAGCCATCGTTACATCTCCCATCGCATCTTTGGTAGCGAGATAAGCCGATTTATATCCGGCATCGAACTTGGATTGCACCGCTTCCACCACCACAATGGCATCATCCACCACCGTACCGATGGCAAGCACCAATGCAAACAGCGTCAGGATGTTGAGACTGAACCCGGCAGCCACCAGGCAGGCGAATGTACCCACCAGCGACACGATGATGGAGATGGACGGAATGAGCGTACTTTTGAGATCCTGCAAGAAGAAGTACACCACCAGAATAACCAGAAGGATAGCAATAATCAGTGTTTCCACCACATTATGGATAGAAGCGAAAAGGAAGTCGTTCGAGCTCATCATCGTGACGAATTCCGTTCCCTCCGGAAGATTCTTTTCCATTTGCTTCATCTGGGCGGTGATTTCTTTATTCACTGCGGTTGCATTGGAACCTGCCGTCTGGAATACCATGTAGAGAACGGCAGGTTTACTATCCATTTCACTACGGAAACTATAGGTCATCGTGCCCAGTTGCACATCGGCCACGTCTTTCAGGCGGAGCACAGAGCCGTCGCTCTGCGAACGGATCACCGTATTCTGAAATTCTTCCACGCTCTTCAACCTACCGCGGTATTTCATGGTAAACTGGAACACATTCTTCGAACTTTCGCCCAACGAACCGGTAGGAGCTTCAATGTTCTGTTCGCCCAACACGGCCGTTATGTCCGAAGGAACCAGGCTGTATTGTGCCATCCGCTCCGGCTTCAGCCAGATACGCATACTATAGGTATCACCCAACTCCATAACGTCTCCTACCCCTTCGATACGTTTGATCTGGGGAAGTACGTTAATATCCAGATAGTTGGCAAGGAAGGTCTGATCGTAACGTCCATCGTTGCAGACCATAGCACCGATCTGTAGGAAGCTAGTCTGACGTTTCTGCGTGCTTACACCGATTTTAGTTACCTCGGCGGGCAGCAATCCCTGTGCCTTGGCTACACGGTTCTGTACATTTACCGCCGCCATGTCGGGGTCGGTGCCTTGTTTGAAGTAAACCTGTATAATAGCCAGACCGGAATTGGAAGCTGTGGAAGTGATATACATCATATTCTCCACACCATTGATACTTTCTTCCAACGGCATGATAACGCTGTTCATCACTGCCTCAGCATCGGCACCCATATATTGGGCGCTTACATATACCGTAGGAGGCGCAATGTCAGGATACTGCTCTACCGGCAGCGTAAGGAGCGAAATAAGCCCTATGACCAGAATCAGCACGGAGATGGATATAGCCATCACCGGCCGCTTTATAAATATGTTTCCTTTCATAATTTAATCTCCTCCTTATTTAACTTTCGTACCCTCACGCATCAACCCGGCACCTTCTGATACGATTTCATCACCGGGGTTCAGTCCGCTCAGCACCACATATTCGCGCCCGTCGCTGATGCCGGATACTGTGACCAGCGTAGAGACGGCTTTACCATCCACTACCTTATATACTACTACTTTATCCTGCATCTGCACTGTGGCTCCCTGCGGAATGGCAATACAATCTTTATAAATGCTCGGTACCACTACCGTACCGGACGCTCCGCTATGAAGCAGGCGTGATTCATTAGGAAATACTACACGCGCCATTACAGTACCTGTCTGGCGGTCGATAACTCCGCTGATGGATTCTATTATACCTTTCTTATTATATACCGAATTATCATTCAATACCAATTCCACTTCCGGCATGTTCTTCAATGCTTCGTCCATGCTGCCGTACTGGCGGGTAAGAGCCAACAACTGATTTTCGTTCATGGAGAAATAGACATACATATCCGAGTTATCACTAACCGTAGTCAACGGATAAGGTATGTTGGCACTTACCAATGCACCTGCACGATAGGGCAATGCACCCACCACTCCGTCACTGGGACTTTTCACTTCAGTATAGGAGAGGTTGTTACGGGCATTTGTTTCCTGTGCCTCGGCCTGCGTCAATTGTGCTTTGGCGGTGAGGAATGTATTCTCAGCCGTTTTCAGGCTGAACTCTGAAACTACTTTTTGCGCATACAGTTCTTTGTTACTCTTGTAGGTGAGTTCGGCGGTAGCCATTGCAGCACGTGCAGCCTCTACGTTGGCGGTGGCAGTTTTGAGCGCAGCTCTGTACGGAATCTGATCGATAACGAAAAGTAATTGTCCGCGACGCACTGTCTGCCCTTCGGTTACACAAAGTTTTTCGATAGTACCCGATACCTGCGGATAGATGTCGATATCCTGCCGCCCGCGAATAGTAGCCGAATATGAGGTGGAAAGCTCCTTATCCGCCACTTCTACTTTCATAGTTGCATAAGAAGGTTTCACTCCCGCATCTGTTGCCTGCTTACAAGATGCCATCCACACTGTACAACCGACAATCCCTATCAGCCGTAACCATTTTTTGTTCACTGTAATCATACTTTCTCTTAATTGTCATTTGTTAAAACTGGGACAAATGTAGGAGAAAGGAACAAGGGTATAGTGACCAATTTTCCCCCAAGAATGTTCCATTTTCGTTATTTACCATTTTCAATGCTAACTAATTATCAATAAGCAACATATAGGACAAAATTAAAGGCTTATAGGACATCCTGTTTTCCTCATAATTCACCAACTTTGCAAAAAGAAAAAAGGAAATAATATGGAAAAAGAGAACATTAAGACCGTTACCATTGAAGACTTTAAGAACAGTCAGCATATTCTTGACTATTTAGACGATGACTTCGCGATAGTGAACAGTCTGGATGGAATACCTTATAGTAATGAAATAGTCAGACTGGAATGTTTCCTCATTGCCGTCTGCATAGAAGGATGCATTCAACTGGACATCAACAATAAGACTTACCAATTGCAACCGGGCGATTTACTACTGGGTCTCCCTAACACCATTATCGGACATACGATGATGAGTCCTAAATATAAGATAAGGCTTGCGGGATTCTCCACCCGTTTCCTGCAACGTATCCTCAAGGTAGAAAAAGACACATGGGATACCGCCATTCATATCCACAACAATCCGATAAAATCTATTAGCAGAGAGAATGATAACAGCATTTTTAAATACTACGGAGAGCTAATTATGGCAAAGATTAATGATGAGCCTCATTGTTACCACAAAGCAGTAGTACAACATCTGTTTTCTGCTCTTTTCTGCGAGATGCTGGGTTATCTCAACAAGGAAATTGCCGACTCAGAGAAAGCGTTTTCGAAAGAAGGCATCAAGCAGGCTGACCATATTCTACGGAAATTCATGGAATTACTATCGAAAGATAATGGTATGCATCGTTCTGTGACTTACTTTGCCGATGCACTTTGCTATACGCCCAAGCATTTTTCAAAGGTCATTAAGCAAGCGTGCGGCAGGGCTCCACTGGACCTGATAAATGAGACTGCCATAGAGCACATCAAATACCGGCTGAAACATTCGGATAAATCCATCAAAGAAATTGCAGAAGAATTCAACTTCCCGAATCAATCCTTTTTCGGGAAGTATGTGAAGGGGCATTTGGGAACATCACCGATACGGTATAGGAGTGAGAGGGAAGGGTGAGATTCATTATGGAAAAGAAAGGAATAAAGGAGTGATAAGGTGGTAATATAAATCTATTTGCCTACTTTATTTGTTACTTATCTGAACGATTAGTAACAAATCACCAATTATGAAATATAAATCTTTGTCCTTATTAATAATTGCCCTGCTTTCCGCCTGTACGCTCGGAGCGCAGAACCGCAAAAAAGTCGGAGTAGTACTGAGTGGCGGTGGCGCCAAAGGCGTGGCGCACATCGGAGCGCTGAAAGTGATAGAAGAAGCCGGAATACCGATAGATTATGTAGTAGGTACCAGTATGGGAGCCCTCGTCGGCGGACTATACTCTATCGGCTACACCCCACAGCAATTGGATAGCATTGTCAATGCACAAAACTGGAGGTTTCTGCTGTCTGATACCCCCGATCCGGAAACTACATTGCTGAGCGAAAAGCTAAAGGAAGAACAGTACTTGCTCTCTGTTCCGATTGCCGGAAAATCAGCGCATGTATCCGATGCAGGGATTATAAAAGGAAGAAACATATCACAGTTGCTTTCCGAATTGACAGTGGGTTATCATGACTCTATCTCCTTCAACCGACTCCCCATCCCATTCGCTTGCGTATCGGACAACATAGTAAATGGCAGCAAGGTCGTTTTCCACAACGGTATACTGGCCACTGCAATGCGTGCCAGCATGTCTATTCCGGGGGTATTTGCCCCGGTTTATCTCAATGGCAAAGTGCTGGTAGACGGCGGACTGATAGATAATTACCCCGTAGATATAGCCCGGCAAATGGGAGCGGAAATTATTATCGGAGTCGATGTACAGAATCCATTAATGAAAGCGGATGAACTGACAAGCCTCTCGAGCGTGCTGGGACAAATTATAAACCTGGTGGGGGAAGAAAGCTACAGAAAAAATGTAAAGGATAGTAACATACACATACAGGTAGATGTGGATGGATACTCGGCAGCAAGTTTCAACTCTGAAGCATTGGACACATTGATGCGCAGGGGCAAAGAGGCCGCCATGAAAGATTGGGAAAAACTGATTGCACTGAAAAAAGAAATAGGTATCGGCACGGAGTATCGCGCAGAATATCCCGGTCCTTTCAAAATACCAACGCGCACCATGCTGGATACGATCCCCTCCGTAGCACAAATTTCTCCACATGAAAAGCCGGTGAATACTATAAATATAGGAGGCAGATTTGATAATGAAGAGTTAGCCGTATTGTTACTGAATGCAAGGGCATATCTCGGAAAACAGAAGAAATCGCAACTAAGCGCCACTACCCGGCTGGGTAAGCGGACTTTCGGACAACTGGAATACACGTACTCACTACGCAATAATTGGGATCTCAGTACAGGATATCAGATAGGATATAATGACTTCAATCTTTATAAAGAAGGTGACCGGCTGATGAATCTGACTTATGTGCATCACACGGCTTGGATAGGATTTACGAAAAGCTGGTACAAGTTGCTCGTCAAGGCAGGTATTCATTTTGAGAAGTATAATTATCACGACTGGTCGTCGGGACCGGATGTTTCTATTACTAAATCAAGTGACAAGGCTTTGCTCAGTTATCAGGCCAGTGTCATGTACAATAGTCTGAACAACCAGCGGTTCTCTACGCAGGGAATGGAATGGGAAGCATCGTACAGGCTCTATACGGATAACATGATAGCTTACGGTTCGGGTAGTCCCGTATCGGTATTTCAGACACATTGGAGCGGATATTTCTCACCGAACCGGGTATTTACCATCATGCCGTCGGTATATGGCAGGGTAGTTGGAAAAAATACGCAATCGCTGGCGATATCGAACTTTGTAGGTGGAAATGTACCGGGAAGATACATGGAACAACAAATTCCTTTCACGGGTATCAATCACATCGAAATAAGTCCGGATGCTATACTGACAGGGATGTTGGGAGTCAGAGCACGAACTTACAAGAACCAGTACATCGTAGTGCGGGGCAGTTACGGACGGACAGCCAACAAAATAGAAAATCTGTTTGGTGGAACAAATACCCATGAATTGGCGGGAGGCAGCATAGGATATTGCTACAACAGCATTATAGGGCCCATCGAAGCTGAACTTAACTATTCGAATCAGTCCAAGAAGCTGGGATACTATATCGGAGTGGGATTTACTTTTTAATATATTATTCTTTAGCCTCCTCCTGTGGAATACGGATAGCAGTGTATAGCTCAAGTATGGCGGCAACCGTCAGGCACACGATCCACTCATTTCCATGAGTAAAGAACATGAATGCGCCGGTGAGCACCAACAGCAATGCACCGAAAATCTGTTGGCGGCGGAGGCGTTTTACATTGGCCCTGCTACTCTTGGAAGGAGAATTGATCTGGGCCAATGCCACCATAGTAGCACCAATTGTATAAACATAGGGAGCAACCTCCCAGCCGGTGATGTAGACGGCAGCACCAAACAGTACCATCAAAGCGCCTACAGTAAACAAAGCAGGTATCAGGGATTTCATTTTTCGATGTCTTCTTCAAATACGTAAATATCCTCATTTGGTTTCTTCATCAGGTACTTCTCACGCGCAATACGCTCGATGGCACCGGAATCTACAGCCAGCTCATTCAGCCGTTCTGTATTCTCTTCATATTCCGTCCGGTATTTCTCTATCTCAGAATTCAGGCGACTGATTTCATTCGCATAACCCATACGGCGCACGATGCTGTTTTCATCCAGAAAACCTACAACCACTACAAATGCAGCAAACGTAATCAAGTATTTACGCCTGCGGACAAAAGCCCAAAGTGTCGCTAATTTATCCATTGATAAACAAATTAATAATTAAAGAATTAATAATTAAAAAGAAACCGGGAGGGGATTCTTCGCCTACAAAGATAAGAGGAATAACTGAGAAATTCCTTTTTTTTATGTACATTTGCACAAATTGTAATGGACAAGAATATCCCAAATCATGGAAAATTATATCGTATCGGCACGAAAATATCGCCCTACGACCTTTGAGTCGGTAGTGGGACAACGTGCCCTGACTACTACGCTGAAAAATGCCATCGCTACCGGCAAACTGGCACATGCCTACCTGTTCTGCGGTCCGCGCGGTGTGGGAAAGACTACTTGCGCCCGCATCTTCGCCAAGACCATCAACTGTATGAGTCCTACTGCAGAAGGTGAAGCGTGCAACCAATGTGAATCGTGTACAGCGTTCAACGAACAGCGGTCATACAACATCCATGAACTGGATGCCGCATCCAACAACTCCGTTGACGATATCCGCCAACTGGTGGAACAGGTGCGTATTCCGCCCCAGATAGGAAAATATAAAGTATATATCATCGACGAGGTACACATGTTGTCCGCTTCGGCTTTCAACGCTTTCCTGAAAACACTGGAAGAACCACCCCGTCATGCCATCTTTATCCTAGCAACTACAGAAAAGCACAAGATTCTGCCTACTATCTTGTCCCGTTGCCAGATATATGACTTTAACCGCATCAATGTGGATGATACGGTTGCCCATCTGGCATATGTTGCTTCAAAAGAAGGAATTACTGCCGAACCGGAAGCCTTGAATGTCATTGCACTGAAAGCTGATGGCGGTATGCGTGATGCTTTGTCTATTTTCGACCAAGTAGTCAGCTTCACCGGTGGGCACATCAGTTACAAAAGTGTTATTGAAAACCTGAATGTACTGGACTACGAATATTATTTCCGGTTGACGGATCATTTTCTGGCAAACCGGATCAGCGATGCATTGCTGTTACTGAATGATGTGCTGAATAAAGGTTTCGATGCCAGCCATTTCGTAACAGGATTGTCATCCCACTTCCGTGATTTACTTGTGAGTAAAGATCCCGCCACCCTGTCACTACTTGAGGTAGGTGCCAGCATCCGGGAGCGCTACCAGACACAGGCACAGAAATGTCCGCTACCTTTCCTGTATCGCGCTATGAAGCTTTGTAATGATTGCGATTTAAATTACCGCGCCAGTAAAAATAAGCGGTTACTGGTGGAACTGACTCTGATACAGATTGCCCAGCTTACCGCCGAGGGGGACGACGTCAGTGGTGGGCGTGGCCCTAAACAATCTATCAAACCCATATTCTCGCAGCCTGCCACCGCTCAGCAGCCACAGGCCGCACATGCTATGCCCCAACCGCAAGCAACTGCCGCTCCGGCACCCCCCCAGCCGGTGCAACAAGTTCCTGCAGCCCAGGCTGCCCCTGCATCTCCGCAAGCCCAACAGTCTTTTGGCTCGCAAACAACTGCCATGCGCCCCACTCCTACCGCCGTATTAATGGCACAAGGAAAAGAGGAAAAGAAAATCCCTGTTATGAAGATGTCCGGTTTAGGAGTCTCAATCAAGCATCCACGGGGTGAAGAAGAAAAAAGGCAAGTAGCAGTATCAGCAACACAGCAAAATGTACAGCCTGAAGAAGATTTTATCTTCAATGAAAAAGATGTCAACTACTACTGGCAGGAATATGCCGGACGCCTACCCCAAGAGCAAACCGCCCTTGCCAAGCGTATGCAGGTTATTCACCTGACAATGCTGGATACAACTACATTTGAAGCCGTGGTGGAAAATGATATTGCAGCCAAAGAATTCACAGACCTGATCCCTACTCTGCAAGGCTACTTGCGCAAACGACTGAAAAACAGCAAAGCAACGATGACTGTCCGCGTCAGTGCCCCCACTGAAAAAGTGCGCGCATACAGCCGTGTGGAGAAATTCCAGTTGATGGCACAAAAGAATAATGCCTTAATGCAATTGAAAGAAGAATTCGGTTTAGAGCTTTATTGATGATTATAATTAAGTAATTGCAGTTTTTACCCAACAAATACTTTTGTTTTTTTAGTTTTATCATTACATTTGCGGATGAACTAACAAAACATATCTTTTACTTTGAGAAAAATTGCGATAATATCAGCAGTAACAGGCTTTTTGCTCTTCTCTTTTGCAGCAGGAACACACGCCACCAGTACAGACAAAGAACGTCTGACTGCTTTGCAATCTCTCATAACCAAAGAGGTTCCTTATGATGCCAACATACCGATAGACAGCATTATATCATGGACCGATGAACTGGCTCCCACACTGAAATCTCCCAAAACAGAAGAAGCTTACTTCACTTTAGTTCTGTGGGAAGTGAATGCATATATCATGCGAGGAGACCTCAGTCTGGCAATAGACCGGGCACGATTAATGTACGAATATGCTAAAGATATAAAATCCAATTTCGGTATCGCTCTTTCCAACCAGGCTATTGGACAGGCTTATTCGGCCTCCAACATACAGGATAAAGCCTTGAGCTCTTATATGGATGCACTGCGTTACCTGCCCGAAAACAACCCGCAAACCTACCGGTTATTGGTGAAAATCTCCACGCAACTACAACAAATGAATCGCCTGGAAGAGGCCATGGAATATGTAGAGAAGCTGAATCCGCTTCTTGAACAGAATCCGGAACATCCGCTTGCCATCCCCATACTTATAGAAAATGCAACTTATTACATCTCATCGGGAGATCAGGATACTGCACTCCAGTATCTGCACCAGGCAGACTCGATTTACAAAAACCATACTCATGAAATAGCCCATGAGTTTTCCATCAACTATTACACTGCTGCCTGTTATCGCGCATTGGCTGCCGATTACCACGACAAAGAGAAGGCTGATGAAGCCTTGGCACTTTATAACCAGCTTCTGGAAGTGGTATCCAATAATAAACGCTCGCTGGAGTACCGCTGGATTTGTGCGGAAAAGATCTATTTATATAAACTGCTGGGGCACTTTGATGAAGCCTGCCAGATTTATAAGGAACTATACAGTGTTACTGATACCCTTGCATCAAAAAGCTATATCCGGCAGATTAATGCCCTGAAAGCTACTTATCAGGTTGATGAGATAGAACTGGAAAACAAGGCACAGCAGAACAAGATGGTTGTTGTTCTTATCTTCATCGGATTAGGATTACTGACTTTCATCTCTATGCTTGCCATCTGGCTTAGAAGACAGAAGAAAGTAGTAGTAATGTCTACGGAAACTCTGGAACAATTGCGTCATAATGCTGAAAATGCAACACGTGCCAAGAGTATATTCTTATCAAATATGAGTCACGAGATACGAACTCCTCTCAATGCTCTGTCCGGCTTTTCTGCATTACTGACGGAAGAGGGCTTAGATGACTCTACCCGGAGACAATGTACCGACATCATCCAACAGAACTCCGAACTTCTGCTGAAATTGATTAATGATGTGATCGACTTGTCGAGTCTGGAATTTGGGAAAATGCAATTCAGCATAGCCGAACATGATGCTGTGGCAATTTGCCGGAATGTAACCGACACCGTAGGTAAAGTAAAACAAACTCAAGCAGAATTATTGTTTGAAACATCACTGGAAGAATTATACATTGAAACAGATGACTCTCGTCTGCAGCAAGTGCTGATAAATCTGCTGATCAATGCAACCAAATTTACCCCTGACGGTAGTATCACGCTAAAATTGGAAAAGCAATCGGAAAAGATGGCTTTGTTCTCTGTAACAGATACCGGTTGCGGTATTCCGAAAGAAAAACAGGCAAGCATATTCCAGCGTTTTGAAAAACTGGATGAAAATGCGCAAGGAAGTGGACTTGGCTTATCTATCTGTCAGTTAATTATTGAGCATATCGGTGGCAAAATATGGATTGACCCGGATTATACAGGAGGCTCCCGTTTCGTTTTCACACATCCAATACACCAGACACGCAATAACTCAAAGAAGGAGGATTAATCATGATGAAGCGGTGGATCATACTATGTCTGGCTTTTAGTTCCGGCTTATTATCAGCCAATGCTGGAAGTACTGTTGTAAAAGACAGCCTGTTGCGCATTTATGTCTCTGCTCCACACGATTCTACCCGGTTGGACGTGCTGCATGATATTGCCCGGTTGGACCAGCAGACACCGGTATTCCTTTATTATGAAAACAAATTGTTGCAAGAAGCTACCGCGCAGAACAATCTGCGATATCAGAGTCTTGCCACCTACGAACATATCATCTACTTCTTCAACAAACTGGACTTGGTGCGCGTCACGCAATGGATGGGCAAAATGGAAAATCTGGCAGAGAAGCATAACTATTACAATGACTACTTCAAAGCCAAGAAGTTGCAGATAGAAATGTACACGATCAACCAGCAGATAGAATTTGCCATCTATGAAGCAAACATCATGTACGAGAAAGCTAAGAAGCTAAACGACCGAAATGGTATGCGGGAAGCATGTCTCTGTCTGATGACCAGTTACATAGCTACACTACGCTATGAAGAAGGAATACAAGCATTAGAGGAAGCTTTCCAACTGATGAGTCCGCAAGATAGTCCGATGGACAAGATCAGTTTACTGTCCAAAGCTATTCTGGTTTATTCGTTCCTGCACGAAAATGACAAGATGTTCTCTTCTCTGGAACAGATGCAAACAGCCATAAACGAACTGATAACTGCTAATCCTGCACTACAAAACGCATATTCCGCATTATACATGGGGATAGAAACCCAATATGCCCTTTACTATATCCGCACAAAGGATATGGAGAAAGCATGGGAACACTTGCAGAAAGTGGATGAGTATTATACTCCCAACACTTTCCTGCCTTATCAGATCTCCCGCTTGCAAGCCTATGCAGAATATCACCGTTCGCTAAATGATTACAAGAAATCCCTGGAATATCTGGATGATGCGATTCGCTTGGTAAAGCAAATGTCTTTCCCAGATGTTATCTTGTACACTGCCATGAAGGCAGATATATTGGTAGATATGGGACGGGCAAACGAATCTCTTGACATCTATAAAAAAGTGATGCGCGACAAGGACTCACTCTATAGAAATCTGTCGCACACACAAATGGAACAGATACAAAGTTTGTATGACATGGACAAACTTCTGCTGCAAAGAGAGCAATGGCGTGCTAAAATCCATATAATCTTTTTGGCTGTAATAGGAACAGCCCTACTGGCTCTTATTACTTTTGTAGTCAACATGTATCTCAGTCGGAAACGATTACAAAGAGATGCCAAAGAAGCCGCCCGGTTGAATCAGGTTGCAGAAGAAGCCAATGAGGTAAAAAGCCGCTTCCTTGCGAATATGAGTTATAACATCCGTATTCCGCTAAACAATGTCGTGGGATTTTCTCAACTGCTCTCTACGGATATGGGACTGGATGAAAAGGAAAAACAGGAGTATTCCGAAATTATCCAGACCAATTCTACCGAACTGATTCAGCTGGTAAACGATGTACTCGATCTCTCACGTCTGGAAGCCAAAATGATGAAGTTCCAGATACAGGAATGCGAGATACGGGAAATGTGCAGCGACCTGGTAGGAATGGCCCGGATAAATAGTGACGGACATATCCACGCCCAACTGGAAACGGATGTGGAAAGCCAGGTACTCAGAATGGATGCCAATCGCTTCAATCAGGCAGTGATAAATATGTTACTCTATCCTGTACCCAATGATACCGACCGCGAAGTAAAGATGAGACTGGAAAGGGATGAAAGAAATGAATTGCTGATCTTCCATATTATCAATAGTCCATTAGCGGATCCTGCATTTTCATCTCAGCAGGTCTCCATACGACTTAAGATTAATCAGTTGCTATTTGAGCACTTTGGTGGGAGTTTCATAATAAGCGAAGAAGAAGGTACCCCTATTACATTTACCATTTCCTATAAGGAATAGCATCTACTCAAAGTAGAAAGTGAGCACTATCATACGTGAAGTGATTTTATCAACAGATTGTGTAAACTTCAATAACGATCGATCTGTAAGGTCCTTACGTTCTTTCTTAATCAGATTTGCCAGACCGAAACAAAATTTCAGCTCGGGTATTAACTTGAAATAGGGTAAGTAAAAATCGCATCCTAACCCTACTTCCACATAACAATCGAAAGGCTTTACCAATAAAGCTCCCTGCTTCTTCACACTGAAGTCGTAAGTAGGAGCAATACCTGCCACCACATAGGGACGGTAGTTATTGAAACGCTCAGCAGCAAACTTCAAATCTATCGGAACCGAAAGGTAGGCAGACTTCATGGATTGGGAGTACTCCTCACCACTGGCTTGTTCGCGGAACACGACTTTCTTATCTCCAAAATGCAGTGTTGGGATAAAACGTAGAGAAAGGAAAGTATTCAGATACAGTTCGCCCAACACCCCCACCGTAAATCCGGGAGAATACTCAGGAACATCTGCAAACCAAGTCTGACCATCTTCCGTCACATAGCCCGTATTCACCAATTTATAGTCTTGCACATGAATGCCTGCTAAAAAGCCATAGTGCCACTTTCGCTGGTCGATATACGGGCGATTTTGCACCTTCCGCTTCTGTGCCGAAGCACCGAAAGCAAGGAGTAAAGTAAGGATTATCAGACAAATGCGCTTCACAACCCTAAAACGATGAAAGTGACATTTTATTGCACATGTACTCCCATTTTCTCTTCTTTATTATTTAGACAAGGTACAAATTAAGGGAATTTAAACATGATTGGTAACAACTAATCAAGAAAACCGCTATTTTTGCCGAACTAATTAGTACTAATAATTTAAAATTTGAAGAAAATGGCTTACGTAATTAATGACAGTTGTGTTGCTTGTGGTACTTGTATTGACGAATGTCCGGTAGGAGCTATCTCTGAAGGTGATATCTACTCTATCGACCCTGAAACTTGCACAGATTGTGGTACCTGTGCTGATGTTTGTCCGTCTGAAGCAATTCACCCGGCAGAATAATAACAACACTCAAAGACAAAGAAAAGCCCGGTTCCATAACTGAAGCCGGGCTTTCTCATTTATATACTTTCTCTTATTTCAGTTCAGCCAATGCTGCCTTGATACGACGGATAGCTTCTACAATATTCTCATCACTGGTTGCATAGCTCATGCGGATACACTCAGGTGCACCGAATGAAGCACCACCCACACATGCCACGTGGGCAACCTCCAACAGATACATTGCCAAATCATCCGAGTCGCCAATCTTACGGTCACCAACAGACTTACCAAAGAAAGAATCACATTTCGGGAACAGATAGAAAGCACCCTGCGGTACATTCACTTCGAATCCCGGAACTTCCTTCGCCAACTTCACAATCAAATCACGACGACGCTCAAAAGCTTTACGCATTTCTTCTACCGGAGCCTGTGTTCCAGTGTAAGCAGCTTCAGCAGCCTTCTGAGATACAGAACAAGGACCTGAAGTATATTGACCTTGCAACTTGTTGCAGGCTTTTACAAGCCATTCCGGTCCGGCAATAAAACCAATACGCCAGCCTGTCATAGCATACGCCTTAGAAACACCGTTTACGATTACCGTACGATCTTTCATTTCAGGGAATTGGGCAATACTCTGGTGCTTGCCGATATAGTTGATATGCTCATAAATCTCATCAGCAATTACGATTACTTGAGGATGTTTTGCCAGTACGTCAGCCAAGCCTTTCAACTCTTCCTGAGTATAAACTGAACCGGTCGGGTTAGAAGGAGAACAAAGAATCAGAGCCTTAGTCTTCGGAGTGATAGCAGCTTCCAACTGTGCGGGAGTAATCTTGAAATCCTGTTCGATACCGGCAGTAACAATAACCGGAGTACCTTCAGCCAGTTTCACCATTTCCGGATAACTTACCCAATATGGAGCGGGCACAATAACTTCATCACCCGGGTTCACCAGTACCAGCACTGCATTGCAGACTGATTGCTTAGCACCATTGGCACATGAGATTTGTGCGGCTGTATATTCCAGACCGTTTTCCTTTTTCAGTTTCTCCACGATTGCATTGCGCAAAGCCGGGTATCCCGGAACAGGAGAATAGCGAGAGAAGTTGTCGTCTATCGCTTTTTTCGCAGCCTCTTTGATGTGATCAGGAGTATTAAAGTCAGGCTCCCCCACACTCAGGTTAATTACGTCAACGCCTTGTGCTTTCAACTCAGCGCTCTTTTGCGACATAGCCAGCGTCGCCGACGGCGACAAACTGTTCAAACGATCTGATAATTGATTCATTTTTCTATCTATTTTATGGTTGTTGCATAAATTTGGCTGCAAATTAAGCTATTTTCTTTGATATTAGAAAACAAAACAGCAAATTACTTATTAAAATGTAACGTGTGACCCATGCGTTCTTTCTTAGTACGCAGATAACGTTCATTGTATGGATTCGGAGTTGTCTCGATAGGAACAATCTCTATAATTTCCAGACCGTAAGCCTCCAACCCGACACGTTTCACCGGATTATTCGTCATCAGTCTCATTTTGTGTACTCCCAGTTCACGCAGAATCTGAGCACCTACACCATAGTCGCGTTCATCAGCCAAATGTCCCAGGCAAATATTGGCATCTACCGTATCCAGACCGTCTTCCTGCAATTTATAGGCTTTCATCTTTTCCATCAGACCGATACCACGACCTTCCTGGTTCAGATAAACAACCACTCCCTTACCGGCTTTATCAATCATTTCCATAGCTTTGTGCAGTTGCTCACCGCAATCACAACGCTTAGAGCCAAAGATATCTCCTGTAGCACAAGACGAGTGTACACGCACCAGAATCGGTTCATCCTGATCCCATGTACCTCTAAACAAAGCCACATGTTCCAAGCCATTGGATTTCTGACGGAACGGGATCAAACGGAAATGTCCATGTTCAGTGGGCATATCTACTTCTACGCCTTCTTCCACAATGGATTCTTGTTTCAGGCGATAGGCAATCATATCACGAATAGAAATCAGCTTCAGATTAAATTCATCAGCCATCTTTCTCAACTCAGGCAGACGCGCCATGCCACCGTCCTCAGTCATGATTTCCATGAGGGCACCTGCAGGATACAAACCTGCCATACGAGCCATGTCAATCGTAGCTTCCGTATGTCCGGCACGACGCAAAACACCTTTCTCCTGAGCATACAACGGATTGATATGTCCCGGACGTCCGAACGTTGCAGGTGTAGAAGCCGGGTCAGCCAATGCCCGTATGGTAGCCGCACGGTCAGCAGCAGAAACTCCGGTAGTACAGCCTTCCAGTTTATCGATAGTCACCGTGAAAGGTGTGCCCAGTACAGAAGTGTTGTCACTTACCTGATGAGGTAAATCCAGCTCTTTACAACGGGATACAGTAATCGGTGCACAAAGTACTCCTCGCGCATGTTTCAGCATGAAGTTCACCTTTTCAGGGGTTATCTTTTCCGCAGCGATAATCAAGTCACCCTCATTTTCACGGTCTTCATCATCCACTACAATCACAAAATTACCAGCTTTGAAGTCTTCAATAGCCTCTTCTATTGTATCTAATTTCACTTTTTCCATTCTGTTTTCTCCTTTATTTATTTAGGTTATTTCAGATTAGTTTCTATTATCTTTTGAACATCTTCATTGGTTTTTATAATCCGCTCCATATCTTTATTCAACCGGATACGGAATGCCCAGATGCGGAAGTAGAAAAATAATCCTACAGGTACTACCAAGCCGCAAACCATATTCAGCCAATAATTACGGAAAGGGCGCAAATGGGCATGAACAGAAATAATAGGATAATTATTCAGCGCATTCAACAAATGAACAGATTTGGTGTTGGACATTTCGTCCACCAATTTCTCCAGACGATCATTTATGTTTTCTATCTCCTCATCATTGGAATCTGTCATCCATAATTTAAAATAATTAGGAGCACGCTTCAAAGCTTTCCTCTCAGCGTATGCACGACAATCAGCAGACAATGCCTGCAAATCAGCTGGCAGATGGGTATAATCAGGATCATGTATAATTACTTCCTTACGGAACAGATGACGTACACTACGGATACCTACAATCTTCTTGAACCAGTTAATATAAGCATCGGCATTCAGTACCACAGAGTCATTATTAGACTTATAAGTAAGGAACGCGCCCAATGGAGCCAGGATAGCCGTACTTGTCCACATACCCATCCATACAATCCACTGACCGTCACGTGCCATTTTATAACCTGTATTATTAATAATATAATAGATAATAAAGATAAGCACGGACACCACAACCGGCATTCCCAAACCACCCTTACGGATAATTCCACCCAACGGGGCACCGATAAAAAAGAATATAAGACATGCCACCGAAAGCGTCAACTTCTCGTGCCAGGACGTCATGTGGCGTCGAAGGCTGGTATCTGTCTGCGTGATGTTAAAGCTCTTGAAACTCCAATCGCTTCCCGCACTTTCCGCACGACTCACTGCAGTAGAAATAATCTTCTGTTTCTGTGATAAGGTGGCTACATTGAAAAGACTGTCTACATTGTATTCTCCCAAATGCGCCTGCTCTATTTTCAAAGTATCTGCTTTTTTCAGGTCTGCCGTGATCTTATAGGTACCATTCATGGCTTCCTTGAAATAAGCACGTCCTACACTGTCATTCTGCACTGTCATAGAATCAATACCCGCTTGCAACATCGCCATATCCTTACTGTTGGACTGGCTACTCATGATACCGGCATCCACCATATTAAAATCGGAGTTGAACTCAATGATAGCATGTTTCTCCCGGAACGCTTCCCGACGGTAAGGTACATTCTTCTGATTCATATTCTGAGACTTCAGGTTCTCAAATTGCTCTCCATTATAAAGATGCAGATATAAGTGCTGCTTATCCGCCGTCATTTCCAGACGACCGGAATCGGATTTAATAATTTGGGCATTTTCGAAACCTTTCTCAAAATTATAGATCAATACATCATAAAGCATACCCGTCTTACGGTTCTTGTGCTTCACGTACAGGTTATATCCATCTATCTCATCATAAAACACTCCCTCTGGTATATCCAATTCCGGAGACTTCTGTTTCATGGAGATTAGTAATGTCCATAACTTAGTCTGTGCCTTTGGTCCTATTACATTTTGGAAATAAAAAGAAACGCCACATATGAAAATGATAAACACAATCAATGGGCGCATAATCTTAAGTAGCGAGATACCTGCCGCTTTCATGGCAAGTAGCTCAAAACGTTCTCCAAAATTACCAAAAGTGATAAGTGCTGCCAACAAGATAGCCAATGGCAACGACGCCGGCACCAATGTCAGGGCAGAATAAAAGAAAAATTGTGCAAGGACACTCATTTCCAATCCTTTTCCCACCATCTCATCTACATACTTCCATAGGAACTGCATCATGAAGATGAAAAGGCAAATGAAAAAAGTGCCCATAAAGAGCGTACAGAAGCTCTTTAATATAAATATATCTAACTTTTTTATGCGCAGCATTTTACTCGTTTCATGCAATGAAGACACAAAATTAGCATAAAAAAGGGAGTGTGGAAAATTTTTATATCAAAGTTAACTAAAAACCGCACGTTCTCCGTAGAGTCTCTACCTGAGAGTCCCATAATTCGCGTAAATCGTTCGCTTCATCCGCAGCAGTGAAGTCTGTTACTTCCAATACGAAATCATTAGTCAGTTCGTTGTTTGTCATCTTTAATTCAAAGTATTCCCGTTCATATTCATCATCCAACCAACGGAAACGAATAAAAGAGAAAGCCCGCACAGCTATAATCTCTGCATCACGATGTTCTGTCTTTCCCCAGAAGAAAGTGACAACTTTATCGTCCGACTGCACCCTGTCTGCAAACCAGCCCTCCAAACCGGTGGGGGTACTTATCGCGGACCAAAGAATACTTTTAGAAGTTGCATTCAAGAGGTATTCCCGATGAATTTTCTGTCTTTCCATAGTTCATATTTGCTTTTTATTGCGGTGCCAAGATAGAGACTTTTTTCTAATTACAAAAAAGAATACGACTTTTTTATTCGCATCCTACAAACCGCTGTTCTTCATTCTCTATATAAATCATCTATTTCGAATAAGTTAGCATTGTTGTATATATCTGTCAAAGCTATCTGAACCTGATAAAGATAGTTTTGACTTGATGCGCTGTTTTGACTTCAACACAGACCTGGGCGTAATATTAAAAAGGAGGGCAATAGTCTTATTAGTCAATCGGGCACGTATCAGATAGCACAATCTCAGTTCTTGAGCACTCAAGCAGAATGATGCCAAAGTTTCTAACAAACACCCTCCATAAAGCAAATCAATGACAATAAACAAACTATGCCACTCCGCCTCATCCCTGACAATTCCATAAGCCGGTTTTTGATGCAGACACAATAACTGCCCCATTGCAACCATAAGAGAAGAAGAGCATCCAACTAATGCCGTAACTTTTTGATAGTCTTCCAGTTGCCTTGTCAATTGTTTATTACGATATAATAAGCAGGCACTCCAATTATCCTTATAAGCATCCATACTCTCTCTGGAAGAACTTTTATCAACATTAATATCACCAGAATATTTGTTTTCCATTCTCATACTCAAAAATTCTTTCGTCATTACCTGTGGTATGATTCTTCAGATATAACAAGGCATTTTGAGGTACAGTATATACCAACGAATCAGCAACTGCTGTTTGTCTGCCAAGAGAATTCCAACATCCTTTATCCCAGTAAAATAGTTCGTAAATATTATCCTTATAAATAAAACTCACATCATTTCGGGGAGTATATATTGCCTTACTTACCCGATAAGATTTCCCTAAATCTAAACCTGCCCAGCCGGTATCCGGAAATTTATAATCAAAAGATGTATCCGGATTACCATCAAAGACATTTGTATATTCACGTCTGCCATCGTCTCCGTAACATCCCGGAGTACCTATGATTTTCCCCTTCAACGGTAATGTATCCAAGCAGTTTTCATAGAAAGAGAGTTCTGCTATATTACAATAACTATCTTTTCCACCACGATAGCGAATATACCTATATGCCCTATCCGGATTCAGATAAGCGACAGTATACAACCGATAGGGAGCCTCTTTGATTAAAAATAGCGTATCCACATTCTGAAAATCCTTCTGATTGCTGCCCTCTATTACCCCACCAACCATACGGGTATTAAAATAATTCTTAACTGCAAAATGGAACTTCTTATAAACACTAATTATATGGGATTCTTGCAATGGATTAAGATAATGAATCTCCCCCGTATCATGGTTTAGCGTAAAAGGATTGGACAATGTTTGAAGCCCCTTCTCATTGTATATTGCCAGAATAGCCACTATCCCTCCTTCCACATTATCAAAACAAACAGCCTTCCCGTCAAAAAAAGTACAAGCGACAGGAACCCATTCTTGTTTGTTTGCAAAACACAAGTATATCAATTCACCAGTACGAGGGCAATCATACAGTTCTTTCTGAGGAATAACTATTTGTCCATTCTGTTGCCCCAGATAAGTAGCCGTTACATCATGAAAAAATGGATATCTGAAAACAGGATAGACAGACGGCACATCTTTCAAGTCTTTTGCCAGCTCCTCATTCAGGCTATAAGTCACGCGATATACTTTTCCTTTGGTTATATCATATTCCGATGCCTTCTTCCACTTTTCTTGATAAGGAAATTCCGCCATATATGTATTACGCCCCTTATCCAATATAAAATTCCAAAAATGCGAAGCATTAGTATCGCCCCGCTGCATTACCCTATCCATGCCACACGGAATGCCAAGAGCACGCATCACATATATCATTGCATCAGCAAATTCACGACAACTTCCAGTTTTCCATTTCAATGCTACCGGACCTATATGAGGTCCTTTAGGGAAAAGACTTGTATAACGATACTTCCCCTGTCTTAAAGTATCCATTAAAATCTGAGCCGCCTTTATTATATCATTGCTATCAGCTGATTTGCGGAATTTATCGAGCAGAGGATTATACGTATCATACAAATCCTTACGCCATAACGAAAGAGGCTCATCCCCAATCCTATAGGGCAATATATACTCGCAGAAATCATCAAAAGTTACATTTCCTCCCCATGGCTGTTCTTTCCAAACCTTGAATGCCCATTCTATATGTTCAACTAAGAAAGCGGAGTCTACTACCTCAATATCCTTTTTACGGGTAAGCATATCTATTGAAAACTCTCCATCCGCCTTTTTTAGTGAATCTACAATGAATTGAGCCCCTTTTATATTAGTGGAATGAGCCTCAAAATAGCGAAGATATTTTTGTAATTCTTCCCCTTCATAGAAACTATAATAAGGCATATTCTTTATAAGAAAACATGCAGCACGGTATTTTTGATTATCACTTTCCCGATAATGGCTTAACAACTTCAACAACTCACCTTTATTGGTACCTGCCATATTCAATGCGCTTTCTAAACGGCTATCTTGTTGTTCAATGCAAGCAGATAAAAAAGTCAGAGCACACACGCATACAAATATATAAATACACCTCATATAAATCACTCCAGTTTATTTACTATTTTCTTTATTTCCTTACGCATCTCTTCGATTGCCGTCGAATGTACCTTAGGCTTTTTAGTCAACACAACATCAGCAACCTTTTTCAATTTATCGGGCCGATAAAACTCCGGTTCGGCATAAAGATTCGCTAATAAATAATAGGGATAAATCCTGCCCGGCAGGCGATGAACCGACCGTAGGAAAAAAGCTTCCGCCTGTTCATAACGATGCAGTTCCTGATAGTTCTTACCTATAATATTCAGAACCATTGGATCGGTAGAATATAGGCAAGCCTCTTTCAAATATTTATTGGACTCATTATAAAAGCCCGACTTATACAGGCTATGCCCGTACTCAAACAGAAACGCCCCTTTCTCCTTCAATACCGGATAAATTTCTCCATAAGATTTATTGGCAACTTTATAAGCTCCCGAATTATAGAACATTTTTGCATACACCCACTTTCGGCAGGCATCTTCTTCTTGCTTCCACTTCTCCGTATAGCCGCCTATCCACAAAATGAGGCAAATACACAAGATTAGTGGTTTATAGATAAAATCTCCCACCCCGCAAGCAAGAAGCAGCAATATCCCTGCTACCACAAAAGCCGGAAAATACATAGGATAGGAAGAAAAGGAGAAGATAAGCAAAGACAGGATTGCACCGCAGATGCCGTAGCGCCCACGCTTCGCCCCCATCCATAAACATGTCCCAATAGCAACCAGCACTATTATACAGACGACAACTCCTTCCGTCAATGCCAGCGACAAATATTCATTGAACACATATTCCGGACTTCCGGCCACACGTTCTTCCCACTCTTCATAATCACCCCGAACAAAATAATCTTCCTGCGCCTCACCATACGCAAAAGCAAATCCCTTGTCACACCCCGATGGGTAGTTAACAACAGCCCGACAGGTTATTTTCCATAGAAACAGACGCCCCAATGCAGAATCAGGTTTCAAAAGAAACGCTCCGGCACCTCCCAACATCAAGATAAAAAGTGCACTTACCCCCCATAAGATAAATCGCCTCTTGTACCTCTTCCACAACACATTCCATTTACTTTTATCGCGATGCATATATGCTACCCAACCGCAACCAACCGCCGCAGCCACCCAGGCAGAACGGCTCATTGTAGCGGGCAACACACAAAGAATCAAGATACCCGCTACTGCAACTACCACTTTCTCTATTTTATAGCGAACAAAGCGTTCCTTACGAGCACGCAGATACAAGTGCAAGCAAACAGGCAATACCATTGCCAAATACCCGGCATACGGTCCCGGATTGAAGAAAGACCCTGTTAGTGCATAGCGGGAGTGACCGGAAGCGGAAAAGCCATACAATTGCCGCAAACCCCAAACAGCTTCGACACTCCCCCAAAGCACCAAACTCCATGAAACATAGACAGAAAAATGAAAGAAACACATCACTTTTTTCAAGGAATCTCTCTTCACTAGTTGTAACAGGCAGGTTATAATGATACAGGCAGCTGAAAACAGAGTAGATTTACCAAGCCAGATCCATTGCCCTACATTTTCCCCTACAGGAAGTTCAAGCGTAGTCACCCCAACCACTCCCAACAAAGAGCAGACGGCAGCAAATAGCAGCGACACTGCCATCACATCTTTTACTCTATGTATCCATAGCCTTATCACTCTATCTTTTTAAATATCCGATTCCACCTTATTCTATCTGTACTATTATCTACCGACTTCCATATCCTGACGGCTTTTCCCACAATAAAAGGTTCAGGCAATAATCCCCAATAACGGGAATCCTGAGAGTTCATGACCTTATCCCCCGCTACAAAATAATAATTTTCTATAAAGCTGTAGGTCTGTATCACACTATCATTCAGTAAAACAGTATCTCCACGTACAAACAATTTCTTTTTTTGTTCCCATTCTATTATGTTCTTATATAGAATAACATGCATAGAATCCATCTTCAGGTTATCCCCTTTAGCCGGAATATAAAGAGGTCCAAAGTTCACTATATCCCAAGTAAATGCCGAATTATAAGGATACCCCCTCATTACAATTCCCTGCTCTTCCGCCTTCCCTCTCTTCACTAAACCCATCAACGTTTCTTGCATTTCCACATTACCCAAAGACGTATCCTTTCCTCGCACCTTATATCGTGCATCCTTTATTTCAAATGTATCTCCCGGCAATGCAACACAGCGCTTTACATAATACTTCATCACATCAAAGGCAACACTATCCCAGCGCTGTTTAGAATAGGGGAAATTAAAGACTATTACATCATTCCTTTTTATCTTCCCTAATCCCGACAAACGAGATATATGTACATCCTTTCCTTCCAAAGCATCCCATACATTGAACAAACGTCCTCCCATTACCCCCTTATTCACCAAGATGTTATCTCCTGCAAGCAAAGACGGCTCCATAGAGTCACTGGGAATTTTGAATGTGGCAATACATGTCACTTGAAGAAATACCCAGATCAATGCTGCCCCAAAGAACATTAAGAATAGGTTAAGAATCTTATCAATATACCAACCTAAGCCCCTTTTGGTATGAGAATTATTGTTGTTCTGCATTTCCCGTTATTCTCAAAACTATCGGAGAAGTTTCCACATTGCAATATACGGTAATTGTCTTATTAAAATATTCAGGATGATCAGCTTTATACACTGTTAGTAATTCCACACTCATACCCGGACGAACAGGTTCTTTAGGATAATCAACAGTAGTACAATCACAAGAAGTTATTACTCCTTCAATGACTAAAGGAATATCCCCCTGATTACTAAATACAAAAACTCCTTTTTGTTCCTTATGCCAATCAAAACTTCCAAAATCAACAAAATTCTTATCTATAAACAATTCTGTTTTTGAGGCTTCATTGCCTTTTCTCGTTACAACTTCTTCGTCATGAATAATATTCAGATATAACTCTTTGATTTTAGGATTAAATATAGGGTTACCAATAGCTACCACTCGATTATCCTTATCAAGCAAAAAAGTTCTAAATGCTATATCATCCGGAAAATCATTCAAAAGACGAAGTGAATCATTCAAATCTAAACATATAGGGATATCAAAAGCCTCCTTTCTCAAAATTGACAGCAATTCATCACCGTTCTTATTATGAACAAATATATTTACAGGTATTGAATAATCCGAGACTGAGTCAATTGTTTTTATAAAGCTTTTCCAAGCTTTTGCCTGTAACTTACAACTAAGACATCCCAAAGAGTCAATATAACTAACAATTGAATATTTTACTCCCGACTTTACATAATCCACCACAGTATCTTCTCCATAAATTGTAAAAGTAGTCTCTGAAGGATAAATCACCTGCTTTTTCTCCCATTTCTTGACTAAATTAATCATCTTCTCTTTAGATGCATCCTGCCTACAAGATGCATACATACACAATACAAGTATTGTTAACAGAGCCACCCGAATATATTTCATTATAATCTATTTTCTGATTTCTTTTAACTCTAACTTCTGAAAACGTAGTATATCATCAGAATAGTCAGGATTCTTAATATGACTCAGACTGACATACAATCCATCTTCTAGTATAAAAGAAAGGTTGGGATTATAAGTATATGCTGGAAAAAAAGTCTCTCCAACAACATTCAGTTTGTTATCTAATATCATTATTGAGAACCTCTTTCTGCCAGAGCGAAGTAGTTCAACATAATCTCCGAAATAATCACTTGTATCACATGGGGGATACACAAATCTATAATAAACATCTCTGTATTTATCATACAAAATTTTACCATAGGAAGCATGTTCACATTGTGCTCTCACCATTTTTTGAAAGTTTCCTTCTGTTGAACGAAAAACAGTTACATGATCTATGTATTTACTTTTAGCTTTCTTTTTCTCAACTTTCTCATGCGCAGAAGTTGTCAAGTACAAATCCTCATCAGCATCAAAAGAATAAATAAAGCGATTCCCATCATAGCAGAAAGAATACTCAGCACCAAAAGCACCAACTGTTCCAAAGTCTTTATAATTAATTAAGGGAGGAAATCTCATAGGAAGTGCTTCCGATGTATTCTCTATTGTATCTAATACCACCTTAATCGGACTCCTTTCTATAGCCTTATCACCCAACCTTAGATTTACAGTTTGAGGAATATACAAATCGTCACCTATAAACACTATTTGGGATTTGTCACTTGGCATAAAAGGTTTTAACTGTTGTCCGTCTTTAGTTGTTGAATAATCTATTTTCCGCTTTACAACTCCGGCAGTGTCTACTACAAATATTTTACTAACATACATACTTGGAATATAAATATGTTCCATATCAGCTATGTAATATCCCCCAAAGCCACCGAGTACAGAATTATCTCCCTCTGTATTCAAGCACAATCTTTTGACTAAGCTTTGTGATTTCATTGAATAAATAAGGATTTCACTTTTAGGCAAATTTTGAAAACTCAAATAGTTTTCTCCTTTTTCCTTAAAAAGAAAAACTGTGATTTGAGGCGCCCTAACTTCTTCTATAACCGGAAAAGACAGAACTTCATCCGTCCTTTCCAACGAATATCGATCCGAATTGGTCATTGGTGAGCACGAAAATGTCAACACGACCAAGAATAACGACAACAGATATTTAATCATACATTATCATTTATTAGCATAGAGGTGTGTAATAATTTCTACTAAAAAGTCACAATTATCACACACCTCATCAGTTTACATAAAACACGGGCAACCTAACCCATCACCCAATGGTGTGCAAAACCAATAGTTTGCATCAGCCCATCGGCAATTAAATCCAGTACCCCATTCCCCATTAGCTAATGCTTCCACATTAGCCAATGCCAAATCAGACAAAGCGTCAGTTTTTTGATTTACATAGACGCCATATCCTGCAATTGCCGCAAATGCGACAACAACAGTTATTTTTACTAATTTCTTCATGTTACTTTTCTTTTTATTAAGAATTTTCCAACAATCAATAAAAGCATAATACTTATACTATACCATAGAAACAAGATTATAAATCTTGTGAGAACTTTTTCATGCCATTCTATCGTAATGACAGAAAAAACACTTCCATTTCAGTTTTAATCACTATCTTTGCCAAGACCTCCTTTCTCTTTTGGTATTTGGAACAAATGGTACGCAATGCGCCAACAATACGTTCACCGTTTATTCCTTCTATTTATATTATTTCTAAATAAATCAAAGTAATTTATATTCTATTATCGGCTCATCCTTATTCACATCCGTAGCTATTATAATGCCCTTCTGCTCATCTACTGAAATCCCATGAATATAGTGATCCAACACATACTTCCGAAGCGGCTTACCTTCCAAACTAAATACATAAATATTTTGTCCACCATCCGGTAAGTTAATGCCTTGCTGCGCTTTCTGCATAATATCCTTAAATGCACGTCCTTGAAAGACAACATAAATAGCACTATCTGTCACTTGTATATCACTGAACCCCATAATACCGGTCGGTATACCATAACCTTGGGATATCTGAAACTCCGGTTCGCCATTAGGGCCAATACGTACAATATGCGTACTATCTTTCAGATTATAAATTTCAAGAACTTCACCCAATTGGGTAACTGCTGCCAGCACTCCATTACGAGGATTGTAATCAATGAAACTTCGCCACGCCTGCGCTAAAGCAGGATGGGCATTCTTCAAAGCATCCTCATCGGTAGTAGGGATAGTCCCTATTTTATGAAGTAACTTCCCCTGCCGACTTACCAAACAGAAGCGACTGTCGCCGGAATAATCGGGAATGATAAAAGTGGAATCATCATATTGCACAAAGTCCAGTGCCCGAAGCAGTTCTTCATCCAGACTCACGGCTTCCAACCGAAGCAATGAGTCACCGGATGAAGCAAAACCTAACCGGGTTAATTCAGACTTATTGGAATCAAGTGTCCACAAAAAGTTCCCATTCCATCGAAGATTTTCGGCTGAAAGCATCTCTTCGGGAGCATCGCCTCGCTTGCCGAAAGAGGACAAATAATGAAAGCCGGGATAGTGAAAGGCATGGAAGAAATATTCCGTTCCATGCAAATCAAGCACTACAGCCTTGTCGTCCTGTACACGTACCCTATAAGGATAACGAAACAAAGCTGAATCCAATGACAAAGTCCGGGCTGTCAATTCTCTTGTTTCAGGAAAATCAACATAGGGCGTCATTCTCTCATCAGGCACGGAAGTACAAGCCGCAAAGAGAAACACTAATAATATATTAATAGAGGTCTTCAAGGCTGTAACCACTCATTACATATTCAACTTTTGTTTTAGAAAAAGGGCAATCGACATCACCTAAACCCAAACAGTGAGAATACCCTCCTTCACCCCAAGCTAAAGCTTCTACGTTCTTCAATAGCAAATCATCCATTTGTTTACCGGAAGATTTCTGACTACAAAAAACAGTTATTGAGCTAACTGCGCACAAGCTGATTACAGCAATTTTGATTTTGTTTTTCATATTCCACTACATTTATATTAGATATCCGTATGAAGCATACAAACAAAGTTGCCTCATATTTGTCCATAAAGGTAGACGGAATTTTCTATCATGCCAACTATTTTGCCTTACAACGACTTACCAACTTTACTTAAAGACCTTTTGGTAAGTATCGGTAAGTCTGTTCTTTTATCCTTTTTCTGTGTTTTTCTCGATGGAATGGGGCATTTTCAAACAATAATGTTCATCTCTATATTCCACAACAAGAGAAGAGATACCTTTCAGTGATTCACGCAAATGATGAATAACACCATAGAGTTGGTTAGGCTTTCCTTTCCCCTGCCACAGTTCCTTATCTATTTCTTCTGCAGTCAGTCGATAATTTTCAGTCCGTAAAAAGAGCTTCAACAAGACAATTACTTGAGGCCGGAGTTGCCTCGTCTTTTCTCCATTCGTCAGGATGCCTTTTTCTGAATCCAGAATAGTCCCGTCAGCCAGTTCATATAATCCGGTTTGCCCTGGCTCTTCCTCCAAATGCATTTTCCTTTCAACAATTATCTTTTTCTCTTGAATACAGACGACCGTTTCCTTTCTCACCAGTTTTTGCCGCAAGAAGGAAGAAATCTGTTTATAATATAAAAGAAGAAGAAAAAAACAAAACCAAAGCAAAAGTAATGTCGTTATAGGCGGCCATACTTTTAACACCCGCCACCAGTCATAAGAAACAAACCCCGTTACCCCCACTTCACAACGAAATCCTATATAGCGAGACAACAGGCTATCTCCTTGTAGCACCTTTATGCTATCGGAAGAGTAAACGGTGGAAGTCTTCTTCAATAAATCAGTAGTTGAAAGACGAATACCGGTATTAGCCGCTACAGATTTCTCGACCAACAGACTATCCCAAAATAGATTCAACGCATCCGCATCCAGAGGGTGTTTCTCAAGTACATAGCTGAGCAACATTCTCCTTTCGGTATCTTTAATAAGACTATTATCAAATTTCACACGCGGTATTTCATATCTATGCGTTCCATACTTGCTCGCCAAAGTCACAGGACTTTTGAATGGGGTTTCCAATGTTTTCACTTCTGGAGAATCACCAGCAACAAATGGCACAACAATGTCCCCTCGCTTCTGCACCTCCAGATTCAGCGCCTCCACGAATGTTTCTTTCGCCAATGCATTCCATTCCGGTATCTGTTCTTTATAGCTAGTATAGAAGATATAGACATACACCCCTGTAACCATAGTACAAATGAAAGTTCCTATCCACAAGCATATTAATCTACCAGATTCCGCAGTCCTGCCTTTTTTATTCATAGTTCATCAAACATATTATTCTGCAAAATTAATACAAAAAGGTCAACAAATACATTAATCTACTATTAATCTGACAAATAAGAAGAGAGAAAAGAAGTAAAACATCGCATCAGAACCAGGAGGAGAGAAGAAAAACACAGAAAAATTCGCAAAAGTTTTGGAGATTTCAAGAAAAGCTATATCTTTGCACCCGCAATCGAGAAACGATGGCGGGATAGCTCAGCTGGTTAGAGCGCATGATTCATAATCATGAGGTCCCCGGTTCAATCCCGGGTCCCGCTACAAGATGAAGATTTAGACTGTTAGGAGGCTTCCACTCTTGGCGGTCTTTTTTTGTTTTTACACATCAGTGAAATCATAATGAAATCAGATCAGCGTAAAAAACGGCGGATAACACAGTATCATAAAAATAAATAGCTTATATGACTAGTAGAAGAGATTTTATGAAAAAGGCTGGAATGATTGCTGCAGCTGCAGCAATCCCGGGAATAATGCAAGCAACAACATCCACAGAGGAGAGCAATAGTCTTTCCTCAAAAAAAGGAATGATAAAAACAGGTGTCCAATGGGATGTAATTGTTGTGGGAGGTGGTCCCTCCGGTTGCGCAGCGGCAACGGCAGCGGCACGAGAAGGTGCTAAGGTTTTGTTGATAGAATCAACAGGAATGTTAGGAGGAATGGGAACATCAGGATTGTTAAATGCCTGGTGCCCCTTTACGGATAAAGAAAAGATAATTTACAGAGGAATTGCCGAAAGGGTTTTCCTTGAGGCAAAAAAAGGAGTTCCACATAGCAAAGGTAACGACTGGGTCCCCATCAATACGGAATATCTAAAAACGGTATACGACGATCTGGTCACTTCCGAAGGAGTTTCTGTGTTATTCTTCTCCACCATGGCCGCGGTAGAGATGAAGCAGGAAGGAGTGGTGGATGCAATTGTTGTAGCCAACAAAGCCGGACTCACTGCTTACAAAGCAAAACTGTTTATCGACTGCACAGGCGATGGTGATTTAGCAACATGGGCCGGTGCAGGTTTTGATATGGGCGATGAAGAAGGAAATGTTCAGCAAGGCACTCTTTGTTTTTCCTTATCCAACATCGACCCTTACGAATTTTCACTAGTTGGCTCTGTGCACACCAACCGAAAAGACGGACCTATTCATAAGATGCTCGATTCTGGTAAATATAATCTGATAAAAGACAATCATATCAACGATAAATACGCCGGACCAGGATATCTGATGTTCAACGCAGGACATGTAACAGTAGACAGTACAGATCCAGTCTCTCTTTCGAAAGCCATGATGGCTGGCCGGAAAGTAGCCCGACAATTCCAGGAAGGACTCGCCGAATATGAACCTAAGGTGTTTGCTTCCTCTTATCTGGCAAGTACTGCTTCATTAATGGGAATTCGCGAAAGTCGACGCATCAAGTGTGATTATACTTTCACGTTAGATGATTGGTTAGCCCGCAAAGAATTTGAGGATGGCATTGGTCGTAACGCCTATTATATCGATGTACATAAAAGCAATGCCACAACATATCCCAGATACGGAAAAGGAGAATCGCACGGAATTCCTTTCCGAAGCCTTCTTCCAATAGGATTAAAGAATGTTTTTGTAGCCGGCCGTTGTATTTCAACCGATCATTACGCACATGGAAGTCTGCGTGTAATGCCACCTTGCCTGGTGACTGGAGAGGCTGTAGGTGTAGCTGCCGGACAAATCTGCAGATCCAAATCGCCTGACGTACATAATGTAGATATAAAACAACTTAGAAACAGACTTCAACAGGTAGGTCAATTGTTGTAATACTGCAACAAAAAGAAGGACGCCAAAGCTCATGGCGCCCTTCTCTTATCAATCACAGTCTTATGAAAACTATCTCAATTCTAAAGTGCTTCTTACTGCTGTAATAGCCGCTGCACTCGGTGTAACCGCCTTCCGCGTACAATAATCAAATTCGGCTGATTTTTCACCGCTAAATGACTTCCATTTCAATTTCAGTTTAACTGTTTTACCTTCCGTATCAGGCAGTTCGTCCAACTTAAAAGCTACTAAGCCGTCACCTTCACTTCCGTAGGTATCGCCATACGCATTGTGGCGGAACTCTACTTCATAAGGATTCTCCAGATTTTGTCCCAACAACAAGTTTACGAAATGCTTTTTACTACCGCCCCATATAGTCCTGAAACGAAGTGTCAGATATCCATCTTCAGCGATAGTTACCCAATCATTCACAATCTCTACAGGGTCTGTGCCATATACCTCATCATTTTCTTCCCCTAAATCCGGTGCAATAGGCTTGGTCAGGATACTGTCTATCCAGTTTATATGCACGGCTTTCGTGTAGTCGCCACTGGGTTCATTCACTTCACTGTAATTCACCAAGGCTCTGACTTCTTTGTCTCCGAAAGGAGAAGTTTTTACATTGGTTGGCAATAAGGTCGTCTTATCATCCAACTGCAAGAAGAATGCATCGTCGGCAGCGCCTTTCACTGTTACAAGAGCATTAGGATACCTCAAATAATAGGCATTGTTATCATCATCGTCCAAACAGGACTGCAAACCTATAGTACAAACTATGGCCCCAACAAATAAAAGTGTTTTATTAAATACAGAATTAATTTTCATAGTGTGGTTCCTCCTATTAAACATTTAAAATAACTTTTCTACGTTATAGAAATGAGATATTGAGGAAAAGACTGCATGGCATTTTGTTAATTATGCTCAAATAGAATTAGCAAAGTTAATTAGAACAATATATATATCTGATTATCAGCAGATAGCATTTACATCTCATTTACCCAATAATGTAAAAGCATTTACCCCAGGATGTAACGCCCTTTACTCCTTATTGTAACGCTCTTTACCGCGGTATGTAACGACCTTTACCGCGGCGTGTAAATGGAGTTACCGTGTGGAGTTAACAAAGGTTGTTAATCAATAACTGTATATTTCCCACTTTGCATTCGTTGTGCCACCATCCGAATGACCCATACCGCACCTAATATATGATCCGTATGAGCATGAGTCACAAACATATCGTGAATACGTTCAATGGCAATAGCGGCTTTCTCTAACTGAACCAATATCCCATTCCCTCCACCGGCATCCACGAGCAGCACATTTTCAGTTGTCAGGATTGCGAAACAAGTATTATAGCATCGGGTAACGCCTGCATTACCTGTACCTAACATAATAATCTGAGTATCCTTCATCTTCTTAATTCTATAATTACGAAATCTGAGCCACAAAGATAAACAGAATATGCCATTCTATAAGGAGAGAGCAAAGCTCTCCTCATAAAATGGCATATTTATAACAGTATAGTGAAAGTATGTGACTACTTACTGAAATCTCTTGGAGCCGGAACAGGCGGCAATGGCTTACGATCCTGCAATTCTTTCATCACTTCTTCGATAGCCTTATTGAGCTGTTCGTCTTCACCGTTCCATTCCTTCACCGGATCGTTATCAATCAAGATATCCGGATCGACGCCATGATTTTCAATAATCCACTGGCCTGTTTTCGCATCATAACTGGTGAAGAAAGGAACACGGATATCCGTACCATCCATATAAGGCAACGGTCCGCTGATACCTACAATACCACCCCAAGTGCGGGTACCGATTAGTTTACCAAGCCCCAATGCACGGAAGCCCCACGGGAAGAGATCACCATCAGAAGCAGAATATTTATTAATCAAACAAACCTTCGGCCCTACTTGCACAGCATCGGGTATAGTGCCGACATGCTTCGTACCACGTCCCATCGTCAAGCGGTAAGGTTCGCGAGACAAACGTTCCAGAATCATAGGAGATACATTACCGCCACCATTAGCACGGTCGTCTATAATCAGACCTTCCTTGTCGAGCTGCGGATAGAAATAACGGGAGAACTCGTTCAGACCTTCCGGACCCATATCAGGGATATAGATATAACCGATACGTCCATTGGATGCCTTTTCCACCTTCTTCAGGTTATTCTGTACCCAATTATAATGATAAAGAGGATATTCATTTTCCAGCGGACTGATGACAATCTTTCTTGCACCTGCCAATTGCGGTTTGCTGTTCAGCGAGATTTCTGTCGGCACATCAGCCTTTCCTACCAGTAAAGCATAGATATTCTTCACCGTATTCGTAGGTATACCGTCAATGGCAACAATGTATTCCCCGGCCTTAGCCTCAATCCCCGGTTCAGTAAGCGGAGAGCGCAGTTCCTTACTCCAGGAAGCACCGGGAAGTATCTTGTCCAAACGGAAGAAACCACTCTTATCTGCCGATATCTCAGCACCCAGCAAACCAGTCTTGATACGTGCCGGTTTATCCGTTTCACCCGGATTGACGTATGCGTGTCCGCAGTTAAGCTCACCAATCATCTCTCCAATGATATAGTTCAGGTCGAGACGTGTCTTTGCATAAGGCAGCAGAACAGAATATTTCTGTTTGATTGCTTTCCAATCCACACCATGCATATTCTCCAGATAAAAACCATCACGATAAGCACGCCAAGCCTCATCAAAGATCTGTGCCCATTCCTTGGGGTAATCTATCGTAATGGACATGTTATCCATATTGACAGGCGTACTCAGATTAGCCGCTCCTTCCGGTATAGCGGTTACATAAAGCTTGTTGTCCTTGTAGAACAAAGCCTTTTGACTACCCGGAGTAACCGTCATCATAGCACCATCGGCAACCGTTTCTTCTTTCTGGCCTTCAAGATCGAAAAACTTCGTTCCGCCATTGCTCCAGTAATATACCTTCTTTCCGTTTGAATAGAAATTAGCATAATAAGAAGCCGACAATGGAAGCTTGATGATACGGTCGGTGATACCTTCCGGATCAAACTTGACGAGTGACGCAGAAGCTGTTTCCTGTTTCGCTTCTTTCTTTCCGGCAGTCTTTTCAGTAGCCTTCGAGGCCTCACTCTCACTGTCGTTCTTCATTCCGGCATCTTTCTGTATAAAAGGTGACGGGGTATCTTTCGAGAGCAAAGCAAGATAAACTCCATACATATTATTATAGACATGGTTCCATTCCAACCAGCCGTATGTAGGGTTGAAATCGCGGGCAGATGAGAAAATAAGATACTTACCATCCGTACTGAATACCGGTGAAGAAGAATTATACCACTTGTCCGTCACCGGATATTCCTTCTTTCCGGCAATATCATAGACATATACAACAGTTATTTCATTGTCTGCATCACGGGTATAGGTCAGCCATTTGCTATCCGGTGAAAAAGTCACATCCTGCGGTTCCCCCATTGGGTCTTGTAATAGCATAGTCACCTGTCGTGAAGCTACATCCAGCAGATTGATACGATTTTGACGGTCGGTATAAACAATCTTCTTACTGTCCGGACTCCATTCGAAAGAGCGGATATACGTATCATTATTCTTGGTCAGCTGCACCGGATTACCTTCCACTGCATCCTGAAGATAAAGTTCTGTCTCTCCGGTAGCATCCGAGATATAAGCAATGTATTTTCCATCAGGAGAACATTGTGCATCACGTTCGTGGGCACCCGGAGTGCGGGTTATATTTTTCGTCACCCCCTTGGTTGAGGGTAGATTAAAGACCTCTCCGCGAGCAGTCACCACCACCCGTTCTCCGTCGGGAGATGCACTGGCGGCTGTCAGATACTTAGCCCCATTCTTTATGGCGCTGCGTGCATAGATATTATCCGAAGCAAGACTGATATTGACTTTCTCGGGCTGACGGGTGGCAGCATCCATCTTATAGATATATCCGCCATTCTCAAACACAATGGTATTGCCGGAAGCACTCGGGAACTTCACATCATATTCAGTAAAGTTAGTAACCTTCGACGTCTGCTTTGTCTTCGTATTATAAACAAAGATATTCATAGTGCGGTCACGGTCGGAAAGGAAAAATATATCATCGCCTATCCACATGGGGAAGATATCCTGAGCAACATTATTCGTTATATTCTCCACTGATTTCTTTGCCGGATCGTATATCCAGACATCATCCGCCATACCACCTTTATAATACTTCCAAGTACGGAATTCACGCATGGTACGGTTGTAAGCCAGTCGCTTGCCGTCGGGAGAATAGCTACAGAATCCACCCTCGGGCAAAGGGATAATTTCGGGCATACCACCCTCCTGATTGACAGAATAAAGTTTACCGGCAAAACCGTCACTGATACGGTTACGATAAATGATCTGTTTACCATCCGGTGTCCAAGTCATCACAATATTGTTAGGTCCCATACGATCGCCCAGGTCATCACGGGAATTCGTTGCAGTATACGTCAGGCGTTGTGGTTCTCCACCGGCTGCCGGGATGGTGTATACTTCCGTATTTCCATCATACTGACCGGTAAAAGCAATCGTTTTGCCATCGGGTGAAAAACGAGGGAACATTTCGTAACCCACATGCGAAGTCAGGCGCTGCGCCTCTCCTCCAGTGACAGGCACTCTATACAAATCGCCTGCATACGAGAAAACAATCTCGTTCCCGTTCGTTGCCGGAAAGCGCAATAAACGCGCTTCATCTGCTGCCGAAAGACAGACTGATACACCTACAAGGGCAAATAAGGATAAAAGTAATTTCTTATTCATACTCTTAAATATTAATTAACTTACAAAAGTATGAAAAGAAAAAGATAGTACAAATTGATAGAATGAATTTGTTGACAGAATTACTCTTTTCCATTAACAAACTCTCCGGGTTTGATACCGAATTGCTTTTGGAAACATTTGGCAAAATAAGATGGATTATTAAAACCTACCATATAGCAAATCTCATTAATCCGGTATTTATTCTCTGAAAGCAAAGCAGCAGCTTTCTTTAACCTCACAATCTGAATCAGTTCATTCGGAGTAACATTAGCCAGCGTTTTTATTTTGGCAAATAATCCGGAACGACTGATGCAAAGTTCTTCTGCCAGAAAATCAACAGACAGTTCCGAATTTGAGAAGTTTTGCTCTATAATCTCATTGATACGGGTAAGGAATTTATTATCCATAGAGTTATTGGCAATACTGTTCAACGGTACCAATGGCATTTTAGAGAATTTCTGACGCAACAAATTACGCAGATCAAGCAGATTCTTAATACATGCTTCCAGATACTGCACCGAGAAAGGCTTTTCAATATAAGCATCCGCCCCGCAGTCCATACCTTCTATTTTGGAGTTCGTATCTGTTTTAGCAGTCAGCAAAATAAACGGTATATGACTGATGGACTGGTCGGCGCGTAAAGCCTTGCAGAATTCCACCCCATCCATGCGCGGCATCATCCAGTCGCTCACAATCAAGGTAACCTCATGTTCCTTCAGTTTCTCCAATGCCTCCATTCCGTCTTCTGCCGTCAGAATGGAATATTGGGCGGAGAAACTGCTTGAAAGGAAGTTCAGCATTTCTTCGTTGTCATCCACAATCAGCATCAACGGTTTGTTCTTAGAGGACATCACCGGCAAGGTTTCCGACAAGATATCCTCGGGTATTACCGGATTGAGAACACCTGCCTCCCCTTCCTGCACCTCCGCCCCGACTTGTTCGATAGGCAACGTCACTATGAAAGAGGAACCTTTATTGATTTCGGATTCCACCTCTATGCAACCGTTATGCGACTCCACAATGCTCTTCACAATGCTGAGTCCGATACCCGTACCGGGTTTATTATCCATGGCCTGAAAGAAAGGCTTAAAGATTCTCTTACGGTCTTCTTTACTGATACCGATTCCATTATCTGTCACTTTCACCACAAACGTATGCTGTTCCGGCTGAACAATACATGAGAGGACAACTTTATCCTTGGTATACTTGCTTGCATTCGTCAGCAGGTTACTTATCATTTTAGTGATCGCCTCACTATCCACCATAGCCGTGAAATCAGCATCGGGATATTCCACTTCCAGATGCGCACCATGCTGGGTGATAAACGGTTTGAACCGTTCGCAAACCGCCTGTAACAACTGGCGGATGTTCTGCGAAGCATATCTCATGGTTATGCCTTCCTGTTCCACCTTACGGAAGTCCAGCAACTGATTGACCAGAAACAGCAGTCGCTGACTATTGCGGTCGATAATATTCAGATCGTCCCTCAGCACTGCAGGCATCGGTATGGACGATTTCATAATCTTCTCCAAAGGACCGATGATAAGCGAAACCGGGGTGCGGATTTCGTGAGCTATCATCGTGAAGAACTTAATCTTAGCTTCATGCACTTCCTTCTCCTTACTGACATTCAGTTGATTGATTTCCGCAGTGTGCTTCTTCTCCGTCCGCTTCAACAAGAAACGGATAAAGAAGGTCAGCGCTATGCACACCCATATGAAATAAAGAATCTTGGAAGCCGTGCTCCAATAAAAAGGAGGATGAATGGTTATTTTCAAGCTCGCTTCCTGATTACTCCAAATACCGTCATTATTCGTGGCTTTTACCTTGAAGACGTATGTTCCGGCAGGCAAGTTGGTATAAGTAGCTTTATTCTGCGAACCTACATAATTCCAGTCTTTATCAAAACCTTCCAGTTTATAGGCGTACTGGTTCTTTTCGGGTGTACAATAGCTCAATGAAGCATAGAGCAGACTGAATACATGGTCTTTATAAGACAAATCCAGTTCCGCCATCCAGTTCAGGGCTTTCGGCAACTTCTTATCTCCTATCCGGATTTCCTTGTTGAAGATTTCCAATCCTGTGATAACAACCGGTGGAAGCACCTTATTCATTTTTATCTGATAAGGATAAAAGGCATTGAAGCCATTGACCGAGCCGACATATATCTTCCCGTCGGAAGCCTTCAAAGCAGCATTAGGCAGGAATTGTTCGCTCTGCAAACCATCGCTACGCGTGAAGACCTGACAACTCTCGCCGGGAGCGTAACGAACCAGCCCTTTCGTCGTGGTCAGCCACAGCACATGCTGATCTTCAACTATACCGCAGATGTTACGGCTGGGAATATCCAGAGGTATCGCTTCAAACCGGTCTTCCCCAGCGTCATACTTGCAAAGCCCGTTCATCGTCCCCACCCACATATTTCCGTTACCATCTATCAACACACAATTCACCTGATCGTTAACCAATGCACCGGGAGTATTACTGTACACGTAATTCTTCCAAGTCTTTTTATCCGGATTATACTTAAACAAACCCTTCCCTTGCGTAGAAAACCAGATGTTACCATCGGCATCCTGATCTATATCAATGGTCAGCGATTCCAAGTCTTTGACACGGATAAAATTGTCTTCTTCACGGTTATACAAGTTTATTCCTGCCATAGAAGTCACCCAGATCCGTTTCTCCCTGTCACGGAAGATGGCGTAAGAACTGGTGCCGTCAAGGGTGGTCAAATCGCCCCCTTTGGTGGTATATACCCTGAACGTGCCTGTTTTCGTATTCAGCACATTGACTCCTCCCGTATAGGTACCAATCCATAAATCGTCATCATCCATACAAAGAGCATGCACATTATGGTAAGAAAGACTGTTTCTGTGCTCATCGGGCATATAATGAGTGAATTGTTTATCCTTGGGAGCAAAGCGGCTCAGACCTCCATCGTCAGAGGCTATCCAGATATATCCAGAAGAGTCTTCACAAAAACGTCCGATAACAGTTCCGTTCACCGAGTTGTAAAAGCGCGAATGGGCAAAGCATTCAAACTGCCCGGTATTAGGCGAAAGATAATTCACCCCACCGTAATAAGTCCCGACCCAGATTCCGCCTTCACGGTCTTTTACGATAGGATAGACAAAACGATTGGATAATGAATAAGGGTTTGTTTCATCTTCCGTGAACAGTTGATGTTCACACGTAAGGGTATTAAACAACAAAAGTCCGTCATCCGAACCTATCAATAGTTGGTGGGGAGCATATTCCATCAAAGAGTGGATATGTGTAGCCCCTTTACCTTCCGACGGATGCAAATAAGTGATTGCCTTACCTGTATATCTATCTATCTTCTGCAAGCCGCATTCCCAGGTTCCCAGCCACAGTGCATGTTCAGAGTCTTCGAGCATGACCAGAGAGTTTGAGTCATATTGCCCCGCTTCGTAAGTGATAGGGAAAGGCTCGAATTTATTCTCCGCCTTATTCAGCTTGGACACAGTGGGACTTCCCCAATTAGTGACCGCCCAGATCTGATTTTCACTATCAACCAGCACACTCGCCATTAATCCATTGGCATCTTTAAATTCATAATGTTCCAGATAGTGCTTGGATATATTATACTTGAAAATACCTTGCCCTACTGTCGAGAACCACAAGTTGCCGTCTCTGTCTTCTGCAATATGATTCACATTGCTCTTAATGCTGTCACCTTGGGCTGTCAATACTTTGAATAGTTCAAAGCTTTCCGTTTCATAATCAAAAATATACACCCCGCCTTCTGTCCCTACCCAGATATTGTCCGTAGTGTCGTAAAGAGAAGAGATATAATCATTAGACCCTTGCGGATTCAGATTATAAACCTTTATAGTGGTGCCGTCGTAACGGTTCAAGCCGTCATCCGTACCAAGCCACATAAAGCCATATTTATCCTGCATAATAGCACGCACAGAGTTGGAGGATAATCCATCTTCCACGGAGAAATGGCGGAACCAGAAATCAGTAGAAGCTGCCGGAAGCACCAACGGAATAATACCGGCTATTATAGCAAGGATAATCTTTTTCATTTCTTCACCAGATATTGATTGAACATAATTCCCATTACAATCAATGCAAGACCGATGTAAGTTGTAAACACAATCTGTTCACCCAATATGATTGCAATGAAGAATAAAGACAAGAAGGGAGATAAGTAACAAAGCTGGTTGACCAGTGCCGGATTGGATGTTTTCCGCATGGCAAGGCTGAAAAAGATGAAAGGAATACCCATTTCAAACCCGCCGACATACATACCCGACAAGATACCGGGCAATGTATTAAGGTGCACCCCCACTCCCACAGCTCCTATCAACAAATAAACCGTGCCGAACAGGAAACTCATAAACAGAGCGATACTACCATCTGTTTTATCTTTGAACTTATTGTTTATCATCCAATACATGGCCCACAGCAAAGCACTCAATGCCGCCAACAATAAGCCATGCACGGGTATATCCATACCTCCCGACTGCCCGGTTCCTACAGAAATAAGTACCACTCCACCCAGTGAAATGAACATGCCAATATATTTCTTTGGGGGTATGGGCTGATGGGCAAACAAGGCCAACAGAATAAGAAGCACAATAGGCCATGCATAGTTGATGGGCTGCGCTACTTGTGCAGGTAGCAGATCATAAGCCTTGAACAACACCAGATAATAAGCGACAGGGTTCAGCAATCCCAACAATGCAAAATATCCCCATTGGCGACCGGAAAGTTCCGACACCAGTCTCCACTTCTTCTGGAAAGTCAGCAAAAGGGCAAATATGACTAATGAAGTACAACTAGCTATCAGCAGCATCTCAAAATGAGTAAGATGCGTTAAGGCTATCTTAAAAGCAGTGGCTACAGTAGACCAACTAAGCACTGCAATGCAGGCATAAACAACGGCACTTGTACTGTTTTTCATCGGTTCATATATGTTTCTTTTGCAGACATCGTATTTATCTGTATGTTTATAAAGGATTGCTTCCCGTAACCCTGATGCGATATGGCCATTGAGCATCTTTCTCTTCCGGAGCGGGATTCATCCAATGCTCCGTCGGCGCTCCCATCACAACCAACCACAAGTGGGTCAGAGTTTGATTTTTTGGAGCTGTAAAAATAATACTTTTCCCGCTATTATCGCCCATTTCGCCATAAATAGATTTACCTTCTGCCGTTACAGCAACAAAACCATAACGCCAACCTGCCTTATCTGTATGGATTGCAGTATATCCTTCCTTTCCTGCTTCTCCGCAGAATTCCACTTTCACTTTCTCTCCCGGCTGAGGAACAGCCAAAGGAATAGCATTGAATCCATAATTTTCAGGACAATTCTCCGGTGCTATCCCATACCATCCATCCGGCTGAGCTATTAGCTGAGAAGTATATTTATTGGCATACGGACGTGTTTCTTTCCAGACGCGCGGAAAATCCCAGTTGATAAAGTGGCGGTAAGTATCAAACATCTCGTCACAGAATTGTTTCTGATTCAAAGCAGCCAAACGTTTGTAGGTGATAACCGGATCTTCTCCCCGCTTTCCCTGGCGGTAAAGTTCGGCTATAATGGGAAGTCCCCGTTTCATGCCCCAGTATTCCAATACGTAAGGTGAATGATAAATATTCTCCATGTGGAGATAAGCCTTGTGAGTCAGTTTCATGAAAGCATCCCAATGATATTTTTCATCAGTAATCCATTCGGGATTAACCTGCCACAGCATCCATTGCGAAGTCATTTCAAAGAAACCGCATCCTCCCCAGGCTTCGCCCTGCCCATCGCAACTGATCTGTGCCTGAAAACTATGTCCCAATTCATGGGCGATGCAGTTCAATTTCTTATCTTGCACACGGTTGGGGGCAATCCATAAAGCACCGATTTCTCCGTCATAATCTCCACCGTATGCCGTGCCTTCCAGGGAATAGTTCAGCATCACCATCATGCGATACTTGTCGCACTTGGAACCGGGACGCGAAAACTCCAGTGTATCACGGAAGAAACGGTAAAAACTCTCCAACTTACCCATCAGATTCGGTAAATCAACTTTCATATCATGTCCTTCCAGCTGTGGAGGGTTGGACAAATCGTTCCCAAAGCCTTTTTCCCAGAAGATGACGAAGTTTTCGGTGCAGGCCATGCGGCGGTAGCTCCACTTGCTTTCAGGGTTTTGCAAATCCATTCCCTGAAGGTCTTTGGGAATATAGATAGTTTTTCCCGAAGGAAGAACGGACTGTTGAGCCGAAAGGGAACTTCCGATTAACAATCCAATCAAAAAAAAGATGAAAATATGTAGTTTCATTAGTCTTGAGTCTATTTTTATTTCTTCATTAATCTACAATTATAAATATTGCTCACACGAGTTTTATCATTAGCCCGGAACATGATTCTCACTTTGTCTTTACCTTGCGTTACTTCCAGTGGAATACTGACAGCATGTTCCACGAATCCTTGTGTAGTATCTGTAAGACTGACCGGTTGTACCCAATCACCAATCACAACATCAAACGTATATTTCCGACTGTCACCTCCGTAGTAAGTCAATAAAAGTTCCATGGGTTGATCGTAACCACATTTCATATCAAAAGCAAACCAACCATTTTCGTAAGCAAAACGGTATTTACGCAGATAACCTTCTCCGTTACGAGTATTCTCGCCTTTTAGGTTATGATCCCGTTCGGGTTGCATCTCACCAAAAACGATATAATCCGTTGTCATTTTATCCAATTCGGCAATCCGTTCTAATTCAGCCTTGCGTTTTTCTTCAACAACATTCCATTCGGCTGGTGAATATACATCCCAATAAACGGTCTGATTTTCATCTGCTACTTTATAGAAAGGTAACATCTTCACGTTATCCGGTCCTCCAGGCAGTGTCGTAACAAAACTGACAGAAGTATCACTAATCTTTTTTATGTAATTCGTCAAACTCTTCTCTTCCGAAACAAATACAGGGATATCTCCCATCTTTCGTTTTTCCGTACCAAAGGTTCCTGCCAAAATGGTCGGTCCGTAGAAGACAGCACGGCGGTCAACATTATCGGGCATAGACACAGTATAGAGTGGCATAGGCAAAATTAACTCTATTACATCATTCTTTTTCCATTTACGATGAAGACTGATAAATGAACCGGGAACACTTTCCACTTTTTGTTTACTGCCGTTTATACGAATAGCAACATCTCCCGCAGCCCAAACCGGACGACGCAAATTAATGGTAAGTGGTTCTTTCGACGTCTCTTCCAGCTTAATTACAACTTTACCATGTTCGGGATAATCGGTAGTCATGCGAAGTTTTAAACTTTTCTCTTTCCATGTTAAAACAGAAGGAATATATAGATTTATATTCATCATTTCTTTACCCGGCACATAGCTATAGATAGCTCCACCATACTTGGAATGGTTTTCGAAACCACTACCCATGCAACAACTAAAATTATTGTGCCGACTACCAAAACCTTTATGTGTACCCATTCCTAATGAAAGAAAATAACAGACGTTTCCTGTTTCGGGATGCTGTGAAGCTAAAATATGGTTATACAGTGCCCGTTCGTAATAATCCAGATATTGTACATCGTTCGTCCACTCATAAAGGTGTGCGGTCAGTTTCAACATATTGTAAGTATTGCAAGTTTCACAGGTATTGGTACCCAAGCGGTTATTCAATTTATCAGGAACAGAGAGATACTCACCCATACTATTTCCACCATTAGCATAAGAATGATGATGAACGATCGTTTCCCAAGAGAAACGAGCTATTTCCTCGTCGCGATGGTTACCGGTCAGTTCATATTGGCGGGCACTACCTATCAGTTTTGGTATTTGGGTATTGGAATGCAGCCCCTGCAAAACATCTACTCCCTCTGCTAACTTATCTTGCAAACGCTTATGATAGAAAGCATAGGAAGCATCAAGAAATTTCTTATCTCCAGTCAAGGCATACATTTGCGCAAATGCTTCATTCATTCCTCCGTATTCACAATTCAGCATTGTCTGCATCTGCTCTTCACTCAATGGAGCAATGACATCTGCCAGATAATCGGATAAATTGATTAATACTTTCTTTGCAGTTTCGTTTCCTGCCAAGAGATAAGCATCATTCAGACCCATCATTGTCTTATGTTCATTGTACCAAGGTACCCAAATGCCATTCAAGTCAAAACCCATAGAACGGATAATACCTTTTTTCACTTCCTTGAATACTTTATCACCTCCGGGCATTCCACCGATGAAACCATTGACAAAGTTCATTTGGCAAGAATCCAACTCATTCACCACATAGTCTATCTTGGCTTTAAAAGTCTCGTCACCCGTAGCGGCATAATGCTGTGACATAGCAGTAAGCAAATGTCCCAACGTATGTCCGGCAATGCCCATTGATTCCCAACTACCGTAAGGTTCCGCCTTTGGTTTCAAATTCGCATTCTTGCGGAAATTGGATAACAGCCGATCCAAGTCAAGCTCTTTCATCCATTGCTCATTCTGATTCATCGCATGCAAGAAAGGGCTGTCGAGAAGACGGACATCCTGAATACTAAAGTACCTGGTTTTAGGAGAAATAACATCTTTAACTGCAGGTTTATAATTTTGTGCAAATCCCACCTGATCCACAAGGAGAAATACCGTAAAAATTAATATATACTTTACTTTCATTTCACTCTTATATTTAAATTACTAATTTAATAAGTCTGTCCCTTCAAATTTCACTTTATAGGGACATTGAGCATCATCCGTCTCATCTTCATTCCAAGCATGAGAGATATATTGTTCGGGAGCACCCATTACTACAAAAAAGAGCTTATCAGTCCCTTCCAAAATGATATAAGATACTACACCTTCTTTGTCTTGATACATCGGAGCATATTGAGCCACACCGTTTACGACAGCCACAAATCCATACCTCCATCCGGCAGCAGTATTATTTCTATTATAATTAGTAGCAACACCTACTTTTTTACCATCCGCATTAACAATGATTCCCGGATCTTCCGATGCCAAACTTGTACCTGTATCCAGCCCTTTAAAATCAACCTTCACAGTACTACCTGCCTCCGGAACATCCAATGATATAACATTGAATCCCGTACTCCCCGGACAACTGGAATAGCCTACTTGATAATATCCATCACTGGCGTATAGCTTGGTAGAATATTTCTTTGCACTCTCAGTAACGTATTTACGCACAATATCAATGTCATAGGTAGTCATACGTGTGGCATAATCATACAATTCTTCATAAAGAGTTGCCACCTTGCCTTTACAATATAAACGCTGATAAGTCATAAGCGGATCTTCCGGATATTTCGATTGTTTCCATATTTCTCCCAGTACACTAACACCATGTTTCTGTGTCCAGTAATAAGGTAACCAGTAACTGGCATATCGCATCCATTCGTGATTAAAATGACGGTGATAGTTAGCTTTCCAAACATCAACATGATACCCAAAAAGTTCTTGAGGATAAGTCTGAAGAGATTGCCATTGCGCACACTGTTCCCAAAAGCCATTACCTCCTTCACCATTCGGTCCAAAGCCATAACGAAAACCTTGATGAAAATCTTTGGCAGCTCCATTCAACAGTTTGTCACAATACACTTGATATTGGAAACTATGCCCTATTTCATGTGCAATCGTAGAGCCTACCGGTTTGCAGGTACTCGGATTTATCCATAAAGCACCGATTACATCATCATAACCTGAACCAGTTGCCAACCATTCTTCTTGATAAAATAAATAGATTTGCATCTTATACCGATCCAAATAAGATTTTCCTTGTCCTACTTCGGCAAACTTCAATGTCTCAATATTCGTCAGATAAAATTGTTCAGCTTTTGCCAGCAAGTCATCTACATCAACCCGCATAGACTCTGAAACACTTTTAGCATTCGGATCTTTACCGAATCCTACTTCCCAGAACACAATAAAATGTTCACTCTGTTTATGACGATAGAATGACCATTTGGCATCCCTCGAAAACATATCCATCATTGCAAACTCTGATGGTTTATAGTACTTCTCGTAACCGGGAATGTCTGAGGGCTTAAGTACATCGGGCTGATTAACAGCTACAGAATCATCCTGACAACTAAAAAAAAACAGAATAGCAACAATAAACATGAAGCCAATCATCCCGTTATAACAGTTTCTTCTTCTATTCATGAAAATATATACTATGTAATTGCCTTCTGAATGAAGAATGGGGATCCCCACTTTATAATACAGAGATCCCCACCTCATTCCGAACGGCCAAGAATGACGTTCACTATTTATAAGATTATTCCATTGTAATGTTAATTACAAAACGCAACAGATTTGCCTTGTTTGTTTTATCGCGGAAACCAATGCTGATAGTATATTTATCACCTGCAACCGGTGTAGCCGAACGACCTATGTTCAAAGTTTTATCACTTATACTACATTCTGCGAAAAGAGAATACCCTGCCGTTCCCCAATTGGTGACCGTACCGTCTTTCATCATCCAATAGCCGGGAGCATTTGCTGTATATGAACTTTCTTCATCCCATTTCAAGGACTCAAGATTAACAGAATACATATGAATATCACCTTCTCCGTCACCATCAAGCCCTTCACAGAATTCAGCAACAGTCATTCCGAAACGTTCCTGTATCTTGCCTGCATAATCATTAAATGCAATGGAAGCAGCCGAATACTCGCCATCCGGAATATTGATTGATACTTCAACAGGCACGTCTACAATTGCAATCTCACTAAGAATGCGTACATATTGGTCGAAGTCAGTTCCATTGATTGCAAACCCCACATTGATACTAACGGACGAACCTACCATTACATTTTCCAATGCACTTACTACAAGTGTTTTGTTCGACACATTCAGTTCTACAGTAAAATTGGCATTCGTTTGAGTGGAAATATTACCCATTTCATCAAAATACCACCCAGTCATCCCCTTATTGGGAGCTGTTTTGTCCCAAGCATTACGAGCAGCATTTATACCGTGAAACACAACTTTGCCACTTGAAATTCCAGCAATGGCTTCATCCAGTGTCATACCCAATTTTACTTGAAATAATTCAGCATAGTCAGACAAATTGATGATTTGTGTTTGACCGGCACCAAATTGTATCTTTTTTGTAACTGTTGCTTCCGCATCAGCACGCAAATAAGGATTTTCATTCTCGCCATACACATGCTTACTTGTGGCGTCTTCCCAGTTTTCGCTGCACGCCGCCAAAGAGAGGAGTAATCCTCCCAATAGTACATAAAGTATATTCTTTTTCATTGTTTACATATTTAGCTGTTAATACCCGGGATTTTGTTTTAATTTCACATTACCTTCAATCGCTTCCTTCGGAATGGGGAAGATGTTAAGATGGTTGTCTGAAACATCAGTTACCCGAGGTTTGCAAAACCATGATTTACCATTGTATACATTCTGACCATTTGTCATTTTGAAACGGATAAGATCCTGACGACGAACATATTCTCCTACAAATTCCCAAGCACGTTCATCAAGTAAACCACCCAATTCAATATCAGCGCCACCTTCTATTTCGTTAAAGATCTTTGTTGGATCATTTTTCCCCATTTCATTGCGATTTTCACGATGTCCATACGGATAATTACTGCCGCCTTTAAGTTGCGCTACGGTACGAACTGCCTTTGCCGGATTAGATTTGAAGTTACGTGCACGAACTTGCGTTACCAGGTCTGCAGCATCTTGTTCTGTCTCTCCTTTGTATCCGCCCAATCTGAGCAAGCACTCGGCTTTCTTCAACAACACATCAGCATAACGGTAGAAGGGTACATCATCGTAATTTGTAGCCATATCACCCGGAAGGATCTCATATTTTACTAAACGTCCACCTTCATATTCGTAACAACCAGGTTGATCAATGCTACGTATTTCTTTGGTGTAGACTACCTGCACACCATTAGCTATAAGAGGTGTTCCATCCATTGCATATTGAGGCGTATCTACATTCCAACAATCTTTGTAGCGCCCATCGGCAGCATCATACGAATCAAGGAACTGTGACAATACATTAGCACCGCTGGTAGCCCATGTATTAAAGCCATAAGTCTTCTTGCTGATAACGGCAAGCCACATACTGGCATAATAGTTACCACCTCCATATTTTTCTGTATAGGGTATTCCAAAGATAATCTCAGGATTACCAGAGATATCTTCTTTGAAATTGTCCAAATAGTTGGGAGCCAAAGAATAAAGGCCACTCTCAATAATTTCATTCAGCTCATCGATACACTTACCGTACCATGACTTGTCGGAATCATCATTAAACCATGCATTGTGGTTTATATACATATTGGCAAGCAACATATTTACGCTATAGTTATTGATGCGTCCCATGATTTTCTCATTCCCGCACTTACCTTTTACATCATTCAGTTCACTAATGATAAAATCCCACATTTGCTGAGGAGTAGCTTGTTCCGGCAACCATCCTGCTTCATGATTAGCCTCCGTGTCCAATGGGATATTACGGAATGCATCGAACAACATATAATAATACAATGCACGGTATGCTCTAAGCTGCGCTACGGTTGTCTCTACCGATTGTACGGCAGGGTCAGCCAATAAGCGATTACATGCGGTAACACCTGCATAAGCCCGTGTCCAGAAAGCGCCAAAATGCCATATCTGAGGGTTAAACTCATGCTTGTGCAACGGAATATAAAGGTCACCCCAACCAATACCTATTCGATTCGGAATACACCAAAGATCGCCCGAAAGTCCCGAAATATCGGAATAACTATACCAGCCCCAAAGAACATCACGTAGACTATTATATACAGGAACAAACAAAGCCTGTGCATCTTCGGGAGTAAATTGATAAATGTCGGGAGACATCGTATCATAAATTTTCTCACTTAAGTCCGTACAACTATTAAACGAGAGTGAACACGCAACAAGTGCAGTTCCAACATATGTTTTTATTTTTGTTTTCATATTCAGTACCATTTTTAAAATCCAATGTTAACACCAAAAGTAAACGAACGAGTAGTAGGGTAAGTATCACGGTATTCAACACCGGGAGCCTGTACATTACTGATATCAAGTTCTGGATCTAAACCCGAATAACCGGTTATACAGAACAAATTATTACCCGATACGTATACACGAAGGCTCTTCATATACTTATTATTGCGTATCGGAAGGGTGTAGCCAATAGTCAGGTTGCTTAATTTAACAAAATCACCATCTTCCAGATAATAACTTACCACTGCCTGTTTTTGTGCTCTCGACAAGGTATATTCTCCACCATAAGGAGCATTGAGCACACTCTTGAGTTTATTCAGGAACACAGCGTTATTCTCGTAGAAGGCACGTGGAGAGTTGAGTATCTTAAAGAAAAATTGCCCCGTGAACTGTGCAGACAAGTCGAAGTTTTTATAACGCAACTGGTTACTCCAACCTGCAAATAATTGTGGTAATCCGGTTCCAAAGTCCTGACGATAGTTTTCGTCAGCCAACATAGTATCATTCATTTCTTCTATTTCTCCGGTTTGAGGATTCTCAACTAAGAATACACCCCGTTCAGAAACACCTACCGACTTAATCATATAGAAATGGCCTAACTCTTTTCCTACTTCCATATAGTGTGTACCTTGTGAAATAGGAGCATCCAATCCTCCTGTAATACGAAAATTGGCTGTTTCATAAAGATCATTCGAAAGACTTACCAGCTTATTCTTGTTATGTGAAGCAGTCACTGTTGTCTTCCACTCAAAGTCTTTTGTACGTACCGGTACGGCATTGATGGCTATTTCAATACCCGTGTTACGCATTTTACCTACATTAGCCAATGTTTGATTATACAAGTTGGGCGGCACCGGAACAGTATAATTCCACAACATATCCGCAGTATGTTTCCGATAAACATCGATTGAACCACCTAAACGATCATTTAGTGTGCTGAAGTCAAGACCGATATTGTATTCTGTTGATTTCTCCCATTTCAAGTCTGGATTAGGATTGGATGTTGCTACCAGACCGGGTTTCCATTCTCCTTTATCATAGAAATACTGGCTACCAAAACTATATTTCAGTAATGAAAGATAGTTATCATTAGGAATAACACCCGTAGTACCCATACCAATGCGTAACTTCAAGTTATTGAGCCAGGAAATATCCTTCATAAATTCTTCTTTGCTGATAGTCCAACCCAAAGATATTGACGGGAATGTTCCCCATTTATGATTAGCACCAAAACGTGAAGAACCTTCACGGCGAATGCTGGCAAGAATATTGTATTTATCAGCGAATCCGTAACTTATACGCCCGAAGAAGCCTATCAATTTACTATCATTCTTATAACTGCCCATACCTGCTTTACCATCTTTCAAATAAGCACCCAAACCCAAATTATTGTATTGGAAAAAATCGTTGGGAAAATCAGTATTATTGGCATTGAAGCCAGAGTTCTGCGTATATTGGTAGCTATAACCTGCCAACGCATCAAAACGATGTTGCCCAATGGACATTTGATAGTTTGAAGTAAATTCCAGTTCGTTTGTATAACTGCTTCCATACGATTGGTAAGCATAACCTGTATGCCCGGTACTGCGTTGATCGGGATAATCGGCAGTATAATAACCCTTATCATGTGCGCCCCAAGTACGACGTGAGGCTCGAAGGTTATTTTGCCACCCCTTAATAGGCTCAAATGTCAATGTACCGGTCATACGAGTCCATTCAGTTTTGTAATCACCTTTACGTTCTTTGTTCATAGCCACCGGATTGGCATATTCACTACGACCAAAGTTCTCGTACCAGTTACCATCTACATCTTTGATAGGCTCAGTGGGATTGTGAATAATAGCTTGGCGGTATTGGTAAGTAGCATTATTGGCACTGTTAGTATGTTCGCCTTTGAGCAGGTTTACACTTACTTTCAACATATCATCCAAGAACCAATGCGTCAAGTTCATGTTTAGCGTAAGATCTTTACTGTAAGTGTTCAGAATTACACCCTGATCATCACGATAAGTTACATCAGCAGAATAAGTAGTTTTCTGCGTACCACCACGAACGCTGAGGTTATGATTGTGAGAAAAGCTAGTACGTGTAATGGCATCCAACCAATCCGTATCATAACCTTCATCCGTGAAGTCCGTATAACCCTTACGAATCTCTTCGGGTCCCATAAAGTCATGTTTTTTGCCAAATTGAGACAATGACAGATAACCGGAATAATTGATAGAAGTTTTCTGTTCACGTTTTCCGTCAACTGTAGTAATAAGGATTACACCATTGGCACCACGTGTACCGTAGATCGCAGCTGCGGAAGCATCTTTCAAAACATCTACCGATGCAATGTTTTCGGGTGCCACCGTACTCATATCACCTGGAATGCCATCAATCAATACCAACGGACTATTGCTGCCAGTTAGTGTAATGACACCGCGCAAACGGATACTTGAACCGGAGTTAGGATCACCACTACCTTTCGATACGACCAAACCGGCTACTTTACCCTTAATCAAGTCAGCTGCATCACTCACTTTACCTTGAATAAAATCATCTTTCTTCACGCTGCTGATGGCACTGGTGACATCACCTTTCCTTTGCGTTCCGTAACCAATAACCACTACTTCATCCAATAATTCAGTATCATCAACCAGAGTAACATCGATCTTTCTTTGGCTTCCCACTGCAATTTCTTGAGACTTGTAACCGATATAAGATACAATCAGTACGGAGTTTGCTCCTTTCACTTTTAGCGTGTACTCACCATCAACATTGGTAATAACACCATTAGAAGTTCCTTTTTCAAGAATATTGGCACCAATAATAGGTTCGCCACTTTTATCTTTTACCACACCTGTGATTGTAACAGCCTGTTGCTGTACAATCTCGGTTCCCATAGTTTCTGTCATCTCCGGAAACGCAAATGCCGGACTAACACTGGCACCTGCTGCTAGAAAAAGACAGGTTGTCGCCTTTAAGACAGCTTTGCTGAATAAGGCTCGTTTTTCATGTGTCTTCATGTTACATTTTAAATTAAAAGGTTAATATTTCACTACAAGTTATAAATTCTTAATTAAAAGAAATGGACTAGTTTACTTTCCACTCAATCACCCCACCTGAAGCACCTTTCTGCAACTGGGCGACTATCTTCAATCCTGTCGTCTTTACCGGTTTGAAATCAAGGCTGTTGTAGCAGTCTTTCTTTACCGTATATTCATTCAATGCTTCTACTTCTTTCCATTTCGCTCCATCTTTATAGTAGAGTTTCCAGCTTTCCGGTATGCGGAAATTGCCGTCGTAATGGTCGAAGTCCAGCCAATAAACCTGTACGTTTGAAACGGTATAAGGCTGATCAAATTGATAGGCCAAGGTTTCCAGCGTTCCATTTCTCAACCACCAATAGTGGTAAGGTTTAGAAATATCCGATGAACGTTTCGGTTCCCATTGGTCATTCACCCCCCATGCCCAAGTTTCTACGGAGGCAGATTCAGGAGCGTCTTTCTGGATAGGAGCCTGTATCATCAGCGTCCGTGCCTTGCTGGCAATTGTCGGTTCGGGAATAGGACGGGCATATTCGGCAGCTTCAGGAATCCAAACCGCCATTTGATCTGCACCACGATTATTCCAGGTTGAATAAGGAATGGCTTTGAAAGGAACCTCTTTCACACTACCATCTTTACCTACTTCTTTCGCATTACCGGTCAGCACTACAACTCCGTTCAATAGGTTAGCATCGTAAGCAGACGCCATTGGAGTACCATCAGGGATGAATTTATTGAAGACAGTGCTGTCAGCCTGATCTTTGCCTTCTAGACAGAACATGATAGGGCCACGTTCGATAGCCAGTTTGCCACAGTCATCTTCTACATTGTCATTAGCCTTGATACGACGTATATCCATCGGAAGGTTGATTTCTACCACATCACCCACTTTCCAGGTACGTGAAATAGTAGCATAGCCATCATATTGTTTAGCATTTACTTTCTTACCGTTGACAGAAATGCTGTAAGCACCTGCCTTATCAGTAAATGAGTAAAGATCCGTCGGCACAGGAGCATCTTGCGCCCAACCCGGGATACGGAAACGCAAAGCAAATTCCTGCTCTTTCTCGGGAGTAACTAAGATGGAAACCTTTCCTTCCCAAGGATATTCAGTAGTCTGTTCCAAAGCTATATTATTGCTGTCTGTATTAAGGTCAGCCTTACTCTGGATATAAAGGTTAACATAAATATCATTACCCTGAGTAGCATACATATAATAAGGTACGGAAGCCATGAAGCGGGTTACATTACCCGGACAGCAAGCACAACCAAACCAATGCTGGCGTTCGTGCTGCCCCATAGATTCGAGCGGATTATCATAGAAAAATTTATCGCCACTGAGTGAAACACCCGAAATAACTCCATTGTAAAGAGCACGCTCCAGTACATCGGCATACTTGGCATTTCCCGTAGCCAGAAACATACGGTGATTCCAATAAACATTGGCGATGGCTGCACAAGTTTCGCAATAGTTGGTATGGTTGTTCAACTCATAGTTGGGACCGAAACCCTCGCCTTGAGGACGTGAACCGATACCGCCGATTATATAAAGTTTCTTACTCACCATATTCTCCCAAATACGACTCAGTGCGTTGAAGTAAGCTGTATCCTGAGTCAGGGCAGCCACATCGGCAACACCCGAATAAAGGTATCCGGCACGCACAGCATGCCCTACAATTTCGTCTTGCTGCAAAATGGGTTTATGATCTTGACTGTATTCGCTAAGACGATGTCCGTCTGTTCCTCTACCGGTTTCCTCCACGAAGTATTTGGCCATTTTCAGATATTTTCCATCACCTGTCACTTTATATAATTTAGCAAGCGCCATTTCAACGATGGGGTGCCCCGAAGGAACATGCTTTTGTCCTTCACCCGGACCAAATACCTGACAAACAAGGTCGGCATTCTTGATAGCTACATCAAGCAAGGAGCGTTTACCTGTTGCGCGATAGTGAGCAACGGCAGCTTCATACAAATGACCGCTATTATAAAGTTCATGACTATTAATCTTTTCCCAACGGCTCTTTCCCCACCAACCGGAAAGGCGATAGCATTTATTGGTAACGCAAGTGGTAAGATAACCATCCGGTTCCTGAGCAGCAGCAATCAAAGTAATAACGCTATCCAGATAAGCATCCAGCGCTTTATCATACTTCACAGCCAGCGAATAAGAGGCTCCTTCTATAATCTTATAAGGATCGGTATCATCAAAAGAAAAGTCACCGCGATGTTCTCCCTTCATCAGACCACCGGCTATGGCAAAGTTATCGAAGCGCCCGTTCTTCTCACATTCTTTAAATGCGGAAGGAATAGAAACAGTACGGTTCGTTTCAATGCGTGGAGTCCAGAAGTTATCATTCAGGTGAACTTGCGTAAAAGGAACTTCTTTGATCGGTGCATCAGGCTTAACGTAGGAATTGCTACAAGCACTCATGCCCAGAAGGGCAATGCTACCGAAAAAAAATTGAATTCGTTTCTTCATCATACTATATATGTGCTTTTAAATCATTAGCATTAGTGTACGGCAAAGGAAAGGGATTTCCTGCTAACAGGATGAAAAAATAATCTATAAGGATAAAAGAATAGTCGAAGCACGAGGCTCCAAAAAGGGATTTAGACAATCATTTCATAGATTGGACTATTTTTTCATGCCTGTAGATATTATACCCAGTAAGCTCATAAACAGCAAGCAAAGACATACTCCCAATTCATATAAAGTTGCATGGCAAAACAAAGGATATGAAGAATTATTTGTACTTTTACCGCAAAACATACTGAGATTATGAGAGCAACTTATATCTGGCAACAAAACAAGTGGCCTGACTTCACCTGGAATGACTCTAAATTATCCTATAAATTAGGTAGAGTCCGAAGCTTACAAGGTAAACTTGTAGGAAAAATGAGTGTGCTCGGTTTTGATCTGAAGAATAGTGTTATGCTCGATGCACTAACGGCAGACATTACAAAATCATCTGAAATAGAAGGTGAGATATTAAATATAGATCAAGTACGATTTTCCGTGGCCCGCCATTTAGGAATAGAAATAGAAGGAATACCCGAAGCGGATCGTTATATAGATGGAGTGGTGCAAGTGATGATAGATGCTACTCAGAATTATATGCAACCCTTAACAGACGAGCGTCTCTTCAACTGGCATGCAGCTTTATTTCCTACAGGGCGAAGTGGTGCATATAAAATAACAGTTGCCAATTGGCGGCAAGGATCAGAACCTATGCAGGTCATATCGGGTGCTATGGGAAAAGAAAAAATTCATTATCAAGCACCTGATTCAAGTGAAATCCCCTATCAAATGGGGCTATTTTTGGATTGGGTAAATGATAATCAGGAGATAGATCCGGTGCTAAAAGCCGCCATAGCTCACTTCTGGTTTGTAACTATTCATCCGTTTGACGATGGTAATGGGCGTATTTCCCGAACAATAACAGATCTATTCTTAGCTCGTGCGGATGAGATGCCGCATCGCTTTTATAGCATGTCTGCTGAAATACGTAAACAGCGGAAAAGTTACTATGATATATTAGAGAAGAGCCAAAAGAGTGGTCTGGATATCACGAATTGGCTTGAATGGTTTTTGGACTGTTTAAAAGCCGCATTGATTCATACAGAAAAAATGGTCAGTACTGTTTTGCAGAAAGCTGCTTTCTGGGACAAGCACCGGTTGGTCTCGATGAATGAGCGACAGATAAAAATGGTGAATTTACTATGGGATGGCTTTAATGGGAAAGTAACCTCCTCAAAGTGGGGAAAGATTACAAAATGTTCTGCGGATACAGCCTTACGTGATATACAAGATTTGATAGCAAAAAATGTACTGCGGAAAACAAACGAAGGAGGACGTAGCACCAATTACGAATTAAATCTGTAATATTTCATAGGAAGCACGTCTTATATTCATCGCATATAATGCGGAGATTACAAATCCTAATCTCCGCATTATTGCATCAGATAAATCCTGATCATTCAAAAACCGCACCCAACCAGACAGATATTCGGAATACACCTACGCCCTAAATACGAGATAAACATGGACCAGATAAGCACACGCAAATGGATGAAAAAATAATCCAATCGAATACAAGAATACTACAAACAGCCATTGAGAGGACCATAGAAAGGCATCTTTTGGACTATTCTTTTATTACATTATATTATTCAGTCCTTCCGTTCGCTCTTTTTTCTTTTACTTTGCAGACAGACAAATAAGAATTAACCGAATCATGAAAAACAACCTCTCTTTCAAATTAGTCGTTATTTCCTTATTTCTGTATTGCGGAAATAATTCACTCGAGGCAGCATCAGGAAAGAAATACGCACTGGCATCTCCTGACGGAAAACTGAAAGTAGAAATCAGTACCGGAGACAAATTATCTTATCAGGTAATGCACGAAAAGGATACAATTCTCTCTCTTTCTAACATAGGCTTGGTTCTGGCTGACGGAACCGAAATAGGAAACTATTCTCAGGCAACAGGTATAAAAAGGAAAAAGATCAGGGATAATGTAGAATCCTCTTTCTACCGCTTCAAGGAGTTCGTTGTTGCATGCAATGAACTCGACTTGAAGTTGAAAGGTGGTTTTGGAGTTACTTTCCGCGCTTATAATGATGGAGTAGCTTACCGTTTCTATACCACACGTACAGCAGGTGTTACAGTCAAAGATGAAATAGCTGAATTCAACTTTAATCAAGATTATACAGCTTATCTTCCTTATACGACGAATGACAAAAAGCCGATGGCAATGGCTTTTCAAAATATATACGATGTTACCCCACTATCAAAGGCACAGCCGAAAGTAGCTTTCCTACCCGTTACAGTGGACTGCGGTAAAACCAAATTAACTCTACTGGAATCTGATCTTGAAGCATATCCGGGAATGTTTGTAGAATCTCAGAAAGATGGATATGGGCTAAAAGGTGTTTTTGCCTCCTACCCTACCCAAACAGATTTCTATCCTTGGCGTATGCAGGAGTATGTAACAGAAACCAGTGATTTCATAGCACGCAGTAGTGAGGCACGTACTTATCCTTGGCGCGTACTGGCTGTTACAGAAAAGGATACGGATATGCCTGTTAATAATCTGGTGTATGCACTGGCATCTCCCAATCGCATAGGTGACACATCATGGATAAAGACCGGAAAAGTGGCCTGGGATTGGTGGAATGACTGGAATCTGAAAGGTGTCCCCTTTAAGGCAGGTATCAATATGGATACCTATAAATATTACATAGACTTCGCCAGCAGGAATGATATAGAGTTTATAGTGCTCGACGAGGGTTGGTATAACCCGAAAAGCGGTGATATGCTGACTGTTATTCCGGAACTGGATCTTCCGGAACTGATTGCCTACGGAAAACAGAAAGGAGTTGATATCATTCTTTGGACAGTATTCAATGTACTCGACAAACAACTGGAAGCCGCCTGCAAGAAGTACTCCGAAATGGGTATCAAAGGCTTCAAAGTAGACTTTCTAGATCGTGACGATCAGACTGCTGTTGAAATGGTATATCGTATCGCTGATGCTACGGCAAAACATAAGTTGACACTCGACCTCCATGGCATTTACAAACCTACAGGTATCAATCGCACTTATCCGAATATCATCAACTTTGAGAGCCTGTTCGGTATGGAAGAGGTGAAATGGACGGATATCAAGAATAACATGCCTCTCTACGATGTGACCTTCCCTTATATCCGTATGATGGCAGGGCCAGTAGATTATACTCCGGGTGCCATGCGCAATGCAACGAAAGCCGACTGGCGTGCCGTCTATTACTCACCGATGAGTATGGGAACCCGTTGTCATCAGTTGGCCGCTTATATTGTACACGATTCTCCGCTCACCATGCTGTGCGATGCTCCGACGAATTATCTGAATGAACAGGAATGTGTGGACTTCATCACTTCAATTCCTGTGGAGACGGATTCTACCTTTATCGCCGCAGGTAAAATGGGAGAATATATCGTTAGTGTACGAAAGAAAGATATCAACTGGTACATTGGCGGGATGACAAACTGGGATGAACGTGATGTAGAACTTGACTTTTCGTTCCTGCCTTCCAATGTTCGCTATACAGCCACGCTTTTTGCTGATGGTATTAATGCGAACAAGCAAGCGGAAGATTATCGTACAGAGAAACTGATTATAGATAAAAACAGCCGGATAAAGCTACATTTAGCTTCGGGCGGAGGATTCGCGATGAAACTTGAGTTATATCCGGTGCGAGGTGAAGTAACGTCCATACCCGAGGGAAAGAATATTCCTTCTTTTTATAAGAAATACATTGAAACTGAGGGATTATATGTCACTTCTTCCGAAAGGGTAAGTGATGAAGCGTTGCTGAAAGCCTGCGATATCATCAGTCTGATGCTATCAAAACGTCCGGATGTAAAAGCGCATATGGTGAAAAAAGGCTGCCATGTGATGGTTATCGGTAAAGACGAAGAAACTTGTGATTTACCGGAGTTTGCCCATATCTGCAATTCGCCGGACAGCATTGCATACTGGAACTGGCGTGCCCGTGGTTTCGGTGGAGCACCGGAAGATGAGTTCTCCGCCAGTTGCGGGGAAGAGAATCTGTTGGCCTTGCCACAAGATAAATATATGGGTGAGAATATTCTGATTCATGAATTTGCTCATCTGATACATATGGTAGGAATTGCAGGTGTGGAACCGGATTTCAATGACCGACTGGAAGCATTGTGGAAAAGTGCTGGAGAAAAAGGACTATGGGCCGGTACTTATGCATTAAGCAACAAGGAAGAGTATTTTGCGGAATGTGTACAGTCTTTCTTTAACTGTAACCGTTACGCTGATCCAGCCAATGGTGTACACAATTCTATGAATCGTCGCGTAAAGCTGAAAGCCTACGATCCGGAAATGTACAAGTTGTTGAAAGAATATTTTTATGAGATAGAGATACCGATTAATAATGAAATACATAAATGACCAGCGTAGCGCTGGAACAAGGTTTGCTGCGCGGTGCAAGTAATTTTTCTAACAATAAAGTAATAATATGAATAGAACCATTCTTTTAATCACTTCCTTTTTAATAGGAGCCATTTCCGCCTTTGCACAGGCCGCTTTCAATACTCCCGGTGCCGGCAATCCCGTGATTCCCGGATATTTCGCCGACCCTACCATCAAAAAGTTTGGTGATACTTATTATATGTACGCCACTACCGATGGCAGTGGTGCAGGCTTCGGCCCTGCACAAGTATGGACCAGCAAGGACTTCATTAACTGGACCCTGATGCCCATGAACTGGCCCGACAGCCACTGGATATGGGCACCCGATGTGATGCAGCACTCTGATGGAAAGTACTACTATTTCTACTGCCAGCCCTGTATCATTCATTGCGGAGTCAGTGAAACGCCCCGTGGCCCGTGGAAGAATATCCTAGGCAATAGCGAAGCCGTCCTCATCCCCGACCGTTTCGTAACAAATGCCATCACTCTGGATGGACAAACATTTGTGGACGATGACGGTTCAGTCTATATGTACTGGGGAACCTGGGGTATTTACAAAGGTTTCGGTTGCGGTGCCGGAAAATCAGCTCCCGATTTGAAGAGTTTTATCGAAACCCGCCTCATCCCCAATACCGAAGCCACCGATTTCTTTGAAGCACCTTTTGTAATCAAACGCAATGGAACCTATTACTTTATGTATTCCTCCGGTTCCTGCCACGACCACACATACCGTGTGCAATACGCCACCTCAGACAAGCCTCTGGGGCCTTACACCTATGGCGGCTGCATCCTCGAAACCAATGCTGACGGAACCATTCACGGTCCCGGACATCACAGTATCCTCCAGGAAGGCAATGATTACTATATCATTTATCACCGCCACGATAATCCACACTCCAACCGTGGTTTCCACCGCCAGCTTTGCATCGACCGCATGTCATTCAATGCAGACGGGACGATTCAGAAAATCATCCCTACTCATGACGGCGTAGGTGCACTGGCCCCCTCCGTTGTTAAATCAGCCAACCTTGCCTTTGGTAAAAGCGTGCGTGCCTCTTCCTCTTATGATGACAACTTCCGTCCCGAATATGCCGTAGATGATAACAACGGAACTTTATGGCACCCGCGCGGCATGGGACAGGAATGGCTTGAAATAGACTTGGGACGCACCCAGCAGATACAAACGATCTGGACCCAATTTGAATATGGCACTCAGTTCTATCAATACCTGATTGAAACTTCAACAGACGGTAAACACTGGAATATCTTTGCCGACAAGCGAAACAATCATCTGGCAGGCAGTCCGATGGTGGACTTCGGAAAAGCCAAAGCCCGCTTCGTGCGCCTCACTTATACCGGCGGACAGAAGAATGGCTTCGGTGGTGCTATCTGGAACATCAAGGTATTTTCCGGTATCGAAGACTCCGCTCCCCAACAGTGGATCGGTCTGACAGCCGCCGACTGGAATGGTCGCGAATGGCAGAACAATGAAGGAATGTTAGGAGGTGCTTTTATCCTAAAAGCAGGATCAGCCCGCACCAAGCGCATTGACGGACGCGACGCACTGGTTCTCGAACCGGGTACTACACTGGAATACCGTCACCCGTTACTTTCTCCCTCCAAGGAGCATACAATTAGTGGGTTAGTTCATAGGTTAGGTAGATGGCAAAGCTACGAAGCGGAGTCCGCCCTTTCATCCGGCGTGATTTCGCTTCAAAGTGGAGCCGAACCCTTAATCATCACTAATCTGCGCTACTATAACTGGAAACAGGCACCTGTCGAACAGGAATATGATACCACTACGGATATCGTCCGCTTACCAGCTGCCGATCAGCAAAAGCGTGGCTTGGTAGTAAGCATCACCGCCGATGACTTCGCCGCAGGAGACACCGTACATTATCTTTCCAATCATGGAATAGAAGGATACTTCGAAACCCACAAAGCCCCCTCCATCATCAAGGAAGTGGAAGGAAAGAAAAGTTTCAGCTTTGATGGTCATCAGGTATTCCAGTCCAACTTCTCCCTGCCTGCAACCTTGCTGGACAACACCCCCTATACATTGGAAGCCTGGATACTGAATGATTCCATTGCCGAAAATGAATGTGTAGCCGACTTCACGACTTCGCATGACGAATTGGAAAAGATTATGCTCGTCAGTGGCACGGAGCCCCGATGCGGTGTCATCAACCACTACGGCTGGTACGAAGATGCCGGATACAAGGACATGAAAGAGCTGACCGGCAAATGGCAGCATATCTATATTTGTTTCGACGGCCGCATGGAACAAGTATATATCAATGGTAAATTAATTAGCGAAAAAGACATTCAATTGCTAATAAAACCATCACAATACGTAACTTTGGGGCGGAATGCAGAACGCAACTGGCCGTTCACGGGCTACCTGCATTCACTGAAACTATGGGACGAATATATTCCAATCAAGAAATAATACCATAAAACGAATAATAACCATGAGAAAAGTATTAGTTACCACCCTGCTGGTTACCGCCACCGTAGGCAGCCAGGCGCAAGTGAAAAACCAATCGCACGGGTATCCCATCGATCCCGTACCTTTCACCTCGGTGAAAGTAACCGACTCCTTCTGGGGACAACGCCTCAACGCGAGCCGAGAGGTAACCATCCCCCTGGCATTCAGCAAATGCGAGGAAACCGGAAGATATCAGAACTTCGTCAACGCAGCCCATCCAAGTGATACCATTAAAGTAGGCGGACTGGCTTTCGACGATACGGACGTATACAAAACCATCGAAGGTGCCAGCTACCTGTTACAGACTTATCCGGACAAGAAACTGGCTAAATACATTGACAGTGTACTGGTAATTGTAGCCGCAGCACAAGAACCGGACGGATACCTCTACACCAGCCGCACCATGAATCCGAAACATCCCCATGAATGGGCGGGAAGCAAACGTTGGGAAAAGGTAGAAGACCTGAGCCACGAGTTCTACAACCTGGGACACATGGTGGAAGGCGCCATCGCTCACTACCAGGCCACCGGAAAGAAGAACTTCCTCAATATCGCCATCCGATATGCCGACTGCGTATGCCGTGAAATCGGTACAGGCGAGGGACAGCAAATCCGCGTTCCCGGACATCAGATTGCAGAAATGGCACTTGCCAAACTTTATCTGGTCACCGGAGACAAGAAATACCTCGACCAGGCCAAGTTCTTCCTCGACCAGCGTGGATATACCAGCCGTACGGACGAATACAGCCAGGCACATAAACCGGTGGTTCAGCAGGATGAGGCTGTGGGGCACGCTGTTCGCGCCGCATATATGTATGCAGGTATGGCCGACGTAGCCGCCCTGACGGGAGACACCGCCTATATCCATGCCATCGACCGCATCTGGGATAATATCGTCGGCAAGAAATACTACATCACCGGCGGTATCGGAGCTACCGCAGCCGGAGAGGCTTTCGGCAAGAATTATGAATTGCCCAACATGTCAGCCTATTGCGAGACTTGTGCTGCCATCGGCAACGTGTACGTCAACTACCGTCTTTTCCTCCTGCACGGTGAATCCAAATATTACGATGTACTGGAACGCACCTTATACAATGGTCTGATTTCAGGTGTATCCCTGGACGGCGGTGGCTTCTTCTACCCCAACCCGCTGGAAAGTATGGGACAGCATCAACGCCAGCCCTGGTTCGGTTGTGCCTGCTGCCCGTCCAACATCTGCCGTTTCATCCCGTCCCTGCCGGGGTATATCTATGCAGTGAAGGATAAGGACGTTTACGTTAACCTCTTCATGTCCAATACTTCCGACCTGAAAGTGGGTGGCAAAGCTGTTTCTATCGAGCAAACCACCCAATACCCGTGGAACGGCGACATCACCATCGGCATCAACAAGAACAGCGCCGGACAGTTCAACCTGAAAGTCCGTATTCCCGGATGGGTTCGGGGTCAGGTAGTTCCCAGTGACCTGTATACCTATAGTGACGGCAAGCGTCTGAAGTACACAGTGAAAGTAAACGGAGAAGCCGTACAGAATGAGCTGAAAGATGGTTATTTCTGCATCGACCGCCGTTGGAAAAAGGGTGACAAGGTGGAAGTACACTTCGACATGGAACCGCGTATCGTGAAAGCCAACAATAAAGTGGAAGCCGACCGCGGACGCATTGCCGTAGAACGCGGACCGATTGTATACTGTGCAGAATTCCCGGATAATAACTTCGACATCTTCAGCGTATTCATGAACCGCAACCCGAAGTTTGAAGTGGTAGAAAAGCCCGATCTCCTGTATGGCATCAACCAATTGAAGACCGGCGCACAGACACTTGGCTACGACGATCAGGGTCGCCTGACCACTACCGATGTGAGCCTGACACTGATACCTTACTACGCATGGGCTCACCGTGGTTCGGGAGCTATGGAAGTATGGTTGCCGCAAGAGCTGAGCGCATCCCGCCCCGCCATGCCTGCCACACTGGCTTCGGAAAGTAAAATAGACGCATCCCATCGCGCAAAATCCATCTCGGCCATCAATGACCGCCTGATTCCGAAAGATGAAAATGACCGTTCCCTGCCCTACTACCATTGGTGGCCCAAACAGGGAACTACGGAATGGATCACGTATGAATTCCCGGCAGAAGCTGCCGTATCAAGTTCCACCGTATATTGGTTTGATGATGCCCCTTGGGGCGGCTGTCGTGTACCGAAAAGCTGGAAGATATATTATAAAGATGCGCAAGGCCAGTGGCAGCCCGTCACAGGTGCCGACAAATATGGCGTTGTAAAAGGTGCGGGAAACACCGTAAACTTTGATCCCGTAAAAACCAAATCAATAAAACTGGAAATCACCCTGCCAGACAAACATGCAGCAGGTGTTTATGAATGGGAAGTACAATAAAGGTTAGTTAGATATGAATGTTTGTAAATTAGGTTTGTCGATAGCCATGCTCCTTAGCGGGGGCATGGCTTTCGCACAAGGCACGGTGGACGATTATAACCGTGCCTACGCATTGAGAGAGAAATTCAGTGCCAACAAAGTATTCTACTCCAACGTCACGCCGCAATGGATAGAAGGCACACATCAGTTCTGGTATGTACGCAATACGCCCGAAGGCCGTATCTATGTATCGGTGAACGCAGACAAGAAAAGCAGAAAGGAATTGTTCGACCACAAGCGTTTGGCAAGCGCACTGAGCAACGCGTCCGGCAAAGAAGTAAACCCCGAAGCAATCCAGTTGGAACGGTTACGGGTGAATCCGAGCTTAGATACGCTTCGTTTTGTATTCGGCAACCAATGCTGGATGTACACCACCCGCAAGAATCAGTTGGTAAATGAAGGCAGCTTGCCCGACCGTAATGCACCACAGAAGCACTGGATGGAGCGGGATGACGAAAAAGAAGCCGCTCCCGTAACTTCACCCGATGGAAAGTATACCGCCTATATCAAAAATCATAATGTATACGTGAAAGAAGTTGCCACAGGGAAAGAAAGACAGTTGAGTATAGACGGCACACTGAGCAATTACTATTCAGCCTATATCCGCTGGTCACCGGACAGCAAGAAAGTGGCTTCCTGCAAGATACGTCCGGTTGAGAAGCGTTATGTATATTACGTGGAGTCTTCTCCAACGGACCAACTGCAACCTAAGCTCCACAAGCAGGAGTATGCCAAACCGGGAGATGAACTTCCATTTAAGGTGCCTTGCATCTATGAAGTGGAGACAGGACGCAGTATTATCCCTTCCACTGATTTGTTTGCCCAACAATATGAGATATACGGCCCTGAATGGAACCCGGACAGCCGTGCCGTAACCTTCGAATACAATCAGCGCGGGCATCAGGTGTACAGGGTATTGGAACTTTCGGCAGAGACCGGCAAGGTACGTCCACTGATAGAGGAAAGCAGTGATAAATACGTAAACTACACCCGCCATTTCCGCCATGACCTGAGGGACAACAAGCATATCATCTGGATGAGCGAACGCGACAACTGGAACCATCTCTACATGTACGACCGCACCACTGCGCAGCCCGTCCACCAAATCACCAAAGGCGAATGGTATGTGCGCGAAGTGCTTCGTGTAGATGAAGAAAACCGGCAGATTTACTTCTCCGCAAATGGTGTACAACCCGGTGAAGACCCTTATCTCATCCGCTATTACCGCATCGGCTTCGACGGGAAAGACTTGGTTTGCCTTACTCCGGAAGAAGGGATGCACCGTGCCTGGTTCTCGGGAGATATGAATTATCTGGTAGACGTTTACTCTATGGTAGACAAAGCTCCTGTAGCCGTGCTGCGCAGCGCCAAGGATGGCAAAGTAGTAATGCCATTGGAAACTGCCGACATCAGCCGCCTGATAGCCGAAGGCTGGAAAGCACCGGAAGTGTTTACCGCCAAAGGGCGTGACGGCAAAACGGATATGTGGGGACTGATTGTCCGTCCCACTAATTTCGACCCGAACAAGAAGTATCCGGTTATCGAATACATTTACCAAGGTCCCGGCAACCAGTATGTACCCAAGACTTTCATTCCGTACAACTGGTACATGACTTCACTGGCAGAACTGGGTTTCATCGTCGTCATGGTGGATGGAATGGGAACTTCTTTCCGTTCACGCGAATTTGAAAATGTATGTTATAAGAATCTGAAAGATGCAGGACTTCCCGACCACATCGCCTGGATTAAAGCTGCCGGAGAGAAGTATCCATATATGGATATGGACCGCGTAGGCATCTACGGCTGTTCCGCCGGAGGTCAGGAATCCACCACTGCCGTGCTGCTGCATCCCGAATTCTACAAAGCCGCTTACTCCGCCTGTGGTTGCCACGACAATCGCATGGATAAAATCTGGTGGAACGAACTCTGGCTCGGATATCCCGTAGGCGACCAGTACAAAGAAGGTTCGAACGTGGAGAATGCCCATTTGTTGAGTCGTCCCCTGATGCTGGTAGTCGGTGAACTGGATGACAATGTAGACCCCGCTTCAACCATGCAAGTAGTAAACGCTTTGATTAAGGCGAACAAGGATTTTGAACTGGTAGTCATCCCCGGCGCACACCATACAATGGGCGAAGATTTCGGGGAACATAAACGGTATGATTTCTTTGTAAGACATCTGATGGGGGGAAACCCGCCGAAGTGGGACGAGGTGAAGAAGTGATTAGTGATTCATGCGAATCAGGAGTTGAAATTCATTCATAACCGCTACAGAAATGAGTTTTTAGTCCGTTGATGGCGACTGCTTTCGTGTAGTCAATTATAAGCTTAAAGATAAATTACCGTTCACTTTTGCCCGAAAATCTTGATTTTTAAATAAAAAGATGAAAACGTGAGGTTGTAGTACTCTGTATCTCAGGATTTTAAGAGGACTGCATCTCACATAACGACTGAGGTACCCTCACATAACGACTCGGGTCAGATGTAAATATAGAAGAGTAAATTTCAAGCATTGGTTTAACTCATAACCGTATAGAAATGAGTCTTTAGTCCGTTGGTGGAGACTGCTTTCGTACAGACAATTATAAGCTTAAAGATAAATTACCACCCGTTTTTGTCTGAATATTTTAACACCTCAAGAAAAAGATGAAAAGGTGAGGTCGTAACACTCTGTATTTCAAAGGTTTAAGAAGCAAACATCTCACATAACGACTGAGGTACTCTCATATAACGACTGAGATACCCTCGCATAACGACAGAGGCTGCCTAAGATAACGACTGAGGGTACCTCACATAACGTCTCGGATCAGATGTAAATATAAAAGATAAACTTCAAGTGCCGATTTAACTCATAACCGCTCAGAAAGAAATCAACCCGCACCTAAAAGAAATTATTCCGTATTTCTTTCGCAATATAGCGCCCCATCAACTCTTGCCCTTCCTTATCGGGATGTAAGCCATCGCGCAGATAGCGTCCCCTGCCCGAAGGCTGTTCAAATTTCCCGGTTATACCGCTATTAGAGTAGCAATCTATCAGTTGTACGGAGAGCGCGCGGCAGATTTCACGCAGAATGGTAGTCTTCTCCAGATTACGTTCATTGCGGGTTACGTCACCGGTCTGAATAGGGGTACAAACAAAAACACGACATTTGGGATAATGCTCCAGAATAGTCTGTATGGCCCAGCGGGCACCGCCTGCCATAGTGGTAACGTCCACTTCGGCAAGAGTCTTACCTTTCAAGGCTTCTTCGGCAGAGCCTAAATCCTTGTCGTTCGTCCCCATAGAGAAGACAAAGACATCGGGAGCCGGGTATTGCCCGCTCTCCACCTCGGCAATGAATTTCTGGATATGGACTTTGGAGACATTGTTATGGCGCATTTGCAACTCACGCTTATCTTCGGTAGGCTGCCAGCCACCGGATATTCCGGCAAAACCGGCACTTCCGTAATCCTGGGTATCGGGATGGCACGCCCACGTTGCAGAACCTACCGCTACATTATGATGGGTGGCAAATCCAAGTAGATCGACCACCGTCTTCGACCATTGTTCACCCGCCGTGATGCTGTTTCCATCACAACCGAAATTCATCTTACTGAAATCAGGATAAAGGGACTGCGCCTGCAACGCAATCCCTATCCACAACACAACACAAAATCCAATCGTTCTTCTCATTCCAAACATCTAAAATACTTATGAAATAACCTCTAAACCACTTATGAAAAACGTTCCATTATCTCCATGCACATACGTCCGTTATGATACGGGCATTTCCAAAATCCGGCCTTGTCATCTTCGGTATTCACCGTGCCGTCGGCACGCACACTCCAATGCCACTCGCCGTTCTTCTTATCTACCAGATGCCTCTTGATGAAATCCCAGCAATGAAATGCCTTGCGCAATGCTACTTCATCTTCAAAATGCTGATAGAGATTGACGTGTCCCACCACATTCTCTGCCTGCACCCACCAATGGCGGTCGGTATCGGTCTTCTGTCTATCCGGAAAAGTCTCATAAATCATGGCACCGTCAGGCGTCAATCCTTCACCGGCGGCAGCAGCGATAAACTCAACCAGCGGTTCCACCTTTTCCAGCAGAGTCTTATCAGCCAGTATCAAAGCGGCTTCATGTATCAGCCAGGAAGCTTCTATATCATGTCCGTAGGAAACAATGCGATACTTACTCCGCCAATTGTCATCGAAGAACAATTCCAGATGTCCGGTCTCAGGATTAAGAATCCGGTCCGTGAATAGTTCTATCAAATTGCGGAGTTGCTTCTTAAGGCGATCGTCTTTCCATACACGGTACAGATTGGTATAGGGCTCCAGGATATGCAGGTGGGTGTTCATGGTCTTACGTTCGTTCTCGTCTTTATCGCTAAGACGCATATCGGCAATCTCTCCCCATTGGCGGGTAAGAGCCTCGCAATAGCCATTCTTCACAGAGTCGAAGCTATGCTTTTCGATATCCTCAAACAGGCGGACGGCATATTCCAAAGCCTCAGCATCACCCGTGGCACGATGATATTCGCTCAGCCCGTAGATGGCAAAGCCGATGGCATAGATTTGCTTCTTCGTATCCAATGGGTGGCCTTCGCAATCGAGCGACCAGTAGACACCGCCGAACTCGCGGTCATAGAAATGATCTATCACATAGCGTTTGGCACGCGTTGCCGCAGACAAGTATTCTTCCTTCTTCAGCAAACGGTAGGCTGCCGAGAAAGTCCAGAGAATACGGGCATTCAATACAGCACCCTTTTCTGTTTCCGGCATCAGGATTCCGGTTCCCGTGATGCGGCCATAGAAGCCACCGTTCGCTTCATCCGTCATCCGGTTCATCCAGAAGGGAAGAATGTTGGCTGTCAACTCTTCTTCCATCTCTTTTCGCATATTCTTGACGTCCATAAAAAAGCGTATTAGTTTATATTTTGAACCCGTTTGGGAAATGAAAGTCAAGCCATCCCTTTCGCCCGTATGGGTTTCAACTTCTCGTTAATCTCCTCCACGCGCTTCTTCGTCAACGGATAGAAGTACACGACCACCATAGCCAGCATTGCCACGGCAGCCGGTATCCAGCTCATAAGCAGGTTCAGACCGGTCAGCGCCTCCTCCGTTTGCACGGCACCCTCAGCCGTATTATAACCGAAGGATGCCAGTATCCACATCACAGCCGCCCCGCCCATAGCGCCGCCAAACTTCTGCGCCATCGACGAAGATGAGAATATAAGCCCGGTCGAAGCCGTCCCGTCTTTCAGTTCGGCATAGTCCGAAACGTCGGCATACATACTCCATATCAACGGTGAAACGATACCCGTACAAATAGATATGACGATTTGCATAATCAGCATCATCCAGAAGCCCACCGGTGTGCAAGGCAGATAAAAGAACAGAATGCTCAATACCGCCAGTGCCGCCATCGTGGCGATATAGGTAGATTTCTTGCCCAGTCCGCGCGAAAGGGGAACTGCCAGCACCACGCCTATCATATTGGAAACCTCTCCCACACCCAGGAACAGCCCGGCATAAAACAGGATTGTGAAATCACCCAGGTTCAGGAATATACTGTCGCCTATGTAGTCTTTGAAGAAATAGGCAGCCGTAGCGCCACGCACCGTATTGAACAGGTTGGAACACAATGCCGCTCCGATAAGCAACCACCAAGGCACGTTGGCAAGCAACGATTTGAAGTCCTTCCCGATGGAAACCGTAGATACGCTCTTCACGTACTCCCTCGTCATGCTGAAACATAGCAGGAACACGACGAAGCACAACGCAGCAATCACAATCATGGAATATTGCCAACTGACGGTCACCGAACCGGTCATCTCCCTGAACCACGTGCAAAGCGGCTCCCAGGCAAACAAGGCTATGAAACTACCACCGTATGCAAAGAACATCCGGTAGGAAGAGAACACCGTCTTCGTGTCCGAGTCATCCGTCATCACCCCCAGCATAGCCCCGTATGGAACATTGATAGCTGTATAAACCGTCATCATCAGAATGTAAGTGACGTATGCCCAGATGAGTTTCCCCGTAGGCCCGAAGTCGGGCGTGGTAAACATCAATATACCGCAGACGGCAAACGGAAGAGAAATCCACAGCAGATAAGGACGGTATTTTCCCCATCGCGTATGGGTTCGGTCGGCAATGATGCCCATCATTGGGTCGGACACCGCATCCCAAATGCGCGTTACCAACAGCAGGACGCCCGTATCTGCCAGACTCAGCCCGTATATATTAGAATAGAATATAGGCAGATAATAGGAGAATATCTTCCAGAACATAGAGGAAGACATATCACCAAAGCCATAACCAATTTTCTCTTTCAGTGTTGCCATACTATTAAATTAAAGATTTATAACCATCGATGCGCAAACTTTGCCACCGCGCCCACACACCACACACCCTTCTGAGCGGGGGATAAAGGCACAAAGATATTTATTTCCGCATGAGTTGCAAATTATTACTAATAAGTTTCTTCAGCGTCTCCACCGAAGCCGAAGAGGACAATCCGTCCACCGGCGTATTCATGCAGTAATCCACCAGCTTGTCCACCGTAGAAGTGGCTACGTGCATCCGCGTGTCCGACGAGGCATAATAGATGAACACCTTGCCGTCTTCATCCGCAATCCAGCCATTGGTGAAGAGCACATTGCTTACGTCACCGATACGTTCTTCTCCCTCAGGGGCCATGAAGTAACCGCCTGGGGTGGCTATCAGGCGTGTAGGATCGTCCAGGGCGGTCATATACATATAGAGCACATAACGCAGTCCGGCAGCGCAGGCACGCACGCCATGAGCCAGGTGCAACCAGCCTTTCTTCGTCTTTATCGGATGCGGGCCCTCACCGTTCTTCACTTCCTTGATGGTGTGGTAGTAACGGTAATCAATAATCTTTTCCTCTTTCACCTCCGCATGTGTCATGTCGTCTACCAAGGCCCAGCCTATGCCGCCGCCGCTTCCGGCATCAATAAATCCATCCTGCGGACGGGTATAAAGGGCATATTTGCCATCTACAAATTCGGGATGAAGCACCACATTACGTTGTTGGCTCTTAGTCTTCAGGTCGGGCAGACGCTCCCAAGTCTTCAAATCACGGGTACGTGCAATGCCTGCCGTAGCCGTTGCCGAGGATAAATCGCCCACGGGGGCATTGTCATCATGACGCTCGGCACAGAAGATTCCGTATATCCAGCCGTCTTCGTGGGCGGTGAGGCGCATATCGTAGATATTGGTGGCCGGTATCACATCTTCAGGCATCGTGACGGGATAATCCCAGAAACGGAAGTTATCCACACCGTTAGGACTTTCCGCCACGGCAAAGAACGATTTGCGGTCAGCGCCTTCCATACGCAGCAACAGCAGGTATTTGCCATTCCACTTGATGGCGCCGGAGTTGAGCGCGGCATTCATGCCGATGCGTTCCATCAGGTAGGGGTTGGAACTTTCATTCAAATCATAGCGCCAGAAGACAGGGGTGTGCGCCGCCGTCACTACCGGATATTTGTAGCGGGTGAAGATGCCGTTGCCTCCCTCCATGGGTTCATTCTTTCTCGCAATCAGCTCCTCGTGTTCCTGAAAGAGTTTGTTTACCTTATCATTAAAAGTTTCCATATTGATTGTCTTTTTCTTATTTATATAAAGAGTTTACGTCGTTCGCAAAAAGGGTTTTGGGATGATTATAGAATGCTACGAAATCTTCGGCTGACGCCTGTCCGGGATAGGGGGCATAAAAATGCGTGACACGTTCGCGGGCATTGCGCCACACCAGGACGTAGGCTATCGGATAATCTCCAATGGCCGGCAACAGGGTTTCAGTCCACCATTTCGGATCGGGGATGCCTTCGTAGCCCGTTTCGGTGATGGCTATCACTTTATCGTGCGTCCGGCCTATACTGTCTACGATAGCCAGACTTTTACCCACATTCGCCAGATAAGAAGGGCGGTCGAACTGATAGGTGTCGAAACCGATTACATCTATCAGGTCGTCACCGGGATAGCGTTTCAGATATTGTGCCGTATCTTGCGGTTCACCGCCGGGGGAATAGGCATACAGAGCGTTGTCCACTCCATCACCCCGGAGAATGTCCACCGTCATGTGCCAGAGGGCTTTGTATTCTTCAGGCGTACAGAGCTTCTCTCCCCACCAGAACCAGCTGCCCGTATGTTCGTGCCACGGGCGGAAGAGTACCGGGACTTTCACTCCGTCTTCCGTCTGCAGGGAGTTGATGAAAGCCGATACTTTACTTACCCAGCCTGCAAACTTCTCATGATGGACGCCACCGGGCAGAATGGACTTCACCACCGTCGTATCTGACACGTCCCAGGAGTCTCCCCCTGTCAGCGGATTGCGCAGATGCCAGCTAAGAGAGGATAGCCCTCCTCTTTTATATTGGTTCAATATCTCTCTTCTGATTTTGCTGAACGGCACTTTGTCCAGGCTCAACGTATCGCCCAGTTCCAGATGTCCCAGGTCGAAACTGATGACTGCGGGATAGTCTCCACAGACGCTCTTTACATCAGAACACCCTTCATCGCCTTCCCAGCCGATGCCATAGTTGGTGTCGTCATGATGGCCGAACATAAAGCCGCGGGATGATACTTTTTTAAGATGGGCGAGCAGGTTCTCAGTCTCGGGGGTACGCGCAGAAATGGATCCGTCATCCGTCACCTTTTCTTTCTTTGAAGGGCTGCAAGCAGCCAAGGCACTCACCGCTAAAGTAATGGCTATAAATTTAAGTTTCATATAGTGATCTTTTTTCATAAATACTATCCGAATTCACAGCACAAAGATAGCTGATGAATAGAATAGATAGTGATACGATTTTATCCCTTTGCTATATTAATTTCATGTTCTACATATCGAATGAATCTTCCGACCTTACTTTGTCTTGACAGATAAAACCTTATGAAAGAATTCATATAGCTCTTTTTCAGGAATTGAATAGTTCATGAAGCAACTAACATCAACTGAATAGACATCTGTAGCACTATGGCTTGAAGGACACAAAAATTTCAAACGGTATCTAAACGTTTTAGTCGAATGCGGATTAATATCTATAAAGCGTTGATAGTCTATGCCTTCAAAAAAAGCGGCATCATACAATGAAATTTCCTTGCCTGCTTTATCTTTAAGATGAAATTGTACAAGACTACCGGAACCGGAACCATCGTCATTTCGTATTCGCATCGTCTTATCGGCATTGTTGGCTATATGAATTAATATCGTAGTATCGGATGGCAAATAAGAAACACTAAGACCGATGTCCGATTGAGCCATTAATTCCATTGGCATTAACGCAATTATGAGCAGTAACAAGTTCTTTATTTTCATATAAAATTTCATGTATTAATAAAAATGTGGTAAGATAACAGAAAAAAGGCTCTATTGCTTACCACATTTCAATTCATTCTAAATAACAAGAAGGAAAAATTATTCCATAGAAGGCACTTCTTCACGAGTAATCACATAACTCTGTCCCATAGCATCCTTCCACCAGGCTTCATCGGCATGTACTATCGGGGTTCCATCTTCTTCCTCACCATCATACCAAGGCATAAACCAAGACCAGCGTGCACCGGCAGTACATTGTTCAGAAATAAGCCCTACTGAACCACATTCACTCAACGTAATCATCTTGTTGCCATAAGTAGCAGAAATAACCGCATATTGTGATGCGCAAGTTTCCGCATCCTTCGAGTAGATGTCACGTCCGATAATATCCACATACTGATCGCCCGGATACCAATCATCATCACCGGTTTCAGTAGTCCATACCCAGATCAAGTTGTCCAATCCCTGCGCCTTGAAGTAATCGAACATAGCAATCCAGATGGCCTTGAAGCTAGCAGCGTCTTTTCCCCACCAGAACCACTTGCCCGCCGCTTCATGAAGCGGACGCCACAGTACAGGTATGCCGGCTTCTTTTAGCAGTTTCAGATAACCTGCCACACTGGCAAGGTCTTGCACAAAGAATTTATTTTCCCAAGTACCTTCTATCAAGGCATTGGATGCATCAAAGTTGGTTTCATCTTTATAGAAAGCATATCCGGTTCCAAGGTCAGGAACGCCAGTGATACCTTCGCCTTCCAGATAGATGCCAGTAGCCACGTAGTGGTGACCGCCTACAATCAAGCCGTTTTCCTTCAGTACCGTAAGGATGTCCTCGGTAATGGGCATGGTGAAATCACCCGTAATGTCGAAGTATTCGTATTCGGGAGTGATTCCTGCCCATGTGCTTCCATGCTTAAAGGCAGCTTGTGCACCCTCTTCTACATCTTTCACAGCCACACGCACCACGTCACCCACTTTGGCAGTGGCAAAGATAGCTTTGGCGGCATCATTATTCAGTTGCACAGATTGACTCCAGTCGGCAGGCATATCCTGTTCGCCGCTCCATAATGTGATGTAGTCGGCAGGAGCTTCCTTGGGCACGTTCCAGTGCCACATACACGACACGATACCATTTTTGTCCACCCATTCCTTTACGGGAGTGATGTCGCCATAGTTTATCCAGTTGGCACCTGCCACCGACCATGCCAGATGACCATAGTCGAAGGTATTGATGGCAGGATATTTGCCCGTCCATTGATAGACGCGTTCGGACATGTCTGTATTCCACGACTCTTTGGCCATCATGCCTGAGAGCGATTTGGTTTCGTAGTTGGCAAGCAGATAGTCATAGAGCTTCATAGCTTTGGCCGAAGTAGCCATTACCGGTGTCTTATCCAAAGCAACGGTAGTAAACTGAAGAGATACTGCCGGAGCAGGCACCTTGTTCGGTCCCAACACTACGCCTTCGGGAATAGAGAGCGTACAAGCTGTTTCGCGCCCGGGCACATTCACAGTCAGTGTCAGTACATTGCTCGACCCATACACGTCAGCACTGATCAGCGTGCCACCGGTAAATGAAATCTTATCCAAATCCTTTGTAGCAAAGAACACATTTTTGTCATACTTCACCTCAATGGTGATGTCGCCCCTCTTTACCTTGGCGGCATTCGCCTCCGGAGTGGTGGACACCAGTACTGGTGCCTCCACTTCGGGAATGGTATATTGCGCATCGGTATCGGTGCAGGATGTAAGTCCAAAGGCTGTTGCCACAAACAGGGCAGCACATATCTTATTCATTTTCATAATCTACTACATTTTTATGTTTGAGAGAGGAAAAGGGGTATCAGAAAGAGATATCTTTTCCTCCCTTTAAGAATTGCATTCTATTCAATGGTAACTTTTGTAAGTGTACAACCCGTGCCTTGCACAATAAAACTATATCCCCAGTCTATAAGAGTCGTCAATTTGGTAGCCAAGTCATCATCTACAGAAATAGCAATCACTCCACTGGCATCGGGTACCAGTTCCGCGCCATCAAACAAACCACCCCAATGACCATCGAACAATTTCACTTTACTGTCAGCATCATACACATCGAAATAGAGCCTCAACGTCATACCTGCCTTCAGTCCGGCATCCACAAACATGGTGTTAGGTTTCATCTCATGATTCACTGACCAAGCTGCCATATCAAGGCTACCTTTCCACACAGCAGTTTCCAAGCTGATATGTTCTGTTAAGGTAATCTTGCCAATGATGTAATTGCAACCAGTCATTACCAGCCCACCATTATTAACCAATTCATCAATCATTTCCTGAGTCAACGTAAGCGTATAGCTTTTAGCACCGGCTTCAAGTGAAATATCTCCACCACTGCCAGGCAATGCAGCCCAAGAACCATTACCAAAACGCATTTGCCAATAATCAGCAGTCTCATATTCAACGAAATGAATTGTTAAGTCTGTTCCGGCAGTCACCGTAGACCAGTCATAGCCACCCCAGGAAAGGTCGGACATGGCTCCCCAAGAACCAACATCACCAGCACCTGTCCAAATGACAGTTGTAATCTCAGTCGCCGGAATGAAATCAAGGCTATAATCAATCGTTCCGTTAGAAGAAATCAATGTTATTTTAGTCCCCTTACCGGCTGCCTGCGGAATACTTATATAGAGTTTATCACCGTTGATGATATACTGAACATTCTGGCTATTTACCTGAACACCTGTCAGTTTATCACCATTTGCGACCCCAATCTCGAATATCTCGCCACCTTTCAACTCCGTTTCTTCACCCGGCAATACAGGGATGTAGCAGAACTCGGGAGCATTAATAGTAAGTTTTCCCGTTTCAACACTCTCTCCATTTGCCATCACCAATGTCAATACGCCGGATTCCGTGCCCATAGTAGGCATCTCTACAGTCAGTTCTGTCGCAGAAGCCGGAATAACTTCCACTTCGGCACCACCGGTATAGACCACTTTAACAACCAAGTCAAGATTCTTACCTTGAATAGTTACATCACCACCCAAAGAAACGGCATCATTGGCAAATGACATGAATTCCGGTTTCAGAGTAGCAATAGCCACCGGTACGGAAGTACCACTTGCCGTGTTCAGCAGCAAGTCACCACTGATAGCAGCAGCAGGCATCGCTACTTTCACTTCGGTAGCACTCTTCGAAGCAGGCTCTACAGCCTCTTCCATACCCGGGAAAGTAATGGTAGTCACCAGTTCCATATTGACACCCGTCAATGTAATCACATCATCGCCGCGCAATCCGTCAGCCGGAGTTGCTACTACCTTTTCAGGCAGTGCCATGCCAATGTTGGCAATAGCTACTTCCACACCCGAAGCGGGAATCATCACAACAGCTCCATCCGTTGCATTTTCCGGTAATATAAATGTGATGGTTTCTTCACCTCCTTCAGATTTATCGTATGCAAATTCCACTTCTTCACCATTCGGCATCCTCACTATCTTCACCAGATCAAGGTCTTTACCTTTCACCACAATTTCATCGCCCGGCTTCTTTCCAGTGAGATCAAGAGGCGCTTCAACAGAAGGCAGAACCACCTCTAACTCGTTCTCCGAATAGATCCAGTTTGGAATCTCAGCACCATCTGAGATGATGATTTTTCCGTTCTGTGCCTCTTCGGGCACGGTTAGCTTAATCTGCTTGCGATCTTGCGAAACGAAGTCTTCTTGTACCACAATCACATTGTCCGCAAAAATCACCTCCTTAATCAAATTGAGATATTCACCATCAATCGTAAGTACAGAACCGGGCTTAACCGTAGCAGGCGTAAGTCTGTCCATGCTGATAGGTTCAGTATAGGTAAGCTTAGTTTTAGTAACAATCGTACCATTTGTCATTTTCAACGTCACAAATCCAGGCATAGCTGTTTGGGGCACTGTGACGCGAATCTCATTCGTAGTCACAACCTCAATATCCGAAATCACATCACAACCGGGAATCTCTACACCGGTCACCTTGTCCAAACCGGAGCCCAAAAAACGAAGTACACCGCCGCGAGCCACTGGGCTTGGACCAAACGCATTCAGGTTGACACCTCCTTTGTATTGGTTGGTATCTACATCGTCCTCGCTGAGGCATGCCGTAAACGATACGCTTCCAAGGAGCATGAGGCACATCATCCAGAGTGCCGATAATCTATATATTTTCTTCATATCAGAATTCATTTAAAGAGTTATTCAATGGGAACCACACGAATATTATCCACCATGATGAGCGGTGTACATTCCGTTCCGGCAAGTCCGCCATGCCAAACAAAGAACGTCAATCCTGTAAGCATCGTTTTATCCAAAGACACATCACAAGGAGTACCCTCGTATGTCTTGTTGAAATCGGACAAATTGAGCGAAACCGTTGTCCATTTGCCTCCCGTATCATACGAACCATTGTTTGCCCAAGGTATCCAGAGCCCGCGCGGCAACTTGGTATCGTTGAAATAACTGTTGTTGCCGGTAGAGTTGGTTACATGTTGGTCACCCGTAAACATAATCTGCATGGCAGCCGAACTCCAAGGATTGGCGGCAGGCACACATACTTCAAACTTGATTTGCAATTTTCCCAATCCGTACTCTTCAATCATGGATGCGAATGCGGGACGGGAAGAAAGAGCCGGATGCTCACCACCATCGGGCCAATAGTTGAAGCTAAAGGGATCTTCAGCCCAAGTGGCACCAATTCCACCAGAAATGGTACTACCATCCAAACCGAAACAAATATAAGCGCCATCCAGGCTCTGCTCATTTTCATCCACCCAAATCTTGCTGCCGTCACGCCAGCCAAGCCCCATGGCATGGCCTCCGTGAGAACCGTCCCAGTCGAACAGAACGTTGCGGGTATCATAGTAACGGAACTTAGAACGTCCCACGCCATAGATGGACTTCACGTTAATGTAGCCTTCAGGAGCGTTTTCAGGTAGAATGAAACTTACTGCTGTCTTGGTGATATTCGTTATTTCGGCCACTTCCACGTTGCCGGTCATCGTAATAGTGAGAGGCACGTTGGGATCGTCAATGAAGTAATCGCCATAGAGCGTCACCTCGCTGCCTGGTTTGGCAAATTCACAGGACATAGAGTTTACCGTAGGGGCAGGCACCAGCACCTTAAAATCGTAATCTACCGTATCTTTGGCTGCAGTTACCATATAAATCTTGTTGGTCACCGTAGCGGGAATTTCTTTTGGGACATCCACAAATACAGTATTGTCGGTCATATAACTTGTATTGAGTATCGCCTTCTGGTCGTTAAAGTAAATCTCATAAATACTACGCAGGTTTTCGCCCACCAGCACTACCGTATTGGACATATAGGCACCGGTAAGCAAAGAATCGGCTTTGGCAGCAAGCGGTGTGCGCACATATTTCCCCCCCGGCAACCCCCCCGCCACTTCATATTTGTCCGGCTCGTCCTCGCAAGCAGCCGTCGCGAAAGCAGCAATCATCATAGTTGCAGCCATCAGCCAGTTGATATATCTGTTATTTTTCATCATTTATATGCATTAAGATTAGTAACTATATTCACTACGCACATCCACGTGCACGGGAGCCTCCATCAAGTTAGGATTGAATACTACATCCTGAGTAGGGAATGGAAGCGTGAAACTCGATGCTGTCACATTGGGTATTGGAGTGTCAGTGTCATACTTCTGATCGTCTGTCACTGTGTATTTCCCAGTCTCGTAATACTCCTTGTACAAAGCATTTAAATTGTAATAAGGATTGCGCTTCTGTGATTTCAATTCGTTGATGGCACGATCCATGTCATAGTAAGACAAACGCACGAAGTCAAACCAACGGTCACCTTCCATAGCAAGTTCCAAACGGCGCTCTTTCCAGATATCCTCCCAAGTTATGGATTCAGGGCGTCTGGCACCCGGAATGGCACGCAAACGAACGGCATAGAAAGCGTCTATGGCATCGGCATCTGTGGTAGATGTAGCAGTGCCCATCTTGGCCTCAGCATATATCAGATAAATTTCGGCCAGACGAAGAAGGTGTGTACTCAACTGATAAGCCATGTTCTGCGCACTTACTCCGGTAGCTTGTTCATGATCGTAGTTGTTTCCATAAAGATGCTTCACGCAGTTAGCCCCCGTAGCCGACTGCAATTCGCCCGGTGATGCCTTAGCATACTCCTTGTCGTAGAGGAATTTCAAATAGTCAAATCCGCCGCGATCCTGCCAGAAATAATCGTAAGTGTATCCCGGAAGCATCATGGTAGCCTTGAGGCGCGTGTCGTTTTTCGGAAGCTGGTCAGGCGAAGACATATTAAGCAAATCGACTCCGAAAGCCAATTGCAGGTCAACCGACAAACCGGCATATCCTCCCCAACAGTCTCCCTGATCGCTGAAACCCGTTATTGCGAGGTCGGACTGCAGCGTATTCTGCTGTGTCCAAGGATCACGCCCGGCCGACCAGTGCCAAGAAATCAGAGCCTCTTCATTAAGATTGTTCTGCAAACGGAATATATCTGAATAGTTTGCCATGAGCTGACGTCCTGAATGATCAATCACGTCCTTGGCATACTCAGCCGCCTTAGCTAAATCGTTGGCATTGCGGGTGCCACTAATACCCGAACGGGTCAGATAGACTTTCGCCATCAAACCTTTGGCGCTATATTGATCGATACGTCCTTTAGCACCATGTTCCGGCAAGAGTTCGATGGCTTTTTCCAAAGTCATAATGATGTACTCATACACATCAGCAGCCTCTACTTTGAACTTGGAATTATAGTCTCCACCAGCCAATTCGGCAGTATTGTCGTGCACAATGGGCACCGCACCAAATGAGCGTACCAGGTAGAAGTAAGCCATGGCTTTCCAAGTGAGACACTCGCCCATACACTGGTTTTTCACAGCCTGGCTGGCATTTGCAGTTTTCAAACGATTATATACCGTATTGGCGTGACCGTTCACAGCCCACAAGGCATACGACATATCTACCAAAGACGCATCTGTACCGTTCACCGAAAAATTAAGGTATTTCTCTCCACCCATGTAATAGTTTCCCGAAAGCACTTCGGCTACCTTGATAAATCCACGTTGATAGTCGTACCAGGGAGAGTTGTACAGATAGTTCACACCCTGGATGCACTGTTCATCGTTCTGATAGAAATTGGATTCGTTATATCCATCTTCCTGCGGACGGTCAAGGAAATCCTCGCACGAAATGGTTCCCATACCCAGAACTGCCGCAACAGCAATATATTTTAGATTCTTGATTTTCATATCCATTCAGTTTTTAAAGGATTAAAATGAAACATTCAGATTGAAAGAGTAAACCGTAGGCGACGGATAACGTCCGAAGTCCAATCCATATACGTTTTCACTGGCCGTACTGGCACCAATCTCCGGATCGTAGCCATCATATCCGGTAATAGTCAACAGGTTCTACACATTGACGGAAAGGCGCAAACTTTGCAGACCAACTTTTTCAACCATCTTTTTTGGGAAAGTATAGCCCAGCGTGATGTTCTTCAAACGAATGTAGGAACCATCTTCCACATACCGGTCACTGATGGCATCATTGTCATTGGGATCGTTGCGAGTGGGACGCGGAATGCTTGCATTAGGATTAGTGACTTGCACGTTGCTCACATCATCGTACCAACGTCCACCGTTATCATACACTTTGTCGGGATTGATGGGTGCCAAGTTAGCGTGTCCTTTCACTGAATTGGAAGTATTGACCCACACGTTGTTCATAGCCGACAACTTCATATCAAGATAATTAAATACTTTATTACCATAACTTCCATTGATGAAGATGCTCAAGTCGAAATTCTTGTAACGGAATGTATTTGTCCATCCGAACGTAAACTTAGGCAACGGAGAGCCTATATTAGTTTTATCCAAATCATTAATGACACCGTCACCGTTCAAGTCTTTGTACTTGATGTCTCCCACCCATACGGTATTGGTACGGTTGAACACACCGTCGGCAGGATATTTTGCCGGTTTGGCGGAAGTCTGCAGGTCAGCCAAATCCTTATAAACACCGTCAGTGACATAGCCATAAAAACTAAACAGGGACTCACCCACATTGGTCATGCTCACCACATCATTCCACTGACCATATCCAACGATGGCCGCACTGGCTGTGTTTTGCAAAGATTTCAGTTTATTCTTGTTGAAAGAAATCTGGAAATCGGAATCCCACTGGAAATTACCAGTCAACGGATGCGTGTTCAATGAGATTTCCAAACCGGTATTCTCAATGCTTCCGTAGTTACCATAAGGAGCTGCCAAAGCCGAAGAACCGTTACCCGACGTACCCATATAGGAGGGAAGCTGTAGCTTCATCAGCATATCATTGGACACCTTCTTGTACCAGTCCACAGTCAAGTTAATACGATCGTTGAAAAAGCCCAAATCCAAACCTACGTTCCACTGTTCCTGACTTTCCCATTGTATAGCAGTGTTCGGTATCTGAGACGGACGATATCCCATACCAAGTCCGGACGGCATACGCGACATGGGGGAACCCCACTTGTAGCCACCGATATTGGCATTACCAGTCTGCCCCCAGCCTACACGTACCTTACCGTTACTAATGACTTTTGTCAATGGCTGGAAGAATTTCTCATTGGTGAACCTCCAAGATGCAGCAAACGAATGAAATCCCGCCCAACGATTGGAAGGCCCGAAGTTGGATGACCCATCATAACGATAGGTATAAGTTCCCAAGTAACGGTCGGCATAATTATAGGTCAAACGGGTAAAGAAAGAAGCCTGTGAACCGCTACCAAAACCTGAGTTAATGACAGGCGTGCCGGTACCCAATGCCGGATTGTGCACTGCGTCCGAGGGGAGAGCGTTACGAAAAATGCTCGTATAGTCAGAATTAGATTCCCAGCATTCCTGCCCGACCATAGCAGTGAAGTGATGATCATCACCGATATTACCATTGTAAGTCACATAATTTTTCAGTTGCCAAAAAGTATTGCTATTCTTCTGGATGCTGCTTTCATTAGTCATACGCTGCCATCCTCCTAAGTCAACCATTGGTTTGTAACGGTCGGACTTGGAAGCACCAATGTCATAGCCTAATTCGGCATGCCACACTAAGTTTTTGATAGGAGTCACCTCAAAGAAAATATTTCCCGAAAGACGCTGACGTTTTAGCAGTATATCATCCATCATGGCAAGAGCGATAGGATTCGGATTCGTCCATCCTTCGCGTACCACTGTAGCGTAGCTTCCATCCACATTATAAATCGGAATATCCGGTAAAGTCTGCAAAGAATAGTATATCAAACCTTGTTCACTGTCGGCTAGTTTCAGACTTTCATCAGTAGCCGCATATGAAGCACTCAACCCCAATTTCAACCATTTTTTAAGTTGAGCATCCAAATTTACGCGGAAACTATAACGGTTGAAATCAGATCCGATAATAGTACCTTCCTGATCCATGTACGATGCTGAAACATAGTACTGAACCTTGTCTGTACCTCCTTGTGCCGAAATCTGATGTTGGTGTTGTAAAGCAGTCTGAAAAATGGCATCTTGCCAATTGGTACCATGTCCCAGCAACGATGGGTCAGAATAAAGGTTACTGGGATCAGCGATCTCTCCAATTTCCGCCATTTCATTATAGAATTCAGCATATTCACGCAGATTCATCATGTCGATACGCTTGGTCTGCCGTTGCATAGCTATCATACCATCGTAAGTGAACTTCGCTTCTCCGCTCTTCCCACGTTTAGTAGTAATGAGCACAACCCCATTAGCACCCTGTGCACCATAAATAGCGGTAGCGGAAGCATCCTTCAAAATCTCCATAGAAACTATGTCCTGCGGATTAATAGTAGAAAGAGGAGATACGGTCGACATGGAACCATTTCCTAACGCATCCCCCAAACCATAGTCGGCACCACGCTGTCCCTGGCTCTGTACAATCACGCCATCAATCACATAGAGCGGCTCTGCCGTAGCATTGATTGTAGCCTGTCCGCGTACACGAATAGAAGAAGAAGAGCCTGGAGCACCCGAAGTCTGCACCGCCGTCACACCGGCTGCACGTCCCTGCAAAGACTGGTCAAGATTCGTAATGATAGAGCCTTTAATTTTATCTTCACCCATAGATACCGAAGCACCCGAAAGGTCACTCTTTTTCATCGTACCGTAACCAACTACCACTACTTCATCCAGAAGTTCGGAATCTTCTTTCATCACCACATTCACCACTTTCTGCCCCGGCTTCAAGGTAATTTCCTGCTGCTTATATCCGATACAAGAAATCACCAACACGTTTTTACCTGCCGGTACACTCACACTAAAATTTCCATTAATGTCCGCTATAGAGCCAGTACCGGTTCCTTTTACCAGGACATTGGCGCCAATCAGAGGAGAACCATCCGCACCGTCAGTAATTGTACCGGTAATCGTGGTCTGTTGGGCCATAACATGACAACTCAGGAAGAGCGTCATCAGAAACAACATAAAGTTCTTCATACTATAACTATTAGATTTAAAAAATTCTGTAAATCCTTCAATACAAAGGTAGAGGATATCGATAGTGCAAACAAGTATAATTTTATCAAGAGCTAATACTATATTGACAAAGCAATACTATCAGTTCACAACCCATAAGTATGTTCTCTTATTTATTTTATATTATCGGTATCTGTCCATCCTAAGCTTGTTGAAGGATCTCATCCCCTACTTATATGGCGCAGCTTTATGCCAAGAGAGGAGATCCTTCGACAAGCTTAGGATGACAAATGCCCGAAGGATTTATTTTGCCTGTAATTCGTCACGGACCATCCGGCCCCATTCCTTCAAGTCCTTATCTTTCCAATTGCCTTCGGAAGAAGCGGACGGAAGAAGCATCGAACAAGTCTCATCTTTATCCGATACAGACCATGCAACCCAACTTATGGAACACCGCTGCATCCAGTCCAGCCAGTTTTGCCATTCCTCCTTATTAATGGCACCGTCACCACTGGCCTCCATACCGGCACATTCGGAAACAAAAACAGGAAGTCCCTTGCCCAAAGCGTAGTCAGTGCGGTCGCGCAACCATTGTCCATGGGTATTAGCGTAGAAGTGGACAGTATACATTATATTATTATATCCCGTAATAGGGTCATCAGCCGCCAGATGAATATCCTGGTCCCAATGCGGGCAACCTACCAGAATAACAGCTTCCGGCTCTATGGCGCGAATTGTTTTGATAACTTCCACGGAATAAGCCTTCACCTGCTCCCAGCTATCATCCACCGGTTCATTGAATATCTCATAAATAACGTTGGGGACACCTTTGTAGCGGGTTGCCATCTTTGCAAAGAAATCTTTTGCTTCTTCCTGGCGGATGCCATGACTATGCCAGTCAATAATCACGTAAACGTCATTATCAATAGCTGCATCCACCACTTTCTGCACACAGTCGATGCCCATTTGCGGGCGTTCCAGATACGCCGTGTCGAGTTCAATTCCCATAGAGGCGCGAAGCACCTGCGCTCCCCAATCTTTTGTAAGGTAAGCCACCGTAGAAGCATTATAAAAACGGGGCCAAAACTGATGCCAGCCATAGCTGACCCCTTTCAATACCACTGTATCTCCTTTTTCATTCATCAACTGTGTACCGGTCACACACAAGCGAGGCAGTTGTTCCACAACTTCTCCCGAGCTATCTTTCTTCGACGTACCCATACTGCACCCGAACACTGCCGCCAGCATAAAGGCATTCAATATACCTTTCCAAATATTCATCATCTTATTTCAATTTTTCGTTTTCAACCTTAATAATCTCAACCGTTGTATCCGTGGCAAAGACAGAGTTCAGACCTTGTTCTTCCTGTGCAGGGTCTCCCATATAATCATCTCCTTTTTCCCAAAACACATGTCCGGGAGCTTGCTCGGCAAAGCCACCCCACGCCCAAAAGTTACATCCGGCAAAGAACCCGCCGCTTTCACGGTCCTTCCGAATCAAATCGAATACATAACGGTAATATTCATCACGTGCATTAGTGGAAGCCTCTTTAGAGAATTTAAAACCATCGCGCGGGAAACCGAATTCTTCAAGTACAACCGGTTTGCAGTACTTCTTTGCCACCACCATGTGCTCATCAATATATTTCTTTGTATTTTCTTTAGCCTGCGGAAGAAGTTCCATCAGACTATCTGCCTTTACCCAACCCCAGTTATAAGGCCAGACATGAATGTTGAGGTAATCGATGTTCGCATCGGCATGTATCTTTTCGAAGAGAGTGATATCATTCTCGCATCCCCACAAACCTTCGTTACCGGACGATACCATATGATTGGGGTCGAGCGATTTAATCAACGAAGCTACATCCGCCATCCATTGGGCGAAAGGCTCTTTGTTTTCATCAGAGAAAGCGCGAGGCTCATTGCCTATCTGCCAAGACATAAGCGTGGGATCATCCACATATTTTATCTGATTATACCTATTTGTTCTTGTGACGATATTCCTGACGTAATTGGCAAACAAAGCCTTCGCGCTGTCCGATTGATGAAACTGTTTCACGTATTCCATATAAGCCGGCCAACCATCCACTGCCGGTACCACCGCTTTGCCATGTCCCGACCATTGCAAATACATGGAGTAACCGCCACTCCATTCCCAGGAATTATTCAGATAGAGTACGGCCGTCATATCGCGTTTACGCAACTCATTCATGAAGTAATCCAGCCCGGCTAAAATAGTATCATTATATACACCTGGTGCTACTTGCAAGGAAGGTTCCACGCGGGTTTTCACTCCGCTTTCGCCATCGGCCCCCACCAATACACGCAGATTATTGATGCCAATATTTTTCAAGAAATCCAGTTCTTTGTGCAAGCGTTCGCGATTACCGCCTTCACCTTCAGAGCCAAGGATGGCGCCATACCAAAAATTAGTACCTACGTAGTAATAAGGTTTCCCATCACGAATAAACTGTCCTTTATCGTTTACCTTTATAAACGAGCGTTTCACCTCAGTAGGGCTACACGCTCCGAGAAGCAGCCAAAGGATGGACCAAAAAAAGAGATGTTTCATATTATTAGCATTTAAGTGACAATGCAAAAATAGAGGTTTTCGATAGTGAAAAACGATATTATTTTATCAATTAGTTAGCGTAATGGTATTAAAGTTCAGCTTCATAAAGAATCAGCCATGAAACGTAGCGTTGTCTCATGGCTGGCTCTCTTTATTAACTTGTTTTAATGTGGCATTTTAAGTCCTAACTGCTTTCTCAACCATTCTATCCACTCATCCCATTGCTCCTGATACCAGTAGTGACCTGTCTCCAGATAGGGATGCAATTCCTTCGGAGCCGTTATGGCATTGTAGGCGGCATACATAGATGTAGGTGGGCAGACTTCATCATTATACCCCCAACTGAACCATCCGGGCACCTTGAGGCAACGGGCAAAGTTGGCAGTATCATAATAACGAATCGACTGAAGTTCCTTCTCACTCGGAGCTCCATAATAATAAAAGTAATGTGGCCAACCACAGGCACGCTTCTTTATGTACGCTTCATGGTCGCACAGTGCCGGATGTACGGCAGCGAAAAAAGTTACGCGAGGATCGAGGGCAGCCGTTATCACAGAGAGTGCACCACCCTGGCTTGAGCCGGTTACCCCTAATGCCTTCCCGTTATATTGGGGCAGAGAACAAATAAAGTCTACTGCACGCAGAACACCTACCACTACGCGATTATAGTATATGTTATCCCGGCTATCTCGCCCGAAGGTCCAGTAATTATTCAGTGCACCGCCAGCAAGGGCATCATAAACAGACTGTTCCATCGTCACCGGGATGCCATGTATGCCGACTTCCAAAGTGATGACTTTTCCGGGAGCCGTATAAGTATCTCCACTATAAGGACGAACACCTGCTCCGGGCACACGCAGCAAAGCGGGGTATTTCCCTTCTTTTTTCGGCACACTGAGTATACCGTAGAAACGACCGCCCCAAGCTTTTGTCCGGAAACTTACCTGATAAACATTGTCCGTTTCCGTGCAACGCTCCGAAAGCAAGGTCATCACAGGATTCAGAGGGGGCTTTCTTGCATCGGCCAGCGTGTTTGCCCAATAATCCAGAAAATCATCTGGCAGTTGCGTGATGGGTTGCAACTGTTCTGGAGCATAAGCGGCAGTAGCCAGACCTTCATATTTATGGCTTCCTATATGCGCCGTCACTTTACAACGCAGAAAACCGGATGTCTTCATGGTACCTTGCACTTTGAGTACTCCATCCTTAAGCACTAACCCTTTCTTGGTTTCAGTGGGATACATTTCGGGACCAAGCTCGTAATCCACCGTCACATCCGGCAAAAGATTCTGTGCTTTCATCACCCGGACTGTAAATGTACATTTTTCATTCGGCCGATAATTCCAATCGGTATGATCGGGAGAAACAATTACGCGGATTTCATTCCCACGTATCTGTGCTGCAACAGCTAAAGCGCACAGCAAGGACATAAAAAGAAGTGTAACCTTTTTCATGGTATAAAACTAAGATTATTCGTTGTATGCAAAAGTACGTGGTTTCTTAGAAAGAGAATGATACGATATTATCATATTACAATCTTCTTCTTCCGGTAGTTCTCCCTGAATTCTTTCGGCGAGCAATCCTTCTTTCGCTTGAACATCCTGTTGAAGTTGGACAGATTATTGAAGCCGCAGTCGTAGCAGATCTCGGCTATTGTACGCGTAGAATCTACCAACAATCGTGTGGCAAATCCCAAACGAATATCAATGATATAGTCCGAAAGCGTCTTCCCCGTGCGCAAGCGGAAGAAGCGGCTGAACGAAACCGGTGTCATTCCTACCATATCGGCCAGCGTATTCAGCCTGATGTCTTCCCGATAATGAGCGGCAATATATTTCTGCACACGTTGCACACGCCGACTATCCGAGAAGGTCTCTATTTTGGCAAACGATGAGCTGGAAAGCACCTTTGCATCATCATATTGAGACAGTTCATACAGAATTCTCAGAAAATGCATCACGGCATAGAACCCTTGTTCATCAGAGGCCAACTTGTCCAGCCAGTTATATACCTTCATGATGGCCTGCATCGGAAAGCTGATACCGCATTGCGCCCTTTCCAGCATGCGGCGGATGCTGTCGAATTGGTTCTTGTTCACAAAATTATTGAAGAACAGGTCGGATGAGAACTGAATAGTGATTTCACGTATTTCCTTTGAGGTGCATTCGTGCTGCTCCCACACGTGCTCCAGCTCCTTGCCGGTAATCAATACCAAGTCATAATCTCCGATAACCTCGGCGGAGTCGCCTACCACACGACGGACACCGGAAGCATGTTCGGTAAAATTCAGTTCATATTCGGCATGGCAGTGTATAGGATAGGTGAATTCTGTCTTCCTACGGTCGGCAATGTAGAAACAATCCCGGTCCGACAAAGGAGTAATCTCCCTCATAATGTAGTTCTGGTTTTCCATGGCAATTGGTTAAAATAGTATTATACGACAAATATAGTCATTCTTTTTAAACTTGCAACAGTAACGTTTGTAACAATTAGAAGGGACAATAGTCATCTAGTGTATGAGATGCACATCTCCTTTTGCAAATGCATGCTTATCGTTCTTCCAGCCTTAATACGAAAGATACAGAGGGAAAGCTGCCCGCGCCAACAGTGAGCGTAGCTTCTCCTGCTTCGCCGGTGCTTTGAAGCAATACCTGGGCAAGACCGTTGAAAGCTTTTACCTGATAGGTACGAGTGTTAGTATCCGTAGGGCGTTCCGTGGTCTGATAGGCGGGGTCGCCATTGCCCACTCCGAGTATGCGCACGGGACCGTTGACTGTAATTGTTAAATCATCGCAGGCTGTAGGAACAAAGCGTTTCTCCTTGTCCTGAAGTTCCACGCGGAAGACAGCCACATCACGATTGTCAGCCCGGATGACAGAGCGATCGGCAGTGAGGGAGATGCGGGCGGGAGCACCGGTAGTCTCCACGTTACGGGTAAGAATCTTCTTTCCGTTTTTATAGCCCATAGCCTTTACCGTGCCGGGTTGATAGATGGCCGTCCAGGAAAGATGACCGTTCTTCGGCATGGTTTTACGGCCTAAGTTTTTGCCATTTACAGTCAGCTCCACTTCATCGCAGTTGCTATATACCCATAATTCGATGTTCTCACCTTCGTGCCCTTGCAGGTTCCAATGGGGTAGGATGTGCAATACCGGCTCATCCGTCCACCAAGACTTCAAGTACCAGGCTTCGTCCTTGGGGAAGCCACAATAATCCAAAATGCCAAATTGTGTACCGGTGGCAGGGAACGTCATCGGAGTAGGTTCTCCGCGGTAGTCGAAACCAGTCCAGTAGAAGATTCCGGCAAGATAGGAGCGCTCGTCGTAGAACTTCCAGCCACGGCTGATGCAGTTCAGCAAGCTGTCCGGTCCGTTAGGTTTGCGATTATATGCCATCATATGTCCTTTGTCGTAAGCATCGAAGTAGATGCCGCGCGTGCCGCTACCCGTAGTTTCTTCCGAACCGTAGGCACAACGCTGCGGATAATCTTTGCGGTGCTGCTCCACCGGATTCTGAAGAATATAGTTATATCCCGCTACATCGACCGGAATCAGGATAGTCGGTCCGCTGCTTGAAGCAGCGGTTACCAGACGTGTGGGGTCGAAGCGGTGGCAGTATTCGCGCATGGTTGCTGCAATGCGGGTGCCGCTCTCTTCCCACTCGATTCCCCACTCCTCGTTGCCTATACTCCAAAGGATTATACTGGGATGGTTACGGTCGCGTTCTATCATGCGTTTCAGCAGGCGGGTATGCTCTTCGTTGACACCAACCAGGCGGTTCTCTTCGATGACAAGGATGCCCAGGCTATCACAGGCATCAAGCATTTCGGGCGTCATCGGGTTGTGTGAAGAACGGTAGGCATTGCAGCCAAAACTCTTCAGTTGCTTGAGGCGGTAGATTTGCAAGGCATCGGGTATGCCTACACCTACGCCGGGATGATCCTGATGCATATTTGCCCCTTTCAACTTCAAAGGCCGGCCGTTCAGGAAGAAACCCCGGTCAGCATCAAAGGCGACGTGGCGTATGCCGGTTACGGTAGTATAAGTGTCCACCAGCTTATCTTCCTGATAAACTTCCGTAAGCAATGTATATAGATAGGGGGCATCTGTGCTCCAGAGGTTGGGGTTGTCCAGTTGGAGTTGTCCGGTGGTCAACTGGCGTTCTTTCGGCAGCAATGCTTTACCACTTGCCTCACAACGTCCCACTTCCTTGCCTTCAGCATCCCGAAGAATATGGCGAAGGCGGTAATCGCCTCCCTTCAAGCCAGAGTTCTCTACCGTGGTTTCAATAGTCAGGAGGGCTTTGTCAAAAGGAGCTTCCAGCGTACTGTATATGAAAGTACCAAAAGGAGCTACATGTACGGGAGCTACTTTGTTGAGCCACACATGGCGGTAGATACCGGCACCTTCGTAGAACCAGCCCTCTTCAAGGGTAGCATCGGCTCGCACGGTAATCAGGTTGTCTTCGCCATAATTCAAATATTCAGTGATGTCGTAGGTATGCGTAGCATAGCCGCTGGGCTCGTGCCCAAGATAGAAGCCGTTCACCCAAACGCGGGCATCGCGAAAGATTCCGTCAAACTGAAGATAGAGATGTTTACCGTGGTCTTCGTGCGGAACGGTAAAGGTCTTGCGATACCAGCCGACACTGGTTTCAGGGTATTTATAGCCCACCGTTTTGTAGCCGTGGCTATGGCTTGCTTCAGGGGCGTAAGGCAAATCTACCACCCAGTCGTGCGGCAGATTCACGTTCTTCCAGGTCGCACTCCATTTGGAGGCATCGAACTTAGGCGAGTAAGGACCTTCATTGTGTATGGAAGCGGCTTTCGTCAGATAATTAAAGTATTCCGTTCCGCAACCGAAATCCTTTTCGGGAGAGGAAGCATTGCCAAAGGCGAACTGCCAGTCTTCGTCCATCAGGATGCGCTCGCGAACAGATTGCGCCCGCAAGGGGAGTAGCACAGCCAGAAGCACTGCACATACCAAGGTCAGTTTGCTCATCATCGCACTGTGAATGTTTTCGTCAGTAAATCTTCATCGCTGGAGGAAGCACCCACCATTACGATAAACTCGCCTGGTTCTACAACCTTCTTCATCTTTTTGTCATAGAAAGCCAGCTTGTCGGGTGTGATTCTGAAGTTCACCACCTTGCTTTCTCCTGCCTTCAACGGCACGCGGGCAAAGTCTTTCAGTTCTTTCACCGGACGGGTGACGCTGCTGAACTTGTCGCGGATATAGAGCTGCACGATTTCCACTCCGTCACGGTCGCCGACATTGGTTACTTTTACACTCACGTCTACTGCGCCGTCTGTGCTGATTTCTTTCTGCATCAGCTTCAGGTCACCATATTTATATGTAGTATAAGAAAGACCATAACCGAACGGATAAAGCGGCTTACTTGGTTTGCCCGCCGCATAAGGATGGAAATATTGTGAAGGCTTATGATTGTAAATCATCTGCAACTGGCCCACACTGTGAGGAATAGTGACAGCCAGTTTGGCCGAAGGATTCACTTTGCCATAAAGTATCTCGGCTACCGCCTGTCCGCCATACATGCCCGGCGCCCAGGCCTCTATAATAGCAGGCAAATTCTCTGCCGCCCAATGTACACCAAGCGGGCGACCGTTAACCAATATGAGGATGGTTGGTTTGCCCGAAGCAGCCACTTTCTCTATCAGCTCATTCTGGAGACCTACAAGGTCGAGGTCGGAACGGTCGGTGTCCTCGCCATCGGTGCGGTCGTTCCAGCGGAAGCGCATCATGTATTCACCGGCCACTACGATATTGAGGTCGGCACTCTTGGCACGTACAGCAGCCTCAGCCACTTTCTTCGGATCCATGTTGCGAGGGTCCCAACCTTGGTCTACAAAATCAAACTGAGTATCGGGAGCAATCATCTTCAGACCTTCCAGGATGGTAGTTACGTTTTCATCTTTCTCAGGAGCACTCCAGTCACCCAAGATATTTTGGTCATCGGCATTGATACCGGTCACCATGATCTTCTTGTATCTGGAAGCATCCAGAGGGAGTACACCGTCATTCTTCAATAACACAATACCGTTGCGGGCAGCCTCGAGAGCTGTGGCACGATGTTCGTCACAGAGGCGCACCTGCGTGGTGCGGGCTTCGTCGGCATAGGGTTGCTCAAAGATGCCGAGGCGGAATTTGATGTCGAGGATGCGGCGCACAGACTCGTCTATACGTGCCTCGGGAATACGGCCTTCTTTCACCAGCTCCACAACCATCTCATTCCAGTGGATGCCGTGCATATGCATATCCATGCCGCCCATTATGGATTGGTAAAAGGCTTCTTTCAGATTCTCGGCAGTGGCGTGCAGGTCGTGGATATGCTCAATGTCCATCCAGTCGCTCACTACGAAGCCGGGGAATTTCCATTCGCCGCGCAGGACGTCCTGCATCAGCCACTCGTTGCTATGACAGGGGATGCCGTTCAGTTCGTTATGAGCCGTCATCAGAGACATGGCACCAGCCTTCACTCCTGCTTCGAAAGGCGGGAAGAATACTTCGCGCAACGTACGTTCAGACAGGTCGGTGGGCGAGCCGTTTGTTCCGTTGATGGGTTCGCTGCCGCCTACAAAGTGCTTGATGCAGGCAAGCACATCTTCGCTGCCATTGAGGTTGCCCTGATAACCTTTGACGGATTGCACGCCCAGCAAAGTCACCAGATAAGGATCTTCACCGTAAGTTTCGCCTACCCGTCCCCAACGGGCATCACGAGCCACTTCCACATTCGGGTTGAAAGTCCAGTGCATGTTCATGGCTCGCATTTCCCTGGCTGTCTGTCGAGCTATCTTGTAGGCCATCAGCGTGTCAAAGGAACAGGCAAGGTTTATATTGGTAGGGTAGACCGTATTGTCCGGCGCATTGGCATTACCGTGTATGGCGTCTATACCAAATATAATAGGTATTTGCAAGCGGCTCTTCATGGCAAGAGATTGCAGATAATTGGCTTCTTCAATGGTAAGCACGTGCAGGAAGGAGCCTATCAGGCCTTCTTCGGTCCACTTCTCTATATCTTTCTCCGTAAAGCCGGGGTAGAAAGCGTTGGCTGTATTATTTCTGAGTTCGTCTTCGGTCATCACGGCACTATTCGCCTTAATGTGCTCCACTCCGACGAACTGGTTCATCTGCCCCACCTTTTCTTCAAGGGTCATCCGTTTCAGCAAGTCTTCCACACGATCCTTCACAGTGGCTGAAGGGTCTTTATATACTTCCTCCCGGCTTCCGCCACAAGAACACAAACAAGCTCCAATTGCCATAGTTGCGATAATTTTCTTCATTCGTTATTCTATTAGTATCACTTTTTCTTCTTATTCATGCTGAGGCGATACAGCACAACATCGTGTCCCGGAATAGTTACACTTTTCATCTTCTTCGTATTTCCTTCTTCTTGCCGGGTCCACAGGTTACGGACACTGTACACTTTAGAGTCGAAGTCTGTGAAGCGGCGGGCTACATCATCATACAGATTGAACTTTTGCCAGTCGATGGTGTACTCCTTCGGTTCGGTAGTGCGGTTAAGGATACAGAAGGCCCAGTCATCATTCACCAAAGGCTTGAACCAGAATTCCAGTCCATCTTCAGCTGCAAATTTCAAGCCTTGAATGCCGAGGGTATCCTGATCCAAAGCAATGACCTCTTTATTTAAAATGATGTCCTTTGTCTCCTGCGACATGTTTCGGATATCGTTTCCCAGTATCAGCGGAGCTGCCAACATGCACCACATGGTGAAGTGTGCCCTGTCTTGGTTTACCGTCTGCCCATTGCCCACTTCCAGCATATCAGGGTCGTTCCAGTGTCCGGGGCCGGCATACTTGCGCAGTCCATTCTGCATATCGAGTATCTGCATCACACCGTAGGCTGCCCAGCCGGGATGCTGGTCTATGCAGTCGAAGCAATTAAAAATATCTCCGGTAGTGCGCCACATGTGTCCGGTTTCGGCCGCCCATTCCCAAGGCTTGCTTGTGCCCCATTCGCACATGCTGAACAAGATAGGACGACCGGCAGCCCGCAAAGCATCACGCATCAGGTTGTAGGCGCCTACGGGGTTGATGTCTTCCGTCTCGCACCAGTCATACTTCAGATAGTCGATGCCCCAACGTGCATATTGCAAGGCATCCTGATATTCGTGTCCGAAACTTCCGGGGCGTCCGCCGCAAGTCTTCCGCCCGGCATCCGAATAGATACCTATCTTCAGACCTTTTGAATGTACGTAATCCGCCAAAGCCTTGATGCCGGAAGGAAACTTCACCGGGTCCGCCTGGATAAAGCCGAGACTGTCCCGTTCGCCATGCCAGCAGTCATCCAGATTCAGATATACATATCCGGCGTCGCGCAAGCCGCTTTCAACCATGGCATCAGCCACACCTTTTATAATATTCTCGTCAATGTTACAGGCAAATTTGTTCCAACTGTTCCAGCCCATGGGTGGCGTCAAGGCCAGGTTTTCATACTTTTGAGCAAATAAGGAGGTAAGAGAAAAAGCTGCCAAAACAGCCACTAACATAATTCTTTTCATGGTATTGTCATTCTTTTAAAGTTCAAGTGCAAAGATAGCGGTCTTGTATGATTTCCGGTTGCATTATTTTATCCAATTATAGTATGATTTGTTTCCGATTACATTTATCATACTTTTATATATCACCCGACTGGCAGTTTCAGTAAAATTGCCTACTTTTGTGTTCTTACTTAAACTCAATAACATGATAAACCCCATTTACTCTCCCGACAGCAGTCGGTACGACAACGGCATGAAGTATCGCCGTTGCGGACGAAGCGGCATATTGCTGCCCGAAATATCATTAGGTTTGTGGCACAACTTTGGCGACGTCAATACTTTCGCTAATTCACAGGCAATGGCACACCACGCTTTCGACAAAGGGATTACCCATTTCGACCTTGCCAACAACTACGGGCCTTCCTACGGTTCAGCAGAAGAAACTTTCGGAATGATCATGAAGAAATCGTTCATGCCTTATCGTGACGAACTGTTCATTTCCACGAAAGCAGGACATGATATGTGGCCCGGCCCTTACGGCGAATGGGGGTCCAGAAAATACTTGATGACCAGCCTTAATCAGAGCCTGCGACGCATGAATCTGGATTATGTGGATATCTTCTATTCACACCGCTACGATCCCGACACTCCGTTGGAAGAGACTCTGCAAACCCTCGTAGATATTGTGCGGCAAGGCAAGGCCCTGTACGTCGGTATCTCAAAATATCCGAAAGCAGCAGCCGAATTTGCCTACCGTTACCTGGCAGAAAGAGATGTGCATAGCCTACTTTATCAGGGAAGATATAACATTTTCAACCGCGAACCGGAAGAAGAAGGTATCCTGCAACAAGCTAAGGAAAACGGTACAGGCTTCATTGCTTTCTCTCCTCTGGCACAAGGTCTATTGACAAACCGTTACCTGAACGGTATTCCCGAAGACTCACGCATTGCCAAAGGTGGGTTCCTGAAAAAAGAGGCATTGACTGACGAAACGCTGAAGAAGATAAAAGCCCTGAACGAAGTTGCCACGCAACGCGGACAAACTCTTGCAGAAATGGCTCTGGCATGGCTGCTGAAAGATGATATGGTTACCTCAGTCATTATCGGAGCAAGCTCTGTAAACCAACTGAACGACAATCTGAAAGCAATAAAAAACAACACCTTCACAACTAAGGAACTGAAAAAAATAGAACAGATTCTTAAACAATAATCAAGACATCCATGAAAAAGCATCGCCCTGCAGAACAGAGATGCTCAAACGAACAAACGGTTTGTCCTTGGCGAAAACGTAAAAGAGATCTACAACCGGAGAACCTTGAAATACAAAAACGGAGGATGAACGATAAGAATAATGAAAAGTTTTTTGCAAACAATCATAAAAAAGAGGAATTCATCTTCTATATTAAAAAAAACAACTAACTTTGTAGTCCACGACTAAAAGTTCTCAAATGAAAGATTATTTTCCACATATAGCAATCGACAAGAACAGCCTCAACTGTGAAAGGGGGATTTACCCCCCCCTATAATGTAAACATATTTAACAAACAAGATTTCTCCCCATAAAGAGATTTAGTACATAAGAGCACTTCCGGAGTAGCATCAAGCTATTCCGGAGGTGTTTTTTTTTACCATATTCAATATCCAACATAAAAAAAACAAAAAGTATGAAACAAGAAAAGCAGTATGAATCACCTCTGGTAGAAGTTATAGAGGTGAAAGTAGAAAACGGATTTGAAGGAAGCGGCAGTGCCGTATCCGACTTTAAAAACGGCGGTTTCCTGGGAGAAGATATTTAAAGAATTGTATCACTAATAAATCAAGCAAAGATGAAAAAGAAAAACTCATTATATAAAGCAGCAGCTTTTTTGGCGATAGTCTTGGCAAGTACAAGCTGTACCGATGATGCCAATAGCCTGGAAGAGAGCGAAAGTCAAAGCAAGTTTGTCAGTATCACTGCAGGTATGAACACCACCCCAACAACAGATACCCGCACCACCTATGAGAGCAACATTCAACAAGACGGAAGTGCCTCTATGATTATCCGATGGGAAGAGAAAGAGGAAATAGCCATTTTCCGCACAGAAGGCCATATTGACAGCGATTGGTACACAGACTATGATATTCTCAGAAGCGACAAGAGCGGGCTTTCCGATGAAGGACGACGCACTGTCTTCAAAGGAGATGTTACATTGGGAACCGGTTCCCCTCTACAATATTGCGCTATGTATCCCCTTCCCGGCGAAGTCAAAGAAATTCAAATGAGCCAGTACCTCTACAAATACTACAACATCGAGATGGAACATACACAAGACTGCCTGAACCCGACCGCCCATCTGAAGAAGAACGACATCATGAGCTGTTCCGACCTTGAATATCCATTTGAACGTGGAATTGACTTTGAGCACAGATTTGCCATCCTGCGCATAGCCGTGACAATACCTGAAAACAAATCCATCAAGAGCGTGACTCTGTCAGCCCCATCCTTAAGAATATTCTACAATAGAATAATGGTTCAACTTGAATCCGGCAATGGTGGCGCATCCATATTTGGAGAAGATAGCTCCGATTCCTTTACTCTCAACCTCAAGAACGATGCAGCAGACAAACAAGTGACTGCCTATATGATGATGTTCCCTAGGTATATAAGGGAAAGCATTCCACTAGCCGTTACTGCAGTTGCAGAGGACGGAACCTCATATAGCAAGAGTTTTAACTCCGGAGCAGACCTCCTTATACAGCAAGGTTCCTGCTACACCATCAAGCAGACATTACAATAGTTCCATCTCTCCTTATTGCATTTACTATTCAGAGAACTTCAAATTTATTGTCTACGGACAGGCAAAACTGATAATAAGGACTTGTTTTATCGTCTGCAGGCAGGTAAATCAGTTCCTTTTAAGAATAGAGGTTGTGTCAAAACTCTGGCACAACCTTTTTTATGCACAAAGCCCGGACTTTCCCAAGCCCAGGCTTTGTTATTACCCAAAGTTTATGTAACTTTAGGCATCATTTTTTTCGTTATGGCAAAGTTACATTTTCGTCCTTACATTCCCAACCAAACCGTTCTTTTTCCACAAAGAATTGATGAAAACATAGCTGCGGACGACCCTGTCCGCATAGTCAATGCAGTTGTTGATAATCTCAATCTTGATAATTTCAAGAAGCTTTATAAAGAAACGGGGCGCTCAGCTTATCATCCTAAAATGATGCTCAAGGTAATTATCTACGCTTACATGAATAATATCTATTCCTGTCGTAAAATAGAGAAGCTTCTTTTGCGTGACATTCATTATATCTGGCTTGCCGGTCATGAGCATCCGGATTTCATCACCATCAACCGTTTCCGTAACCGTGTAAAGGAGGAGATAAACAACGTTTTCACGCAGTTGGTTCTTGTCCTTGCCGATAAGGGTTTCATCAGTCTTGACGTGGAGTATATCGACGGTACCAAGAT
>CDYK01033343.1_pt1 | contig 106634 bp, 100 predicted proteins | sample 554841 | NCBI WGS metagenome assembly CDYK01 (sample SAMEA3182102, study PRJEB8094) | gut metagenome | biome: human; feature: gut; material: Stool; isolation source: human stools | place: Canada | collected 2013-02-18
CGGTTGATGTCGCCCGTCAGTTCTGAAATCTGTAATTCGTAAATCTCCTTGTCGGTCAGCTCCTTGATGTAGTCTGATTTCTCTCCGTAGAGCATGTACTGTCGCAGTGCTTCGTTCAGGATGCTGACGTTGTCTTTGCGCTGCTGGCGCATACCCATTGCCGAACCTTTCAGACGTGCCAGTTGCTTTTCGTCCAGTTTTGGCATCAAAATCTGGCGTGAAAGTAGCTGGCAGGCTTGCGGCAGGGTGGCTTCGTAGCCCTCCATGATGATGTAGAGGTTGTCATCATCGGCTGTCACGTGGCAGGTTGCGTTCAGCTTGCTGAGTTCTTCTTTCAACTCTTGCGGTTCGTAGGCCCCCATGATGCCTGCGTTGTTCATCAACTGGGCGGCATAGCCAAGTTTTGGGAATTCGCGTTCACCGGCTCCGTATTGTACAACCAACTGGAATACGTTATTCTCCTTGTTGGGTGTGTAGTACATCTTTGAACGGTCGTTCAGTTGCTTGATTTGCACTTCGCCGTAGTCTGCGAATTTCTCCTCCATCTGTCCGATGGGCAGGTTTTTGAATTGTGTTGCATAGAGCGATTCTTTTCCTATCGGAGGTTCTACGGGTTTGTAACCCGGCTTCTCAATCTTGGCGTTCTTGTCAGGCTTTCCTTTTTCGATATATAGGGCCAGGTAATTGTCTGACAGATATTTCTTGGCTACTCGCTTGATGTCGTCAGTGGTGATGGCCATAATCTTGTCCTTGTAATTGAGTATGTCGCCCAAGTCCTGCTCGTTGTAGAAGGCGTTCATCAGTATCATGGCCTTGTCCTCGCTCGACTCCATTTCCAGGTCGAACTGGCGGCATTTCTCGGCTTTGATGGCATCAATTTTCCAGTCCTCGAATTCTCCGTTGGCGATTTGCTGGATGGCTTTCAAGGCTTTCTTTTCGGCGCTCTTGGTAGACTCGAAACGGCGCTGGTTTTCGTCGTAGAGGGGAATGGCCGCTACGATGGCGCGTCCTTGTTCGCGGAAAGTACGGGTGTAGGCTCCGGCGCTGGTCAGTTCACCGTCCAGTACCAGCTTGTCCATAGTTCCGGTCTGACTGTTGTTGTTCAGCAGTGCCAGGGCGATGTCCAGAGCGTCTTCGTCGGGATGTCCGGCAGGTACTCCATTGAATACCATTGCCACTTGCGGGTAGAATCCTACTTTAGCCGAATACTGTTTGCGGCCCTTTATTTCGAGGTTCTGGTAGACCTTGCGCTCGGGTGCGGGCTTGGCAGCCAGACGTCCGAAGGCGGCATTGATGCGTCCGCTGATTTGTTGGGCTTTGATGTTTCCTACGAGTACCAGTACCATGTTTTCGGGGACATACCATTGTTCGTAAAATTCAATCAGCTTGCTCAGGCGGGGATTCTTCAGATGTTCGGGCAGGCCGATGATGGAACGGGAGTAAGGATGTCCCTCAAAAGCTTTCTCCATCACGAACTGGTTCTGTGCACGTCCCTGGTCATCTTGTGAACGGTTATATTCTTCGTACACGTTTTCCAGCTCCGACTGGAAGGAACGGAATACGGGATGCAGGAAACGTTGTGAGGAGATTTCCAGCCATTTGTTTATCTGATAGGCAGGGAAGGAGCTGTGATAGAAGGTCCAGTCATAGTAGGTGCCTGCATTCACCCCTTTGGCACCCATGCTTTCCATCAGGTTGGAGTATTCGTTGGGAAGTCCCAATTTTCCAGCTTTGACGGTCAGCTCATTGATTTCCTTGCTGATGGCTTCTTTTTTTGCCGGGTCGGCTTCTTCGGCCATCTGGTCGTACTTGGCGATGATTTCCTTGTAGATCGGTTCTTCTTCCGTCCAGTTCAGCGCGCCTATCTTGTCTGTTCCTTTAAACATGACGTGCTCCAGGTAGTGTGCAAGTCCCGTGTACTCTTCGGGGTCGTTGATGGAACCGGCACGTACGCCTACCAGTCCGAACACGTCCGATTTGGATTCATCTTCCCATATATATACGGAAAGACCGTTCTTCAGCTTGAACGCCTTCAGTCCTTGTCCGAAGGAGGGCAGGGAAATGATAAGGGTAGTCAGCAGAAGAAGTGACTTAAATTGAAATGATTTCATAAAATAAAGTGTTTTTATGTAATAAAAGTGTTTTCCTATATGTAGGCAAAGCTATAAAAAAATCACGTAACATTTACGAAATCTTCGGAAAAATGATAGCTTTCAGTATATAATATCACCCGTAAACTATCAGAGAGGGGGGGTAAACTGTCAAATGATAGTTTTCACCCCTAATAAAAACCGTATTCCGTCCCCCGGGGCTTCAAATCTTCCTTATACTTGCAATCGTAAAACCTAAACCATTATTAACTATTTAAAAATTGAGCAAAGTATGAATACTTACAGTTTTAGAAAAGATTTGCTTGCAGTGCAAGAAGAACTGCTTCGCTTTGCATACAAGTTGACAGCCGACCGGGAAGAAGCGAATGATTTGTTGCAAGAGACATCTCTCAAGGCTTTGGATAACGAAGACAAATTTGAACCCGACACCAATTTCAGAGGTTGGATGTATACCATTATGCGCAACATCTTTATCAATAATTACCGGAAAATAGTTCGCGAACAGACTTTTGTGGACCAGACGGACAATCAGTATCACCTCAGCATGCCCCAGGACTCTGGTTTTGCCAGTACCGAGGGTGCCTACGACCTGAAAGAAATGCATCGCATCGTCAATGCCCTTCCACGCGACTATAAAGTCCCTTTCTCCATGCATGTGTCCGGTTTCAAGTACCGCGAGATTGCCGAACGCCTCGGCCTTCCGCTCGGAACGGTGAAAAGCCGCATCTTCTTTACGCGCCAGAAGTTGCAGGATGAATTGAAAGATTTCATCTGATAATAATTTGATAGTAGCAATATGATATATAACATATTGTCAGTGATGAATTTTTAAGGGTTATTCTTGACTATATGTCAGAATAATCCTTTATATTTGTATATGTTAAGTTAACCGAAGGAAAAAATCTCTTATTACTGACTATGATGAAAAAGGAAATTAAATTCAGTCTTGTTTACCGGGACATGTGGCAGTCGTCCGGTAAGTATCAACCCCGGGTAGACCAGTTGGTACGCATTGCTCCGTTGATAGTTGAAATGGGCTGTTTTGCACGCGTTGAAACAAACGGAGGAGCTTTTGAGCAGGTAAACCTTCTGTACGGCGAAAATCCCAACAAGGCTGTACGCGCCTTTACCGCACTTTTCAGAGAAGCAGGCATACAGACGCATATGCTCGACCGCGGGCTGAATGCACTGCGCATGTATCCTGTTCCGGCGGATGTACGCCGATTGATGTACAAAGTGAAGCATGCCCAAGGCGTGGACATCACCCGTATCTTCTGCGGACTGAACGAGACGCGGAATATAATTCCCTCCATCAAGTATGCTCTGGAAGCCGGCATGATACCGCAGGCCACACTTTGTATCACCTATTCTCCCGTCCATACGGTAGAGTACTACGCCGGCATTGCCGACCAGCTGATTGAAGCCGGGGCACCCGAAATCTGTCTGAAGGATATGGCAGGTATCGGCCGTCCGGGGATGCTGGGAGAGCTGACGAAGGCTATCAAGGAGAAACATCCCGAGGTGCTGATACAGTATCACGGGCATAGTGGTCCCGGACTTTCCATGGCTTCCATTCTCGAAGTCTGCGAGAACGGTGCCGACATCATTGATGTGGCGATGGAGCCCATGTCGTGGGGCAAAGTCCATCCCGACGTTATTTCCGTACAGGCCATGCTGAAGGATAAAGGATTCCAAGTACCCGATATAAATATGAAGGCTTACATGAAGGCGCGTGCCATGACGCAGGAATTCATTGACGATTTCCTGGGTTACTTTATGGACCCCACCAACAAGCACATGTCTTCACTTTTGTTGAAGTGCGGCCTGCCAGGCGGTATGATGGGCTCCATGATGGCCGATTTGAAAGGCGTGCATTCCGGCATCAACATGATACTGCGAAGCAGGAACGAGCCGGAACTCAGTTTGGACGACCTGCTTGTGATGCTTTTCGACGAAGTGGAATATGTATGGCCCAAGCTGGGCTATCCTCCTTTGGTGACTCCTTTCAGCCAGTATGTGAAGAACGTGGCACTGATGAACGTTATGCAGCAGGTGAAGGGAGAAGAGCGCTGGACGATGATAGACAACCACACCTGGGATATGATTCTTGGCAAGAGTGGACGTCTCCCCGGTATTTTGGCACCCGAGATTGTGGAGCTTGCCAAGTCCAAAGGCTTTGAGTTTGTGGATACCGACCCGCAGTTGAACTATCCGGATGCCTTGGATACATATCGCAAAGAGATGGACGAAAACGGTTGGGAGTATGGTGACGATGACGAGGAACTCTTCGAACTCGCCATGCACGACCGACAGTATCGCGATTATAAGTCAGGCGTTGCCAAGAAACGTTTTGAAGATGACCTGCAGCGTGCCAAGGATGCCGCCATGGCCAAGAGCGGATATTCGGAAGAGGAAATCAAGAAGCTGAAGCGTGCCAAGGCAGACCCGATAATCGCGCCTTCCAAAGGGCAAGTGCTTTGGGAGGTTTCCGTCGAAGGTCCTTCTTCTGCTCCTTTCATCGGACGCAAGTACCAGCATGATGAGGTGTTCTGCTACCTCTCTACGCCGTGGGGCGAATACGAGAAGATATGGACCGGATTTACCGGACGTGTGGTGGAAGTTTGTGCCAAGCAAGGAGATGTGGTCAATAAAGGCGATGTGATAGCCTATATCCAGCGGAGTGACATTTTTGCATAAATGAGAACTTGAAAAAGTGGAATTTCACTGAAAAGTGATAATGTAGTAGGGTGATAATGCGGTAGTTATCACCCTACAGTCTTTTCAGTCATCCTTTATCGTCCAGCCATTTCTTGATGGTTTCCTTCAGCACTTCTTGGGTGAAGGGTTTGGTAAGGAAGTCGTTGCAACCTGCTTTTAGGGCAGCTTGCTTGTCGTGTTCGTAGGCATAGGCTGTAAGGGCGATGATGGGGATGTCCGGTGCCAGTTCACGGATGATGCGTGTGGCGTCGATTCCGTCAAGGTTGGGCATTTTCATGTCCATCAGGATGAGGTCGGGGTGGACTTCTTCGAACATAGTTACGGCTTCCATGCCGTCTTTGGCATGTTTCAGCCGATAGAGACGGCCTAAAATGGCGTTAATTAGGATAAAATTGCTTTCTGTATCTTCGGCAATCAGGAGGGTCTTGGAAGGAGGGGTAGGGAGTGCTCCGGCCTCTTCATTCTTCGGGGAAGCTCCGGGGGCTGTATTTCTGCTCCTCTGCTCTGTGGAGTGTGCCTCTGCTGTCGCCTCCCGGTTGTTCTCTTCTTTCTTTTCCGCCTCTGTTTTGCTGGCGGCTTCCAGTGGGAGGACAAAAGTAAATGTGGTGCCTTTACCCACCTCCGAAGTGACGGATATGTTACCCCCCAGGCGTTCGATGATAGTCTTGCAGATGGAAAGTCCCAATCCGGTGCCTTGGGCAAAGTTGTTCACCTTGACGAAACGTTCGAATACCCGGTCCACCTTATCCGGTGCAATGCCCATACCCGTATCGGTGACGTGGAATGCTACATACTTGCCTTCCTGGTGATACCCGTAACTGATGTGCCCGGCGGTGGTGAACTTGAAGGCATTGCCTATCAGATTGGAAATGACCTGGAAAATCCGGTTCTTGTCTCCGTCAATCACGATATTCTCGTCAGAGGGTTCGTATATCAGCTCCACTCCTTTGGGACAGCGGAAAATATGTGCGTCGTGTATCTCCTTGCAGAGTGGATGGAGACGTACGGGCGTGATGGTGAACTCCACGATACCCGATTCGATTTTTGATAAGTCGAGGATTTCGTTAATGAGCTGGAGCAGGCGTTCATTGTTCGATTCCACTATTTCGTAATAGCCTAGCCGTTCTTCCTCGTTGGTGCTTTCGGCAATGATGCGCGAGAAGCCTACAATGGCATTGAGCGGTGTGCGTATCTCGTGGCTCATGTTGGCGAGAAAGGCGGATTTGAGCCGGTCGGAAGTCTCGGCTTTCTCCTTGGCTACGAGCAGTTCCCGTTTCATCTGTTCCATTTCCGTGATGTCCCATTCGATGTTCAGCAGGATGGGGGAGAAGTCGTTGCTTTCAATCTTCATCTTCCGTTTGTCCAGATAGATGGGATTTCCGTTTCCGTCGCGTTCTTCCGCAATCCAGTGCATCTCTTTGCCGGTTCTGGCTATTTCGATGTCTTGCGCCCTCTTTTCCTGAGCAGTCTCCAGAGGATAAAAATCGAAGTCGTCCTTTCCCAATGCCTCTTGTATGGGGATTTCGCGGTTATACGATTCGCGGTTGCGGTAGAGGTACTTGAAGTTGTTGTTGATGTCCTTCACAACAATGCCTGCCGGGAGGTTTTCGATGATTTTGTCCAAAATCTGGTTGAACTGTTTGATTTGCTGCTCATGCCGGATGCGTGTCGATACGTCTCTTCCGAATGTCCAGATGGTTCCTTCCCCTTTGTCGCTTGTCACCCAATAAGCGTTTCCTTCAATGGCGAGTACTTCCGGACGCTTGGGCAGCGGATGGTAGACGATGTATCCGTGGTTCGTCTCTCCACGTTTGACACGGTTGGCAAACTCTTTCCAGGATGTTTCATCCCTGCCGTATGAGGGCAGGTCGTATATCTTCATCCGGGTGATGTCTTGGCCATTACCGATGCCATGCCGTTCCTTGAAGCAACGGTTGCAGAATATCAGCGTGCCGTCTTCGTGTGCCGAATAAATGTCCTCGGTGGAGTTGTTGATGGCATGTGTCAGCAGATTGATGTCGTTGCGCCGTTTCTGTATGTCGGTAATGTTCTGTATGTATCCTTCTATAGTGACATTCCCGTCTTTCTGCCGTTCGCGGGCAAACGCTTTGAGGCGGATATAGAAAATGTTTCCTTGGAGGAAGATGCGGTAGTCCACGCTGTTTTCCATCTTGCCTTTCAGATTCTCTTTCATCCAGCCGGTAAAGCTTTTCCGGTCTTCAGGAAGGATGAGTTCCAGATAATTGTCCATATTGATGTGCTGCACCTCTTCCGAACACATGATGCCCGTATGGCCTGCATAACAGAATATGCGGGTCTGGGTATCGTATTGCCAGTTTCCGATGAGGGCGGCCTTTTGTATTTCGTTGAGCTCGTGGTTTTTCTTTTCGAGTTCCAGTTTGCGCTGGCTGCGTTCTGTGATGTCGCGGTACTGGCAGAGGACCATGCCGTCGTACGGGTACATGATGCATTTAAAGTAATAGGTAGTGTGACCCAGTGTCATTTCGTAATTATGGACTGAACGTACCTTTTGCGTCAGTACCTTCTTGAACTCCGGATATACTTGGTAGTAAGTGGACGGCGGTATCAGTTGGAACAGATTCTTGCCCAGCAGCTTTTCTTCCTTCATGAACCAAAGGTTTACATTGTGCACTGCGATGTCCATGCAAATGCCGTCCCGGTTCAGAAGGAGCATGGTATCTGACGTCAGCTTCAACAGTCTCTCGGCGCTTTCAGCTTGTTTCAAAATGTTTTTCATTCTTACAGTATTAGTTTCATGCCCTTCTGGCCTTCTCCCATGCGCCGCTTGCATTGCCTGTGCGCTTGTGCAGGTAGTTGAATCCTCGTATGACGTTGACGTTCATGAAGAGGAAATAGTAGGGGATGAAAAGTATCTTGTTTTTTATATGCTTCATTGAAAGGTAGTACCCCCAACTTCCCATGAGGTAGAAAAGAGCTTGTAACAGCCAGATGATGGCATACAGTAATGGCGTGCTTGTCGTAAAGATGAGAATTGTGTTGAGGGGAAGCAATAGGAACAATAGGATAGGAGTGAGCGACCAGCGCAGCACCCGGTGGGAAATATATTGGAAACAGAATGTGCCGTAACGGAATGGGTTGAGCAGCGGACGCAGCCGCCAGATGGATTGCAAGCCCCCGGCAGCGATGCGCACCTTGCGCTTTTCTTCTTCGCGCATGTCTGCCGAGCCGCTTTCTACGGCATAGGCATTGGCACAATAGGCAATGGTGTGTCCCTGCATAACGATGCGCAGGGAGAGTATGAAGTCGTCGAGCAGCGTATCTGTCTGCATTTCCTCGAACAGCTCGCGGCGCACGGCAAACAGTTCACCCGCTGCGCCTACTGCCGAATAGAGGCGTGCGTCGAGCGCTTTGAGGGTGGATTCGTATTTCCAGTATAGCCCTTCTCCCCCCGAGGCAGCATTGTCCTTGCTTTGCACGGCGATACGTTTTTCGCCTGCCACGCATCCCACTTTAGGGTCGGTGAAGGCGTGCACTATCTCCCGCAGGGCTTCGCGGTTGAGGTGAGTATTGGCATCGGTGAACACGACAAGGGGCGTTTCTACGAAATGTATACCGCGGTTCAGGGCGGCTGTCTTGCCTTGGCGTTGGGGTTGGTGGAGGACGATGGCTTGCGGCCAGTGGGAGAGGCGTTCGTTGGTATGGTCGTTGCTGCCGTCGGTCACCCAGAGGATGCGTAGCTTGTCGGCGGGATAATCCAGCTCCAGGCAGTTGTGCATTTTTTCATCCACTACATCTTCTTCGTTGTAGGCGGCGATAAATAGCGTCAATGGGGGTAAAGCATCGTCGGCAGGCATCGGACGGGGCGCAGGCTTACGGAAACATTCTTTTATCTTGACCAGGATATATAATAGTATACCATATCCTATATAAGTATAGAACACTATGAATAAACTTATCCAGAAGAGTACTTCAAGGGCTTTCATGTATCCGCTCGTTTGCTTTCTTTTTTGATAAAAAGAAATGTGATTGCCAAAAGTATGGATAATCTTTTACCGATGCAAGAAAAAGAAAAGAAAAATAAAATGTTTGTTTCTCAAGGTGTTCCGATGTTATAAGGAAGTGGGCTTCCTATAGAGGTGAGCTTGAATAACCTTGTGAGTGAGAGGCGATTAAAGGCTTTCAATCATCATTCTCCATAGGAAAGGGATGGGCAGGTAGGCAGGGCGTTACTCAAAACGCTTCTGTCATATTGAAGTAAAACAACATCTGGTTGTTTACCGTGTTTTTGCCTAAATCCAGGCGGACGTTCATGCGTGGCTGTACCTCAATGCGTAGACCTACACCATAGTTGGGCAGTACACCCTCTATCTTGCCGGGAGTGGGGCCCATGAAGCCGCAGCCGGTCCAGGCTACAAAACCTATGTGGTTGAGCATCCGCTTCACCCAAGTGCTGCGGTCGGTATTGAGCATCTGTCTGTACTCTGCCATGACCACATGCGAGGACTTGTCGCGATATTGCCCCATGTAGTAGCCGCGCAGGTCGAAAGGCGTTCCGGTGAGGGCATATTGCGTCAGAGGGACGTCACCGAACACGTTCTTGGTCTGTGCCGTCCACGCGAGCACCCTGCGCTTGCCCAGTGACTTGTATTGGCGGTAGTCTATCTCTAGGCGGTAGAAGGTCTGGTCGCTGCCGATGAACTTGGCGTACATCATGCCGCGGAAATCCAGATACATACCACGGTAGGCGTTGGCAGGGACGTCACGGCTGTCGTATGTCAGCAGGAAACCGAGGCCGGAGTTGAAGTTGTTATAGCCATTAGCCGTACCGCCTGCCTCTTTGTACGAGGGTTCGTCCACCAAGAACTTGCCGGGCTCCGTCAAGTGGTCGTAATTGATGTCGATTTGAGGTCCGGCAAAGATATTGCTGTTGCCCAGTCGGAAAAGGAACCAGGGGTTGATTTGCACGCCGCTGTACCGGTATTTGCTGGTACTGTCGCTTCGTACATAATCTTTATTGGTATTATAGCCGATGCCGTAAAAGTTTTCTTCCGTATTTTTATAGCTGAACTTTCCGAAGATACGGAAACGGTCGCCCTTAAAGAAGAGTTGCGGTTTGGAGAAGAGATTGATGCCACCGTTGAACATGAAGGCGATGGCCATGGGCACTACGGAGCGCAGCTGCGTGGTGTCGCTGGGGTTCATACGGAAGGTCATTAGGGCGCTTCCTCCCAGCACGGCACCGAAGTCGGGGGTGTAGCTGGGTCCGCCCAGAATATTGTAATGCAGATTCCGACGCGCTACCTTTTGCTTGCGTAGTTCTTTTTTGGTCAGTGCAGGAACGCTGTCGTTTGTGGCGGCCGCAGTCTGTTCCTGGGCATAAAAGGTGGTGGCGAACAGCACCAGTGCGATAATGCTTAGTATATATCTTTTCATGTCGTACGAAATGTGGGTGCAAAGGAAACTATTTTATCCCGAATAGTTTTCACTGTAATAGATAATAAATCTAAAGATGTCACTAAAATTATCAAAAAAGACATTACTTTTGTCTGCTTCACGAAGCAAGACATCAATAACTAAAAACACATAATCTGAATGAAGAAACGATTTTTATCTGTAATTGTTCTGAGTGCCGCACTGTTCTCTGTGCAGGCACAAGAGGGAAAAGGGGGTATCAGCCCCGAAATGCTTGGACAAATCAAGCAAAGTTATCAAGGCACGGCTGCCGACAAGGCGCTCCGCAATGCCATAGGCAATAATGACATCCGTAAACTGGCACTCAACCAGGAGAATATGCAGGGCATGGATACCCACTTCTCCATCAAGGTAGAATCCAAAGGCATCACCGACCAGAAGTCGTCTGGCCGCTGCTGGCTGTTTACGGGGCTGAATGTGATGCGTGCCAAGACTCTTGCCGAATACGGTTTCCAGTCTTTCGAGTTCTCCGAAGTCTATCCCTTCTTCTGGGACCAGTTGGAGAAGGCAAACCTCTTCTTGCAAGGCATCATCGACACCTCCAAGAGTCCCCTGACTGATAAGACCGTAGAATGGCTCTTCCAGCATCCGCTGAGCGATGGGGGTACCTTTACCGGTGTGGCCGACATTGTTTCCAAATACGGCCTTGTTCCCAAAGATGCCATGCCCGAAACAAACAGCAGTGAAAATACCTCCCGCATGGCCAACCTCATCTCTCTGAAGCTGAAAGAGTATGGTCTGCAACTGCGTGACATGGCTGCCGCCGGTGCCAAGCCCGAAGCTCTGGAGAAGGAGAAAACTACGATGCTCGGAACCATCTACCGCATGCTGGTGCTGAACCTCGGTGTACCTCCCACGGAGTTCGACTATGTCCGCCACGATGCCAAGGGTAATCCTGTGGAGACAGAGCATCACACTCCCATGTCTTTCCTTGAGAAATATGGAGACAAACAACTGCTGACCAACTACGTAATGCTGATGAACGACCCCAGTCGCGAGTATTACAAGTGCTATGAAATAGACTATGACCGCCACCGTTACGACGGCAAGAACTGGACTTATGTCAACCTGCCCGTAGAGGACATCAAAGAGATGGCCATTGCCTCCTTGAAGGACAGCACCATGATGTACTTCTCTTGCGATGTGGGCAAGTTCCTGAACTCCGAACGCGGTCTGCTCGATGTGAAAAACTATGACTACGAATCACTGATGGGCACCACCTTCGGGATGGACAAGAAGCAACGTATCCAGACTTTCTCCAGTGGCTCTTCCCACGCCATGACCTTGATGGCCGTTGACTTGAACAAAGACGGAAAGCCCGTAAAATGGATGGTAGAGAACAGTTGGGGAGCCGCTTCCGGTTATCAGGGACATCTCATCATGACCGACGAGTGGTTCAATGAATACATGTTCCGTCTGGTAGTGGAGACAAAGTATGTTCCCGCCAAAGTGATGGAACTGTTTAAACAAAAGCCCGTCTGCCTGCCGGCATGGGACCCGATGTTCGCTGAAGAAAAGTGATGATAAGGATTAGGGGTTAGGGATTAAGGATTAAGGATTAGTGGGCTGCACTATGATTCCGCAGGGTATTAATCCCTAATTCTTAACCCCTAATCCTTGTTCTCGTGTTCGTTAACGAAAGGGATTACGGAAATTTCTCCGTAATTCCTTTCTTTTTTACTCTTTATTCACGTTCTTTTTTGCTACTTTTGCGGCAAATTAATGAAACCATTATTTTAAATAAACGCATGGCAAATGTAATTAAGTTACGTAAAGGCCTTGACATCAACCTGAAAGGCGCTGCTGCCCAGGAACTTGTGTCTGTTAAGGAACCGGGATTCTATTCGCTGGTTCCCGATGACTATACAGGCATCACTCCGAAAGTGGTGGTCAAAGAGCAGGAATATGTGATGGCCGGGGGACCCTTGTTTATCGACAAGAATCATCCTGAATTGAAATTTGTTTCGCCCGTTAGCGGCGTAGTGACAAGCGTGGAGCGTGGTGCACGCCGCAAGGTGCTGAACATCGTCGTAGAGGCTGCCACTGAGCAAGACTATGAGGAATTCGGCAAGATGGACCCGTCCAAGATGAGCGGCCAGCAAGTAAAAGAAGCTCTTTTGCAAGCAGGTATGTTCGCTTTCATCCGCCAACGTCCGTACGACGTTATCGCTGATCCGACGGTAACTCCGAAAGCTATCTTCATTTCGGCTTTCGACAGCAATCCGCTGGCTCCCGATTTTGAATTCGCGCTGAAGGGAGAAGAAGCAAACTTCCAGACGGGACTCGACGCTTTGTCAAAGATGGCAAAGACGTATCTGGGTATTAGTGTAAAACAAAAGTCTGCTGCTCTTGTGCAGGCAAAGAACGTTACCGTAACAGCTTTTGACGGACCACATCCGGCAGGCAACGTGGGTGTACAGATTAACCACATCTCTCCGGTAGTGAAGAGTGAAACGGTCTGGACCATCAGTGCCGAAGCCGTACTCTTCATCGGACGTCTGATGAATACCGGTCGTGTGGACATGACCCGTACGGTGGCTGTAACGGGTTCCGAAGTGTTGAAACCCGCTTATTGCAAGCTGAAAGTCGGCGCTCTGTTGACGAACGTTTTCAAAGGTAACGTGACTACCGACAAAGACCTCCGCTACATCAGCGGCAACGTGCTGACCGGTAAGAAAGTTTCTCCGAACGGCTTCCTCGGCTCTTTCGACAGCCAATTGACCGTTATTCCCGAAGGAGATGAAATCCATGAAATGTTGGGTTGGATTATGCCGCGTTTCAATCAGTTCAGCGTCAACCGCTCTTACTTCAGCTGGTTGATGGGCAAGAAGGAATATGTGATAGATGCCCGTATCAAGGGTGGTGAACGTCACATGATTATGTCCAACGAATACGACCGCGTATTTCCGATGGACATCTTCCCCGAATACTTGGTGAAAGCAATCATTGCAGGTGACATCGACCGTATGGAGGCTCTGGGCATCTACGAAGTAGCTCCCGAAGACTTCGCTCTCTGCGAATTCGTATGTTCTTCCAAAGTGGAAGTGCAGCGCATCGTACGTGCAGGGCTCGATATGCTTCGTGCCGAAATGGCATAATCGGGGCGTATGGCAAATCGTAAATTGTAAATCGTAAAATCGTAAATATATTAATGAAAGCGTTAAGAAATTATCTCGACAAGATAAAGCCGAACTTTGAGGAAGGCGGCAAATTCCACGCATTTCGTTCGGTGTTTGATGGCTTCGAAACATTCCTGTTCGTGCCCAATGCCACTTCGAAATCGGGAACGCATATTCACGACTCCATTGACAGCAAACGCATCATGTCGATGGTGGTCATTGCGTTAGTACCGGCGCTGCTGTTCGGTATGTATAACGTAGGTTACCAGCATTTCCACGCTACCGGTGCTGCCGGAGGCTTCTGGGAAATGTTCATCTACGGTTTTCTGGCTGTATTGCCAAAAATCATTGTATCTTATGTAGTAGGTCTCGGCATTGAGTTCGTAGTGGCTCAGTGGAAGAAGGAGGAGATTCAGGAAGGCTTCTTGGTTTCCGGTATCTTGATTCCGATGATTGTTCCGGTAGACTGCCCGTTGTGGATTCTGGCGGTGGCTACTGCATTCTCTGTAATTTTTGCTAAGGAAGTATTCGGTGGTACGGGTATGAACGTGTTCAACGTAGCTTTGATTACCCGTGCATTCTTATTCTTCGCCTATCCTACGAAGATGTCCGGTGATGCCGTTTGGGTATCGGGCGACAGTATCTTCGGTCTGGGACAGTCGGTAGATGGTCTGACGGTAGCTACTCCGTTGGGTGCAGCCGCTACCTCGGGCGCCGTTCCGGAGTTCTCCTGGGACATGGTGACCGGCCTTATTCCGGGTTCCATCGGTGAGACAAGCGTTATCGCCATCGCTCTGGGTGCCATTCTGCTGTTGTGGACGGGCATTGCAAGCTGGAAAACGATGTTCTCCGTATTCGTAGGCGGTGCCTTCATGGCATGGGTGTTCAATGCAATCGGTCCCGACACTCCGATGGCACAGATGCCTTGGTACGAACACCTCGTGCTGGGCGGTTTCTGCTTCGGTGCCGTGTTCATGGCTACCGACCCCGTTACATCGGCACGTACAGAGACTGGTAAGTACATCTTCGGATTCCTGATTGGTGCCATGGCTATCATTATCCGTGTGCTCAATCCCGGTTACCCCGAAGGTATGATGCTTGCCATCCTGCTGATGAATATCTTCGCTCCGCTGATTGACTACTGTGTGGTACAGGGTAACATCAGCCGTCGCGAAAAACGTGCAATCAAGTCTAACAATTAAATACCGGAAAAGAAATGAATACCAATAGTAATAGTTATACTATCATTTATGCTTCGGTAATGGTTGTTATCGTTGCATTCCTGCTGGCATTCGTAAGTTCTTCCTTGCGCGAGACGCAGAACAAGAATGTGGAACTTGACACGAAGAAGCAGATTCTTGCTGCACTCAACATCAAGGACGTGAAGGATGCCGAAGCTGAATATAATAAATATGTAAAGGGCGATATGCTGATGAACGTTGACGGTACTCTGACAGAGAATACCGGTGCATTTGCTACCGCTTACGAGAAGGAAGCCAAAGAAAATAACCGTCTGCACGTATTCGTGGCAGAGGTTGACGGTGAGAAGAAATATGTATTTCCCGTTTACGGTGCCGGTCTTTGGGGCGCTATTTGGGGATATGTTGCACTGAACAGCGACAAGGATACCGTTTACGGTGTTTACTTCTCCCATGCCAGTGAGACTCCGGGTCTGGGTGCCGAAATTGCCAGTGCGCACTTCCAGGGAGAGTTCCCCGGCAAGAAAACGTTGGAGAACGGTGAGGTAGTCCTCGGTGTTGTGAAGAACGGCAAGGTAGAGAAACCTGACTATCAGGTGGACGGCATTTCCGGTGGTACCATCACTTCTGTAGGTGTGGATGCCATGTTGAAGGCTTGTCTGAGCAGCTACAAGAACTTTTTAACTAATAATAATGAGGAGGAATAAGAATATGGGACAATTGTTTTCAAAGAAGAATAAAGAAGTATTCTCTACTCCGCTGGGACTGAACAACCCCGTTACCGTGCAGGTATTGGGTATCTGTTCTGCTTTGGCTGTTACTGCCAAACTGGAGCCTGCCATTGTGATGGGGCTTTCAGTGACGGTGATTACAGCATTCTCCAATGTAGTGATTTCACTGCTGCGCAAGACGATACCCAACCGTATCCGTATCATCGTTCAGCTGGTGGTTGTTGCCGCGTTGGTAACTATTGTAAGTGAGATTCTGAAAGCTTTTGCTTACGATGTAAGTGTGCAGCTTTCTGTATATGTAGGTCTGATTATTACCAACTGTATCCTGATGGGACGCTTGGAAGCATTTGCCATGCAGAACGGTCCCTGGGAATCTTTCCTTGACGGTGTGGGTAATGGTTTGGGATATGCCAAGATTCTGGTAATCGTAGCCTTCTTCCGCGAGCTTCTGGGTTCGGGAACGCTGCTCGGTTTCAACATCTTGAACTATGAACCTCTGCAGAAGTTGGGCTATGTGAACAACGGCTTGATGCTGATGCCGCCAATGGCGTTGATTCTCTGCGCTTGCATCATCTGGTATCAGCGTGCACGTCACAAAGAATTGCAGGAAAAGCAGTAATAAATAAATGAAGAATGAAAAATGAAAGAATGAAAAATGGGCTGCTCTGCTGCAGTACAAGTTCTCATTGCTTTAATTCTTTAATTCTTTAATTCTTAATTTATCGAAGAGATATGGAACATTTAATAAGTTTATTCGTCCGCTCTATCTTTGTGGACAACATGATATTCGCGTTCTTCCTCGGTATGTGTTCTTACCTTGCCGTATCGAAGAATGTGAAGACTGCCGTAGGACTGGGTATCGCCGTAACTTTCGTGTTGGTGGTTACGCTTCCGGTCAACTATTTATTGCAGACAAAGGTGCTGGCTGCCAACGCAATCATTGAAGGCGTTGACCTCAGCTTCTTGAGCTTTATTCTTTTCATTGCTGTAATCGCAGCTATCGTTCAGTTGGTGGAAATGATTGTAGAGCGTTTTAGCCCTTCGCTGTATGCTTCACTGGGTATCTTCCTGCCGCTGATTGCTGTAAACTGTGCCATCATGGGTGCTTCTCTTTTCATGCAGCAGCGCATCACGCTGGGTGAGAGCGACCCGAAATTCATCGGTGGCATTGCTGATGCTGTCTCTTATGCGTTGGGCTCCGGTATCGGTTGGTTGCTGGCTATCGTAGGCTTGGCTGCCATCCGTGAGAAAATGGCCTATTCTGACGTTCCGGCTCCACTGAAAGGACTGGGCATCACGTTTATCACTGTAGGTCTGATGGCAATGGCATTTATGTGTTTCTCTGGTTTGAACATCTAAAAGAAAGGAATAAAACAATGGATATGAATATGATATTAGCAAGCATTGGAGTATTCCTCGTGGTTGTCATCCTGCTTGTTGTTATCCTGCTGGTTGCCAAGAATTTCTTGGTGCCTTCGGGTAATGTAAAACTGACTATCAATGGCGACAAGGAACTGGACGTAGCTTCCGGTTCTACATTGCTGAATACGCTGTCTGTAAACGGTGTGTTCCTTTCCTCCGCTTGCGGTGGTAAAGGTTCCTGCGGACAGTGCAAATGCCAGGTAATGGAAGGTGGGGGTGAAATCTTGCCTTCTGAGACTCCGCACTTCAGCCGTAAGCAAATACAAGATCACTGGCGTCTGGGTTGCCAGGTGAAAGTGAAAGGCGATATGGCCATCAAGGTTCCCGAAAGCGTACTGGGCGTAAAAGAGTGGGAGTGCGAGGTTATCTCCAACAAGAATGTGGCTACGTTCATCAAAGAGTTCATCGTTGCATTGCCCAAAGGCGAGCACATGGATTTCGTTCCGGGTTCTTATGCGCAGATTAAGATTCCTAAATATTCGATGGATTATGATAAGGACATCGACAAGAGCCTTATCGGTGATGAGTATCTGCCTGCATGGGAGAAATTCGGTCTGCTGGGCTTGAAGTGCCGCAATGACGAAGAAACCATCCGTGCCTATTCTATGGCCAACTATCCTGCCGAAGGCGACCGCATTATGCTGACGGTACGTATCGCCACGCCTCCGTTCAAGCCGAAAGACCAGGGCCCGGGCTTCATGGATGTAATGCCGGGTATCGCTTCTTCTTATATCTTTACCCTGAAACCGGGTGATAAGGTAACCATGAGTGGCCCTTACGGAGACTTCCATCCGATATTCGACTCCAAGAAGGAGATGATGTGGGTCGGCGGTGGTGCCGGTATGGCTCCGTTGCGTGCACAGATTATGCATATGACGAAGACACTGCACACTACAGATCGCGTGATGAATTACTTCTACGGTGCACGTGCATTGAATGAAGTGTTCTATCTGGAAGACTTCCTGCAGATTGAAAAGGATTTCCCCAACTTCAAGTTCCATCTTGCACTGGACCGTCCCGATCCGGCAGCCGATGCAGCGGGCGTGAAGTACACTCCGGGCTTCGTACACAACGTAATTTACGAGACTTACTTGAAAGACCACGAAGCTCCCGAAGACATCGAATACTACATGTGTGGTCCCGGCCCGATGTCGAAGGCTGTTGAGAAGATGCTCGACGACCTCGGCGTTCCGGCTCAGAACCTGATGTTCGATAACTTTGGCGGATAATCTTCCTTGTCCGTCTTGAGATAAAAAAACTCCGGCTTGTCCTTCAGGGCTTTGCCGGAGTTTTTTGTTCGGGGCATTTCCTCTCTATTGAAAGAAAGTGGAGTGGATTCTTCGTCGCTTTTTCTTTATTCCTTGATATGAATCGGTGCATTTGCCAGAATGGCTGTTACTTCTCCGGTGGTAATTCCTGTTGACACAGACCTCGTATGAACGGTTCTTGGTGAAGGAGAATGCGGTCTTTCAGAGTTTTCATGTTGGATGTTTTATTGAATGTTATTGTTTTCCTCTTCTGTTTCTTCTTGAATGGTGTCTTTGGGCAGCAATCTTGGAGAAATGCGTTTCTTGGGAGTGAGGCTCATGCCTTTCAGCATTTCGGCTTGGCGCACTACGCTGCCGTTACCGTCCGAGAGCTGGTTGAAGGCTTTGTCGTAATCCCTTTGCAGACTGGCCAACCGGTCGCCGATACCGAGGAAGGTATCGGTAAAGCCTGCAATCTTTTCATATAAGATGGTGCCGCGCTTGATGATGGCCTGCACATTCTTTACCTGGTTCTCCTTCTTCCAAAGGTCGAGCGAGAGGCGCAGGGCACTAATCAGGTTGGTGGGGCTCATCAGTACCACCTTTTTGTTGTAGGCATATTCCCAGAGGTGGGCATCACTTTGGATGGCGAGGAGGTAGGCACCTTCGGTGGGGATGAACATCATAACGAAATCCGGTGATTGGGCGTCATAATGCGAGTAGTCTTTATGGCTGAGCTCGTCGATATGGGCGCGGACGGATTGCAGGTGTGCTTTCAGGAAGTGTGCCTGCTCCTCCTTGCTTTCGGCAGAGGTGTAGGCAGCATAGGCAGTCAGCGACACTTTGGAGTCGATAATCATTTCCCGTTCGTCGGGGTACTTCACGATGATGTCGGGCTGCATCTTCTGCCCGCTTTCCTCGTTGATGATGGCTTCGCCCCGTTCGTCTTTTAGAAACTCCTGGCGGAAGTAGTGTTCGCCTTCAATCAGTCCGGAGGCTTGCAACAGACGTTCCAGAATCATTTCGCCCCAGTTGCCTTGCATTTTGGAGTCTCCTTTCAGGGCACGGGTCAAGTTGTTGGCATCTTCGCTGAGGCGGTTGTTCAGCTCCATCAGTTCCTTGATGCGTTCACCCAGCGAGAAGCGTTCTTTGGCTTCGGTGCTGTATACTTGTTCCACCTTTTGGCGGAAGTCCTTCAGGTTATCGCCCAGCGGGCGGAGCAGATTGCCCAGGTGTTCGGTATTCAGCCTGGTAAAGTCTTCGGCTTTGCTCTGGAAGATACGGTTGGAGAGATTCTCGAACTCGGTGTTCATGCGCTTGTGCAACGCTTCGGCTTCTTCCTTCTGCAGCTTCAATAATTCTATTTCCTTCTTTGTCCCGCTGATTTCTGCCCTCAGTGCGGCAGACTTGCGGTCTGCCGCCAGATAGCCGACTACGGTTCCGATGATTATCCCTATAATCAGTAATACTATCTCCATAGGTGTTTTGAAGTGTCCGCCTTATTGTGTCAATATTTCGTTTCCGTCTTCAGTAATCAGGATTTGGCTTTCCCATTGGGCAGAAGGCAGTCCGTCGTCTGTGCAGACGGTCCATCCGTCGGCTTCGTCGATAAAGACTTCGTAGCTTCCCATGTTAATCATCGGTTCGATGGTGAACGTCATGCCCGGCACTATCAGCATGCCCGTACCACGTTTGCCGAAGTGTTCCACATCCGGTTCTTCGTGGAACTTGACGCCGCAGCCATGTCCGCAGAGGTCGCGTACCACGCTGTATCCGTTCTTTTCCGCATGCTCCTGGATGGCGGCGCCTACGTCACCGAGGCGTGCCCAGGGCTGTGCGGTCTGTATGCCTATGTCACGGCATTCTTTGGTGACCTGTACCAGTCTCTGCATGTCGGGGCTGACTTCGCCAATCATGAACATGCGTGATGCGTCGGCAAAGTAACCTTTGTAAATGGTGGATACATCGACATTTACAATATCACCGCTTTTCAGGAATTCCCTGGTGCTGGGAATGCCGTGGCACACTACATCGTTGATGCTGGTGCACACACTTTTGGGGAAGCCTTCGTACATGAAGGGGGCGGGGATGGCGTCGTGGTCTGTGGTGAAGCAATACACCATATGGTCAATTTCGGCTGTGGACATGCCTTCGCGAATGTTCTCGGAGAGATAATCCAGCAGGGCCGTGTTGATTTTGGCGCTTGCGCGGATACCGGCCAACTGCTCCTCGGTGCGGAGTGCGCTTCGCATCGGCAGTTTATATCCTTCTTTCTTATAATGTTGAATTTTGGCTTCTACTTCGTCGGAATAGTTTTTAGGAGTAAACCGGACTCCTTTCATGAACTTTTTCATTGTCTTTTCTTTTTTATGAGACTGCAAAAATACACAATAATGCAGGTGCTTGTACTATCAAGAGCCGAAAAAACATTCGTTTTCTTTATCCCGATACCAGCTTAGAGGGTATTCACCACTTTTATTTCGCTTCTTGAACTGTCTATCCTCCGTACTTGTATCTGGGTCTTTATGCGCTCTTTCAGTCCTTCCACGTGACTGATGATGCCTACCTTCTTGCCGCCCATCTGGTGCAGTTTTTCCAATGTGTCCATAACGGTGTTCAGGTAGTCGCTGCTCAGTGTGCCGAAACCTTCGTCGATGAACAGTGTGTCTACCGAGAGGCTCTGGCGGCTGAGGGAAGAAAGTCCGAGGGCAAGTGACAGAGATACTAGGAAGCTTTCGCCGCCCGATAAGGTGCATGCCGGACGTGCCGCACCTCCTTGATGGAAGTCGCGCAGCAGGATGGTGAGCGAACCGGCCTGGCATTCCAGTTCGTAGCGGTCGGTCAAGCGTTGCAGATAGAAATTGGCGCCTGCCAGCAGTTCTTTCAAGACGAAGCTCTGGGCTATGTTGCGGAAGTTCTTTCCCCGTTCGTCACCGAAGTGACGGCAGAGGCGGTCCCACTTCAGATACTCTTCGCGTAACCGGTCGGCACGTTCCTTTTCTTCCTTTATCCGGTCGATGTTACGGGTGTTTTCTTCCAGGCGTAACTTCTGCTGGCCGATGGATTGGTTGCCGACGGTTATCTTTTCTTCGAGATTCGCGATGAGTGCATCCAGGGTTTCGAGGTTCTCGTTTTCTTCTATTTCGGGCTTCCGGCTGATGTGCTCTTCCACTTGTCCGGTGGCCAGATGAAAGGCGGTCGATGCAGCTACTTCTTCCTCTTTAAGTGTCTGCAATGAGGCACGCAATGCTTCTATCCGGGAGCCGGACCAAGCGGATAGGACGGTGATACGCTCCTCGTCGAGAGTGGGGTTGGCGGCATAGAACCCGGTTAAATCCTTTTGCAGCCTTGCCATTTGTTCTGCGGTGGAGGATATGCTTTGTTTCAGTCCGCTTGCTTGTGTATTCAGATTATTCCAGGCAATCCCCAGGTCCTTGATTTCCATTTCCTGTGTTGCTGCAGGTGCGTTGCGCCAGTCGGGGAATGCGGCATCGATGCTTTCCTTGTTGATGTTTATCCCTTCCAGCTCTTTGTGGATAAGGGCAATGGCGGATTTCAGTTCTCTTTGTTTTTCCTGCGCCAGACGGTAGTTGCGCGTAGCTTGCGTCAGGCGGTCAATAAAGGAGAGGGGGGAGTTCTCCCATTCCGTGTTCCATCCTTCCCAGAGGATGTGGGGAGTGACGCGGTCCATGGTGGCACGTATGTTCTCCTTTTCGTTGGCGGTGAGCGACTCGTAATTGACGATGCTGTTTTTCAGCTCATTCAGCACTCTGTCGGCAGAGTTGAAGGCTTGGCGTGCAGCGTCCACATGTTTTTGGCATTCGTCCTTTTGCCGTTGCAGAGCTATGATTTGTGCGCTGAGCTTTTGAACTTCCGTGAGCTTTTCGTTCAGTTTGTCTGCTTCCAGCTTGTTCTCTTCCAGTAGCTTCTTCAGGGTTTCGCCGGTGGTTGTGGAGAGGCCGACGCCGTTGCATTGGGCGCATTTGGCCTGTGCGTCAGTGTGGGCAAGGTTGTAGCTCCGGAGCGCTCTTGCTGTGGACTGACGGGCATTCTCTGCCAGCGTTCCGTAGGTATTGGATTCTGTCCGGTTGTTGTTCAATGCCTGCTCGGTTTCCTTGTATTCTTTCTCTTTTGTTTCCAGGGAGGTGCGTATGGGAGCAAGGACAGACTGGAAATCTTCATCTTTGCAAAGCGATTTTATTTCTTGTCCGCACACGGGGCAAGTATCCCCGACGACAAGCCGGGAGCGTGTTTCCTTTGCCCACTCTTCTACGGCTTCCTTTTGCTTGTCGTAGAGGGTGCGGATGTCATCATAACTTGTTTTCTTGCTGTCGAATGCCGTTTGCAGGAGGACGTATTGCTTTTGGCACGCCTCCACTTTGGCGTTCAAAGCCTTTTCGTTTTCCTTCGCCTCGTTCAGTGTCCTTTCCGTTTCAGCCAGTAAAGACAAGGCGCTCAATGCTTGCAGCAGGTTCTCCCGTCCGGCATCGAGTTTGTTTTTCTTGTCTTGCAGGGCAGGGCGGTCCATGGTTTCAAGCTGCTTGTTCCGGAGGTTTATTTCGTTTTGCAATGTATGGTTCTCTTGTTCTTTCCGGGTGAGGGCAGCTTCCTTGTCGGTACGCTCCTTGACTTTTACGGGTTGTTGCGCGGCAAGTCTTTCAAGGTGCGCGTTGTAGGTGCCGATGCGTGTTTGGGCATCGAGTGCGGATTTTAGGCCGGTAATGATGGATTGGCTTTGCTCGAACATGGGCAGTAAGGGCGAATGCTCTTGCAAGTACTTCTCGGCACGATGCAGCTTGTCTTCTTGCTCTTTCAGGAAACCGCATAGCCACTTGCTTCCTCCGTCCAGCCGGGCAAAGGATGCTCTCAGTATCCCGGCTTGTGCATAGTTCTGTTGTTGTTGCTGTTGCTGCTGTTTCAAGGTAGAGAGCCAGTTGCGGGCATCGGCGGTGGCGTTCCATTCCTTAATCAGCAGTTCTTTCTGTTTGAATTCGTCCGATTGCAGTTGCGCTTGCTTCCCTTCCCACATCTTCTTTTGCTGTTCACGGGTGAGGAGGAGTTCGGAGTATTTTTTCAGCCAGTCCCTTTTTGCGAGGGCGGTGGTTTTCTGCTCATTGGCTTCCTTGACTCCGGCATTTTGCGTGGCTATGGCTTCCTTGATTGTGGAGACTTCTTCTTCTGCCAGGATGTGGATGCCTTCCAGCTTCCGGTTCTGGTTTTCGTATTCCGTCCGTCTTTCCTTGGTGGCGGCATATATTTCGGCACCTATTTCGGAGTAGATACTTGTACCGGTCAGCTTTTCCAGAATATCCGATTTTTCGCTTTCCTTGCTTTGCAGGAACTTGGTGAAGTCGCCTTGCGCCAGCATGGTGGTGCGGCAGAATTGTTCGAAGGTCAACCCCACTGCAGCTTGTATTTCTGCCTTTATCTCATTCTTTTTGTTGAGCTGTGCGCCGCTTTTCTTGTTTTCCAGTGTCCAGCGCACATCTTGCACGGCTCCTGAAATCTTGCGGTGTGCCCGTGCCACGTACCATCGGGCGGTGTAGGGCGTTTCGTTCGAGCCGGTAAACTCCAGCTCCGTCCATGCTTCACTGGTGTTACGGCGCATCAGTTGCCTGCTGTCGTTGATGGCAACATCTTCCTTTTTGGCAGAGAAAGTCTGGCTCAGGTCTTTGTATTTTTCGTTCTCGGCATGGTCCATGCGGGGCGTTTCGTTGTAGAGTGCCAGGCAGATGGCGTCGAGAATGGTTGTCTTCCCTGCACCCGTCTCACCGCAGATAAGGAAAAGGGATTCCTCGCTTAGCGGTCCGTTCTCAAAGTCGATGACGGCATCTTCTATGGAGGCAAGGTTCTTTATGGTGAGTTTCTGGAGTTTCATGTTCCGGACAAATGATTAGGAGTTGTTCTTGCTTTTCACTTTTTGCATGACAGTCTCCATCAGCTGGCAAAGTTCTGGGTCCATCTCTTCTCCTTCGGTTTCGCGGTAGTAGAGTCTGGCTATTTCCAGGGGAGACATTTCCTGCATCTCTTGGATGGAGATAGGCTTGCTCTCGTCAGTGTCGGCCTGCCGCTCTCGGGTAGTCTTGATGTAGCAATATTTGCATGCCTTGCCTTTGGCGGCGTTCGAGGCTTTTTCGTTGCAGTCGGGGGGCAGGTAGCCTTTTGTCAGCACATTCAGACGGAGGTATGCAGGTTTCTCTTCCGGATATTCTTCCAGCAGTTTCAAGGCGTCTTCGAAAGGTGTCGGGTCATGGGGAAGTGTGACGAGCGGAATCGGATTTTCAATTTCCCTTGTACTGATTTGTGGCTCTGCCCCTTTCTCCAACTCGATGATGGAGACGGAGTGCGGATAGGTTTCGTCGAAGCTGACGGGGAGGGGAGTGCCGCAATAGCGTGCGTGGTGATGACTGCCTTTGATGTCCTGAGGGCAATGGATGTGTCCGAGTGCCAGGTAGTCGTACCCTTCTCCCATAGCGCTGAGGGGAACATACTCTATTCCGCCGATACTCTCATCGTGCCCGCTACGGTCGCTGCCTTCAATGGAGAGATGGGCCATGAGGACGACGGGAAGCTGTGCCGTATTCCGTTTCTTCACTTCGTCCAGCAGTGCCTGGAAGAAGCGTGCCTGCCGTTGGTCGCGCGGTGTTTCAGTGTCCAGCAGGGGGAAGTTTTGCGGATAGACGTGGGGCACGGCAATGACGTAGCCTATTGTCTTTTTTTCATTGTTTATCTCGATGATATGCTTGTCCAGATTCACTTCCTCGGCTGTACGTTCGATGTTTCCCACGACATTCAGGCCGAAGTGCTGCCAGAGGCTGCTGTCTATCTCCAGTTTCGAGCTGCTGTCGTGGTTTCCGGCGGTGACTACGATGGCCATTCCGGGGCAGGCTTGATGGATGTTCAGCATGGCGTCGGTGTACATCTTCTGCGTGGCGGCAGCGGGAGAGGAGTAGTGGTAGATATCTCCGCTTACCACCATGGCGTCGGGCTGCTCTTCGGTTACTATGCGGGTGAGTTGCCGTAGGAAGGCCTGCTGTTCGGCGGTACGGTCGTAGTTGTAGAGGGTGTGTCCCAGGTGCCAGTCGCTGGTGTGTAGTATCTTCATTGTTTTTATGGTTTCAATGGATGTGGGTTATGGTTTCCTTAGAATATAAATCTTGTGTGTTCCTCGTCCTTTGTAGTCGATGCCCGATTCGGGATTGGCTATCCATTCGCGCAACTCGCGGGAGGCGGCAGACTTCAATAAGCCGGTCAGTTGGCAATAGTCGGCTTGGGTCATGAAGCTGTTCTTTTCCAGGTATTTTTTTGCCCGTTCCAGCCGTTCCTGCGGAGAAAACACTTGTGAGGAGCGTTGGAATTTGTCGGTGGAACGTTTCAGGTGGCAATGGCGAGCGGTACGGTACAGTAGTTCTTTGTCCACCTTGAAATGTATGTCCTTCAGGCAGATGCTGACGGCGTTTCGCTTGGTGTCTCCTTCTTCGCCCGTCTCCCGTTCACGGTCTTGCCGCAGACCGAGGGCAGGGGTGAATACTCCTAAGTTGTCAATCTTCACGGAGTAACCTTGCCCCATTTGGTAGGCTATTTCGTCGGTGATGGCTTGCATCAGTCCGATGATGTCTCCTCGTGTGAAGGATGAGGCGTATGCTATCTTTTCGGTGATGGTTTCCAAGTCCACCTGCCCGTATAGTTTCATTCGTGGGTAGAGAATGCGTTTGCCGTCTTCTCCCGGCAGGTTCAGTTCCTGCATGTTGTATTCTGCCATGATGGTAGCGTTGTTATGAGGTTCGTTTGTTTATTGGGGCTTACAGAGTTTGTCCCAAGGTTGCGGATGTGTATGCCAAGGTTGGGGATTTCTATCCCAAGGCTTGGGATAGACAAACCAAGGGCGAAGGTAATTCTTTATCTCTATACTTGCAAACTTTACTATTAGTAGTTAGGAAGTTTTTTATTGGTAGTCGGGAAGTTTTTTGTTATAGGTTTGAGAGAGGAATTGAAAAAAACGTTATCTTTGTTACATAAGAGAAGTGCATGAATGATGAACAAAACTAAAATTAAGCGATATATGAAACATTATCCGGACTTATTATTGTTGTTTGCCTTATTGTCCGTTACCACAATGATTAAAGCACAAATATCGATAAGACCTTATAGCGAATGGGAAGCAACCCAGTTTGTTGCAGTGAACGGACATCAGCCCGAAGACTATGTAAAGCCAGATAATAATTGGGAAATACTATACAATTTACGGACTCCACGTACTCAAGCCGAACTTCGTGAAATGGGTATTAAATGCTCTGATAGCCAATTATTGTTATTGGAAGTAGGTGGACTTGTCAGTAAAACAAAAGGAAAATGGAAAGCTACTATACCCATTCTCGACAAAGAACAGACCAATTCTCTAAGAAGCTTAAGTAAGGAGATTGCTGAATCCATGTATGTCAAAACAAAGGCAGACTTTATATCATTGGCACAAACTATCAGTGAAATGGGATTCAAGAACAATGTACTCTCACTTGTTTTTTCATACCTTCTGGATGGAAAAATGTGGACAAAGTTAGTCTTGTTTGAGGATGTTGACAATTATACAAGCTGGAGTGGCTGTTACTGGGTATTATACGAATCAAGAAATGGCTTTGCATGCGGTACGAATGGTTTCGGAGAACAGAATTTGATTTTGACTTACATCAATAGCGGCATTGCTCCTGACAACGACATTATGGACCATTGTGCTGATGAAATAGCACAATTCGGAAAAGTAACAGATGCCAAACTCGTTTCTCAGTTAAAACCTTATGGGCTGGTAGATGATAATGGAGATGTATTATTTCCTATTATAAAGAAACGGCAAGACCGCTTTCATCAAATAACTGAAAAATTGGTAAACTCTATCAGTGCGGAACTAAAGAATAATTGTGGCTCCTTAGCAAGCCAATATGGTATTGACAATGAAAAAGTGGCAATGGTGATGCTGTACCATGAAATCATGTGGGATTTGGTAGATAATCTGATTCAAGATAGGATAATCTTCACTCCAGCTATTTTCAAAGATGAAGAATCGAATAAAGAACGATTGAATGAAGTCGTTTTCTTCATAGAAGGAGGATTAATGCAATAATAATTCGATAGAGAAAAGGACATTTGACTTTGAAGAGTTTTCTGTAAATGTATTTCAAGTGCATAGAAAATAGCCAATTAAAAATAAAGAATTATGTACGAATGGGCCAATGAAATGAACTGTGCCGTAACTGTATGCGACACAAAGGGAATCATCCTATATATGAACGAGAAAGCATGCCGTACGTTTGCCAAACACGGTGACCTGATAGGCAAGAATCTCTTTGATTGCCACAACCCGCAATCGCAGGCCAAGATACGCGAACTGCTGGAGACGGGGGAAGTGAATGCCTACACCATTGAGAAGAACGGTGTCAAGAAAATGATTTATCAGACGGCATGGAAACAGGACGGAGTAGTCGGTGGCCTGGTGGAGATTTCGATGGAAATACCCGGAGAGATGCCACACTATATGAGAAAATAACAAAATGATATATGATATGAAAACACTTTCTAATTCAGAACTGACAATTAAAGTCTCCCCACATGGGGCCGAGTTATGCAGTATCTTGCATGATGGAAAAGAATATCTTTGGCAGGCAGACCCCGCTTTCTGGAAACGGCATTCTCCGGTGCTTTTTCCCATTGTAGGCAGCGTTTGGGAGAATGAATACCGTCACGAAGGCGTTTCCTACGCATTGACGCAACACGGTTTTGCCCGCGATATGGATTTTGAATTGATGCTTGAACTGGAAGATGAAGTGCGTTATCGACTGGTTGACAGTGAGGAAACACGCAAGAAATATCCTTTCCCGTTTTGCCTTGAGATAGGCTATCGGATAGAGGGAAAGAAGATTGAGGTGCTTTGGAAAGTCATCAATACCGGAACACGCGAAATGCACTTCCAGATAGGGGCCCATCCGGCTTTCTATTACCCGGACTATGATACGGAGACAACGGACCGTGGATATTTCGGCTTTGATAAGACGGAAGGTTTGCACTATATCCTTATCTCCGAGAAAGGATGTGCCGCTCCGGATAAGGAATATTTGCTTGAGTTGACAGATGGCCTGCTGCCTTTGGACATCCACTCCTTTGATAAAGATGCCCTGATTCTGGAAAACAGTCAAGTGAAAGAAGTTACATTATATAATAAGGAGAAGAAGCCCTATCTCAGTCTGTATTTCGACACTCCGGTGGTGGGGTTGTGGTCGCCTCCGGCCAAGAATGCTCCGTTTGTCTGCATCGAGCCGTGGTACGGGCGTTGTGACCGTGCCCATTATAAGGGCGAATATAAGGATAAGGACTGGATGCAGCACTTGGCGCCGGGAGGAGTCTTTAAAGGTGGGTATACAATTGATATAAGATAAAAAATGAAGAAGGATACTGAAAATAATTCGGTATCCTTTTTATTTGGAGAATGCAATGTCATTATCTTTGCGCCCGGTAAAAAATATAGGTTGTTTTTTAAGGTATGAAGAAGAGTCTTATTGCATTGGCGTTCGGTACATTGGGGCTAGGGATTGCCGAATTTACGATGATGGGTATTTTGCCCTATGTGGCTACTGATTTGGGAATCAGCATTCCCGTGGCCGGTCATTTCATTTCTGCGTATGCGTTGGGTGTTTGTTTTGGTGCGCCCATGCTGCTCCTGGCCCGTAAACGTCCGTTGAAGCAGATTCTGCTGGTCTTGATGGCATTAATGATTGTGGGTAATATTTGTGCGTCTATGGCACCCGATTATTGGGTCTTGCTGTTGGGACGTTTTGTTTCCGGACTTCCTCATGGCGCTTATTTTGGGGTGGCTTCCATTGTTGCGGGAAAATTGGCTGATAAGGGGAAAAGCTCGGAGGCGGTTTCAATTATGATAGCGGGAATGACTGTGGCCAATCTGTTTGGGGTGCCGTTGGGTACTTCGTTGAGCCATACACTGTCTTGGCGTGCCACGTTTCTGCTGGTAGGTGCCTGGGGATTGATAACATTGTACTACATTTGGCGTTGGGTACCGCAGGTCGAAGGACTGAAAGACACGGGATTTAAAGGACAGTTCCGTTTTTTGAAGAAGCCGGCGCCGTGGCTCATATTGGGAGCTACGGCTTTGGGCAACGGTGGCGTATTCTGCTGGTATAGCTACATCACCCCGTTGCTGACCGAGGTTTCCGGTTTTAGTGCGGACAGCATTACGGCACTGATGGTACTGGCAGGATTCGGAATGGTTGTCGGCAATCTGGTCAGTGGGCGCATGTCCGACCGGTACACTCCGGGGAAGGTCGGTACGGTGGTGCAAGGGATGATATGTGTTATTTTATTATTGATATTTTTACTCTCGCCCCATCCGTGGTGTTCGACAATATTGATGATACTCTGTACGGCAGGTTTGTTTGCCGTCTCCAGTCCGGAGCAGGTGTTGATGATTCGTGTGGCCCCTGGAGGAGAAATGTTGGGAGGCGCTTGTGTGCAGATGGCCTTCAATTTGGGGAATGCTATCGGAGCCTATATCGGAGGTCTTGCCTTGAGTGGAGGATACCGTTATCCCGCATTGGCAGGCGTACCGTTTGCACTGATGGGATTTATTTTATTCCTTGTCTTCTACAAGAAATTCCAGGATAAGTATTAAGTGTTTCATTTTTTTTGTGTATGTTTGTCCGCAAGTATTAACTAAACTCGATAACTTATGAAGACTTTGAATTATGTGAAGATATTGCTGTTGTGTGTATTTACGATTGGGCTGGCGTCTTGTGGGGATGATGTATATTATACCATGCAGAATAGCGACGACAAATTGTGTGGGAAGACGTGGATAGAAGAATATCAGACGGAAAACAAAGATGGAGTTGAAGTGTTATGCAGTCATCAGCTGAAGTTTGCCAAGGCTGATAATTCTGGACAGGAAATCTGGGAGTATTATCGCGGAGGCGAGTCCCGTCCCTATGAAACGACTTCACGTACTTTTACTTGGAAATGGATGGATAAGTCTATGGAGGGGTTGACTCTGAATTATGGTGCCGGTGAAATCAAGTACTTTGATAATGTATGGGTGCGCGAACATTATTTATCCGGTAAACTGGATGGAGTGGTTGTTATGATGGTAGATGCTAATTATAAATAAAGTATGGCTTATGAATAATATGTTGAAATACACAAAAATGTTATTGTTGTTTGTCCTTGTATTAGGATTGACATCATGTGATAGTGAGGAAGAAACGGAATATAATCTGCCCGGTGAATGGTATACATCTGAAGAAATAGATTTCGGGGCATATACTTGGGGTAGGGGGACGATTATGACCTTTAACGCGCGCAACCAAGGTACTATTGGTTCATATGGCGACCCGAATTATTTGCTTTTCAGATGGAATTGGGTTAGTGGGGCTTACAATCTGATGGAATTGGAATTCTATGATGGTGGCAGCATGGCTTACATTGAAGGAGCCATGGCTGATTCTTATTCTTTCAGTGGTACTTGGTATAATAGCTGGAGGGAATATCAAGATAATATTCACGGACAGCCTTTTCGTATGCGTCGGCAATGACGACATGCTTATCAATAAAAAACGGAGCAAATCAATTGCTCCGTTTTTTATTGTATGTCAGCTTTTTACTTATTCTTCAAAACCAATTTCTTGAACTCTCCCGGATAAGGTGTTTCAAACCGCATCAGCTCTCCCGTGACGGGATGATAGAAACAGAGTTTGAAAGCATGCAGGGCCAAGCGTCCGATAGGATTTACGTCTTCCAGTCCATAGCGTCCGTCGCCGATAATGGGATGCCCCAAATCCTGCATGTGTACACGTATCTGGTTTTTTCGTCCCGTTTCCAGGTTCAGTTCAACAAGAGAGTATCCATTGGCTCGTTTGATGGTACGGTAATGCGTAATGGATTCTTGTCCCCCGTCATCTGTCGGACTTGAATATACATACAGCTTGCGGTCTGTCAACCAAGAAACCACGGTTCCTGCATCTTTTTCCATCTCGCCGACCACCACGGCTACGTATCGCCGGTCTGTTACAATGTCATGCCAGTTATCGCGTAGTGTACGTTGGGTTTTCTCGTCTTTGGCAAACATCATCAAGCCGGAGGTGTCACGGTCCAGGCGGTGCACGATGTGTACACGGTGCTGCTTGCCCGAGCGTTGCACGTATTCATTCAAGATGGTATAGGCGGTACGTTCCTTTTGCCGGTCAGTGTTGACGGACAGCAAACCCTGCATCTTCTCTATCACGATGATATAGGCATCCTCGTATACAATCTTCATCAGTTTATGGTTGAACTCTTTACGTCCCTTCTCACGGCTGATTTGTACTTTCATACCCGGTTTCAGAGGAAAATTGTATTGTGTAGTGATAACGCTGTCCACATATATAATGCGTTTGCTCAGCAATGATTTCAGCTTGGTGCGGCTGGCGTCCGGCATTTTAGCTGCCAGAAACTCCATGAGCTCCATCGGTTCCTTCACCATGTAGTCCGTATATTGTGTGCGGGCTCTTGCTGTAATTTTTTCTTTTGCCACGACTGGTTTTAATTTACGATTAGACAATTTACGATTTACGATTGAAAACTACTTGTACTTTCAATCTTTTAATTCCAATAATACTACGTTTTCCACATGGTGGGTGTGCGGGAACATGTCTACCGGTTGAACGGCCTTCACTTTATATTTCGCATCGAGCAGTTGCAGGTCGCGCGCCTGCGTAGCCGGATTACAGCTGACGTATACGATGCGTTTGGGCTCGGCAAACAGAATGACATCCACTACATCCTGGTGCATTCCGGCACGGGGAGGGTCGGTGATGATGACATCGGGACGGCCGTATTGGTTGATGAAGTCTTGTGTCAGCATGTCTTTCATATCTCCGGCAAAGAACAATGTGTTTTTAATTCCGTTAATCTCGGCATTGACCTTGGCGTCTTCAATGGCTTCGGGCACATATTCTATGCCGATTACCTGGCGTGCGTGCTTGGATACGAAATTGGCAATGGTACCCGTGCCGGTATAAAGGTCATAAACAAGCTCGTTACCGGTCAGTCCGGCAAAGTTGCGTGCTACTTTGTAGAGGTTGTAGGCTTGTTCGGAGTTGGTCTGATAGAAAGATTTGGGACCTACCTTGAAGCGCAGTCCCTCCATTTCCTCGAAGATGTGGTCTTTTCCCTTGAAGGTGTGTACCTCGAGGTCGGTGATGGTATCGTTGCACTTATTATTAATAATGTATAGCAGGGAAGTGATTTCGGGGAATGTATCTGCTATGTATTGCAGCATTTGCTTGAACAGAGCCATTTCCTCCTCTTTCTCTATCTTGCAGATGAGGATTACCATCAGTTCGCCGGTGGTAGAGGTACGCACAATCATATTGCGTAGCATTCCTTCATGCGTACGCAGGTTGATGAAGGAATAGTTGTGCTGGTAGGCATAGTCGCGTACCGCATTGCGGATGCGGTTGGATATATCGTCCTGCAACCAGCACTTTTCTATGGCAAGCACTTTATCGAAAGCATTGGGAATATGGAAGCCTACGGCATTCATCTGTTCGTACACTACATTCTGCTGAACCTCTTCTGTTGTCAGCCAACGTTTGTTGGAAAAAGTGTACTCCAGTTTATTCCGGTAGAACTGAGTTTTTTCTGAACCTAATATCGGAGAGATTTCCGGCAATTCGATTTTGCCGATGCGGGTGAGGTTGTCCGTTACTTGTTTTTGCTTATACTTGATTTGCTCGGAATAGGGGAGAACCTGCCATTTACAACCGCCGCATACACCATAATGTTGGCAGAATGGAACTGCCCGTACTGCCGAATATTCATGGAATTTCACAGCCTCGGCTTCAGCATAATGATGCTTTTTTCTCTTAATTTGCAGGTCAACTACATCGCCGGGGACGACATATGGTACGAAAATCACCAAATCATTGACTTTTGCGATGGCTTTTCCTTCGGCAGCCACATCCGTAATTGTCACCTTCTCCAGTAGGGGAAGTTCTTTTCTCTTTCTTGCCACTTTTACACCAATCTAATAAATTCTTCGGCAAAAATAGACATTTTTTCGGGATTTCTCTCTATGAAATGAAATATTAAAGATTGCAATGTCGAAATTGCATTTTAGCATAAAGTTTTTTCTGAAAAAGTTTTCTAGTCTGCGAAATATACTTAGATTTGCGAACAGAAAAGAGAAATCACTATCAAAAACTTTAAATTTATATTATGGACAAAAAAAGAGTTTATACCTTTGGTAACGGCCAGGCAGAAGGAAAGGCCGATATGAGAAACCTTTTGGGTGGGAAAGGTGCTAACCTTGCAGAAATGAACCTTATAGGGGTTCCGGTTCCTCCGGGCTTTACAATAACGACAGAAGTTTGTACGGAATATTATGAAATGGGGCAGGATAAAGTCGTTGCTCTGTTGAAGAATGAAGTTGAACAAGCCATTGCCCATGTGGAGACGCTGATGCGTTCCAAATTCGGTGATGTGGAGAATCCGTTGCTGGTTTCCGTTCGTTCGGGTGCACGCGCTTCCATGCCGGGCATGATGGACACTATCCTGAATCTTGGCTTGAATGACGAAGTGGTGGAAGGCCTGACGCGCAAGACGGGCAATGCACGCTTTGCATGGGACTCTTACCGTCGTTTCGTGCAGATGTATGGCGACGTGGTGCTGGGCATGAAACCGGTGAACAAGGAAGATGTAGACCCGTTCGAGGCTATTATAGAAGAGGTGAAACATGCTAAAGGCGTGAAGCTGGATAACGAGCTTGAGGTGGAAGACCTTAAGGAACTCGTGAAGAAGTTCAAGGCTGCGGTGAAAGAACAAACCGGAAAAGACTTCCCGACTTGTGCCTACGAGCAGTTGTGGGGTGCCGTTTGTGCCGTATTCAACTCCTGGATGAACGAACGCGCCATCTTGTATCGTAAGATGGAGGGAATTCCTGACGAATGGGGTACTGCCGTAAGCGTTCAGGCTATGGTATTCGGTAATATGGGCGAGAGCTCTGCTACGGGTGTTTGCTTCAGCCGCGATGCTGCTACCGGTGAAGACCTTTTCAACGGTGAGTATTTGATTAATGCACAAGGCGAAGACGTGGTTGCCGGTATCCGTACTCCGCAACAGATTACAAAAATCGGTTCTCAACGTTGGGCTGAATTGGCCGGTGTAAGCGAAGAAGAACGTGCCAGCAAGTATCCTTCCATGGAGGAGGCTATGCCGGAAATCTATAAAGAATTGGATGCTTTGCAGACGAAGCTCGAAAATCACTACCGTGATATGCAGGATATGGAGTTCACTGTACAAGAGGGTAAACTCTGGTTCCTCCAGACCCGTAACGGTAAGCGTACCGGAGCCGCTATGGTGAAGATTGCCATGGACTTGCTCCATCAAGGTATGATTGACGAAAAGACTGCATTGATGCGTTGTGAGCCCAATAAGTTGGACGAATTGCTCCACCCGGTATTTGACAAGACAGCGCTGAAGCAAGCCAAGGTATTGACCCGTGGTCTTCCCGCTTCTCCGGGTGCCGCTACGGGACAAATCGTATTCTTTGCCGATGATGCTGCCGAATGGCATGCTGCCGGCAAGCGTGTGGTGATGGTACGTATCGAGACTTCTCCGGAAGATTTGGCAGGTATGGCAGTTGCCGAAGGTATCCTGACTGCCCGCGGTGGTATGACTTCGCATGCGGCAGTGGTTGCCCGTGGTATGGGTAAGTGCTGTGTGTCCGGTGCAGGTGCCTTGAACATCGACTACAAGGCGCGTACAGTGGAAGTGGATGGTGTACTGTTGAAAGAAGGTGACTATATCTCCTTGAACGGAAGCACCGGTGAAGTATATAAAGACAAGGTGGAGACAAAAGCGGCTGAGCTGTCCGGTGACTTTGCGGAACTGATGGATTTGGCAGACAAATATACGAAGCTGCAGGTTCGTACCAATGCGGATACTCCTCATGATGCCGCAGTAGCACGTAATTTTGGTGCGGTGGGTATCGGTCTTTGCCGTACGGAACACATGTTCTTTGAAGGCGAGAAGATTAAAGCCATGCGCGAGATGATTCTGGCAGAAAACGCCGAAGGACGTCGCAAGGCTCTGGCTAAGATTCTTCCTTACCAGCAAGCTGACTTCAAGGGCATCTTCAAAGCAATGGCCGGTTGTCCGGTGACTGTACGTCTGCTCGACCCTCCTTTGCATGAGTTTGTTCCCCATGACCTGAAAGGACAGCAGGAAATGGCAGATACGATGGGCGTAAGCCTCCAGTATATCCAGCAACGTGTTGAGGCACTTTGTGAGCATAATCCGATGTTGGGTCATCGTGGTTGCCGTTTGGGAAATACATATCCTGAAATTACACAGATGCAGACGCGTGCCATCCTGGGTGCTGCTTTGGAATTGAAGAAGGAAGGTGTTGAAATCCATCCTGAAATCATGGTGCCTTTGACCGGTATCTTGTATGAGTTCAAGCAGCAGGAAGAAGTGATTCGTGCTGAGGCTGCCCAGTTGTTTGAAGAAGTGGGTGACAGCATCGACTTCAAGGTAGGTACAATGATTGAGATTCCGCGTGCCGCCTTGACTGCCGACCGCATTGCTTCCTCTGCCGAGTTCTTCTCATTCGGTACGAACGACTTGACTCAGATGACATTTGGTTATTCACGCGACGATATCGCTTCCTTCCTCCCGATTTATCTGGAGAAGAAGATTCTGAAAGTAGACCCGTTCCAGGTACTCGACCAGAATGGTGTAGGACAGTTGGTGCGCATGGCTACTGAAAAGGGACGTGCTATCCGTCCGGATTTGAAGTGCGGTATCTGCGGCGAACATGGCGGTGAGCCTTCTTCTGTGAAGTTCTGCCACAAAGTTGGCTTGAATTATGTCAGCTGTTCTCCGTTCCGTGTGCCTATTGCACGTCTGGCTGCGGCGCAGGCTGCAATAGAGGAATAAGCACTATTCTGACTTAGTTATTGAATTAGGCTGTAATGCATTGTTAAACAGGCATTACAGCCTAAGTTGTTTTTAAGCGGTTCGTACACTTGGCAACAGAAATCGAGCCAAATAAACGGTATTCGCATACACCTGGGTATACACTTGTGAACATTGACGCATACACCAAAGCATACACCTAAAAAATAAAGATAAATGACTACATTTAAAGCAGTTGTAAGAAAGAAAAGAGCCGATGGCTTTTACCCGGTGTACATTCGCATCGTTCACCGTTCCAGAATGGGCTATATTAAGACTGACAAGCTCGTGTCGGATAAGCAAATCCAGAAGTCTGGAGAAATCAAAGATGCGGTAGTGAATGATTTTTGTTCCAGAGAAATCCTAAGATATACCGACATGGTGAATCGGAAGGATATTTCTGACTATTCTGTCTCTGAACTAATAGAATACCTTACTCGTGTCGAAGATAACGTGTGTTTCAGTGAATATGCCACTTTGCATATCAATCGTATGATTAAAGAAGGTCATGAACGAAATGCAAAGAACTATCGTTTGGCAGTAAATCATTTGGAGCGTTATTTGGGAACTACCAATGTAATGTTCAATCACCTCACATCTGCCGTCTTGAAAAGATGGATTGATAGTTTGGGACTGACAAATAGAGCGAAGGAAATGTATCCTACTTGTATTCGTCAAATATTCAAAAAAGCTATTCTCGAATATAACGATGAAGAAAGAGGTGTTGTACGCATCAAGTTTAATCCGTGGCTCAAAATCACAATTCCGAAATCAGATGGAACTGTTCAACGTGCCATCAGTGCCGAGGCGTGTCGTGAGTTCTTCAATCGTCCACTTCCTCAAAGCAAGATGATCTCTTCTTTGCCTGAACTTGGTAGAGACGTTGCACTCCTCTCCCTCTGTTTGGGTGGCATCAATACCGTTGACATCTATGAACTTAAAAAGGATGATTATAAGAATGGAATCATTGGCTACAAGAGAGCTAAAACGAAACATAGCCGTCGTGATGAAGCCTATATTGAAATGCGGGTTGAGCCATTCATCCAATCTACATTTGACAAGTACCTTTCAGATGGCAGGGATGAATACCTTTTCAATTTCCATCAGCGTTATAGCAACTCCGACAGCTTTAATGCTAATGTGAACATCGGCATCCGAAAGATTTGCATGGATATGGGAATGAAGAAAGAGGATTATTATTGTTACTACACTTTCCGGCATACTTGGGCTACCATTGCCCAAAACGATTGTGATGCTAATCTATATGAAGTTGCTTTCGGAATGAATCATACTCACGGAATGACTGTAACGCGAGGTTACGTCAAATTGGACTTCACTCCGGCTTGGAATCTGAATGCAAAAGTTATAGATTTCATATTCTTCAGCGATGAGAAGAGCAAGCAAGGCAAAGCTCGCAATTTAGAAGCTACGGCAGATAAACTATTCCGTATCACAAAAAAGATGATGATATATGGTCGTGCCTATTTCAAAGGCAAAGTTGTAGGCGAACTAACGGATATAGGTTTCAGTAATGTGGATGAAGTCATAGCTGAGCTTGTAAAGCAACTGCCAAAGGACATTCCCACTGGTTGTAATGTTCAGTTCCGTCTGGAAAATTGTGACAATAACAAGGAGGTTGTTTATGAAAGAAGCAAGGGAAAAGGTTTCTAGTTGATGTGTAGCAGAATCTAACCCTAACCAAAGGGAAATTTAGCTACTTCCCCCCATAGCCGTATCAGTCATTTTTTGATTGGTGCGGCTTTTTCAGTACCTACCCCTATCTGTTTGATTGCGGTTGGCTACAATGTTGCCAGCTATCAGTGCAGTAAACAAGACCAGTCCCTTCCACAAAAGGACAACCGTTTTCTTGATAATCCAGATAGCCGCTCTGAACACATTGACAATGATAAAACGCGCAAACCTAAGCAGTAGGATGAACAAGACCACTACCGGAAGCAAGTATATCAGGAATAGTAATTCAAACAACATAACTTTCAACTTTTAGGGTAAATAATACTGCCTATAAGAGGCTGTTTCTATATGTAAATATAGTGAAAATCAGTGACATAACAAAGGAATATCATTGCTTTTTATGGCGTTTCAAGATACTTTTTATCTTCGGTTTCAGACACTTAGACTATGTTATACTATGGATTTCCTATACTTTGATATTTATGATAAAGCACCTCTCCGTCCAAGGTATCAGTTACTCTGAATCCATAGGTAGGAATACTCTTTCTCCCTTTTGTCTTGGTAAGCGATGCTTTCTTACCACGTTATCCCTGAATGTTGAGCATTGGGTTAATCATATCAACTATCCACTGATATTTGGAAACAAGTGCATTGAGCATTACATCAACAGATGTCGTTATACACAGACCTCTTGGTTCAATAGTAATCCAACCTTTGGATTATGTTACTCGGTTATGCTGATTTCAAGTAACTGAGGTTACACGATACCATAGTTATAGATAACCTCCTATTCAATATTCCGAACTATCGGCATAGGTCATCCTTTGGGTTACAGTAACCACGGTATCTTGGGTACACCGCATCAAGGCATTTCGTACTACGGAAAACAATTTATCCTATATCCTTGGCTATCGGGTCAAAGTAACCTTGGTTAGAGAATACCACTTTCAAAAAATTCTGTTGCGCATTTCTTTCCGGACGGAGTTTCAGCGGTAATTTTGTCGTAAAAAAGAACCTTGGAGGACATCGAACTGCGTTGCAGGATTTGTCAAGCAAGTTGTACCTTTGTCATTACAAAACTCCGTTTCGTCCTGAAAAGGTGACTTGCCGACTGCTGCCGCATCGGAGCGATTTCTCGCTGTTTCGCCCTGCGAAAGAAGGTTCAGACAACTTCATATACCAAAGTATCATAGTAAGATGAAACGAAGAACCAAAGTTTATCAGTTACGACTGACACCGGAGGAACAGTCCACGCTTAAAGAGAAAGCAAAAGGAAAACCTGTCGCTGACTACATACGTGCAGCGTTGACAGAATTTTCAGACACCGATGCCAAACAACGGTTAGAACTAATCAATAACCTTGGTTCTTTTTACCGGAAGTTCCGGGATGAACTATCCTGGGCAGGCAGTAACCTGAACCAGTCGGTCAAGAGAGCCAATGAACTTGCGGTAGCCGGATTACTTCCACCCAGCTATATCCGAGAGGTCTTGATGCCGGTTATCCTTGAAACCCAGAAAACACTGAACGAGATAAAGAGAGACCTTGAAACCGTGACACGCAGGGCTGTCAAACTATAGTTTCCTTATACCTTATTATATAGTAATCCTGATAACAGAAACCGAATAACCAATATACCGAGTAACTACGGTTACATTATCCACAGATAAACATTCCCACGTATGATAGCCACCATATTACCCGGAAGCTCAAACTTCCATGCAGTCGGTTACAATGAACGTAAAGTTGCGAAAGGTGTAGCCCGTATGCTTGAAATGCAAAACTTCGGAACACTTGGCACATTCGGCAAGCCCACCCCGGATGAACTGGTCAAATATCTTCAGGAATACACCTCCCAAAACACCCGTATTGAGAAGGCACAGTTCCACGTTGCCTTTTCCTGTAAAGGGCATGAAATGTCAGAAGCGGAACTACTGGACTTCGCCCACCGCTATCTTACAGAAATGGGATATGGTGAGGAAGGACAACCCTTGCTGGTCTATTCCCACTATGATACTGACAATACCCATCTGCATATCGTCACTTCACGCATCGCCCCGGATGGTAGGAAGATACAGCATGACCATGAGCGCAGACGCTCACAAGAAGTGATAGACCGCATACTTGGGAATGACCGAAAGGAAAAAGTCAATAAAGATTTGGATGCAGCCAAACAATATACCTTCTCCTCTTTTGCCCAGTTCAAAGCCGTGATGACTTCTATGGGCTACGAAGTCTATCAGAAAGATGGAACAGTCTTCATCAAACATGGTGGCAAAGTTCAGGAGAAACTTTCTCTTACCGATATTGAGGCATTGTATAAGAAAGGCTACTACAACAAAGCACGTAACCGCCAGCTTCGGAGCATCCTCAAAAAGTATCGGGATATAAGTTCCAACAAGGAAGAACTCCAAAAGGAACTGAAAACCAAGTTCGGCATTGACATCGTATTTTTCGGTAAGAAGGATGCGGCATACGGCTACTTACTCGTTGACCACGCCAACAAGACCGTCATCCACGGGGCAAGAGTGTTGGCTGTTGGAGAACTGTTGGACTTCGCCACTCCCGAACAACGCTTTGACCGCATAGAGGATTTTATAGACCGGTTGCTTACCCTCAATCCCAAGATAACCCAAGGCGAGATATTCCAAAAGTTGAAGAAACATCATGCCTATATCAAGAAAGGTACCATCTACTTCAACGGAGAGTCCAGACCTTTGAAACCGTTTATGGCTGAAGCCATAGACCGTAACAACCGCATCGAGCTGGTGGAGAAGTTCCAATCCACCACAGAGGCAGAACGTGACTTGCTTTGTAAAATCTTTAAGGTGAACCGCCCCGACCTTGTTTCCCTTTCGTCAGAAAAACCACAAATTCATACAGACGCTATAAACCGCTTGAAAGAAATCTTCGCAGATGAAACCATTACATCTGTCAGAAGTTCCCTTCGTGAGGAAGGTTTCATCATCCGTCAAGAAGATGCCACATACGCCATCAACTTCAAGAACCATACCATCATCAACCTGTCAGAAGAAGGCTTCAATCTGGAGCGACTGAAAAGGAAACCGATTAAGCAGCAACAACAGCCGAAGCACTCTGCCAATAATCCACTCTCCCGTCATAACAAGATGCGTGACCACGGAGAAGGTAGCCACTATGAAAAACGTGAGTGGGAAGTCGGACAGAAAGTCAACTATGATGACATAGACGATGGACGTTCCCTGAAAAGATAAAAAAGGGACGTGCTGCCGTCCACTTTTCGGGCACATCACACCGTGATACCCAGATAACACGAACCCCTGCACCCCGGTTACTTTAACCGAGGGCATATAAGTGTTGCGCATTTCGTTTTCCGGGTTACATGTGCGATAATTTTGTCTAAAAATAATTCATCGCACGGAAAAATGATACAGACACCGGTCATAATCACATTCGCCAACCAAAAAGGAGGCGTGGGCAAAACCACCCTCTGCGTGACCTTCGCCAACTATCTGGTGACGAAGGGAGTGAATGTCGCCATAGTCGATTGCGACTTCCAGCACTCTATCATCAAGTGTCGCAAGGCTGACATCAAGAAATACGATGTGCAGTATGTGCCCTACGATGTACTTTCATACGAAGCCAACGACAAGAAAGCGATTATTGCACTTATAGAAAAGATGCACAACGATTCGAGCCTGGATGTCGTGCTGATGGATTCCCCCGGCAGCCTGCAGGCGGACGGACTGGTGCCGATGTTCGTGAACTCAGACATTATCGTTGTGCCATTCCATTACGACCTGATGACCGTTCCCTCTACCGCCAGCTTCCTGATGTTTATAGACCGCCTGCGCAAGGCTGTTGGCGGAAACATGAAGGCACAGCTTTTCATTGTCCCCAACCTTCATGACGGTAGAGTCGGAAAACGGTCTGAACTGGTCATTTGGGAGAACACCAGAGAGACCTTCTGCAACTACGGAATTGTAACGGGCAGGATTCCCAAACGTGCCGACATGGAGCGTTTCAGTACGATGGCGGCTCTGGATAAGCAAGTAGGCATCGTTACCCCTGTCTTTGAGCGTATCTATTCTTATATATTCGATACGACAGCCCCCATCCGTGAACCCAAATTGACGGGAATACAACTGACGGGGAATCTGGAGGCGGAATTAAAAGGCAAAGCGAAAGAGAATCAACCGGAAGAAAACGAGAATCAATAACCATCAACATATACAGTAATGACAAAAGACATCCCCGAAATAGATGACCTTCTCAAAGGCATCAATGACCCTGAAATGACATTGACGGATGGGCATACGGAAACGACTATCGAGAATCAATCGGCTGTTGCTCTATCCCAAGAGGAAAGTACAGAAGAATGTTTTACCCCGGTATCGGATAACTCCGACTATTGGCAGGATTTCCTGTCCTATCTTGAAAGCGATACCCAGGAAGATAAAGGAGAAAGAATGATCTGCAAGTTAGACCGTGACCTTGCCGACTCATTGGACGAGTGCAACATCCATAATCGTAGCCGTTCCGACATGGTGAACGCCATTGTCCGCACCTTCTTCAAGACCTACCTGCCACAGCTTGCACAGTACCGCCGTGACAACAAGTCGCTTTTCACCAACTATAAGGAGGCAAAAGCATGAGAACAATCCAATGGACTGACCGGATGACAACGCTCTTGATAGAACTCTACCCGGTGGAAACTACTTTCCATACCGCCATGGCATTGGGAATAAGCGAAACCCTTGTCAAGCAGAAAGCGCGTAAACTTGGGCTGGTAAAAGTCGCCAAGACGAAATGGATGGAGCGTGCCGACTATATCCGCAGGCATTTCCATTACAAGTCATTCACGCAAATGGCCCGCGATTTGGGGATAAGCCGGTCGAATGTATGTAACATCGCCGTCAAGCTGGGACTGAAACGTAGCCGGACGGAAACTTCCTGCATCATATCCCAAACCCGTATTGAACTGGTCAAACGGGAAAGGCGGCACGTGATATTCGGGCTTGAACCGCTGACGCAGCTCAAAGTGGTTTCCAACCGTGCAAGGGTAAGAATCCGCTCACGGCTCAAAAGCCTGGGGTATGTCGTATGCGACGAGCGTGTCCTGCTATATGCCACGGACAACTTCGAGCGCAAAACCAAATTGGAGAGCAAAGCCGTCAAGTTGGGACTGAGTTTCCTGCCAATCACAGGAAATAATTGACACGTAGTATTCACTTTATAACAACATAGCACCATGCAATACGGACAAATAGTATTCCTGCTCTTCATCGCCCTCCTGTTCTACTATGCCGCGTTGATAGTCCTTGACATCCTGAAAGCCAAGGCTGCACAGGCGGTAGAACTGGAATCGCAATCAGAAGAAGACATAGACATATCGGATGAAGCAAAGACCTTCAAGCCATTCAGAATCAGCCGGGATGAACCGAAGCAGAAAGAAAATGAACCAGAGGAACAGGAAAATTCTGACTCTGAGACAAAATCAGATCGGGAGCAACCTGAACCCAACTCCGAACAGCCATTCCACCGCCCCGGTTTCCGTGAAGCCATTATGACGGATGGCATCCTTGTGGAAGACCTCGTTGTGGAAGTCAACAAGATGGTGGAAAACGGCATTTGCGATTTAGGCTCACTTATAGCCGACTGTGAGAATGCCAAATAGCAAGGCAAACTTACCCGACAAACCATATATAGCTTCCCCAAAGAAGCCCCCCGTTCCTTTAGCGACCTCTGTTCCTTTGGTGATGAAATCAGATAAACAATTTCAAAAAATGCAATTCAAGAAAAGACTTAAACGTGCGTATGACCGCTTCATGGGTTCCTCTTTCGCACACAAAAGCTTGTTGGCGGTAGCCGCATTGACAATCTCCGTAGGTGACATGATGGCGGCAAGCAAAGGTGCGGCCGGCTTCACAAAAGCCACCACCGAAATCAGTTCCTACCAGACCCCGGTTTCCAACCTGATGAAGGCAATCGCAGCCGTAATCGCCTTGGTGGGAGCTTTCAACGTGTATTTCAAGATGTCAAACGGCGACCAGGACGTGAAGAAGACCATCATGCTCACCATCGGCGGCTGTATCGCCTTCATCGCGCTTTCCGAGGCTCTTCCGTTGTTCTTCAAATAACAATGACGTAACAATAGAATGACGATGAATCAGGAGGGATTTCCCGTATTCAAGGGACTGCAAAAACCGCTGGAATTCATGGGCATCCGTGGACGCTTCCTCACGTTGGCAGCATTGGCCATCGGTGTGTCGTTTGTCGGATTCATACTGTTCTCCATTGTATTGGGAAAGCTCGCCGGATTCATCGCCATGCTTGTCATGGCAGTCATCGGGCTGGTGACCATCTTCATCAAACAGCGCGGAGGACTGCACAACAAGCGGAGAGACAAGGGCATTTATATTTATAACAAACTGAGAAAAAGCTCCTAATTATGGCACAAAACAAGAAAAAAGTCTTTGACGGCCTCTATACGGGGCTGGAGGAAACGGACGGCAATGTCGTCCTTTTTTCAGCCAAGGGCGAGCCGTCCGTCATCTTCGAGATGACCAACCCGGTGCAGCAGCTCTGCACCGATGCCGGACAGTACATACGCTTTCAGGATGTGCTATCCAATGTGGTGCAGACCCTCGGTGAGGGCTATGCCTTGCAAAAGCAGGACATCCTCTGCAAGCAAGCCTACCACCATGACGTGCCGGAAGATGCGGAGTTCCTAACCCGGAGCTATTTCAATTATTTCGAGGGAAGGGAGTTCACGGAGATATGCACGTACCTGATAGTAACACAGGAGGCGCAGCGCAGCCAGTTCGTGCAGTACGACCCGAAGATATGGCTGGACTTTCATACAAAAGTCTCTAAGGTGGATGACATCCTGACGGAACGGGGCATCCGGCACCGCAAGCTCTCCAAAGCCGAAACTGACGAGTATTGCCACCGTTTCATGGCATTCCAGTTCCGGCACGGGGCATTCTCCATGACCAACTTCAAGGCTTCGGACGAATACCTGAGAACAGGGGAACGCATTATCCGTTCCTACCCTTTGGTGGATATAGACGAGATAAACCTGCCGTCGATTATCAAACCATATACTGAGACCAACATCAACGGCTACAGCATTGCTACCGACCTGTTCTCGTTCCTGACCAACATACCTTTTTCGGATTGTGTGGTGTTTAACCAGGTAGTACAGATACCGAACCAACGCAAGTTACTCCGTAAGCTGCAAGGCAAAGCAAAGCGTCACGGCTCCATGCCTGACCCAAGCAACAAGATTGCCAAGGCTGACATCGAGGAAGTGTTGAACCGACTTGCCGTGGACAGTTCCATGTTGGTATATACGAACTTCAATATTCTGGTCAGTTGTCCCGTGGATAAAGTAACCCCGGTTACTTCGTATATAGAGACCAAGTTATATGAGTGCGGCATTATGCCGTCACGGACAGCCTATAACCAGTTGGAGCTATTCACAGACAGCTTTCCCGGAAACGCATACGCTTTTAATCCTGACTATGACCTCTTCCTTACACTCTCGGATGCAGCATTGTGCTTTTTCTTTAAAGAACACTTAAAGGAGTCTGAACAGACACCTTTGACCACCTACTATACAGACCGACAAGGACTGCCGGTCTGCATAGACTTCACGGGAAAGGAAGGCAAAGTCAAAATGACCGACAATGCCAATTTCTTCTGCATTGGTCCGAGCGGAAGCGGAAAATCTTTTCATACAAACTCGGTTGTCCGTCAGTTGTTGGAACAGAATACGGATGTGGTGATGGTAGATACGGGCGATTCATACGAAGGAATCTGCGGTTACTTCGGTGGCACGTATATCTCCTATACCAAGGAGAAGCCTATCTCCATGAATCCCTTTAAGGTGACTAAGGAAGAATACGAACTGAACTTTGGCGAGAAGAAGAACTTCCTGAAATCACTCATATTTCTGATATTCAAAGGGAACGAATTGCCCACGAAGATAGAGGATATGTTAGTAAACCAAACCATCGTGGAGTATTACGATGCCTATTTCCATCCCTTTGAGAAATTCACAGAGAAGGAACGTGAAGGCTTACGTCAGAAGTTGCTGGTGGACGCAAAGATGGAAGAAGACTATGATAATTATTCCACCAGAATGGAGGACATAGACGAACTGATAAATACGGAAGAGCCTCCTTCCAAGATTGAGGAGAACCGTATGTTGATGTTGCCTACCGAGGCTCACAGACAAAAGCTGATTCGTCAATACCGTTCCCTAAATGCGCTTGCCCATGACCAAGGGGCTACTCAGGCAGAAAGGGAGCGTGCCTTGTGCATTATGGAGAAATTCAAGAAGGAACTCTATGAAAACTCTTTCTTGATAAAGATTGAGAAACAGATTGATTACTTGGAAGTACAGAAACGCAGGCTCAGGGTAAAGGAACTGTCCTTCAACTCCTACTATGAGTTTGCCTTGGAGCGCATCCCGCAAATCACCTCGCAGGAGAAAATCAGTTTCGGCATCCGGGACTTCGCCGCCATCTTGAAGCAGTTCTACCGGGGTGGCGAGTTGGAAACCACGCTGAATTCCGATTTGAATGTAAACCTCTTTGATGAAAGGTTCATCGTCTTTGAAATTGATAAGATAAAGGATGATCCCGTGCTTTTCCCTATCGTGGTGCTAATAATCATGGACGTGTTCCTTCAGAAGATGCGTATCAAGAAGGGGCGCAAGGCATTGATAATCGAGGAAGCATGGAAGGCAATCGCTTCGCCTACGATGGCAGAATATATCAAGTACCTCTATAAAACGGTCAGGAAATTTCACGGCATAGCCGGAGTGGTCACTCAGGAGTTGAATGACGTGATAGATTCACCCATTGTAAAGGAAGCCATCATCAACAACTCAGATGTCAAGGTTTTATTAGACCAGACCAAGTTCAAGGACAGGTACGATGAGATAGCTGCCATATTGGGATTGACCCAAATCCAGCGGCAACAGATTTTTACCGTCAATTCCCTGAACAACCGTGAGGGCCGCAACTACTTCAAGGAGGTATGGATATGTAGAGGACAGAACTCGGATGTCTATGGTGTGGAGGAACCGCCCGAATGTTATTGGGCATACACCACCGAGCGGACTGAAAAAGAAGCCTTGAAAATTTACCTCTCCTACTATGGTAATATGCAGGAGGCAATCACGAGAATCGAGGCAGACAGGAAGCAAGCCGGGGATGACAAGTATTTGGTATTCGCAAGAAAAGTCAATCAACAACAAAAAGTGATGTCGTTATGGTAAGATTTAGAATGATGCTTGTGGCACTCATAATAATGGTGGCCACTCCAAATTTATTCGCCGCTTGGAAGGTCGTCATAGACAAGAACTGCATCAAGGTGGTATCAAGTAACCTTGCCTCTCAAAAGCTGATAGAAGGACAACACAACCAGCGTCTGGACTCCATTGCCGAGAAAAAGAAGAAGGTGGAACTCTATACCGTGAGCATGGCTACCATCAAGGAACTCTATAAGTTAACAATGCAGAATGTGTCAGGATTCGGCACGGAAAGCAAATATTACAAGGAGATTGGATTGTGCGCATACGACATCCTCAAAGATGTGCCGGAACTTATCCAGACGGTAAGCAAGGCTAAGTTCTCTAACAAGTTGCTTTGCCTGAATGAACTTGGCAACCTTGTCACGGAAACCCAACAGTTGGTGGGCAACTTTGTAAATATCGTGAACAATGCCACGATACAGAATCCCCTCAAAGGACAAGGCACGGCTGAAAAGAAAAGTGACGGCTACAATATGCTTGACCGCTATGAGCGATTATCGCTTGCCAATTCTATCTATTCCGGCCTCTTGGAAATCCGCTATAAGGTGGAGGGTATGATACTGATGGCTCAATATGCAACCGCCAACGACCTTTTCTTTGCCATTGACCCGGAGGGTTGGGCAAATGTGGTAACGATGAAGAATAATGTTGGTGGTCTTATCAATGACTGGAACAGACTGGTAGCTTCCAATTACTAACATCAATCTGAGCGAATATGAAACGATATTTTATCATAGGAATGATGCTTGTGATGCTCTATCCGGCAAAGTCTTTCGCCTTTGTCATCCCGAAAGACCTGCCGACCATTGAAGCCCTGATTGCCCTTCACAAAGCAGTGAAGAAGGATGAAGACCAGGCATTAAAACGGGTGGCTACCAGCTTCGGGGAACAGTCGCTTGTAGCCAAGGGAGCCATCAAGTTCAACGATGTGCGGACTACGCTCGATACCAAGTTGGGCAATGCCCATTCGTACCTTGTACTGGCAGGTGCCATATCAAGCACCGCCAACTCACTCTATCAGTTGGTCAAAGAGTATAAGGACTTTACCGGCAATACCTTCAAGCATGTATCGAAGAAACCATTTGTCGGTTGGTACTATGCGGATGCCAATGTCGCCATATCAAGGGAGATAAGCCATTGCTACAAACTCTATGCTTCCGTGGCAGCTTCGGGCATCAACCTGATGAAGGCGAGTATGGATGAGAAACTGAATCTGGTGATGACCCTCAAAACCTCCATCGACAGGGCACGGTACATCATAGACAATGCCAATCTGTACTGTTTCCTGATAACGGATTGCGGTTGGAAGCCGGATTATATCTGGGAAATCTTGAACTCCAATGTCAAGGACGAGATAGCGAATAAAGTAATCAATAAATGGAATCAAGGATATGCAGGTTAGAAATATAACAAGGGCATTGCTTTGTATGATGATGCTGACAATGCCATTCAGCTCTTCCGCCCAACGTCCTTCCCGTGACAAGGAGAAAGAGAAGCAATGGAAGTCAATGGAGAACGGGCCTTGGAACTTCGCCCCCGACTGGTACTATTACTTTTTGCACAACAAGTATTCCGGTGCGGAAATGTATTGGAAGTGGGCAGGATTCAATTCGGGCTTCCGTGTCCGATTCAAGGAAAAGGACTCCAATGTCAAGCGTATCATGCCTACCCGTGTGACGGCAGAAGAGACCCAACGGCAGAAAGTGAAGAAGGTGGAAACGGAACGCAAGTACATCGAGGAACTATACAAGGAAGAGCTGGTTCGCGAGGCTGACAGGTCGGTTGATTTGACATACGCCTCCTACAAGGACGAGTTTGACCGTATGCAAGACTGCATTACAGACGGGCTGCTCTACTGCATGAAGAAGAGTGACGGCAAGCTCAAATACCAGGTGGACGAGTTAAGCCGGCAGAACGAGATTCTTTGCTCCGGCATCGCCTACATCCATAAGACGGGTGTCGGTTACGGACTGGAGAATGCCAAACGGCAGCAAGCCTACGAGGAAGCCAAGACGAAAATGCAGGAACTGGTCAATCAGACCGCCCATCTGTGTGCGGTGGCTGCAACGCATTATTAAAGTTTTGGAATGTAGTTCTAATCAGAGATAATGAAATGATAACAATAAAAAATAATCAAGCATGAATGTATTATCAATTTTTCTGACCATCGGCTTGCCCGCCATTGACGAGAGTCTGGACAAGCTGTTGGTCGCTATGGAAACCTTCCCGAATGTGGCGGTATTGGGCGATGCGGTCGGGCTGGCACGTATCATCGGACTGTTGCTTGCCCTCTGTGTCGGCTCTTACGAATGTTGGATGATGATACTTGGACGGCGCGGCATGGATGTGATGAAACTGCTCCGTATCGTGGGCATTTCCATCTGTATATCCTCCTCGTCATGGATCTGCTCCGCATTGCAAGTACCGGGCAAGGGATTGGAGTCAGCTACCAAAGCGATGGCAAACTCCAAAAACAAGGAGGTGGCCGCTTTCGAGCTGAAGGTAGCACAAAAGCAGAGTGAATACTTGGACCGTCTGAGAGCCGTTCAGGATTCCATTGCGACCGCCAAACAGGTGGCTGCTATCGGTGAGGATGCCGCCTGGTGGGACAAACTCATTTATAATGTGGAGAATTTGGGCAGTACCATCAACAACTACGCCCAACGTGCGGCCGTGGCAGCCGAAACAAAAGTCAGCGAGTGGATCAACGATGTCATACGCTTTATCGGTGAACTGATATTCCAGATGTCCTACTATGGAATACTGGTAGCGCAACGGATATTCATCGCCATCATGATGATATTCTGCCCAATCATGTTCGCCCTGTCACTCGCCCCGCCTTGGAGTTCGGCATGGAGCCAGTGGATGTCAAAGTTCCTTTCCCTCTCGTTATGGGGCTTCGTCACCTATATGTGCCTTTACTACATTGACTTCATCCTGCTCTACAACCTTCAGCAGGACATGGTAGCCTACAACCACCTCCTGCATGGCTCTGTCAATTCGTGGGAACAGATTGGAGCATTGGGATTGCAAGGTATTGGCTCTAACTGTATGTATGCGATGGGTATGCTGGTGGGTGCCTACATTATTCGCTTCGTTCCCGAAGTGGCTTCTTGGCTGATACCGGGCGGTGTAAGCTCAGGTGCGGCTTCTGCGGCCGGTTCTACCGTGACAGGCATGGCAGCGACGGCAGGCTCCGTAGCCGGAGGTGCGGTCGGCGCAACGGCAGGTGCGGCAGGTTCCGTTTTCAAATCCAAGTGAGTATAATCTAAAAACGAATGAATATGCTTATAGAATCATTAGCACAGAAAACCAAATTAGCCATGATGACGGTACTCGCAACTATCGGAGGTTGCGCCGTCATCTGCGGCTTCACGGTCTGGTGCTGCATCTCTTTGGTTACCAAGGAGCGGCAGCAGATATATGTATTGGACGGTGATATTCCTTTCTTGGCGGAACGGACCAAGCTGGAAGCGAACTTCACCATGGAGGCGAAAGCCCACATCCAGCTCTTTCATCAATACTTCTTCAACCTGCCACCCGATAACGACTATATCAAGTGGACGGTAGGCAAGGCGATGTATATGGCGGACGGCACAGCCTTGAAGCAGAAACAGGCGATGGACGAGAACGGGTTTTATTCCGACATCATATCGTCATCGGCAGTCTGCACGATTATGTGCGACTCCATCCGGTTTGACGAGCATGAACGGAAGTTCACCTACTACGGCACACAGCTTATCAAGCGGCGCACCCGTGACTTGAAACGGACAATGGTAACGACCGGGTATGTGGAGAATGTACCGAGGACGAGGAACAATCCCCACGGGTTGATGATTACCAACTGGCGCACCATAGAGAACAAGGATTTGGATTATTAAAAACAGCAACAATGAAATCACTCAGAAAGATATTGCATGAAAGCCGCCTGAAAACCCACCAACAGGTTCGGTCATGGCTGCAACCCAAGATGGGGGCAATCGGTACGAAATATCGGTTGGAAGCAAGAATCCGTTTGGCTAACGCATGGGCGATAAAGCATCCCAAGAAAACTTTTGCCTATGTAGTCAGTTCTCTACTATTCTTGTTAGTGGATAATCTTTGGATAAGTGGAACAAAAACCGGCCCGTCAAATGGATTAAGCGAGTCCAATATCAGTATGGTTTCCAACATGGAACCGCTTTTCAGCGGCTTCCATACCATACAGGCAAACAAGGACATTCAGCGCAACACGCTGATGGATTTGGTAGCCCAAGGTCAGGAACTCCGTGAGGAATTGGATTCGATGATTGCCGTCCCCAATAAGTCAAGGATAGATTCCGCCCGTATCATCCAACGATACCGACAGCTTGAAAACATTGTCAAATCCCTTAACAATAATGAGAGCAAATGATTAAAATCAATTTCAAACAACCCAAGTATATCTTCCCATTGGTGGTGTTCGTGCCACTGTGCGCATTGATATACTTCGTGATGCAGACCTTCAAGGGTTCGGGCGATACCGGACAGTCGGTAGCCACCGACCGCATCAACATGGAGCTTCCCGAAGCCCAGGCAGAGGAAGCCGGAGACAAAATGTATGAGATGTCAAGACGCTTCGGTGACGAGGATGCCTTTACCGCTGTCGGTGCCATTGGCGAGGAGAAGAATGAGGCCGAGGAACTGGAACATGGTTACACTGAGGAAGAACTGAATATGCTCGATGCAGCCGAAGCAGAACGCATCCGTCAGCAGAAGGAACTGGAGGAGTTGGAGCGTTCCCTTGCGGAATCCCGAAAGCATATCAATGAATATGCCTATGGCGATAATCCGACCAATGGTTATACCTCAAAGGATGAATTTGCCCAAGATTTGGAGGAAATCCAACGCAGGAGCTATGAACGGCAGAAAGCCATTGAAAGCGGACTGGGTATAACCACCCCGGAGCAGGAAGAAGCCCTGCAAAGGCAACGTGCCGATTCCTTAGCCAAAGTACGACAGGAAGAGAAAGAACGCAACCGTCCCAAGCTGGTTATCAAATCCTCCGATACCAATGCAGACAAGTTCCACACGGTCTCTTCTTCGGACGATGCGGTGGATGCCAAACTGATTCGCGCCATGATAGACCAGACCACCAAGGCACGTGAAGGCACCCGTCTTCGCTTCAAGCTATTGGATGATGTGACGGTTGGCGGCATCAATTTGAAGAAAAGCACTTATCTCTATGGAACGGTGACAGGTTTCGGGCAGCAGCGTGTACGTGCGGCCATCACCAGCATCCTGATTGGGGATAAGTTCGTAAAGGTCAATCTGTCCGTCTTTGACAATGACGGCATGGAAGGCTTCTATGTTCCCGAATCCCAGTTCCGTGACTTTGTGAAAGATGCTGGCTCCAATGCGGTACAGCAGAATATCAATTTTGATTCGGGAAGCGGATATGAAGCCGGCATATCGGCTGAAGCCATTGCCCTGCAGACCTTGCAGAATATGTATAACTCGGCATCGTCGGCCATATCCTCCAATATCCGAAAGAACAAGGCGAAAATCAAATACAACACCATTGTCTATTTGATAAATTCGGATGAAGCAAGGTAGATTTTCTCAAACGTATTCAGATATTTTATAGTCAAACATCAATAATTTTCAGTATGAATTCCAAGATTGTTCTTTTTATTCTCAGTGTTCTATTTGTCGTAGGCAACGCATCTGCCAACGAAAAAATCTATGTCAATAGCGGAGTGACCACCCACATCGTTATGCCGGAGAACATCAAATTGGTGGATATATCCACTCCCAAGATTATCGGCAACCAATGTGCCGATAACATTGTTCGTATCAAGCCTTTTCAAGAGAGCGATTCCACTACGGTATGCAGTTATAAGGAAGATGAACTGTTGGGTACGCTTACCTTGATTGGAGAACGGCATATCGCCCAATATGACATTGTTTATACACAATCCCCCACATTGGCGGCATCCATCTTCCAAGTTCCATACAGCGATACGCAATCCTACATCAACCCGGAGGTGTCTATGCCCATGTCGGAAATGGCCCGCTATGCGTGGGCAGTTTATGGCAGTGACCGCAAGTTCAATCAGGTGGTGTCAAAGGCGCACGGCATGAAAGCGGTGGTCAATAATATCTATGCCATTGGGGATTACTTCTTCATTGACTACTCGCTGCAGAACAAGACGAAGATACCTTACGACATTGAGGAACTGCGTGTGAAGCTGACCGACAAGAAGCAGAGCAAGGCTACCAACTCGCAGACTATCGAACTGACTCCGGTATTCTCACTCAACTATGCCAAGAAGTTCCAGAAGAATTACCGCAATGTGTTGGTGCTTCCCAAACTGACTTTCCCGGACGAGAAAGTGTTGAGACTGGAGATTTCAGAGAACCAAATCAGCGGACGTGTCATCGTGCTGACCATCGAATATGAGGACATCCTCAATGCCGACGGTTTTGACTCGGACATCTTGAAAAACAGCGATTATTATCCTTACTATTACATCAAATACTCTGTCGAACAATGAAAAAGCTATTATTCCTTTTTGTATGTGCGGTTATGACCATTGGTGCATCCGCGCAAGATGCCAAGCTATCAATAAATGCAGGCTTTCAGTTCCCCTCTACGTTGAACACTACGGTCGGCTATGAACATCCGCTATCCTACGGTAATGCCGTGGAGTTGTATGGCGAGGTGGGCAACCATTGGAGGAAGCATGACTTTTGGAAAGGTTACTTCTGGGATGGCGGCATTGTCTATAAGCAACGGCTGGCAAGATACAAGAACGGTATGCTTCGCTTCCGTTTCGGCCCTCAATTCGGTGCGGTGGAAAGAAAATTCTTTCTCGGATTGGAAGCGAGCTTTGAATACAGCTACGTTTTCAGAAACGGTTGTGAGTTTGTGATTACCCAAAAGAATAACGTGAATTTTGTTCATGGGGACACTTTTAGAAATGGATTGTTGCTTGGTATGAAGATACCTTTTTGAACCACTAACTGATTTTGAGCTATGGCATTTGAAGAAACAAGGGAACAGCAGCAGATGTATAACTACTTCCGTAGCTGCATCTACATCTTTCTCATCATTGAGATTATTATGAACCTGCCCATTACGGCAGACAACCGTGTTACGCAGTTCATTCTTGACCTGTTAGGCAGATTCCCCGTGTTCACGTCCGTTTCGGGTTGTAAGATGGTGGAACTGGTCTGCATCTGTGTGGTCTGCATCGGTACAAAGGCGAAGAAAGCATTGAAGTTCAATGTCAAGACAATGGTCATTTATCCTGTATTAGCCGGTCTGACCCTTGTCGGACTCTGCTTCCTCTTTCACAAGATGGACTTCGGAATGAGTTGGATGGGATTCCCTGCCAACCGTATTCTTTATGCCGTATGCTCAGTAGTTGGCACCATGTTGGTGCATCAAGGATTGGACGGCATTGCCAAGTATTACAACTATAAGGTTGGTGATGACCGTTTCAATTTCGAGAACGAGTCCTTCCAACAGTCTGAGGTACTTGCCAATAACGACTATTCGGTAAACATACCGATGATTTATTATTGGAAACGGAAGATGCACAAGGGATGGATCAATATCATCAACCCGTTCCGTGGCACGATTGTTCTCGGAACACCGGGTTCGGGTAAGTCCTTCGGTATCATTGACCCGTTCATACGGCAACATGCCGCCAAAGGTTTTGCCATGATGGTGTACGATTTCAAGTACCCCACATTGGCGAAAACGCTATTCTATCAGTTCTGTAAGAATCGGAAAGCCGGAAGGCTTCCTGCTAACTGTGGGTTCCGTACCATCAACTTCACGGATGTGGAATACTCTGACCGCATCAATCCGATACAACGGAAGTATATCCCTGACTTGGCGGCAGCTTCGGAAACGGCAGCTACCTTACTTGCTTCCTTAAACAAGGGAGGTGGAGAAAAGAAAGGCGGTTCGGAAGCGTTCTTCACCAATTCGGCAGAGAACTTCTTGGCGGCTATCATTTATTTCTTCGTAAACTTCCACCCTGTCGGGTTCAGAAATGGAAAGAAACTGAAACGCTATATTTTGCTGGAGGGAAAGAAATTGGAGATTGTCATTCGGAATTGGGATGACTTCAATGCCATAGACGAGAAGGGAAATGTGGTGCTGGACTTCGTGGATGAGAACGGCAATGATGTATCTACCGATGAAGATAGGATGTTTGTGGACTTGAACGGGTTTTCTTATAAAGACCGGACAAGAACACTTAGAAAAATAGACCGCTGTTGGTATGAGGATGAGCACGGAAACGAGGTTGAGCCGGACACCATCACAGGTGAGTTCTCAGATATGCCGCACGTACTATCATTCTTAGGCAGGTCATACGACCAAGTGTTCAACATCCTGATGCAGGATGATAAGATTGCATCCTTGATGGCTCCGTTCAAGAGTGCTTTCGAGAACAAGGCGAATGACCAGTTGGAAGGTATGGTGGGTACGCTTCGTGTCAATGCCGCAAGATTGGTATCTCCCGAAGCCTATTGGGTCTTTACAGGTGATGATTTTGACTTGAAGATTTCAGACAAGGAGCATCCGAGTTATTTGGTCATCGCCAATGACCCGGAAAAGGAACAGGTCATCGGTTCGCTGAACGCTTTGGTGCTGAACCGACTGATTACACGTGTAAACTCCAAGGGGAACATCCCGGTAAGCATCATCGTGGATGAGCTGCCCACTCTGTACTTCCATAAGATAGACCGTTTGATTGGTACGGCACGTTCCAATAAGGTTGCCGTGACCCTTGGCTTTCAGGAGTTGCCTCAGTTGGAAGCGGACTATGGCAAGGTTGGTATGCAGAAGATTATCACTACCTGCGGTAACATCTTTATGGGAGCGGCACGTAACAAGGGAACCTTGGAGTGGGCGCAGAATGATGTGTTCGGCAAGGCGAAGCAGACCTCACGCTCCATCTCCATCAATGACCAAAAGGTATCTACTACCATCTCCGAGAAGATGGACTACCTTGTTCCGGCAGCCAAGATAGCGGATATGGCTACGGGATGGCTGGCTGGTCAGGCGGCACGTGACTTTACCGCCACCAATGACAAGATGCTTGACAACTTCGACATAGAGCAGTCGGAGGAGTTCAAGACCACGAAGTATTTCTGCAAGACGCACTTTGATATGAAGAAGATTAAGGCGGAGGAAGACCACTATGTGGCTCTGCCCAAAATCTATGAGTTCAAGAATGACCGGGAGAAGGAGATTATGCTGAACCGCAACTTCAAGCGTGTCAATCAGGAGGTGGAGGATATGGTTAAGGAACTGCTTGGAATGAGTTGATTATGGAAGGACTTGCGAAGATACCCACCTTTAGCGGTAGCACGTTGAAGATTATCGCCATTATATCTATGGTGATAGACCATTGTGCCTATTTTCTGATGGAGAACGGCACACTACTTTACAATGCCATGCGCTGTGTAGGTCGAATCGCCTTTCCTGTGTTTGCTTTCTTGATTGTGGAAGGTTTCGGTTATACACATAACCGAAAGAGGTACTTTGCACAGCTATTGGTATTTGCCGTTATCAGTGAAGTTCCTTGGTATCTGCTGAATGGAGCGGACGGTACGCACAACGTAATGTTCACGTTGGCTTTAGGCGTGATAGCTTTGGCGGTATTGGAGAAATTGAAAGAGAATAGCATCCTTTGTGGGGTGGCTATTCTCTCTATTGCTTGCTTCGCCACTTGGTCTGGAACGGATTATGAGTGGCGAGGAATATTGATAATTGTCGTTTTCAATCTGTTACGGAATCAAAACAAGATTCTTCCTTTTCCCTATGGTCGGATAATGCAGATACTTTGCGCTTTCCCATTGATGATGCACTATGGTAGCATCGGTGCTTTGCTGGCTTGCATGGTCATCTTCTTATACGATGGCACAAGGGGATTTATCAAGGGCAATGCAGCCAAGTATGGATTTTATGCTTTCTATCCGATGCACTTGCTACTAATATGGTGCGCTATAACATTTTTAGCACACTGATAACTGCCGGAATATAATCAGGTGCTTCCGCATACCCAATCTTTTTTAACCAAAGCAGATAGTTCCCATCTTCTCGTTTGTACTTGTACTGCACCTTGGTATAGTAGGCGCGGACACTTTCCGACCAATGGGCAAACTCATAATACTTTCCGGTACGTGGATTGGTCAGCCCAAAGAGGTTGTGCCTATCCCTACACAGTGGTGAGGTAAACCATCCTGTTTCCAAAATGGCTTGTGCCAATACCACTTTCGGATATAGGATGCCGTTCTTCTTGATTTCCGTATAGAGGTTGGGAATCGTCAATTCAGGAAGATGCCCGTTTGATTTAACCCGTTTGAATTTTTGGGACGTCTTACCGTCCACTTTTTGGGTACATAGACGTTTGTTTGTTCTAATATACGATTGAACTTTCAATGTATCTTTCGGTTCATTATTTGAGCCTATTTGTGTTGTATCCTTCTTATTATCAATAACCTTTTCTTTGTCGTTTGCCCGAATCGACTCAATTCTTGCCTCTTTCGTTATCGTATAGAACTGTGCCGATGCCATGCCCGGCATCAGCATCAAGAACATCGCTGTCAGAATAGTGTTGCGCATTTCTTTTCCGGAATTTGATGTGGGTAATTTTGTGACATCCAAGCGGTAACGACACCGCAAAATTAACAGTTCAACATCATTCAAATGGAATTACACAACAGAAATTTATCCGAAATGCTGCCCTACGAGAAGTTGGCGGTATTGGGCATCGACCGTAAGAAAGCGGATTTGTTGCCTCAGGAGGTAAAGGAAAAACTGGCTTCCGGCGAGGTCACTCCGCTGATGCAAGTCTCTATCAACGCCCGTAATGGCGACATCATCACCTTGCCGGTTAAGTTACAGCTTACTGCTGACAAAAACGGTAATCCTGCCCTTATCGCCTATCCGGTCAGAGCGGCGCTTGAAGTGGAGCGTAACAAGGTTCTACGCTTAACCGAGCAGGAAGCCATCCGGCTACGGAATGGCGAGGTGCTTCAAAAAGCCGTGGAGGTAAACGGCGAGAAGACAAAGCAGTACCTCCAATTAGACCCTGAAACCAAATCGGTCATCCATCGTAAAGTGACGGACATCCAACTGGAGCAGAAACTCAAAGACATGGAAAAAGTCAATGACATCGAGTTGGGCACCCTGCAGAAGCAACAGGTTCGTGAGGGCAAGCCCATCGAACTCAATGTAGGCGGTGAGAAGGTTTCCGTGGGTGTGGACTTGAAAGAACCGCAAGGCTTCAAGGTCATCCAAGGCGATATGAAAGAGTGGGAACGGCAGCAGAAGCTCCGTTATGACGAGCAGCATCCTGAATACTTGGGTCTGGTAATGACAGACAAGAACCGTTGGGAATACCAGAAGGTCGTGGATGCCCAATCCAAGGAACGTGCCATCCACCTTAAACCCTCCCGTGAGGAAAAAGCAAACAATATCCTTAAACGCTGACGGTCATGGCTAAGAAAACAGACAAAGAGCCGGATGCCGGACTCCTGAGACAATTTGACTCTCTGAAACAAAAGCATCCCGATGCGATGCTCCTTTTTCGGGAGGGCGATTTCTACCGGCTCTACAAGGAGGATGCTGTTAAAGCCGCCTTGATTCTCGGCATAGTCACGGCAGACAAGCTGACTTCGGGCATTGAGAAGAAGATAAAGACCGCTGAGTTCCCTACGGTTGCATTGGACACTTATTTGCCCAAACTCATCCGTGCCGGAGAACGGGTCGCCATCTGTGACAAGCTTGAAGTCGTAGAGAAAGTAAGGAAGAACGAAGAACCAACCCTATCAAACAATACCAATATGGCAAAGAAGAGTAAAGAGAAGAAAGAGAAGGCTGTGCAGGAAGAGCCTGCCAAGACTGTGAAGAACACAGCCGGGGAGAAACCTGCCAAGGAGAAAAAGGTGGAAGCGCAAGCGGAAGCCAAGAGTGAACAGAAAGCCGAGGCGAAGCAGGAGAAGAAACCACGCGAGCCTCAGATGGTAACTGCTGCCGGCGAGAAAGTGACCCACGGTCACGCTTACCAAAGCAAAGCCAACCCCGAAGAGTGGTATTTCACCGCCAAGATGGACGGTAAACAGTTGAAGCCACAACGGATGGACGCTACCGACTTAGCCGCCTACCAGAAGAAGGAAATGACGGTGCCCCAGTTGATGGAACGCTATTATCCGACCAAACTGATGCCAAAGGTGTCGGAGGAATCCTTCAAGATGCCCAAGTCCATTGCCGGACCGGAAGGCAATATCTCCGTGGAGAAGTTCAATGTCTATAAGGAGAAGGACGAGCAGCGTGCCGATTATGGCAAGTACAAGTTCTATGCGCAAATCGGTGACTCCAAGATGTCGGCTGTCGCTTCCCGTCAGGACTTGAACGCCTACTTCGATCGGGTGATGACTCCTACTCAACTTGTAGAAAAGAACTTCGGGGAACGCCTGCACTTGAAATCAGCCTACGAGAAGTACCAGCTTCCCGAAGGCATAGACCCGAAAGGTGTGCGTGTGGCGAAAGACCGTGGTGACAACAAGTGGAAGGTGTCCGTGGATATGGGCGACAAGGGGCGCACCACCAAGCATGAAATCTCCTTTGATGACGGCTATTCCCTTTTCAAGGCAAAGACCGCCACACGGGAACAGATTGCAGCGAAGTATCTCAATACGGAAATCAGCGGTATGCTTGCTGCAAAGAGTGTCAAGGTGGAGAAATCCGCATCCATGAAAAGGTAACTAATCAAACAACAGTTTAACGATAAAAGAAAAACTATATATGAACAAAAAGATGAAGCATGAGGAGTTGGTGGAACTCCTTCAGGAGGGCAAAATCGGTTATCTCCGTTTTGTCCTGGAGAGTGAGAACGAACAGGGTTATTTAGAGTGGTGCCGTACCCACGGTACAGACCCCTCGGACGAATCCGCAGAGTTTTATATCGAGCAGACGGACATCGAGCAGATGGACCGTCAGGTAATGGATGACGAGGACTATGGCATCTGGAACTAGTTACAATCCGTCAGCTTCGGGCAATGCCGGTCAGGTCGCTCTGGATAAGTTCGCGGCGATGATGATTGACCGCATGGAGCAGATGAAAGCCTCCGACTGGAAGAAAGGCTGGATTGGTGGTGCTTCGGGTTATGCCGGCTTGCCGCAGAACGTGGGCGGCAGGAACTATTCCGGTTCCAACTCGCTATTCTTGCAACTACATACGGCGGCGAATGGGTATGACCTACCTGTCTATCTGACTTTCAAGCAGGCGCATAACCTCAAAGCCCACGTCCTGAAAGGAGAAAAGGCGTTTCCCGTGGTCTATTGGGATATGCTGGTAAAGGACAAGAACGGGCAGAAAATCAGTTCGGATGAATACCGTGCCATGAGTCGGGAGGAGCGGAAAGATTTGGAAGCGATTCCTTTTATCAAGGCTTTTCCGGTTTACAATGTCGCACAGACCAATCTGGCAGAGATACAGCCGGAGCGTATGCAAAAGCTGTTGGAGAAGTTCAAAGTGCCGGAGCTTAGAGACACTGAAGGTATGTATGCCCATGCCGCCCTTGACCGTATGGTGCAGACCCAGGGATGGCTCTGTCCGATACAGGCGGACAAACGAGTGGACGGTGCTTATTATTCTCCCTTGGCAGACAGGATTGTTGTTCCCATGAAGGAGCAGTTCAATATCGGCAAAACTCCGGAGGAAGTCTATCGTGGCGGTATGGAGTATTATTCGACCATGCTACACGAAATGACCCACTCGACCATGACGGCAGACCGACTCAATCGTGAGATAGGTGGCAAGTTTGGAGATCCGAAATATGCGAAGGAGGAACTGGTGGCGGAACTGACGGCTGCCATGATCAGCCACTCGATGGGATTCGATTCCAAGATAACGGACAACTCCGCCGCCTATTTGGACTCGTGGATTGGTGTCCTGAAGAAGGAACCTAAGTTCATTGTTTCCATTATGGCAGACGTAAACAAGGCATCCGACCTCATACTTGACCACGTGGACAAGCAACGGTTGGCATTGGGCGAACAACCTTACCTTGCCAAGAACGACCCGTTTACTCCAATGGATCCAAGTGAGGAAGTCCCTTTCAAGAATGCCGCCATTATCAAGACCCGTTCCGGCGATTATGCTATCCGTGTCTCATACGATGGTGTGGAGTTGGGATTGAAGAAAGTCACCAAAGACACGGCAAAGACCTTCTTCCAGCTTACTGACCAGAAAGATAAGACAGCGTTCCTGAATATGACGGCACGAAAGACTTACGAGCCGGAGTTGACTGTGATACGGAGAAATCAGAAAGTAAGCACGGGTATTTCTCTTTGATTGGGGGTTATCACTAATACAGACAGATGATGAGTGATTACAAAGTAAACTTCAAGGAGATGAAATCCCGTGTGGGTGTGGATGACATCGCCTATGCGTTGGGGTATCGTCTGGACCGGAAAGCGGGTGTGGGTCGGTACATTGAACTGGTGCTTGGTGAAGGCAATGACAGACGTGACACCATTATCGTCAGCCATCCGCATAACAAGGTGGCCCAGACTTTCTTCCGCAGGGATGGCTCCAAAGGCGATGTGGTCACTCTCATCCGTGAGAATCTGAATTCATTCCTGGTATCGGGTAAGGACGATTGGCAAAAGATTGCCAAGGTGATGGCACGCTTTGCCAATATGCCCGAACCCGAATATCGGGAAGATAGAGAATATATCAAGTCCATCAAGCATGATGCCGTCTTCGATGAGTCGCGTTATGAGGTCAAGTCGATTGATACCAACAAGATTCCGAGATTATTTTCTCAAAGAGGCATATCCGATGATACAGTGAAAGAACTATCTTCTTTTATTTCTCTTGTCAGGGATAAGCAGAATGGAAAGTTTGAAGGTTACAATATCGGTTTCCCTTATACGAATGAGCATAGTGATGAAGCCAACGGCTACGAGATTCGTGGATATGGCGGTTACAAGTCCAAGGCGGCCGGTACGGATTCTTCCTCTTCGGCTTGGGTGGCAGATTTGACAGGTGGCAATCATGAGGCTGTCCGAAGCGTGTTCTTCTGTGAGTCGGCTCTTGATGCGATGGCTTTCTATCAGATGAACAAAGTTCAATTAGGTACGGATATGGCTTTGGTATCATTGGGTGGTACGTTCTCTGACAAGCAGATAACCGGAACGATGGCTCGTTTCCCAAATGCGAGGGCATTTGATTGTTTCGACAATGATTTAGCCGGACGTATCTACGGATTGCGTATGATGGCAATTTTAGAGGACATTCCGATGAAAATCACTCGCACAGACAATAAACTGCAAGTGGAAGCCAAAGGAAAATCCTTTGAATTGAACACGGAACGCTCTTTAACGGCACAGGTCAGTGAAAAGCTATCCATCCGTTACAAGATGGGGCAATGGCTACCGCCCAAGGCTTTCAAGGATTGGAACGATTGCTTGATGAACAAGCCAATGGCTCCGATACTCTCTCCGCATAAGGAGGAACGTGAACAAAACTTGACTGAACGCAGAAATACGGGCCTTAAAATGTGAAGTATATGCAAAGAATAAAATCAAAAGTAGCGGCATTGGCCATTCTATCAGCTTTCCTGATGAACGGTTTGCCTACATTCGCCCAACAGACGGATCCGGCTTTGACGAGTGCGGTGATTGCCCAGACGGTGGAGTTGAAGAATATCCACAAGCAACGTAAGAAAAGACAGGAACAGATTATCGCCGCTGAGACAGCCGTGACCCTGGCTCTCGACCGTGTTCACTCTGTAGAGAACAAGATGCTGGAATACCTATCCAATGCACAGGGTGCGATGCAGAACCTCTATCAGATTAAACGTGCAGGGGAATTGGTTACGGTTGAAATACCCAAAAACTGTAGCTTGTTGACGAAATCGGTGGGTCGTAATCTGAAAGGCACGGCTATTGCCGCCATCGTGTCGGATGAACTGACGGATGCGGCTACGCAGATGGCTGCACTCTATCCCTTTATGAAGCAGTTGGTGACTTCGGGTAGCTATAACGTGCCAGGTGGGGACGGGAAGAATGAGAAGCACAAGGTGAACTTGTTGAACTCTTCCGAGCGGTACTACATCGCCAACGAGGTGGTGACCCGTCTGGAAGCCATCAATACGGATTTGTTTATCCTGGCATGGCAGGTTCGTACCTTATCTTGGAATGACCTTTGGTTCTCTCTTGACCCGGAGGGTTGGGCAAGTGTGATGTCCGGCAAGAATATCATCAACGGCATCGTATCGGAATGGAATCAAGGGTATCTGCTTAAATGGTAATTAAAATGCAATTAGAATAATAATCGAACATCGTATGAATAACATTCAAATAGTATGACAATGGCAACAGAAAAGAAAATTATAGGTAGCTGCCCCCTCTGTGGCGGTAACGTGGTGAAGACCTGCAAGGGGTATCGCTGTGAGAATAATATGGGAGAGAATCCCTCGTGTGTGCTGAACATCAATGCCATTCTTGGCAACCGCAAGATGGCGGATAACGAGATAGCGGAGTTGTTGGAGAAGCGTAGTGTATTGTTGGACGGCTTCGCCACCAAGGAAGGTAAAATCTTTCCTACCGTGCTTGAACTGGCTGATGACGGGAACATCAATATGCGAGCGGTTATCGGCAAATGTCCTCATTGTGGCGGTGAAATCTGTGTGGGCAGCCGTGCCTTCAACTGCTCGAACTATGGCAATAAGGAAGCTCCCTGTTCGTTTGCCATTTGGCGCAATATCGGTGGGCATCAGGTGACTTTGGCTGAAGCCAAGGAGCTTTGCGAGAAAGGTATCACTTCTACAGAACTGGAGATGTATCGTGAGGACGGTGCGATTTATCGCAAGCGTCTGGGGGTGGTCTCTCCTGACAAACTCCAAATCGTGAAGATATGAGACCGGGTACAAGATTAGCCATTATATTGGCTTCAATTATTCTGTTTTGGAGTGTCGTTGGGTATTTGGTATTCCGTGGCGATAATCCTAAGAAGCGTGCTGTAGAGGTTGCGGAACTTGCATTGAAGGCTTCGGTGGATAATCCGAAGTCTGTCAAGATTATCGGTATCAGCCAGCCGGATTCCGTGTTTGGCAGGGAGTATATCACGATGGACGAGAAGATGTCTATCTCTATGGCGATGATGAAAATCAATGAGAAAGTGATGAATCTTACTGACGGGTTGGAGAATTTCAATCCTGACGATAAGGAGATTTCCGTGCTGATGGAGCGTCAGATGGAGGCGATGTCTGTGCTTCGTTCCCTGACTCCGCAAGTAAATGATGGTGTTACAAAATCATTTACGGGTTGGAAGGTCAAGATTGAATATGAGGGTATAGATTCTGGCGGCAAGTCCTATCACTCTGAGTATTGGTTCATTCTTGATAAGAAGGCTCAATGTGTCATCAAATCATTTGAGATTCCTCTGATGTAAATCCATACAGCAAATACTTTTTCTTTATCCCCGGCATCCGGGACCAATGTGGTCAAGGGTGTCGGGGATTTTTGTGCCTGTTATCTTCATTCGGTCATCCGCGCTCCCGGTTCTATTTTCCGATACAAAGTAACGGAGGGCGGTGCCGACAGCAAATGCCGTTGCACTTGGCTGCACGGAAAGCGGACGGCAGCCTTCCGCAATTTGTGCCCAATTGGGTATTCCGTCTCTTTCCGCTTGCCACATTTGCCTTACGTCCCTTGTTCCCTCCGTATTGTTGGCATCGTAAAAATCACCCGGGAGCGAGAAGCCAAAAGGCTTCAAACAAAAGGGGAAAAATTAAAACGTATGGCTATCACACTTAAAGACAGAAAAGAAGCGGTAAACCTCAGAGGGAATGTTTACGAACTGACCCTATTGTGGAACAGAGAGGCCATCCGCAGATGTGCTTTCGGTATGGCTCCCGATTATGCCCATATCCGTAAGGACGGCAAGAACTTCGCCTGCATTACTTGCTACTCCAATGATACAGGCTTTTCGGTGGAGTGTTTCCATCGCTTGTTGGTTAAGCCGGAGTGGAAAGTGTTGTTCCGTAGTGAGGACATCAATACCATTCCATTGGAGGAACTTTTGGAGAGGTTGCCGATATGGTAACAATCAGAATATAGGAACTTATAAATACATCAGCTATGAACTTTACAATAGAATGCATCCCAACTTGGGCACTTTGCTACCTTATCAACTCCGACCCGACCGGACTGACAGATGAGGAAATTGAAATGATTGACAAGTGGCACACCGCCAACAACGTGATGAATGTTTGCACCGCATCCGAACAAGAGGGAGAATGTTATCCATACTTTTCACATTGTCCGGCTTTCGGATTGGCTACCGAAGTGATTGACTGCCACGTGATGATATTGTAGAACACTATTAAATACAGACATATATGAAAGGAACAGAGCAATTCAAGGAGATTATCAAGAACTATCTTGACAATAGGGCAAAAGAGGATGAACTCTTCCGTGCCAAGTATAAAACCACCACACGCACCATTGACGATATTGTGAACTATATATTTTCAGAGGTACAAAAGTCTGGTTGTTGTGGCTTTGCTGACGAAGAAATATACTCAATGGCGGTTCACGTAGTGGATGAGCCTACTTTGGAAATCGGCAAACCAACATCTTGTAATGTTGTAGTGAACCATCATATAGACTTGACTGAGGAGGAAAAGGTAGCACAGCGTGATTTGGCATTGAAACGCTACCAAGAGGAGGAGCTTCGCAAGATACAAGCCAGGAACTCCCGACCCAAGCCAAGCAAGCCCAAAGTTCCCCAACAAGCCGAGTTATCACTATTTGATTTGTAAGTGTATGAAGCCGAGAAATAAGTTCGAGAAATTGGTGGCATCTTCCAACAAGGAGCTGACCGTCATCGGCTCTAAAGCCGTGGAGTGGGCAGTAAGAAACGCAGTGAAGCATATTGCGTTCCGTACATCCGAGCATAATTGCACGTGTGGCGATTGCGGAGAGAAGTTTGACTATAAGGGAAAAGGCAAGTCTGTCCGTTGCCCCCATTGCGGACACCGCTTGCAAGTGGCTGATACGTTAAAACGCAAGCATCAAGAGAAAAGCTACTTTTCTACCCTTGAAGCTATCGGGAACTTACAAGTGCAAAGGACATTCTTGCTGACTGTCATATACTGCAAAGGGAAGCAGATGGATTTCTACTATGATGAAATATGCCGTCTGTGGCTCAATGCCAAAGGACAGATGGCGGTTACTTCAAGACAGAGACTTCAAAGCTATTATCGGGACTGCTTTAATTTTGCCACTCCGATAGAGTTGAGAGGTATGTCTGATGTTCATATGGTCATATCCGATGCCTATATCTATCCTTATTATTCAGCTCTTCCCGAATTGAGACGGAACGGAATGAAAGGCAAATTGCCGGACTGCCATCCGTTCAAGCTGATGAAGTCCCTATTGTCCGACCATCGGATGGAAACAATGATGAAAGCGAAGGACTACAAGGCGGTTGAGTATTTTACTTATCACGCTTTAGACCTTAATAGCTGTTGGCAGTCGTACAAGGTGGCTTCAAGGCATCATTACCGGATTGAGGACTTTGGTACTTGGTGCGATACCATCCGCTTGCTTGACAAGTGCGGAAAAGACATCCGCAATGCCAAGTACATCTGTCCGATAAACTTGAAAGCCGAGCACGACCATTGGTTGAAGAAATCCATTGTCATAGGACAAAGACGCAGGGATATGGAGCGGATGGCTAAAGCCAAGACATACGAAGCCGAGTTTTACAAGAACAAGTCCTGCTTCTTTGGCATTGTCATCAGTGATGAAGATATAGAGATTTCCGTGTTGGATTCGTTAGAGGCTTACAAGGAAGAGGGCAACAAGATGAAGCATTGTGTGTTCCAATGTGAATACTATGCCAAGACGGACTCCGTTATTCTGTCGGCTCACGACCATTTGGGTAATCGCATTGAAACCGTTGAGTTCAGTTTGAGCCAAGGTAAAGTGGTTCAGAGCCGTGGGGTATGCAACAGCAATACCAAGTATCACGATAGGATTATCCGTTTAGTGAATGACAATGCCCACCGCTTCTTGGAGGCAAAGAGGGCATCCGCATAAGTTTCTTTATATATGTTGAAACTCCGACTTCCGCCGTGAGGCGTGGGTCGGAGTATTCTACACTATATCATAGCCAAGTATGCCAATTGTCACAAGAGATTTTGATGTTTTTTGCCGTAGTTGTATTACCGTAATGTTTTATAATTGTTCGAAGATTTCCCAATATATATTCCGCTTCGGCTTTAGCTTCGTCTGTCTGAAGCATAGCTAATGCCTCTTTGATTTCTGTTTGATATATTTCTTCCGTTTTTTTATGTCCGATGGTAGTTTTATAATCATATAAAAAGCCATACGCTTCTACATAATTATCTTTCGACCAATAATCCAGCCAAGGTTCAAATAGACCAACATATTCCCCTCGCCAGTATTGAGTCAAAGCCCAGCACTCTTCGAAAGAATTTCTGCGGCCTATTGCGTATTTCAGTCGTGCCATACCGCGTATATCATTATTCTTTCCATATTTTATCTGATTTTTTAAATCCAGCATCTTTTTAGCAAACTGATACTTAACTCGCTGTGACTCTTGTAAAGGCTTCTTTATAGTTTGACTTTCATATTCATATTCCCAATCTGAATAATCGTATTTGACCCATCTGTTGGGATAGGCATAAAATGGGTCTCGATTAAGATAACTATAAATATTCATAGTTCGGATATACTCTTCAGACACATTCGCAAAATACCGGATAGCTCTTTGGTAATTTTCCTCACGGAGGGCAAGAGTCCCTATAATTTCATTGAGATAGTCAGCATCTGTTCGCGCGTATCGCTTAAGAAAAGCATACAGCTTAGTATCGGTCTTTATGCCTTGCTTTACTGAGATTAGTTGGTCAGATGAAAGCGAACCCATAAGCTGGAATGAGAGTGAACGATAATCTATAGGATTCCATTGTTGTTCATCCTTTCGCATCTCGGCAATTGTCTGGGTTTTAATCGCATCCGGCCCAAAGACAAACCATCCATTTGCACCAACTTCCAAATGGTGTTGCTTTGAAGAAAGCATATTGTCTGCATAACTACATAGCAATATGGCTGTAGTGTAATCTCCTTTATTCCACAACTTTGGTACAAGACTGGAATAAACAATGTTTTGCATCATTCTGCTCCATTCTTTTGCGTCTGGAGAAAGCATATCCGTTTTCGATTCAAGCCATTTCATATCTGCCAAAAGCGATGACAAATTCCCATTTTCTGCATCCATCTTTATACGATAGGCACGGGCATGGTCGTGCAAATCATCCGATGAAAACTTATTTTGTAAAGCCCTGTGAATATGTTGTGAAGCCATATGATAGTTAGAATAATACTCACCATACATATATGCTAAAGCAAACTCCCAGTCTCCACGATTTTCTAAGACCTTTTGCTTAAGCAGATGTTCTGCTACAGATTTTATCGCACAGAACTTTGCTGAGTCGTTAGCAAGGGTTTGAATATAGGATAACATTTCGGGGTTATCAGGATTATGTTCAGCCATAAAGGTGATAGGGTCATCTGATTTTATGGAATAAAAGTCACCTGAACGGGCAAAGTATTCGTTTGACATATCTATGTTTCCAAGTTGAGACCAACACCCTGCCACATACCCCATAGCCATACGTTTGAACAGATTGCAGTCGGCAAATCCTTGAAAGGCTTTGTCGAAATACGCGATGCATTCATCGTAACAACGCGATGCAAAAAGGGCACGTACTCCTTGTAAAGCATAGCGGTCCTTAATGCGAGTACCCTTGTAACTATTGCATATATTGATAATTGTCTGGAAGTCACCAACCTCATCGTATGTATCTCTGGATGATGGGTAGTACCATGGAGAGTTTATTTCATTTCGTCGTTTTTCTAAATTCTTTGCGGTACACAGAAAATCTGCTAATTCATAGTCTGTGGTATTTTGCAGATAGACATAAAAGAGATTGTCTGTACGGATTGGAGTATAACCATAAACGATTTGATTAAGCAATTCACCATCATCCTCATATACGACTTGTTCTATATCTTTTAGCGGTATTCTGTTGGATGTAAGCTGTTGCCACAATCGCAGATTTTCTTGTTTATAAAAATCACGACTCAACAAACCGTCCCAATTGGAAGTGAAAAATTTGGGAGTGGGTATAATTGGTGGATATGGGCCACAAGCAACAGCATTAAAAGATGTAGCAAGTAACAAAATGGCAATGCTACTGATTTTCAAGGTTGGAAAAGATATTATTGATTTCATTATCTGTATATTTTGAAAAATTGCGCAAATCGAAATGATATAGAATGTTGCTATGGTTTGAAATTCGTTGTTCTATCATAGTCTTTACACGTATGATGTCTTGGTATTCGGATGTTTCCACTCTTATTTCATCCCCTTTCCGTATAATCATTTCCTTATAAGGATAATCTTCAAGGCATTTGTAGGTATGATGCCTTGAAGAAGGCTTGAACTTTGTGGTATCAAATACTTCTACTCCATTTAACAAACCGACAAACTGGCGTTTGTGAAATAACAATTGCCAAGAGTAGGTAGGGTATGCTACATCAAGGTGTAACGGATAGTCGTCTAGATGTTTCAGATAGGGCATAATATCCTTTTCATTCAAAATGGAATTATCAGCATCGGGGTCACTGAAATTTCCTGTATTATAGACCATAAGAACACCATAGTCAACCGGGGGAGTTTCCCGAGAGAGCTGATGTAGTCTGATGGTGGAACTAAGATTCCATTTCAAATTCTGTTGTTTAATTTCATACCTCACCGAGTCGCATAATGAAAAGAACGACCGTTCGGTAGAGGTTGTCCAGTCACAATCCAGTTGTAAGCCAGACACATTGGGCAGTGCATTATACGAACACATATTCTTGACACGTGTTACGATATTTTTAGCAAGTCTTCCTTCGTGTCCTTTCGCTTCTTTTAATGCGTTCAATGTAATATATACAGTGGGAACAAATTCTACGCTATTTAATGAATCTTTTAATATGCAATAGGTCTCTTCAGGAATCCTTACCGAAGCGTTAGGTACAGTCTTATCTCCATAAGCGAGATTATCCACTGACACGTCAAACATACGCAAATAAATACGACCTATGTTGTGCTGACGTATATATGCAAAATCGGAAGAATCCGGTGCAAATACCGTCTTCCAATAATAAACGCTATTTTTCTCAGAGTGAGAAAAATTTGTTTTGTATTCGGACGAGCAACTACAAAACATTGTAAATGTGACAAGTAATAAAAATAGATATTTCATATCTACGAAGGGTTGAAGATTATATTTGTCATCACTAGTGTCCCGTTAAAATCTTGCATGTATCAATTTTGAGAATAATAAATTCATAACTAACTGATATTGAATATAGAGTATTCTTTCGAAAATACATGATTTTGGATTTTTTCGTTTCAAGTCCGTTTACTTTTGTTTTTGAAGTAAATAATTAAGCACCAGTTATATATAACGGCTATTGAGAAGTTTTACGGGACACTAGTGATTTGTCATGTTTCATACATCCTATCAATTACTATTTCCCAAATAGAGATTTAAGGATAGTCTTACCTATTTTTTCTTTCAATTCCTGCTTTTGAAGTAGAAATCCCTGTTTTACGAGCAATTTTCTGTTTTGCTTGCGTAATACCTAATGGTCTCTTTAATGAGAATGATAATCCTGGGATTTTCATAGACAAATATATTTTATAATAATTATAATAACAAGAGCATAGCTACCTGCTAATATGTCATCCAACATCACGCCCCATCCTCCGGGCATTATCTGTTCTACTTTTCTACACCCTAAAGGCTTAAAGATGTCAATTATACGAAAGAGGGCAAATCCAATGAATGCAAGTCCCCATGTATATTCACCGCACGGAGCAGCTAAAAGCGGAATCCATGTGCCAACATATTCATCAATAACAACCGCACGTGGATCTGTCCCCCAATGCTTCTCCATAACATTTGAAGTCCATACTCCAACAAAAGTTATAACTACGATTAGAGCAAGTGTAACCCAAAAGAGAGTTGCTGGTAATAGGACAAGATAAAGGGCATACCATATCACTAAAGCTATAAAACCTGCAAAAGTACCAGGTGCCCCGGGGAAGAATCCGCTTCCAAACCCCGTAGAAATAATTACATGTAACCAAGGTGCTTTTCCCAAGGAATGATTGTTATTGTTGCTCATACTATTTCTCAAATATAATTTTCAGAATGGTCTTTCCAATCTTACGTTCCAACCCAGACTTTGAAGTCGGGATTCCTGTCTCACGTGCAATGTTGCGTTTCACTTTTGTAATGCCCAATGCTCTTTTCCATGAAAAAGATAGCCCAGGAATACCAAGATGTATTTTCTTTCTTGCCATTCTATGCTATTTTGAAAAGTACGGGCATGCCCTCAATCAGAATCAGGCATACCCATACATTATTTTATTTTCTTGTTATTAGATGCCAACCTTCACGAGCCCAAAGTACAAGAGAAGATCCCAAAATAATGATTATCCAGTCTTGCAGGCTCAATCCGCATACATTAAAGAACTGCTGCAAGCCGGGAAGTTCCACCATCGCAATCTGACCAACCAAAATAATGGCAACAATAGTAAGCAAACCCTTGCAACTCTTGAAATGCAATGCACTTCGGCCAGTCTCAAATGCCCGTGCATTAAACAGGTAGAAGAAGTGGGTCATCACAAAGATAGTGAAGAGCAATGTAAGCTCATATGTCGTCACATGTCCCTTCTCGCCCAACTGAAGCGACAAGAGGTCGGTGAGCTGGTGTACATCTGCATGCTGGAATATATATAGCAATCCAAGCAGCATGAAGAAGAAGAAGCCGCCCACACCCACAATGTTGTAAATCATCTGCTTGTTGAGAATGAAGGCATTACGGTCGCGTGGCTTGTCGCGCATCACGCTTTCTGAAGGAGGAAGCGAAGCCAAGGCCATTGCCGCAAACGTATCCATAATCAAGTTAATCCACAGCATTTGAGTCACCGTCAGCGGGCTTTCTGTTCCCATAAACGCACCGAAAAGCACAAGGAAGCAGGCTGTCACGTTCACTGTAAGCTGGAAGAGCAGGAAGCGCTGTATGTTCTGATAAAGGGAACGTCCCCACATGACTGCCTTGCCTATGCTTGAGAATGAATTGTCGATGATGGTGATGTCCGACGCTTCTTTGGCTACCGAAGTACCGTCACCCATCGACAAGCCTACGTGTGCCGAATGCAATGCGGGAGCATCGTTTGTACCGTCACCCGTAACGGCTACCACCTGATTCTTCTTTTGCAGAGCCTCCACCAAGCGTTTCTTGTCCATTGGACGGGCACGTGCTATAATCTTCAAGTCCAAAACACGGTCGAGCAGCTGCTCGTCGGTGAGGGCAGCAAATTCCGGACCGGTAATGATGTTGCGGTCGGTATCGGCGGAAGTCCAAAGTCCTATCTGACGACCGATTTCCTTGGCAGTGCCCGGAGTGTCGCCCGTCACAATCTTCACGGTGATTCCTGCATCCAGACACTCCTTCACGGCAGCGGGCACATCCGCACGAACCGGATCGGCTATGGCTGCCACACCAATAAACTTAAGAGCGGAGGCTTCAACCTTACCGTTGCTTATCACAGCATCATCGCCTTCCAACACTTGATAAGCGAAGCCCAATGTGCGCATCGCGCGCTCCTGATATGCAAGAAACTGCTTGTCAACTGTGGTTTTGTCCACATCCGTATTGCTGCACAAGCCGAACACTATTTCCGGTGCACCTTTCACATAAAGCACCTTCTTGCCCGGAACTGCAGCCGACTCCACTACAGTGGCCATATACTTGCGCTCAGTGGTGAAAGGAAGCTCTTCCACTACACTTATGTTTTCACGTATAGTGCGATAATCCACATTCTTGCCGTTCATCCAAAGCAGCAATGCACCTTCTGTAGGATTACCCAACACCTGTAGTTTCCTTGCATCCGAGAAATCAATTGAAGCGGTAGAGTTGACCGCCATTCCCTCATAAATCACATTTTCAGAAATCGCATTATCATATACCTTAATCTCATCAACACTCATTTGGTTTTGAGTCAAAGTGCCCGTCTTGTCGGTACATATCACAGTTGTGGCACCCATTGTCTCGCAAGCGTGCATCTTGCGTACAAGATTGTTGGTGCGCAACATACGGCGCATGGAGTAAGCCAGCGAGAGTGTTACTGCCATCGGTAATCCTTCGGGCACAGCCACAACCACCAGCGTAACGGCAATCATCAATGTCTGCAATACATAAGCGATAAACGGAGTTACCAGCTCCCATGAGCCGAAACAATCCGTACCGTTGCTGAACAGATAGACAGCGATGCGGCCCACAATAATCAAAGCAGCAAATCCGTAACTTATCTTTGTAATCCAGTCGCTCAGACCATCCAACTGCTCGTTGAGCGGAGTTTTCACACTGTCGTCAATCTGAGCGGCCTCAAATACCTTGCCCTGCTCAGTTCTGTCGCCTACGGCAAGTACACGAAACGCCCCATGTCCTTCCATAACCTTAGTACCTTTCATCACGTGGTTGGTTGGGTAAGTGGCATTCTTGTCGAAATCCTCTTCATTGACGCTCTTACCGCATACAGGCTCACCAGTCAATGTCGACTCGTCAAGATGCAGCTGCACCGCTTCCAGAAGTTCGCCGTCGGCAGCAACTTCCTCGCCAGTATTGAGGATAACTATGTCGCCCACAACCACGTCCTTACGTGGAATCTGAGTGACATTACCATTGCGGATAACTTCTACCGGCTCATCATCGTTCACCTGATTGAGGATGGTAAATTCCTTGTCGGCTTGAAGTTCGAAGTAGAACGCCAAACCTGTAGCCAGCAATATGGCAACAAAGATTCCTGCAGGTTCAAAGAAAACTTCTCCTCCTTGTCCCAAACCAAAGTATTCATAAAATGAAATACCGACAGACAATGCTCCAGCAATCATAAGGATGATGATGAGCGGGTCTTCAAATTTTTCAAGAAACTGTTTCCATAGAGGATCTTTCTCGGGTGGTGTGAGAATATTCGCACCATGCATTTCGCGGCTGTCGTTAACCTCTTTATCGGTTAAGCCTGTGTAATGTTGTTTTTGTTCCATCTTAAATGAATTTATATATTAAAATATGGTCATTATTATCTATCATTCTCAAATTCTTTGGCTGATATGGATGGACCTAAGCCACTTCCATAGGAAGACATTTGAAAAGTCATTTCACCTTCTGTCCATTCTGTATCATTACAAGTTACAGAGAATTTGCCACCATCATGATATGAACTTTGTTCATATCTTGTTGCTTTGATTTTTAATTTGAATGTACCGCTTTTACTAAAAGAGACCGTTCTTGATGAATGTGCTGGTAGTGAGACAATTGTGTACAATCCTCCAAGAGAATATACGATTCTCAAAGTCATTGTATAATCAGAACTATTCTTAAATGTAATAGAAGCCGTGTTCTTTTGAACACTATATCCATAATTGGAATATGCAGATTGAGCTACTAATGTTGATGAATTCATCAACATTATAGCCATTAACATTGTAATTAAAAAATTCGCTTTCATTTCTAATATACTCTATCCGTTATTAAATTGGAATTTATTTTCTTTTAGGAACATATGTTTTATTCCCTTTACTATTTATGTAGTACTGCCCGCCACGACTGCCTGTATGAATAGCTCTACCTGAACCATAATTGTAAGCACTAGAAGAATAGTCTCTTGCTCGACTACCATACGAACCAGTGTAACTGTTCACGTTGCCACTTGTCGAATAGTTGTCATGGTTAGTGCCGTTGTTTGATGTCTTATAATGACCTTGCACATAAGTTCCATCTTTTCTTGTGTAACCTTGTTGGTAACGGACAGATGTGTTTGTGCCACCTATTCTATACGAAGAATTCGTCTTGGTGGTAGTAGTACCAAAATAATTCTGAGCATTTGCTCCGAATACGCTACTAATGGCGATAACTGCTGTCAAAATAATCTTTTTCATTTTCTATTCAGTTTAATTGTTTTACTTTTGATGATGCAAAGTTACCTCCATATTTGCTGGCATATCAGATTTCCATAATGTTACAGCCATTACATCAAATTGCTTTCAAAAATAGGGTGCAAGGTTCTATGTATCTTTTATTGTCTCAATTTTGACTGATAATTAACTCCTTGTTTTAGATAGACCATGAGAAGCATTAAACCTACGAAAACCATGATGAGTGAAACTCCCCAAAAGTTTGAGAGAGAATCATATAAACCATGGATAATAGCCGGAACCGAAATAGCCAAAGTGTATAGTCCTCGTCTATATTTAGGATATAAGTGGGCAAAAGCAAGGAAATATCCTGCAATACCACACCAACAAGCATGTAAAAAAGGAAGGCTAGTCAATCTGGCTATATTCAAAAAGAAAGACACATCGTATGTTTGCTCTGCGTTTACTGTTATCTGATAGCCTACACCTTCATATACGCCAAATGCGATTCCTGACATAAGGCCATAAAAGACCAATGTTTGAGGGATCAAAGGTTCTTTGGCTTTTCTCAAAATGAATAAAAGAGGCAAGAGCTTTACTAATTCCTCGGTTAACCCAACCCCAAATATAAAGCCTAAAAGATTTACAGGAAACTGTGTTTCTGTAAATGCATAAAAAGGATTTAGGTTGGGAATTCCTGTAAAGTCCCATAATGTAAACACAAGAATTTGCGTTGGGAAAAACACGGATAAAGTAGTTTTCAAACTTACTTGTTGCGTCTTGAAGCAAGTATAGAAAAACAACCCCCAAATGACAGAAAAGTACAATGACACTTCATAAAACAACAAAACGCCACCCAAAGGAATGTTCATGATAACCATTGGTAACAAACCGACGACTGCCAAAATCAAAAATCTCTGGTCTGTAAGGAATGATTTGGAAAGCATGGTTGTCTTAGGGAATATCAACTCAGAGCCAATCATATTTAATTGAGATAAGATATTTCCCTTATTCGTTACTTTCGGTTTCAATCCGCATTGTTTCAGATAGTAGCCAACGGTATGCTCCTGCAAGTCGCCATCTTTTATAGCTTTATCTTGCACGAGCACTTGACCTTGATTGACATACGAAAGCAAAACACTTTCTGTATAAGGACCGAATTTTTGGTTGTTGCGGATGATGTATATATTCATGTCTTGTCTTATGAGAAAATATCTCTTCCTTTAGGGTCACTTCCATACTCGTTGTCGCATTCCTCTCCATCCCCGAAGAACATCCATAAGGCATAGAAGGGAATTAACTGATACCATCCAGAATTACCTCTGTCGTGACAACGCTTTGCTCCTTGTGCCCAAATAAACCATAACGCAGGGAAAAACAAAAGCAAATAAAATAATGCCATATTTTCAGACACTTGATTCTCTGGCGTTATATTGATAGGAAGAAACAAAACATACACTAACAGGTATGACAGTCCATACTCTAAGCGTCTTATCCTTCCCTTAAAAGAAAATGGATGTTGAAACATTCGTTGCTTTTGGGGAGTGTTTATTAGGTTAGAATGGTTCGTGTCACCCTCATTAAGAGTAACGTTATGATTTACTTGTTCTTCATCTTTCTCTAATATGATGCCTTTCTTCATGTATTGAGGACAAGAGGTTTGGTCATATATCGGGAAGGAAGATAGAAATTTGCACACACCTTCATTGAAAGATTTACATTGAGAGCATTGATCTTTTATCGCCATAAGTTTAATTTTTTACAAGCTGAACAACAATAAGCCTTCCTCCCTGACTTTTATCCAGCAAAATCTGCCGTCCATCAGTAAGTGGTACATAACCACCAATAGGAACATCTTTTCCTTCAGTTATGTCTTTCATATCCGGCAAACGGCGGTTGATGAGAATCCACTGACCGTTATGGAAATGAAAGTCTCCTACAGGTTTCTTATCTTCCGCACTTGTTTTTTCGTTGGCTGAAACAAGATTATTGGAATGCCACTTATAAAGTGTTTGTTTGTCATACACCATCAAACGATAGTTCTCAGATATGTATTTACCATGCGACGGGGCATAGTAGAAGTTGAGAATGGGTAACTGCCCTTTATACTCCTTTCCACAGAATGGACAGCAAGGCTTGGTAGTGTTGTCGAAAACATACCAATGTGCCTCGCACTTTGAGTTTTGGCATGGCTGCACAAGATCACAAGTCTTTACCAATGCATCTTCCCATTCCGCTGCACTTGGACGTACAGATGGATTGTGAAGTCCATCAATAAAAGCCTTGTCAAATAATTTTTTCAAATATGGGCCACAAATAGTATAAGGCATTTTTGTTGGGTCTCCTTGGGGTAATTGAGACTTAGCCAACTGGTCAGGCTTCACCCTATTGGTCTTGTCTGTAGGATGTTCTATAAATAAAGCCTTTGAACCATAACGCATATCATCATCTTTCTGCGGGTCATCTATGTCCCATACTTTTCCACCATCAAGGGGATGACGATTCAAAAGGAATGTGTATATCAGCACAGCCAGCGCATGCCTGTCTGTGGTAATCTGCGGGAGATTCTTTTTCGGGTCATCTACTTTCAAAGCTTTAGTCGCAAGCACTTCGGGGGCAATAAACCCTGGAGTACCCACAACCTCTGGCGGAAACTTATGTGGAACTACAAGACCATCACAATCTATAATACAAGCATTCCCGCTCAACGGGTCAACAAGTACATTATTGTAAGATAAGTCTGAATGTGCCAGTCCTGCGGCATGAAGCCGTCGCATAGCACGGGCTATTTTCAGGCACATGTGCAGACGAGTAAGAAATGTTCCTTTCTGCTCGACAGGAACAAATTTGTTAATAAGTTTAGCAGATGAAAACCACTTGCCATTTTTCTCTTGCCCGTTTTTGATAAAAGGCCATGAGTTATCAATACCACTGAAAAAGAATTTATTGTCGTAGAAAGGAATAACAATACCTGTCAACCCTTTCCACTCCACAATTTTTGTAGGCCAAGCAAAAAAGGCATTCCAGTATTGCCCAATTGCATCCGTTGTAAAAATTCTATTTCTGTGAATATTCACAATATCATTGATACGCGCTTTGTCATTGGCATTGATAGGCTTACGATAGAATGCAACCACATAAGTCCTATCTGTGGAGAAATACACATCCTTGACACCACCCTGAGCTTTGATTTCATCATAAAACTCTACGGTGCTGCCATCGGTTGCCGTCAGTGTTACTTTGTTTGCCATAGCCTATTCTTTTTGAGGTTGGACACATTCTTCTTCCTTATCAAACTCTGAGTTATCAGGACAAGATTCCTCTTGGTGCATATTACAATTGGTTTCCTCTACAAGGGGGTCTTCTTTCGCAATCGTTTCGCCATCTGTCACTACATTGACATCGAAAGATTCGGATTGCATATCTTCGCCTTCATACAATATAGCAATGGTACGGTCGTCGTGATTGCCTGGTGACCAGAAGTCGAGCCAGTTCAAGAGTTGTTCTTTTGATGCTTCGTTATCATCGGTAAGCTCCACTCCATTTTCTTTGAGGTCATCCCACAAAGCATCCCATTTGTCGGGATTGTTCAAATTGGCATCGGTCTCAAATTTCGGGTCACTTATACCGTCACTCATCAGGAATAATGCCGTGAAATCATCTACTATGTTAAAACGCAAACGTTGGTAGAGAGAGGCCGCATCCTTAAAAATCTCCGGCATGGTCAAAAAACGTGTCTGACCTGCATATTCACCTTCATCAGGGATACCGAGGATTTTTGCTGTATGTGCCTTTCTATCATATAAGCATATAGCACCATCGCCAACCCAAAATGAAGCTAAGAACCATCCGAATGAGAACTTCTTGCAAATAGTTAGCAAGAGAGTTGTGGCATATAACTTCGGCTGGTTCTTCCTAATTGCAGCCTCTGCATTGATGGCTTTGTGAGCTTTAAATGCAGCAGTGCCCACTATCTTGTAAATATAATCTCCAACAATCTTGCGCACATCATTCTCACCATCGCCTTTCTGCTCGTTATATGTAGCAATGGCATTTTCAAACTCTTTATTGTTATTGAGCTGCACGATGCAATAGTTTACAGATTCCTCACAGGCAATTCGAGAACCTTCGCGTGAGAATTTTGCAGAACCGGCACCATCTGCCACAGCCATAATATACCATCCATTGTCCATGTGCTGCATCTTGAAATGGTCGTCACGAGGCTTGGCTTCTTGTGCATGGCTACGTCCACGCTTACTTGCTGCCACAATGTCCTTTTGTGGTGTTCCGTCAACAAGTGCTTCAACCTTAATATACTCTATCTGAGTATCATCCTTTGTGTATTTTGGCTCAGGCATATTGTCCCAATCCACAGGAAGATTCTTCCAAAGTTTTCTTGGGTCTTGATTGATAACAAATGGTATTTTCTTTTCCAATACAGGACGATTTGATGGTATTTCAATTCCCGTGAAGCTGTAATGCAATGTCAACTCGAATGTAGATTGTGCAGTTGCACCGTCCTTGCGAAATGATTCTAATGAGGGTGTTCCTGTAATAGAAAATGATTTCCCGTCAGGTGCAACATTGAGAAGCAGTCCATGTGTTTCCTCGTCAAGACCTGTAATACTTTCAAGAACAATATCAACACCAGCAAGTTTCTCTGATGCCAATCTTGGCATCTCTACTGTTTGGGAGTATGTTTGATTTTCTTTTGCATTAGGAATGTTGAGATTCCAAACAATCTCACTTTCTGCCATTTTTATTTTATCCATAAGATATTCATCGTATAAATTCCATAATTTTCCAGACAAGAAGCGAAGAAAATTCTCAGCCTTGTCATCATTGCAATCTTCGAGAAGAATCTGAAGGACTTTATCTATATTCATAGTCTTACCCCCTTCCTCTTGTGATGTCCATGCCTCCTTCTGCAATTTCTCCCAAAGAGCCTTCCATACCACACCAAGGACAAGCTGTGGTATGACCATCGGAGCACATGATATTGCCACATTCACACACTACTACACCAAGTTGATTTCCACAACAGGGACATGTAGGGACACCACGAAGAGACATGGTGTTAATGTTGCGGTTGGATTCCCCTTCGCATAATTCGTTGTATGTTTCCTCGTCAATTGGGTAAGCCCCGACAAGTTTGAAGTCTGTTGCCTTTATGTTTAAGGATTCCAACCCTTCTATATCTGAAAGATGTTTTGCATATTTTACAAGATACAGTTTCTTCGTATTAGAACATCTGCCTAATAGTACAACGAAATTTTCGTCCACAACACACTCTTTGGTGGTGTCAACTTTTTCCAAATTTATACCAGTTGTAGGTGCGAGTTTTACGTCATCATCACCTATGTCTGACACAGATACACTTGTAGCTTTTATGGACGCAGTAACCCATTTGAAGAATGCCTTGAAGGAGATTTCATCCGTTTTGTTTAAGCGTAATACATTATCGGAAATCTGCCCCAGCAACTGCGTGTTCACATTGTCACCAATTGAGATTGCTACTATATTAGCCTTTCCACGATACTTATTATTCCAACGCATAAAAGCAGTCGAAGGATTATCTGTCGGATTCCCGTCTGTGAACAAGAAAATGATAGGCTTCCAATCGCCTTTTTGTTCTGTAGTAGTCTTGACCAACGTTTTATCCATTTCATCCATCAAGAACTCTAATGCGTTGCCAAGTGACGTTCCTCCTCCAATAGGAAATGTAGGAGGATAGAACTTATATAATTCTGTAAGTGGAGAAACACATTTTGCCTTACCTGCAAAAGCAATAACAGAAATGTAAGCTGTTTCGAGGGCGTAAGGATCTGTTCGTAACTCTTGCACAATCATTCTCATTCCATCCTGTACTTGTTGAATGGGTGCGCCGACCATCGATTCTGATACGTCAACAAGGAAATATACCGGTAATCTTCTCATATGTTGTTTATTTTTAGTTTCTGTTAATGATTATAGGAAGGGGGCTTAGGTATAGTTTCCCCGGACCAGTTATTTTCATTAGGCTCAAACCTTCTCCTCTTAACACATTTCCGACAGACCATCCAGCCTGAATTTGTGAAGACGAAAAGCCATGTAGTGCTACGATGTGATTCTCATCCACTTCTATGGACTCTCCATGATTTAATATCTTTTCAATGGGAGATCCCAGTGAGTCAAGAAATATGGTTGCATTACCTTCAACTTTTTGGAACAATCCCACACCGCCAAACAATCCTTGCAAGTTCAGATTGAGATTAAGATGCACCTTGTCTGACGATGCCACATAATGCCCTCTTCGGCAGATCAGATTCTCACCTTGTAATTTGATTGGCACTAATGCACAGCAACTACCTGAGAGAACTAATTTCTTGTCTGCATTAGTCGGATTACTGAATCTGATAATCAATATAGACTCTCCAGATAATGCAGATTTCACGACACCGCCTAATATTGAACCCAAGCCAGAACCACTGTCATTATTAAATTCCACATCACGCTGTAATGCTTCATCTGTATAAACGACGCTCCCTCGTTCTGCATAAAAAGATTCACCTGAAGCCAGTGTGACTTCAAGAGTCTTAAACTCATATCCGATAATTTTGCAATTCATTCTTATATAACTACATTTACTTCCGCAGGTGGAGGTGGTAACTCTATGCTATCCGTTACTCCCATAGTGCGTCCACCTTGCTGTACGTTAATAGTCACCCATTGGAAAAACTTCTTGAATGTGCCGCTATCCATAGTATCAAGTGTAAACACATTGTCTGTAAGCTTTTTCAACGGTTCTGTTTTAGCCTTGGGTCCAGCTGCACATGCTACTATGTTGGTAAACTGATGCCGCTTTACCTTTTGTATGGCTTCATCGTAAACTTGAAGGTCGGACGGTTTGCCATCCGTTAAGATAAAAAGCAATGGCATCCAATCACCTTTCTGCTCCTTGCTTCCCATATTTACTTCACTATCATAGCAATCGCACAACATGTTAAGTGCAGCCCCTGTATGCGTAGGCCCAGAATCTGGACACTCGATTTCAGGCAACTGCAAATCCTCCAATTCCGTTAATGGCAAGATTTGTCTTACATCACGGTCGTAGGTGATAATGCTTATACATGCAGTTTCCAAAGCATACGGGTCAAGACGCAATGAGGCAATCATATCAGAAAGCCCCACTTTGACACTTTCTATCGGCTCTCCTTTCATAGAACCGCTGGTGTCAATCAGAATATACACAGGTAATCTTCTACTCATGATTATGTGGAAATAACCCGAAAGGTATTTGAAACAGAATACCTTTCGGGCATGGTCTATGTTTATACAACAATGTTCACTTCAGGAGGTGGAGGAGGAAGTTCACTCATAGTCGTAGCCTCAGCTGCAGTTTCCTCCACAGACTTGCTACTGGTGCTGATACTTGCAGACACCCATTTGAAGAACGCCTTGATAGTCGCACTATCCGCCGTATCAAGCTGCACTACGTTTTCTGTAATTTGTTTCAAGGTGTCTGTGCTTGCTCCCTGTCCGGCAGCACACGCTACTACCATGCCACATTTACGTTTTTTGAATTCTACAAGTCCTCTTGAAATGTCATCAGTTGGCACTCCATCGGTCATAATAAATATCAGTGGTCTCCAGTCACCCTTTACTTCTGCTGTGGTTTTTGTTATCTCACTGTCAATTTTTTGAGAAAGAAGTTCAAGTGCACCACCAAGTGCAGTGCATCCACTTGCATCAATATTGGGTTGCTGGAATGCAGCTAACTCCGTCAATGGAGTTACCTGTTGTGCAGAAGAATTGAAAGTAATGATACTTATGTATGCAGTTTCAAGTGCATAGGGATCACTACGCAGTGTGGAGATTAGCGTCTGAACGCCATTCTTCACGGCCTCAATAGGCTCTCCGTACATAGAGCCGCTGGTGTCGAGGAGTAGATAAACGGGTAATCTTCTCATATTATCTTATTTTGAATAATCTTTCATAACTCTGGCGATAGTATTCACAATTGATGGGTCAGGAAAAGCATCGCCAATTGCCGCAAATTTCCAATCTCCATTTCTGCGATACAGCTTTCCCATAACAAGAGCCCTCATGCCGACGCAATCAGTTTTGGTTGCAACGTCATATTGAGCAAATACTTGTTTGGGAGCTTTATCAGGCGTTCCTTCAAACATACGAATAGATGCGTATGGGATACCCGAAAAATCTCCGCTGTATTCGTTGTTATTGTATATATTTAAGAAGAATACAATGGAATTTACATTGTCGTTCACTCTATTCAAGTCGACTGTAATAATTTCATTGTCAAGACCATCATCACCGTCTTGATCACCAGTCAAGTCATCGCCTGTATGGTGTAATGCACGGTCAATAGAGTCAAGTTTTCCATTGGGCAGACCTATTTTCCTATCACCAAAGTGATATAAAGGAGACCAAATATGGTCAATAGGCTTTCCATCAATGTCAAACATCAAACAACTTAAATCCAAGTCGACATCTACATTGGAAGACATAAGTCCAAAGAAGGACTTTTTGACAATAGCCCCCCAGTTGCAACCCACACAGAAATTGGTGAGTTTCGCACCCGTTTCTTTTTCAAGATTGATGCGCTGTCCTTTTTCTAATCGTATTGCCATAATTAATATTTTTAGTCTTTACTACCTGGTGAATAATTAAAGCCCCATCCGTATTGTTTGTCACAATCTCTATGGCCATCATGGAATGTCAGTAGTTTTTTGACGGTAATCGAATTATCTCCACCAAAGTCTAATTGAGCAATGGCGCAGAATTTCTTGGCACTATATTGTTGCCCCATTTCCACAATGACATCATCACTACCTGGTACTTTTACCTTAACCACAGCATTAGTTTCCGACCATTTTGCTACACCTTCATATATAAAGGTATATACAATAATTCGTTTGATGTCATTCACACCTATAGGGTTTACCAAGATGGTTTCTCCAGAAGAAGAGCCACCTCCACGGTCATCACCCTGATGCCAAATATATGGAGATTGGTCATAACAGCCCTGACGTGTGTTTTGGTGACGGTTTCCACCCCTTCCATGAGAAAACTGAAGACCATCAATCAGCATCTTTTTCCCATCACGAAGTTCGTAGAAACATCCCAAGTCAAGATCTACCGCATTGCCAAACAAACTTTTCAAGAAACCACCTTTATTCCAGTCAAGATTGATGACAATCTCTCCGGTCAAAGGCTTACCAGTTCCTTTTTCAAGATTGATACGATGACTATCGCCACCTTTTTCAAGAATTATAGCCATAAGCTACATAAATTTAGATGCATATTTACGACATATCGGTTCAAGACCGTCTGTATGGGCATCGCCGACTGCCTGAAATTTCCATTCAGAACCACGACGGTACAATCTGCCAAATTCAACTCCCTTATCCGTCGAGAAGTCCTCATCTAGGTCGTAGCGACAGATTACGTCCCCTGTTATTGCATTCTTGATTTGGATATAAGCATCACGTACTTGTCCGAAATTATATTTGCATCGTGGATCGTTCAAATCGTTCGGATTCCAATAAATGCTGACAGTGAAAAGAATTTCCTTGACTGATGGTGATGTCTTTGTCAAATCCACATCAATTTCCTCATTGCCTTCCCCCGTGTCGTCATCATCGTCTCCAAGGTCATCAATAGAACCTAAGACACTTTTGTCCAATGATACAGGTCGCATAACAGTTTTTCCCTTTTCATCATAAATTTGATTACCTCTTTCGTCTAATGCCGGAGTTTGATTAGGGGAGCCATAGAAAACAAAATTATATTCATGCTCTATTTGTCCGCTATTGCCCAACAGGAATGTAGAGGCATCCAAATCGTAAGGTGGATTGGCGTTGGGATTAACCTTCCACCCCATTTCCACTTTCAAACGGGTCAAACTATTATCAATCTCTACCCGTTGTCCTTTTATCAGATTAATAGCCATAGGTTTTGTAGATATAAGGGTTAGGCGTACTTATTGACAAGCGATTGCAATCCGCCTTTATTGCCGTTTCCTATAGCTTCAAATTTCCATTCACCTCCACGGCGATACAAGCGTCCAAATTCCACTGCTGTTTCAATAGAGAAATCTTCATCCAAATCGTAACGTGCAATCTCGGTATCTGTCTTGGCATCATAAATGCGTATGTAGGAATTACGCACTTGACCAAAGTTCTGTTTACGTTCTTCGGCCTTATAAATAGTCGCTGTGAAGATGATTTCTTGTATCTTTGGGTCAACTTTGGTTAAATCCACATTTATTGTCTCATCATCACCACCATCGCTGTTTCCACCAGTCAAGTCATCTCCCGTAGATTCAACAGAACCGTCAGGAGACTTCTGATTGTTATAGAAAACAAAGTATTCATCTGCTGGAATCTTGCCGTTACTTCCAAGCATAAATGCAGAAGCATCCAAATCGAAATCATAACCGGTTCCTTCATTAGGATCCCAGCCGAGACCTACTCCTACCAGCGTAAGACCCTTGTCCATGCTGATTCTTTGACCTTTTTCGAGATTAATCATAATTTTTTAAGTTTTGATATTGAACTATTTTGATGCAAAATTAGCACTGTCATTTCTCTTTTTCCTGATTTTAGTAATGTTACAACCCAATGTCTCGAAAAGAGGGGGGCGAAAGTTGCAACCTTTGACCCACATTTCGAGTATGATTATAATGCTGATATTTTCATCCACTCTTCAGAGTCTGATATTGGCTGTATATCAATTTTTTCAAAGCCACAACAGCAACATAGTGAGGTCGGTATGTTCACAGCATAATTTCCGTACATATTTCGTTGTATCATATAGTCTTCAGCATGATAAAGAACATCGCTCAATTTCGATATTTGTTTTTTTAGCAAACTTATCATTGGAAGCCTAATTTCTGGAATCTCTATGTTGGGAGCCTTGCCTTTTTCTCCACCAAACATACTATATATAAGCTGATACTTACGCATAACCGCCTTCATTCGCTTTTCATATCTATCCATCTGTTTTGGTGTTTGAGGTTTGTTGAAGTTTATACCTCCACTGGCAGATTCCAATACGAACAGAGCATAGAGGGCTTTCTCACGTCTGTGGATTTTTTCGATCTTCACATCTGCTTCGGGAAAATATATTCGTTCACGGAGTGGGTCTAAAACAACAGCACTACGTACCCCTTTGCGCAACATAAGAATATCGAAAATCTGCTTGTAGTAGCCAGTGAAAATAAATCTGCCATTAGACTCTTGGATATAATTCAATCCCAAATTGTGATAGCTCTCGGAAAATAAATCCATTATCTTGCGAATTGAATACAATGGATTATCTTCAATTTCCACCAACAGAAAATTAGACATCCTTTTGTCGCTAACAGTTGACTCTCCAATTTTTATCAGAAAAGAAGGGTTGATGGTTCTTAGTTCTTTAATGGATAGTTTTGTCGCTAATTGGTTGTTGCAGAAAGATTCGGTAGAAAGATTCTGCATCTGTTTAATTATGACATGAAGTCGCTCTGTACTAACTTTCGGATAGAGAAATTCCGCTATTCTTAACAAATCGGCTTCTATAATGCTACAATAGTGCTCGGAAACCTTTGGCAAATAAACAAGTTCAAAACCTGCCAGCCTAACTTCGGAGCAAATTTCTCTATATGACAATCTCATTTGCTCATTAACAGTGTTATTGTATTCGCTTTCCAAATAGAGTATCTGCGAACTCTCAAATGTAATGATAGAAGAGTCAACAGAAAATACTGATATTTCATTGGATGCTTTGAGTGTCAATAAAAGGCGTAAAGAAGTAAGCAACAAAGCCTCTTCTTTGGCACAATAATTATCGGACATAGCAACTTGATTAAAATCATTCATCAATAAGTGTCTGGTCTCCTCATTGAAGTATGAAATTGTTTCCAAGGCTTTGGCAAAAGTACATGATTCTGCAAAAGCTTCGTCTTCTTTTGTGATGGCATACTTTTCTCTCAAGACATCAAGAAATTCTATCTCTCTTGTGTCTATTATACCATCTGCCTTTATTAAGTCAGAGACAATCCTTACAATACTTGCTCTTTCTATTTGTTTCATTGTCTTATTTGAAGTGCTATCAATATCTCTTAAATAGAGATTATGACATATTGTTAGCTACTTAAATATAGCCCTTTAGCGTGATTAGTGAACAGATTTCCTAAACAGAGAAAGCATAAGTAACAAAAAGACAATGTTTAAAAGCATAAATTGATATGGTTCTCAATTGTTTTTGTTACTTTTGTGTTTAATTAAGCATCTCTATTTAAGAGATTGGGATACTTGTCAAACATCAACTCTCTTTGTCGTGAAAGGACTGTGCTAATTCGATATTTCGCTTTTTTTTATTCATTCTAAATTTATATTTTGTAGGCATCTCTAAATAAGAGATTTGATAACATTCTAATCATCCTATATTCAGACCATAACTAGATAATTGATTTTTAATTTCCTAAACAAAATGGCAAATCTCATTATAAAATAGACATTCAGTTACAAAAGCCATCGGTTTACGTATCTCATTTGCAGAAAAATAGCTACCTTTGCAAAAGAAATAAGTCTCTCTTATTTAGAGACTTGGATGATTTTAAAACAATTAAAGCCTCAATCTCCGAGAAGGAAACTGAGGCTTATACTACAGGCTTTTGAGAATAAGGGAGTTGGCTTTATCAACGACAGAGGTATCAAGACTGGCAAGATAAATTTGGGTTGTAATTTCCGAATCATGTCCCATTCCTTCACTAATCACACTTATCGGAATACCTTTTGCTTTGGCAGCAGATGCCCAACTATGCCGAGCGACGTAAAGCGTCAAGGGAATTGTTACACCAATCATTTTAGCTATCTTCTTTAGATTATGATTGATGTTGTAGCCGATGTTGCGATAGGTGCATCGTTCATTGGTAGCAGGATTGCGAATTACGGGTAACAGATAGTCACTTTTGTTTTCGGTGTACTTGTCAAGAATCAACTGCATTTCCTTTGTCCATTCGATAATCAACTGTTGTCCGGTCTTACGGCGGCGGTACGTTATGTATCCGTTTTTAAGGTCAGTCTTTTTTAGAAAAGCCATATCTATGAAGCTCATTCCACGAAGATAAAAGCTCATTATAAACATATCGCGGGCAAAGTCCAATGCAGGACTTAAAGACAAATCCAAAGCTTTGATTTTCTTGATGACGGGCAACGGCAAGGCTCGTTTTACAGTTTTATCAACACCCGTATATACATGTCGAAACGGGTTGCGATTCTCGATAATGTCATCTTCAACCGCCCGATTATAGACAGCCCTAAGAATACGGGTATAGAACGATATACTATTTGGAGCAACGCCTCGGCTCTTATGCCATGCCTCAAAGTTTTCCATTACTTCGGAAGTGATGCAGTCAAGCATAATATCCTCATCTTTACGGAACTTTTTGAAACTATTAAGGGTCGCCCTATAAGTTTCTGAAGTTCGTATCTTACCATTCTGCTTGAGCTTGACAATTATGCTTTCCATGTAATTAAACAAAGAGTATTCCTGGGAATAACGGTTAAACTCGTCTATTACATCATCAGCGGTATATATCAATCCGTTAGCATCAAGTTTTCGGTCAATTTTCGTCAGTCGTTCTACATCCCAACGAATCCTCTCACGAATTGAGAGAATTGTAGAATTACGCTCACTTTTCTGATGGGTAGTTACCATTGAACGATTTTCGTCCCATTCTGAGGATAATACTTTGTAATCTGTCAGGAGCTGTCGCACCTTTCTTTCATGAATAATCTGATAGTAGATAGTTCCCTCTCGACCAGTGACAGTTGAGGAACGAAATTTTACTTTAACTGTTGCCATATATTTAAATAAGTTCTCTTGTTTTTACTCCAGCGGATTGGATTTATTATGTAAATATACAGCTAAATATACTGACAATAAGCAATTTAAATATGGGAAGTGTTGGACTTTTGTGGGATTTTGTGGGAATGATTTATAAGAATACAAAACGTGTTTTGGAAAACAATATGAGTAGAATTCCAAACAGAAATCTTTAGTCATTATTGATTGCTTGCTAGGGCTCTTCTTTGTTAGAACTCATTTTCCCGTGCAAAGGTACTGCGGACAGGAGGAACGTCAAGTGACGCTTCACTTACGGTCGGAGGGCTTGCCGGCAGCTTTCCGCAAATTTTCTCATTCTTCCAAAATTTGGGCATTCCGTCCGCGCTCTCTGACCTCACACTCGCCTAATCCTCCCTATTGTCCGCAGGGATTACCGCACGTAAAACGGTTCTCCCGACCAAGAAGCCAAAAGGCTTCAAACAAAAGGGAAAAGAATTGAAAATTAAAAATATAAAGGATTATGCGAGTAAAGAGAATGACCATAGAACAAGGCAAGCGAGTAAGAATTAACCGCTTCCCCAACTTCTACATAACAGGAAGCGTCAGAGGTATGAAACGGCTGTATTATGGCTATGATTGCCTTTTAGTGCGTTGTGGCAACTACATCTATAATGTAACTGCCCAACCGCAAATCTATTATCAAGCAACTTTCTAAAATTGAACAATATGGACTATCAGGAATTATCAGGAGCAAAGACCTCCGAGAGAGACAAGACTTTTGCCTTAGAGTTTGCCAACTTTGTAAATGGTGGTATGTCATCCGCTGACCAGACAGGCAGAGAGCTAACCAGAGCACACCGCTACCTACAACAGCAGATGTTTAAGGTGTGCATTAGTTTTATGCGCCAGTTGGCATGCAACTATCAGAAAGGACATTATGACCAACGTAACGAATGGGCATCCAAACTTGCATCCGAGGCATACGGACATTTAGTCAAGTGTGAGCTTATCTATGACCCCGAATTTACTAACCCAAAAGCAGAATGATATGGACGAGAAAGATTTTCCGGAATACGGACGGCAATGTGAACTGATAACCCCGTGGAGAGGGTATCATCGTGGTACGATAGTAGCCAAGACTGCAAGAGGTTTTACTGTACAGTTCAGTAGTGGCGCAGAGATAGATGTATATGAGGACGAAATAGAATTTGATTGATATGTGCAGATTGAACACACCCCAATTAGCGGAAGCCTTGAAAGATTTTCCGCTTTATTCCCAGGACGGCAAGGGAAAAGAAGCTGTTTGCCGTGCGATATTCGCCCTTGGTTCAATCCGATGGTACATTCTTGAAGGAGAAACAGATGATAAGGACACTATTCTCTTTGGTATCGTAATCGGAATGATGGAAGATGAATACGGCTACATTTCACTGAACGAACTTTCGGAAGTGGAGCTTGACTATACGAAGCAAGGTTTCGGCAAGCTACAAGTCCGGCAACAGGAGAACTTCCAACCGACCAAGTTGAGCCAACTGAAAGATGATAGATTGCAACGATTCCTTGCAAGGTTTGAATAGTAATTAACCAGTCAGCCGTAGCCTATCCAGTTACGGCTGACATAACCATTATATATGAGTATGAACAAGAATAATATCATTGATAAGATAACCGAGTGCGCAGAGAGCAACGGTTGGGCTGTAAGTTTTAACACCGAACAAGAGAAAAATATTACCATTTTTGAGTTCTCTAAATATACTCCTGCAGGGCAGGACTTTTCCTTTTCGGCTACAATGAAAGATAACAGCCTTGATACTTTGGCGACTGATATGGAGGAATACTATGAAAATTTCGATGTGGATTCGGAAGCCTACCTGTGGCTTGATGATACCGGACACGGAAAGAATGGTGCGCCATACAGAATGAGGGATGTATTGGCTGATATGGAGGCAGCGGAGAAAAACATTGAAAACCTGCTTGATGCCATTAGAGAGATTGATGAAGTATGAACTTCTGATGAAAAGGCTAATGGTAGAAAGTGAAATCTATGGCATCGCAGCCAAGAATGGCTGGCGTGTATCTGTGAGTGTGGAAAACGGAGTCCACTGTTATGACTTTCAGCGGAGAACCCTCAGCGGTGTGGCTTTTAGCTTCACCGCTGAGGTCAAAGATGATGAGGTTAGCAGCCTTGAAAGTGAGATTGTTTCTTTTGTGGATGCAATCAATCCCGTAACTTGTGCTTGGGAATGGATGATAAAGTCCGGGGCGATGGACTCGTCCCGGTATCTGCAAGCTGTGGCGGATATGGAGGACATAAGAAGCAAGGCGTGGCTGTTGGCTTGCGACTTGTCTGAATTGTCGGGTGAAAAGCCTATTTGGTCTGTATTTACTAAGAATGGGCTTAACTGAATAGAAGGCTACGGGGATGCCTATCAATGGGCGTCCCCTTGTCGCTTGCGCCCTTTCTTCGGAAGACCGGCTGCTTTGTAGGCAATCAAATCGGCTCCACGGAAGGCTGTCTTGATTTTATCGGGCGACCTTACGAATGGCAAGGGCTTTGCGGAATGATTGATATAGGCATAGATGGTACAGCGGTGAACACCGAAGTATCGTGCTGCCTCACTCACCGAGTAGGTTTGTTCCGGGATTATTTCCATGAAATCTTTGTGTATCATCATAGCTGTTTTTCTGTAAAGGTAGGCTGATAATGGCGATGAAACAAGACGTTAAATATGGGAATACCCTGTAATTCATTGGATTATGTCGGAATTCGTCGGATTCGTCACGAATTTTCTGTTGTGCGTAATGGTCAAGCAAATAAGAGAATGGTATTTTTAGGAATAAGAAAGGCATATATTTGGAGGTTGACAGCGTTGACAACGGAGCCACCGCCAAAAGCAGCTAACTAAATGCACGAGAACACTCTATAATACAATACTTTATCTTTTTTCTTTAAAAATAGAATAATATATAGTAGTTCGTGATTTGTCAACGATTGGCACCGAATTTTAAGGCAGATGGAAAAAGTGACTACGTTTGTCAACGTTTGTCAACGCATTAATTTTATATAAAGTCGTTGATATAATGCAACCTATGCTTTGTCAACGCTGTCAACCGTGAAATGTGTACATATTATTTTTTGAAAATGCACAAGGAACAAGCCGATGATATAGGTATTTATTCGTTGGAACAATATGATGGGAGGAATGTCTATGAAATTGTCTGGTAAATACAGACATACAGACATTCTTGCCGCATGGCAACAAGTTGCTATTTGCCAAGAACGACAATCTGACTTGGGCCGAACACGACAAGACCGTAAGTGAAGATATGCAGGTTGATCGAGACTTCGCTACGACACTTGCATATCTTCGTTTACGGCCATATCGTTATGAAGTTCGGTCAAATCCCTCTGCAACTATTACACTATGGAGTGGGGACTTCCACTTTTTTGTATGATTGAATCCGGCTTACCTCTGCGGATATTCTTTTGCAAAGGTTCTGTCGGCATTACCAAACGTCAAACCGGGAACGGCAAATCTTCCTCAAACAAGTTGAGCGTATTTACTATTCCCTCATTTGCCTTATTGCCTGCCAACACTTTAGAAAAGCAAAAAAATATCCCTTGGGCAAGCCGGAAAGCTTGAAACAAAAGGGAAAATAAATCAAAGTGTATGGTACAGATTGACGAAAACATTAAAAAGCAGTTGGACAAGCCTCGGACTTGGTTCTGCAAATACTTCCCTAAACGTATTCAGAATGTGGGCGAGAAAGAAATCGCTGATAGAAACCTTGTTTATGCCTTCAAGGATGGAAAGGCATACGAGGAAGTAGCCCGGATGACCGCATCGAGCATGAAAGAGCAATATGGCGAAACGTGTACGAACATTGTATTCTCTCCGGTTCCGGCATCAACAGACAAGAAGAATGAAATCCGCTACAAGGCTTTTTGCAAGAGGGTATGTGAACTGACCGGAGCGATAAACGGCTATGACCATGTGAAGGTATGTGGAGAACGGCTATCTATCCACGAACACCGAAAGTCCGAAAAGGAAATCCGAAAGGTCAGCGTCTTGGAGTTTGATGAGAAGTGGTTTGACGGAAAGAGTGTCTTGGTGTATGACGATGTAATCACCCGTGGAATGAGTTATGCGGTCTATGCCAGCCAGCTTGAAAGTTTCGGAGCGAATGTGCTTGGTGGCATATTCTTGGCAAGAACCCATTACAAAGTAAGAGGCTGATGGAAGATGTGTTGTATTTAGACAGGAAGAAATCCATAACCTTTACGGGTCATCGGATTATTCCATTAGTCCGACAAAAGGAGGTTAGGGAACGGCTGGAAGAAGCCGTGGCTTTGGCTTGCAAATCGGACATGACCCGGTTCTATTGTGGTATGGCATTGGGATTTGATATGATGGCTGCAGAGGTCGTGCTGTCACTCAAAGACAAGTTCCCCGATATTCAGTTGATTGCCATTGTCCCGTTTTTAGGACAGAGCAGCCGATGGGGATCTTTTGAACAGGAGCGTTATTGCCAAATACTTGCCGGGGCGAACAAGGTTGTTGTGTTGAGTGAAAACTACTTTCGTGGATGTTTGCTCAGACGTAATGATTATATGCTTTCACATTCTTGCGGTGTGATTGCATATTATGATGGCAAGCTCAAAGGAGGCACGTATTATACGGTCAGGAAAGCCGGGAGGATGGAAATGGATGTAGTCAATATTTGCGACCAAAGGGGCTAATCGCCCCTTTGGTAATCAAGTATTTGATTTGACTATGAGAATCTTTGTATATAGGATGTTATTTCAAAAATTTCCAATATCCTCCTTTTGCAGGCCCAACATGTTCTATCAAGCCTCTTAAATCTTCAATGTCGCGTCGAATGGTTCTTAAACCGGCATCAAGTCTTTCCGCTATTTCTTCTGCTGTGATAAATTTGTTTTGTTTTATCAAACTGATGACTCCCTGTTGGCGTTTATGTTTTTTAATGACAGCCTTCTTGTTTTCATAAGTGTCGTTCAAAGAAATTTGCAATTCATCATCATTAAGCTCATCGAACTTTTTGAGTGCCATTCCCTCGCTTTGAGTGCCATTTTCCCCAATTTTGGGTGCCATTTTCTCGTTTTGAGTGCCATTTTCTCCAATTTTGGATGCCATTTTCTTGTTTTGAGTGCCATTTTCTTCAACCTTTGATGTCACATCCATATATGTGATGGAGAAGATGAATTGTGAGCCATTGTTGATTTCCACTTTATAGTTCGGATAATATAAAGGAGCATAACGTAGGATATTACGAGTGCCAGACCCCATATCTTCTACCCATGAAAGTTCATGGAATACACGTACCAACAGAGGATTTTTCGTATAGTTATTCAACTGTTGTAATGTAAGCTCACCTTCAGGATTTTCAGGTGACAATCGGGTTGGATTCTTGGTAACTACCCGGTCTTTGAAAACATGGAAAAAGCAAGCGTACCCTGAACTGAAATCAGCATGTACGCATAGATTAGCAATTATTTCGCGGAATAAATCCCAGCGAATATCTTCACGTCTGGTAGAGCCGGAGGGTAAATAAAATTTATCAGGAAGATAACGTTCTGTAAATTTGGTCAGTTCGTCATACACTTTAATAAGATTACAGCGCATAGTCCTTCGGTCGTCGTACCGATTGGGAAATTGCCTCATATCATTGTACTGTTCATAGGTACACATGTGAAATAGGGCTTCAAAACGATAGCGAGGCATGAAGTCTTCTATCGCTTCTTCTTTACCAAATAGGATAAGCGCAGCATATTTCAATCCAAGTTCACCTGAAATCAAATCCTTCTTGGCAATGTGAGTGTGAACCAATATTTCTTCATCCGTCAGTTGCAACCATGGATGTCCTGGCTTAATCACTGCAAGTATATTGCGACAAAATTGGAATGTGTCATGGTCAAGGTCATTCATTGTTAAATCCTTCACAATCCTCTCTTCAAACAAATGAGGATTTTTCCGTTCAAATAAGGACAACAATAATTCTGGATGATCTGTCACGTCTATGTCCGCATCTCCGTTCCTATCCCAAAATCTGTCATTGTATCGATATACATATTGTCCACAAGGAATGTCAAGAAAAAGGACAGTCTTATTATTGACTTCCATTATTTCCGGTGTGAAGTACGGACTAGGTACGAACAACTCTTTATTCTTGATGGAAGTGATAATATTCGTTTTTAGTTTTGCCGCCTTTGCTGGATTGACTCCGACAATTTCTCCATCGTCCTTTACTCCAACAAGAATTTGTCCACCGCTATGATTCAAGAATGAACATACAGTCTCATACAGAGATTCAGATACCTCTTCTGTACAAGTCTTATATTCGATTTGGGCACATTCGCCCTTTTGGGAAAGGCTTATAAATTGTTCTTCTTTCATTAATTCCATGTTATTATATGTGCAAATTTACAAAAGAAAAGGCTAAACCAAGCATATATGTTGAGTTTTTCCTCTGTTTTATAAGGTTCTATCTTCTTAAACTCAGATTTTGAAAAGGATGACCATTGGAATTATTGGCTATCCTTTTCAGTTCCGTTTCCACTTTATATAGTTGCTCCTTTGTCAAAGAAGCAACACATGAAATGGCAATACCATTAGCTACTATTCTCCTCCGCTCTTTGACTCCTTCTTCACCACAGATGGACTGGTTAGCTCCACACGCTTCCATGTAAGTGTTTACAGCATTACGCATGGGCATAGTCCAATTCTGGTTTTTCCTCAATAAATGACTGTTTCCACAGCCTCCGCTTTTAGCTTGCCTAAATTTTCACTTTTCATCGCTTTCAAATGTTTTCTTGTTAAATATAAAAGGGTAAGTCCTGTTGTGGTAGATTGTCTGGTGCCTGTGCATCTGATGTTTTTTGTCCCATCTGGTTATCTTCCATTATCTCTTGTCTGTCGGAAATGATTTCTGTTTCAAGTTCTAATCCGAAAGAATCTTTCAACTGTAGATAGTCGAAACATAATGCCTTCGGACGGTTTACTTTTACTTTCCGAACCTGCTCATTATTGACAATTTCAATCGAATAGTCGGGCAAGCCACTCGGTGATAGAATCGTGAACCTGTCCTGTTTCAATCCGAGAAATGACGAATGGGATTTCAGGTATGACATAATTGTTGACCAGTTGGAACGGTTGGCGGTCGCATTCATGTTCCGGCTGTTGAACAAGGAGGATATGGCTGCCATATTTAGATAAAGGATAGGTCGGGCTTCTTGAAACTCAATATCCTCTTTGGCTGATATAGGTCGAAATGACTTCATATAGCGGATGCGGTAATGCGCCCGGTCAATACATTTCCCTGATGTCTGGAAGCCTTGGAGCATATTCCAAAAGTCTGCAATCTCCGAACTTTCCTGTGCCAGTTCGTTCTGATTGCGTATTCCCTTAATGGCGGTCTCAAAGAGTTCGGTATAACCGAATGGCACATCTATCACCGTTTCCAAAGTTCGGAACGTGGCCAGTGGTATGACCCAGTTCCCGAAGATGCGGTCATGGATTGTTTCGTTTTCTAACTTCGTAGCCAGTTCTCGCTTGGTAATGGAGTATATTTCCGAAAAATTCTTCTCGAACAGTTCCCGATGGTTTAGTATCTCTATCGTCAAGTGGGTCAGCCCCATGTTGCAGAGCGCGACCAAATCTTCATAATTTCTTTTTTCCTGTTGGTTGAACGATGTCTTGGAGAACGCCAAGAATATGACACGGGTATAGAGTGCCATATCCTGTGTGGGTTTGTCTTGTCCGCAGAGTGCTACACCTGTGGTCACAATGGTTTGGGTAGCCATTCCATCCGTACTGGTGTTCTTCTTGGTCTGACCACCGCCACCCCAAAGTCCTTTGAGGTAGGCTATCTTTCTAATATCAAGGTCGTTCTTATACTCGTCCAATACCACAAGCGTATTTACGGCTTGCGATACTCGGTCGTTCATAGCCGGCACGGAGGTCACACCAAGGTTTGGCGGATCCACTCCGTGCAGGAAGAAGGACTGGAGGGAAGTGGCTAAAGTGGTCTTACCCGTTCCTTTTTCTCCGAACAGGTTGAGTATGGGGAAATGCCGGGTGCGTCCGAAGATGATGTCCCGGAATAGAGTGGAGAAGAGATAGCATAAGGCTATGGAAGCATTCTCTCCGAACACTTCCATCAGTTTGGATGCAAAGCCGTGCAGCTTCACTCCATTTCTATTCTCATGCACCATCAATCGCTCAAACTGGAAGATCTCCTGATTGTGGATGTATATTTTTGAGGTAGCTGGTATGTAGAAAGCTTTTCCGCTCGGACTTTTTACGATGCCTAATTCATTTACTTCCTTGAAAACTCCATCGGCCAGAATCCCATTGCCAAAGGCATAGAAATTCTCATTTCCGTTCCAGCCCAGCTTGCGGATGCGCTCGGCTGTGTCTGTTTTGGAGTACAGGTATTCCTTGACCCGGTTTAGCTTGTCTATCTTGGCAAGCCATACATAATTGCCTAATGAGCCAACTTTCTGCTGGAAGTTGCTCAACGAACACATTTCTGATTCTCGGAGTTCTATGACACGGCATATATTATAGGTATTACGCATCCTGAAGATACGTGTTCCGTTGTTTTCGTCCTCGATATGAAATAGGGGCTCCATAATGAAGTTGGATATTCGGGAAGGGTCTTCATCTTCTTCTCCAACAGAATAATAGCAGTTCTCACGGATATACAGACCAAATTGGCGCAACAACTCTGCTTCACGCTGCATATCGTTCATGGAGGAGAGCTTGTCGCTCTTTCTCCTTGCTTCGCCACGTGCCTGGGTTACGGCATCGCGCCACAGCTTTACTTTGCCGTGTATCTTACCCAGTTGCTCAATACATTGGTCAAATACCAACTGGTCTCTGATATAACGTAGCAAGTCTGCTATCTCCGAAACGCACTTGCGTTCTTCTACTAATGATGAAGCAATATAGAATCGCTTTTGAGCCAGCCAAATGATGAAATGCTTTTCTGCAAGTGAGGTGTAATCTTCCTTGCAATGGATGAAACTGTCCGCATCATTCTTGATGGCTTTTGTAGCTTTTGAATTTGCAACAGAACCAGAACTTGGATTTTCATCTTCAATGTCTTCATCATCTTCTATGGGTGCCATCGCAAATGGAAGTTCTCTGACCGTTACGTGAAATCCTTTCTTGATGGCGGCAGCTCCATTCTCCATCACGGCTTCAAAGCCGGGACCAAATGGTTTGCCCTCGGCTATGTCAGAATCGGGAATGAAGCATAACGAGTTGGTGAACTTCTTCAATTGCTCAAATTGGTTGTCCGTCCATGCGGTGCCCAATGCTGCCACCGTATTCTCAAGTCCAACAGATTGCATCCTTAATACATCCGGTGCTCCTTCTACTACAATATAATAGTCGGCATTCCTTTGACGGCTTGCTCTATCTATACCGAAGATAGTTTCCCCTTTAGTGTATATGATACTTGTGGAGGAGTTGATATACTTGGGTGCTTTGGGATTATTGCCGATGTATCTGGCGGTGTAAGCGATAATTCGTCCCCACCTGTTACGGATGGGTATCATTATACGCTGGCGGAACATGGCATAGACGCTGCCGTCTTCTCCTCGTTTGAGCATTCCCAGTTCAAATAACAACTCTTCGTTAAGTGAATTTTTCCGACAATACTCAATAAAATCGCTGCTACTTTGTGGTGCGTAGCCAATACCCGACACCGAACAAAACTCTTCTGCCCATCTGCCGTAAGCATATTCACGTGCTTGTCTGCACTCGGCATTATCTACAACTCTCAGATTATCAGAAAAGAATCGTTGGATATGGTCAAGAACTGCAAGGAGGGCTTCCTTGCGCCTTGCTTCTGCAACCTGTTCGTCATTCTTTTCTTCTCTGACGTATTCAATGACGATGTTGTTGTTCTTGGCAATGAACTCCACGGCTTCTATGAAGGAGAGGTTTTCCTTCTCCATAATGAAAGCGATAGCATCACCACCTCGGTTGCAACTGAAACAATGAAACAGATTCTTGATCGGTGACACGGCAAACGAACCTGTCCTTTCTTCGTGAAAAGGACAAAGCCCCATCAATGTCGAACCTTTCCTTGAAAGTTTGACGTATGGGCGAAGGACATCCTCTATTGAAAGATTCCTGACTTGATTGATGGTGGATTCGCTAATCATAGTGTCTTCATAAGATTCCAGCAATCTATGATGGATTGCCCGGAAAATTTAGGGCGATACACGTTATTAGGGTTGAGTGGTTTTATGTAACCGCAATCCCTATATTTACGGAGGGTCTTATGGCTTATACCTAATTCAGAGCAAGTTTGCTTGACTGAATAGACTCCGTTTGGTGCGCAAGTTGGACTTAGCTCTTTCATATCTATATAAACATATATGTTGTTTATGTAATACTCGTTATTTGTTTATAGAGTTGTCGTCCTTCGTCTTCCGTTTCTTTTCTTTGTCGGGCCTCTTAGCTATATAACCGTTATCTGTCCTTTGCAAAAGACGTAGGTCAGCTGTCCTATACTCAACTTTCCCCGGTCTTTTATAGCAAATGACATTTCCTTCACGTTTCCACCGTTCAACATTCCTGCGCCCGAATAGCTCAAAAGCCTTCCTTTGGCTGACAAAATCCGGGTCGTTACGCTCATCCTTCAAACGTCTGACAATTCTGGCTGACAGATCATTTATAAATGATTCATAAGAAATCAGCTTGTCTATGAACTGTATTACTTTCATACATAATTGGGTATTTATGAAACACGTGTAACTGTGATTGTCTGCTCCGCCCTGTCAGTCTTTGTCTTATACTGACGGCAGTAGATTGCACCTAACTCAGATGCTTGTGTACGGACACTCTTCAAGCGTGAAATGTGAAAGGTGACTGAATCGCCAACTCCAAGAGCCATGAGCATGGGACGGATTTTTTCCAAGATTTCTGCCATAATTGTTGGATGTTTAATGATTAATGTTTAACTTTGCATATATAATTCAATTATTACTATATGCAAAGTAACACTAAATGGTTTACATAGCCAAACAAAGTTTGATGAATTTTTGTTTAATCTTCAATTATTGATATTTATCTATGAAATTAGGTATTCAACAGGTTCATATAGGTCAGGCGATAGACAGGCGCCGGATAGAGCTTGGACTTAGCAAGTCTGAGTTTGGACGCAAGATTGGTGTTCCCCAGCAGCACGTCAACCGTATTCTTGAAAGGGAGACTATGGAAACGGTTCGCCTGGTTAAAGTTTGTGAGGCTTTAGACTTCAATTTCTTTGCATTGTTCAGTCCTATGCAGAATCAAATCTCCGCTTATCTTGCTGCCGTAACATTGGACGGGGATGCTCACAATAATATAGGTGATTCTGCTCTTGCTGCTCAATTGACGAAGGAGCAATCCACAGTCGAATCACAAAACGAGACCATCAAGCTCCTCAAAGAACAGATTGAGACTTTGAACGCACAGATAATTCGTCTTGATTCCAATCTAAAGGATAAAGATGCCATCATAGAACTTTTGAGAGAAAGGAGGTAATAAGACCACAAGATATATACCTTATAGATATTTCGCGCACGATGTTTCATATACAGGTAATTCTTTAACTAATTCTCTATTGTAACCGGTCTTCAGAAATCGAGTCCGTGCATTTGTACACACTGGCTAATGACGAAAATGGCGGTTATTTTTAGAAAAAGGCTTCAAAAACTCCTCTCAGTTCGCATACATATTACATACACCAAATTTGCAGTGTGTTGATTGTCAGATACGAATTGGAGGTGCTCAAGCCGCGATAGAGGAATAAAAGGCTATTTTTCCTGTTAGTCTGCCCCAGTTTACGAAAAACGCATACACATCACATACACCAAATTTGGTTAGTATTGATAATGAGTTGCATATCAAAGGCGCTCAGGCTGCCATTGAAGGCTGATTTCAATAATACTGAATAATGACATTTATGGGCTGCATGCTTTACTTGGTAATGGCATGCGGCCTATTTTGTTGGAAAAAACTGTAGTTTCTATTAATTTATTTGTATTTTCTTTAGTATATTTGCTTCCCATAATTTTATAGTTTCCAATAAGCAAGCAAAAAACGATGATATTGACAATTACGGCAGCATACGATGTTTGGACGAATGACTTCTATCAGAATAATGAAGCATTGGTATATAGTTTTGGGATAATTGTCATTCTGCTTTTGGTCATCATGATAATCATTTCCATCAGCAAGAGCAAAAGGTTGAAGACGTTGCAGCGCATCAATGAGGTTGCCGAAGAATCCAACCAGCTGAAGAATGCTTTCATCGCTAATATGACTCACGAAATTCGTACTCCTTTGAATGCCATTGTAGGCTTTACAACTATGCTTGCCGAAATGGATGATCTGGACAGAGAAACCCGTATGGCTTTTCTGAAGGAGATTAATGATAACAAGGACTCGCTGCTGCAACTGGTCAATGACTTGCTGGACTATTCGAAGATTGAGGCAAATACCCTGGAATATAACGATGGAGAAGTGGATGTAAACGCGCTGATTGATGAAGTCTGCACGACGGAGAATATGCGCTCGCATCCCACGGGCATTCAGGTGGAGTTTGTAGAACGGTTGCCTCAATGCCGTTTGGTGGTAGACCGTGTGCGTTTTGCCCAAGTCATAGGTAACTTGGTGAGGAATGCCTTGAAGTTTACGGAAATGGGCAGTGTGAAAATCGGTTGCAGGAGATTGAGCAACCATAACTTCTATTTTTATGTGGCAGATACAGGCTGTGGTATCGATGAAGTGGGAAGACATGCCATCTTTGAACGGTTTGTGAAGATGAACTACAATATCAAAGGTACGGGGTTGGGGCTTTCCATCACCAAATCTATTGTGGAGCACTATGGGGGAGGTATCGGTGTGGAGTCTAAGAAAGGGGAAGGCTCCACCTTCTATTTCACGTTGCCTGCCGGTATTGAATACAAAGAGTACGGTAAATTTTAATTTGCCAGTCCAAGGCAAGGCTCAATCAGCCATTTTCTTCAACTTCTTGAAGTGGCGGATTACTTCCAGATAATCGCGGTCGGTGCAGGCATTGAATTTATTCCATAAGTCACCCATTACAACGGCACCACCGAATCCGTAATCCTTAATCTCCAGTATGTTGTCGGGAGTAATGCCTCCCAAAGCCATGACTCTACTGTCTATGACCTTACTTTTTCCTGCTTGCCGCAACTCTTCGGCTGTGAAGCCGGACGTGACTCCAGACTTTGTGATGCAATTATATATCGGGCTTAGGAACAGATAGTCATAGAAATGCTTCTTGTTCTGCACTTCGTCCAGTGAATGGCAGGTGCAACTGATGTGGCCCGAATAGTCGTGGGGCTCTTTGGGATTGCGGGTGTTTAGATGAATCCCCATCAGGCTGAACTCTTCCTGCAGGTAGAAGTGCTCATGGGTAATGATGCGCTTATGGTATTTTTCGGGTATCAGCGTTAAAAGCCGTTCTGAATACATGGCGGGAGTTTCCGGCTTCCTCAGATGTAGAATATCCAGCCCCTCTTCGAATAGTGCCGTGATAATCTTGTCTTCTTCCACAAAAAATGTGGGTGCTGTTACTACGATGAGTTTCATTTCTTTTGTTTAACTTTTAAGTTTAGCAAAGTTAATGAATACTTATGGTAGAAGCCAAAGAATTTCTTTAAAATATGTTAGATGGCTATTTTAAACAAGAAAACGCATTCTTGAACCTTAGTTGCTCAAGAATGCGTCATTAACATGTTTAGTGGGACCTTGTTACTTATTTCAGTCTTTTACCTACTACATCCCAGTCGATGATGCTCCACAGTTCGTTCACATGGTCGGCACGGCGGTTCTGGTAATCAAGATAGTAGGCATGTTCCCACACGTCGAATCCGAGTAGCGGAACAAGACCGGCGCGTACCGGATTGCTACCGTTGGCTTCTTTGGTGATGTGGAGTTTGCCGTTCTTGTCGGCAGACAACCAAGCCCATCCGGAGCCGAACAAGCCGACAGCTGCCGCGTTGAATTCCTTCTTGAAATTCTCAAAGCTGCCGAAGTCGCGTTTGATGGCTTCTGCCAGCTTGCCGGTAGGCTCGCTGTGGGCAGGCTTCGGAGCAAACTGTAAGAAGTATAATGTGTGGTTCAACACTTGTCCTGCATTGTTGAAGATGGCACCGTCCGGTGCTGTGGCAACAATGGTTACCAGGTCTTTGCCTTCAAATTCCGTTCCCGGAACGAGGTTGTTGAGGTTGTTCACGTAGGTTTGCAGATGTTTACCGTAGTGGTAATCTATGGCTTGCTGACTGATTACAGGTTCCAGTGCATTGTTAGTGTAGGGAAGTTTTGGCATTTCGTAAGTCATAACTGTTATCATTAAAATCGTTAATATTGTATTCATAAGTTTCAATTATTTAATTTTGGAACTTTACTATATAAACACTATAACCTATAGAAATGTTCGTACGTCTCCGAAGCTTTTTTTATCTTTGCCTCCGTAAAAACAAAGGAAGAAAAAATATCATCATTTTAAGATTATACGGATATGCCCGATTATATAGAGGAACTGAACGAAGGACAACGGAACGCGGTGTTATACAATGACGGTCCGTCACTGGTGATAGCCGGTGCCGGTTCGGGAAAGACGCGCGTGCTGACCTATAAGATTGCTTATCTGCTGGAGAATGGCTACCAGCCTTGGAACATTCTGGCATTGACCTTTACCAACAAGGCGGCGCGCGAAATGAAGGAGCGTATAGCCCGTCAGATGGGGCCGGAGAGGGCGCGCCATCTGTGGATGGGAACCTTTCACTCCATGTTCCTGCGCATTCTGCATGTCGAGGCCGGGCATATCGGCTTCACTTCGCAGTTTACCATTTACGATACGGCGGACAGTAAAAGCTTGATACGTTCCATTATCAAGGAAATGGGGCTGGATGAGAAAGTGTACAAGCCGGGGATGGTGCAGGCGCGTATCTCGAATGCCAAGAATCATCTGGTTTCTCCGGCAGGCTATGCCAACAACAAGGAGGCTTACGAAGGAGACCGTGCTGCCAAGGTTCCGGCGCTTCGCGACATCTACCAGAGATATTGGGAGCGTTGCCGGCGGGCGGATGCGATGGACTTCGACGATTTGCTGTTCTACACATTCCTGCTGTTCCGAGACCACCCCGAGGTGTTGGCACGTTATCAGGAGCAGTTCCGTTACATTCTGGTGGATGAGTATCAGGATACCAATTTTGCACAGCACAGCATCGTGCTGCAACTTGCCAAGAACCATCAGCATGTCTGTGTGGTGGGGGATGATGCACAGAGTATTTACTCCTTCCGTGGTGCCGATATTGACAATATTCTCTACTTTACGAAAGTATATCCCGATACGAAGGTCTTCAAGCTGGAGCAGAATTACCGTTCCACCCAGACCATTGTCCGCGCGGCCAACAGCCTGATAGAAAAGAACCAGTGGCAGATACGCAAGGAAGTGTTCTCGGAAAAGGAGAAGGGAGAGGCCATTGGTGTGTACCAGGCATACAGTGATGTGGAAGAAGGGGATATTGTGGTGAATAAGATAGCTGAACTGCGGCGTGAAAAGCGCTATGCCTACTCTGATTTTGCGATACTCTACCGTACCAATGCACAGAGCCGTATCTTTGAGGAAGCCATGCGCAAACGCAGTATGCCTTACCGTATTTATGGAGGCTTGTCGTTCTATCAACGCAAGGAAATCAAAGATGTTATCGCTTACTTCCGTCTGATAGTGAATCCCAATGATGAAGAGGCTTTCAAACGTATTATCAATTATCCTGCACGGGGTATCGGAGATACGACAGTGGGAAAAATCATTGCTGCCGCCACCGGGCACAATGTCAGTTTGTGGACTGTGCTTTGTGAGCCGTTGGCGTATGGCTTGAACTTCAATAAAGGTACGGTGGGAAAGTTACAGGCATTCCGCGAACTTATATCCGCCTTTATCACAGATGCTGCGGAGAAGAATGCCTATGAGATTGGTGCCGACATTATCCGCCAATCGGGCATCATCAATGATGTGTGTCAGGACAACTCTCCCGAGAATCTGAGCCGTAAGGAGAATATAGAGGAGCTGGTGAACGGTATGAGTGATTTTTGTGCCCAACGGCAGGAGGAAGGAAAACCGAACGTGTTGTTGGGTGACTTCCTTTCGGAAGTTTCCCTTCTTACCGACCAGGATTCGGATAAGGATGGGGACGATGAGAAGATAACCCTGATGACTGTACATTCGGCCAAGGGATTGGAGTTCAAGAATGTGTTTGTAGTGGGGATGGAGGAGAATCTTTTTCCCAGCGGCATGGTGGGTGACTCTCCCCGGGCATTGGAGGAAGAACGGCGGCTGTTTTATGTAGCCATCACACGTGCCGAAGAACACTGTTTCCTGTCGTATGCAAAGACACGTTTCCGGTATGGCAAGATGGAGTTCGGCAGTCCCAGCCGTTTCCTGAAGGATATAGATATACGTTTCCTGCGTCTGCCTCAGGATGCGGGAATGTTCCGCAGGGTAGAGGAGGAAGCCGCCGCTTTCCGCAGGGAGAACGCCAGAGGCTTTGCGCCTGATAGGGAAGATGCTCCGTATGGAGGAAAAGAACGTGTGTCTGTACGACCGAAACAGCAGATTATTGCGCCGACCGTTCCACGTAATTTGAAACGGGTGGCGCCTTCTGCAAATACGGCAAGTACATCGCCTTCTGCCGGCGGGTCTGCCAACTGTGTACAGCAGGGACAACTGATAGAGCACGAACGTTTCGGCCTGGGTGAAGTTTTGAAAGTGGAGGGCGAAGGAGACAATGCGAAAGCCACCATCCGCTTCAAGAATGCGGGAGACAAACAACTTTTGCTGCGCTTCGCGCGTTTCAAAGTGCTGTCATAGGATAGTCGCATCTTTTGTCTCACACAAAAACGGGATATTTGTAAGAGGATGATGGTATAAGTGTAGGACCGTGGTATCTTAAAAAAAGACAGTTAGAACGATACATACGGACAATTTAGAATAGTAAATATAGATAGAAGAATGACAAATAAAGACTTTTCCCTTTTCCCTTCTCCCTGCTATATTATGGAAGAAGGATTGCTGAGAAAGAACCTCGCACTGATAAAAAGTGTGGCCGACCGCGCAGGTGTGGAGATAATCCTCGCTTTCAAATCATTTGCCATGTGGCGTTCCTTTCCCATTTTCAGGGAGTATATAGACCACTCTACGGCAAGTTCCGTCTACGAAGCCCGTCTGGCATTGGAGGAGTTCGGAAGTAAGGCACATACGTACTCGCCTGCCTATACCGAGGCCGATTTTCCGGAGATAATGCGGTGCAGCAGCCATATCACTTTCAATTCGCTTTCGCAGTTCCACCGCTTTTATCCGGTAGTGGTGGCGGAGGGAAGCGGCATTTCCTGCGGTATCCGTATCAATCCCGAATACTCTGAGGTGGAAACGGAGCTTTATAATCCCTGCGCACCCGGTACTCGCTTCGGTGTAATGGCCGACCCGCTTCCCGAAGAACTTCCGGTGGGTATTGAAGGTTTTCACTGTCATTGTCATTGCGAGTCTTCTTCCTACGAACTGGAACACACATTGGAGCACTTGGAAGGAAAATTCTCCCGCTGGTTCTCACAGATTAAGTGGTTGAATTTAGGAGGCGGGCATCTGATGACGCGTAAGGATTATGATGTAGAGCATCTTGTCCGTCTGTTGCAGGGCTTGAAGGG
>CDYK01039515.1_pt1 | contig 103084 bp, 96 predicted proteins | sample 554841 | NCBI WGS metagenome assembly CDYK01 (sample SAMEA3182102, study PRJEB8094) | gut metagenome | biome: human; feature: gut; material: Stool; isolation source: human stools | place: Canada | collected 2013-02-18
TCACCCTTTCGGAACCATCCGCTTTCCGGATCCGTTGTACTTTCCTTGACCGTTTTTTCTTCTTTTCCATCAGAGCTGCCACCACAGGAGGGGGGATCTTTGGGATCTTCCTTCTTTTCTTTCAGAGGCTTTTTCCCATGCGCTTCCCGGTCTTCATTGATTTCCTTCTTTAACTGCTCTTCGAAGAACAGTGCTTCCTCATCTGCAATCCGTTTCCGCATCTTTTTGCTGTTTGCCCGTGCTTTTACATGGGTGGCATCCACGAAGACCTCGGAAGGATCAATCAGTCTGTATTTATAGCATTCCTGCAGGATACGGGAAAAGATCTGTTCAAAAAGATCAGTATCCTTAAAGCGTCTGGTATAATTCTTTCCAAACGTAGAGAAATGGGGAACCTTGTCCATCATTTCCAGACCGAGGAACCATCGGTATGCGACATTGACTTCGATTTCTTTTACTGTCTGGCGCATGCTTCGGATGCCGTACAGATACTGGATGAATGGAATTTTAATGAGCATGACCGGATCCATGCTGGGGCGGCCATTGTCTGCACTGTATTTATCGATCACAAGATCATAGATAAAACTCCAGTCGATTGCCTGGTCAATCAGGCGCAGCAGATGATCCTGCGGAACAAGGTCATCCATGCAGAACATCTGAATCTGTTCTCTTTTCTTATCTGCATTCTGTGTCATCATAGGAAACACCGCCTTTATTTTGATACTTTCATTATACCAAAAAAGTAGTGAAAAGTCCCGTAAATACGGCATTTTCACTACTTCTTATATGCTTGTAAGTACATAATTTTTGCAGTCATGACACAAGAAAAGCTCCCTCACAGGAAGGAGCTTTGTCTACAGTCTGAGGCTGTCTCCGAAGAGACAGCCTTCCATATTTGCATTTGTCTGTAAAGTAAGATTACAGCTGAGGACCAGCAGCAACCAGAGCCTTACCAGCATCATTTCCTTCGTATTTAGCGAAGTTCTTGATGAATCTCTGAGCCAGATCCTTTGCCTTCTCTTCCCACTGGGAAGGATCAGCGTAGGTATCTCTGGGATCCAGAATACCGGTGTCAACACCGGTTAACTCGGTAGGAACCTCGAAATCGAAGTAAGGGATCTTCTTGGTAGGAGCGGTCTTGATAGCGCCATCCAGAATAGCATCGATGATACCACGGGTATCCTTAATGGAGATACGCTTGCCGGTTCCGTTCCATCCGGTGTTAACCAGATATGCCTTAGCACCGTTCTTCTCCATCTTCTTAACCAGCTCTTCTGCATACTTGGTAGGATGCAGCTCCAGGAATGCCTGGCCGAAGCAAGCAGAGAAGGTAGGGGTAGGCTCGGTAATACCACGCTCGGTACCAGCTAACTTAGCTGTGAAACCGGACAGGAAGTAGTACTGGGTCTGCTCCGGAGTCAGAATAGATACAGGAGGCAGTACACCGAATGCATCAGCAGACAGGAAGATTACGTTCTTAGCTGCGGGTGCGGAAGAAATAGGACGTACGATATTCTTAATATGGTTGATAGGATAAGATACACGAGTATTCTCGGTAACGCTCTTATCGTTGAAATCAATCTTGCCGTCAGCATCAACGGTTACGTTCTCAAGCAGAGCATCTCTCTTGATTGCGTTGTAGATGTCGGGCTCGGAATCCTTGTCCAGGTTGATAACCTTAGCGTAGCATCCACCTTCGAAGTTGAATACGCCGTTGTCATCCCAGCCGTGCTCGTCATCACCGATCAGCAGACGCTTAGGATCAGTAGACAGGGTTGTCTTACCGGTTCCGGACAGACCGAAGAAGATTGCAGTGTTCTCACCGTTCATATCGGTGTTTGCGGAGCAGTGCATGGAAGCAATGCCCTTCAGAGGCAGGTAGTAGTTCATCATGGAGAACATACCCTTCTTCATCTCTCCGCCGTACCATGTGTTAACAATAACCTGCTCTCGGCTGGTGATATTAAATGCTACACAAGTCTCGGAGTTCAGACCCAGCTCCTTGTAATTCTCAACCTTAGCCTTGGATGCGTTGTAAACTACGAAATCGGGCTCGAAGTTCTTCAGCTCTTCCTCGGTGGGTTTGATGAACATGTTGGTTACGAAATGAGCCTGCCAAGCCACCTCAACGATGAAACGGATAGCCATGCGGGTGTCCTTATTAGCACCGCAGAATGCATCTACAACGAACAGTCTCTTGTTGGACAGCTCCTTCTTAGCGATATCCTTTACAGCAGCCCATGTTTCCTGAGACATACGATGGTTGTCGTTCTTGTACTCATCGGAAGTCCACCATACAGTGTTCTTGGAGTTCTCATCTTCAACGATGAACTTATCTTTGGGAGAACGTCCTGTATATATACCGGTCATAACATTTACCGCACCGAGTTCGGTCTCCTGACCTTTCTCGTAGCCTTTCAGTTCAGGCTTCATCTCTTCTTTGAATAATTCTTCATAAGAAGGATTGTGAACGATTTCTGTGGTTCCAGTGATGCCGTACTTGCTTAAATTGATCTCTGCCATCTTACATTAACCTCTTTCCTTTATTCTTTATATGTGTCTTTATCTTCTGCCACATCGTGTGTATTATCTCAAACCCCAGTAAAAAAGTCAAGAAACCGTTAAAAATTTTATACCGATTTTATATTTTCTTTACTTCACTCCGGTTTCTGCCGCCAGCCACTCTTTTTCTTCCTCATTCAGATAGGGAGAAATCTTCTCGTAGACAGTCTTCTGATACTCGTGCAGATACTTTTTCTGGGTATCGTTCAGATACTTTTCATCAATGGCTTCTCTGTCGATGGGTACCCATGTCAGGGTCTCGAAATGCATGAACTGACCATACTCGTTCTTCACATCATTTTTCGCCACCATAACATTCTCGATGCGGATACCGTGGCTGCCCTGAATATAGATGCCGGGCTCATTGGTGATATCCATACCATCCTCAAACACTGCCTCCACCATACCTCCGGTGAATCTCCAGCGCATGTTCTGGGGACCTTCGTGCACATTCAGAATATAACCTACGCCGTGTCCGGTACCGCACTGGTAATCAATGTCCATATCCCAGATAGGCTGTCTTGCCAGAATGTCCAGATTCCGTCCGGTACAGCCGTAGAGCCAGTGGGCATGGGTCAGCTGCATCACTGCCGCTGCTACCATGGTGTAATGCTTTTTGATCTCTTCGGAAATGGGACCTAAAACGATGGTTCTGGTCACATCGGTGGTACCTCCCAGATACTGTCCGCCGGAATCTACCAGAAGCATTCCTTCCGGCTCCAGAGTCGCACAGTTGTCCGGGGTTGCTTCGTAATGCATCATGGCTGCATTGGACTTGTAACCTGCGATGGTCGGGAAGGACAGATCTAAGAATTCCGGGATCTCCCTTCTCTTCTGTTCCAGATAGTCCGCTGCGGTCACCTCAGTGATCTTCTCTTTACCCACATGAGTCTTCAGCCAGTAGATAAATTTCGTTACGGCCACGCTGTCCTTTAAAAAGATCTCCTGCATTCTCGCAAGCTCTACCGGATTCTTAATGGCCTTTAACAATTCGGTGGGGTTCTTGCCCTCTACTAACTTCTGATTCTTCTGCAATGTCTTGTATAAAGTATAGCTGCAATATCTGTTGTCCACGAGGATCGCATTGCCAGCAGGGAGTGCCTTCAGGAAATCTATGACGGTGTCGTATTCCTTTACCTCGATACGATGAGCTGCCAGGTATTCCGTCACCTGTGCATCCAGTGCTTTCTGCTGGATAAACAGGGTTGCGGACTCTTCTGTAATATAGGCATAGGACATTGCTACCGGATTGCATTCCACATCACAACCGCGGATATTGAAGAGCCACATCAGATCATCCAGTTTGGTCAGAAGCAGTGCATTGGCACCGTCCTTCGCCATCTTTTCTCTGGTCTCTGTCAGTTTTTCCTCTACGCTCTTACCGGCGATTTTCTCATCCAGTACGGTTACTTTTCCGGCAGGAAAATCCGGTCTGTCTGTCCAGATGCTCTCTGCCAGATCCTTCTCATAAGCGATGCGGATCTGCTTCTTTTCCAGTACCTTTTCGTATTTTTTGCCGTCCATGGCGGCGATAACTCTGCCATCAAATCCTAAAGTCTGTCCCTGCTGCATGTTCTGCTCCAGGAATTCCTCGATGGTGGGAACTCCCTCCTGTAACATACGGAACAGTTCTACGGTCGTTCCTTCCAATTCTGCTTCTGCCTGGATGAAATATCTGCCGTCAGTCCACAGTCCCGCGCCGTCTTTCCAGACTACCAGTGTGCCGTTGGAACCGGTAAAATTGCAGAAATATTCTCTTACTTTAAAATAATCGTTTACATATTCGGAATTATGAAAATCCGCTGTGGGCATCATATAGAAATCAATGCCCTCTTCCTGCATCTTCTTCCGAAGAAGTGCAAGTCTGTCCTGAATCACTTTGTTTTCCATGTTATCTCCATTCTATGATGTCGGGGTCAAAAGCCCCCGACTTTAATGCCTACGGATTGTTCCGTGCTACGCACTCCCACGTCTCCGCTCCGCTTCGGTCCGTGCTAGACATGTGCCACTGGCACATAGCACCCTACCCAATATTCGCATATCGTGGGATTATCATCCCACTTTTATGCTCATATCGGGGCGGGTCCTAAGGTCTTTCACTCACCTATGAGCAAGCTCATGTGGGCTTAGACCTTTTGACCCTGGCATCATTCTATATATCAGTTAATCAATACCCTTCCGTAAGTTCACCCTTGCAGAGTCCTACAGCTCTGGAAGTACCGATTCTTTCACAGCCAAGTCCTAAGAACATTTCCAGATCTTCCATGCTGGATACGCCGCCTGCCGCTTTGATCTTTACGTTAGGGCCAATGTATTTCTTGAACAGTTCCACATCTTCCTTCGTGGCGCCGCCGGTTCCGAAGCCGGTGGAAGTCTTGATAAAGTCCGCTCCGGCATTGGTCACTGCCTTACACATGGCGATTTTCTCTTCCTCGGTCAGATAACAGGTCTCAATGATCACCTTGAGGATATGATGTCCGCACTCTTTCTTCAGTGTACGGATCTCTTCCTCCACCTTGTCAAGCAACCCGTTCTTCACATCGCTGATATTCACTACCATATCGATCTCGTTGCAACCATCCTCCAGTGCCTTGCGCACCTCGGCCACCTTGGCTTCCGTCACACTGTATCCTAAGGGGAATCCTACTACGGTACAGATATTGATTTTGTCTCCGTAAGTGTCATGGATTCTCTTGATATAGCAAGGGGGCACACATACGCTGGCGGTATGATACTGAATCGCCTCATCGCATAATTTCTGGATGTCCTCCCAGGTAGCAAAGGCTTTCAACTGGGTATGATCCACTTTTCCAAGCATTTCTTTTGCAGTCATGTTGTTCTCCTTCCGGTATCTATTTTCATATTATTGTTACAGTCTGCTAACCTTACTTATTATAGCAAAGAACCCCCGCAAGATAAAGGATAAAGTTTTTACACAAAAACAATACCGCCCAGAAAGCCGTTGACGTGACTTGGGCGGTATCTCACTAATATTTAATTCTTAACTACATTCCAAGAAAACTCTTCACCGTGTCTTTCATCTTGTCCACGTCACACTGGGTATCGTGCAGCACCGGTGCGGTACGGATTTCTTCGATGGCATTAGGTACTTTCACCTTGGCGATCTTAGACAGTTCATCCACCAGTTCAAAGTCACCCATGGCATCATACTTGATGTCAATGGCATCCATAACGCTTCTGGTGAACTTGAAGGGGCTTGCGGTGGAAGCGATCACGGTGGTCTTGTGATCTCCGGTCTCAACCACATACTTGCCGTACACTGCGGAAGCTACTGCGGTATGGGTATCGATGACATAACCGCATTTTTCATACAGACGGCGGATCTCTGCGGCGGTCTCCGCTTCGCTTGCAAAGTTGCCGTAGAAGTCAGCCAGCTGTGCCTTCATCTCTTCGGTGATCTCGTATTTGCCGTTGCCGGACAGAGCGTTCATCAGCTCACGGTTCTTGTCTGCATCATTGCCTGCAATACGGTAGATCAGACGCTCCAGATTGCTGGAGATCAGAATATCCATGGACGGTGAAGTGGTCAGTACGAATTCTCTGTTGCGGTCATAGGTGCCGGTGCGGAAGAAATCATACAATACCTTATTGTCATTGGAAGCACAGATCAGCTTATCGATGGGCAGTCCCATATTCTTCGCATAAAATGCAGCCAGAATATTACCGAAGTTGCCGGTGGGAACCACAACATTGATCTTCTCACCCTCTGTGATCTTACCATCTTTTAATAATTGTGCATACGCATAAACATAATAACAAATCTGAGGTACCAGACGTCCGATGTTAATGGAGTTCGCAGAGGAAAACTGGAAGCCCTTCTCATCCATTTCTTTTGCCAGTTCCTTGTCGGAGAAAATCTTCTTCACACCGGTCTGGGCATCATCGAAATTACCGTGAATACCTACCACAAAAGTATTGGCACCCTTCTGGGTCACCATCTGCTTCTCCTGAATCGGGCTGACACCGTTCTTCGGGTAAAATACGATGATCCGGGTACCCTTGACATCGGCAAAGCCTGCCAGAGCTGCCTTACCGGTATCACCGGAAGTAGCAGTCAGGATCACGATCTCATTCTTGATATTATTCTTACGGGCGGAAGTGATCATCAGGTGAGGTAAAATGGAAAGTGCCATATCCTTGAACGCAATGGTGGAACCATGGAACAATTCCAGATAATAAGCATCATCCGCCTGTACCAGAGGAGCGATCTTCTCCGTATCAAACTTGGAATCATAAGCGTTGTTGATACAATTTTTCAGTTCTTCCTCGGTAAAGTCTGTCAGGAATAATTTCATAACTTCATAAGCTACCTGCTGATAACTCATTCCAGCCAGTTCTGAAAGACTCTTGTCCAATGTAGGAATATGATCCGGTACAAACAGTCCTCCGTCATCGGATAATCCCTTCAGAATTGCCTGGGATGCGGTTACCGGTTCGCTGTTGCTGCGTGTGCTGCGATAAATTACTTCCATTTCCTCTCCTCCGTGTCTATGTATGAATGTATGCTGGAATATCTCCCTAGCATCTCCATCTATATTTTCGAAAAGTATAGCATACTTTAAACACTGTTGCAAGGTGAATCATTGAAGCGCTTTTTTATCCGAAAAAAATTCATGTCCGCCATGTCGGAATAATAGCGTCAATTTTTCATCGAACCAGCGCATACTTTCGCTGTCGGCATATTTTCTGGCGGCAAAATACAATGCTCCCCTGGAAATGTCCTCGCCCGCCAGAGCCCGTCCGACAGCTTCTACCGTCTCTTCACTGACACTTACTTTGTAATAACTGCCGTCGGCAATGGGAGAAAACTGTGACACCCCGTTTTCCCGCTGGAATACGATCTCCGTAATGCTGTCCGGAAATTTTTCGGAATTCAGACGGTTCAGGATCACATTGGCCACCAACAGCTTCCCATCCTCGTCTTCGCACCCGGCTTCCGCTTCCACGATCCGAAGCAGCACTTCCAGATCCGCCTGTTCCAGCTGGTACTTACTCTCCCGCTGTAATTCACTGCAATCCACTACTCTCTGTCCGGAAGAAGTCCGGGAAGCAATCCCCATCATGATGCTTTCCTTGTCCGCCAGCAGGCTTTCTTCCATATGTACCTCCGACACCGTCTGCTGCAATTTCCTACAGATTTCTTCCATGCGGCAGAGACTTAAAACACCGATCAGAAATATCAGATTTATTGCAAGTAGTCCGCTTAATGCTCTTTTATACATACAGGCTTTGTTCCTTTCCCCAATTCTCATTTTGGCTCTAACTTCATTTTATGCAGCTCGTCCGAAAAATATATCTGTTGTTCTCCGGAGAAAAATGTTACTATAGAAATATGAGTGAGCAAAACATTGAAAAAGAACAATTATATAAAGGAGTCTTCCGGGCCGGAAAAAAAGACGGAACTGTCTATTACCGTGCTTCTCTGACCAAAAACGGCAAGCATATCAGTCTTGGCAGTTTCTCCGATGCCTTACAGGCCCATCGGGCCTACGAACAGGGGCTTCTCCTGCTGTCCGATCCTTCCCTGACACTGCAGTCCTACGAGAAGGTGTCCCCTTTGTCCTTCGAAAAATGGGTCAGTCTAATCAATCTGCGGGACAACGGACTATACATTGGCAATCCGATCTATCTGGGACAGCAGCTCTTCTATTATTATTTGTCCCCCCACCATGTCTTAAAATTCGACATGGAAGACCTGTTCTATTATTCTTCCCATAAGATCATGTGCCGGGGAAATCATTATTTTGTGGCCGACTACGGAATGCAGCAGACGCTGACCTCACGCTATGGCATCAAAAGCTACGGAGTTCCCGGCGTGGATTATTGTTTTGTCAACGGAGATCCTACGGACTTCCGCAGGGAAAATCTGCAGATCCACAACATCTATCACGGTGTCCGGAAAACGGCAGCAAAAAACGGACAGTACGTTTATACTGTCCGCATTCATATCCGTGGTAATTATATTGTGGGGCGCTACGCTACTGATATCGAAGCAGCCATTGCCTATAACAAGGCCATCGATATTTTGCATAGCAAAGGAGTCACCAGTAATTTTACTCCCAACTATGTGGAAGCCATCACTCCCCGCCGTTATGCCGAGATCTATTCTACGCTCGACATTGCACCGGGAATCCTGAATTATGAGCCTATTTCTCCGAATAATCAATAAAACTGATATTCATATTGGCATAGCCTGCAATGCCGTCGATGGTGACATCATTGGCATATTGCCACATGGTAAAACGATAAGGATAATCCGGCACGTCTTCCATCTGGGAAAGCCATACGTCATATGCCGATAATTTTGACAGGTCAATCTCTTTGATCAGCCACTCCTTGTCTCCGTAAAGCAGGGGCTTATATCCGGCTGCCTCTATGGTATCCAGGAAAGCCTTGGTGATCTTCGTCTTGTCCGCACGACTGACAGTCTCGATTCTCGTCGTATCATTGTCCACAAAACTCATATCAAAAGCCACCGGATAGGTGATCTTGTAGTCTTTGATATTCTCCAGAACGATATTGGATTCCTCCACCGCCTCTTCTTCCGTGATGGCCTGTGAGGTAAAATACACCCCGATCTGTAATCCGGCATCTGTGGCTCTCTTGATATTGTCTACGAAATAATCATCCAATACGATCTGTCCGCTGCCATAGCCTCTGGCACCTACCCGCAACATCACAAAATCCACTCCGGCTTTTTTCAGTTTCAAAAAATCCACATAATCCTGATATTTGGAAATATCCACCCCGACATAGGAAGTCAGTTTGCCGTCCTGATAATATTTCATCAGGTCGGACTGGCACACCAGTTTGGTGAAATCATATTCGTGCTTGGGAAGGTACGGGCTGATCAGCACCCATTCTTCCTTGCCGTCCCGGTTGGTCACCAGGGTATGTTTTCCATCGGTGGAGGGATCCGCTTCCGCTGTTTCCTTTTTGTTATCCTTTTGGGAAGGATCCGCAGACGGCAATGGTGTTGCCGTAGTCTCCGGGTACATGTCCCAGAAATCCAGATCCGAAGGAGTCAATGTGCTTCCGGTGATCAGGTCCTGCGTGTCCGGATATTTGTCTGTCTGATTATTTCCTGCCTGTTGTACATTCTCCGTCTGTGCAGCCGTATTGTTCTGTTGGTGGGAAGTGGGCTGTCTGTTCATGATCAGCACCACCGTAAGGATCACTGCCACGAAAATTGTAACAGCAACGATGGCACTGATCACCGTAGGTGTCAGCCCTCCTCCGTGATCTTCATAATCGTCCGGAAGACGCATATCTTTTCTCCTCTTGTACTTTCTTTATGCTTTTACGATACATTTCTTCGGGCATTTCTCCATGCAGGCACCACAGCCCACACATTTCTCCGGATCAATGATTGCATGGAAATTCTCGACCTTCACAGCATCGTGCTGGCAATTCTTTACGCAGATACCGCAGCCCACACAGCCGGTCTTGCAGGCCTTCATGGTAACGGGGCCCTTGTCCGTAGAACTGCAGGCTACCTGTACCGTATTGGAATAAGGCCGTAAGCTGATCAGATGCTTGGGGCAGACCTCCACGCACTTTCCGCAGGCCTTACATTTTTCCTTATCTACTACAGCCACACCGTTCTCTACATGAATGGCATCAAAGGGACAGGCCTGTTCACAGGTTCCGAATCCCAGGCAGCCACTGTTGCAGGATTTCGGTCCGCCTCCGGGCACAAAGCTCATCATACGACAGTCCTTGATGCCATAATAATCATAATCCGTTGTGGTCCGCTCGCAGTCACCCTGACAATGCACATAGGCTACCTTGCGCTCGGAAGCCTCTGCTTCTACACCCATGATGGCGGCGATTTTTTTGCCGACTTCCTCTCCGCCTACGGGACAGGTGTTCACCGCAGCCTCTCCCTTTGCAATGGCAGCTGCCAGACCGGAACATCCGGCGAAGCCGCAGCCACCACAGTTATTTCCGGGAAGGGCAGCTAACACCGCCTCTTCCTTCTCATCTACTTCTACTTTGAATTTAATGCCGGCCACGCCAAGGAACAGTCCCACAAAGATGCCGACGATTCCGACACAAGCCGCAGCAATCAGAATTCCTGTTATACTCATCTATGTTACTCCTTCCTAGATCAGACCGGAGAATCCGCAGAAAGCAATGGCCATCAGTCCTGCTGTCAGCAGTACCATGGGCATTCCCTTGAAAGATTCCGGCACTTCATTGTATTCCATCTTCTCACGCAGTCCTGCCAGGATCACGATGGCAATGGTAAAGCCAAACGCTGTGGCAAAGCCATTTACGATACCGGTCAGAATACCGTATTCCTTCTGCACGTTGGTAATGGCTACACCCAGCACCGCGCAGTTGGTGGTAATCAGAGGCAGATAGACGCCCAGTGCCTGATACAGGGAAGGCATTGCCTTTTTCAGGAACATTTCCACGAACTGTACCAGTGCAGCAATGACGAGAATGAACACTATCGTCTCCAGATACTCAATGTGTAACGGCTGTAAGATAAATTTGTAGATCACACCCGCTACCGCACTGGCCAGCGTAATAACGAAGATAACCGCCGTTCCCATGCCGCCCGCCGTCTTGATCTTGCGGGACACGCCTAAGAAGGGGCACAGTCCCATGAACTGGCTTAATACGATATTGCTGACGATGGAGGAACTGATCAGTAACAGAAGCATATCTTTTACACTATCCATTTATTTGTCCTCCTTATCTAAATCGATGGTCTCCAGATCATCCTCTGCCGTCTGAGGTTTTGCTGCCGCTTTTGCCGCATCCTTCACAGCCTCTTCCGTGGTATTGGTATTGTCATAAAACCGCTCCGAGCAGCCGCTCTCGCCACAGTGCAGACAGTCATGTCCGCAGCCGGACTGGATCTTCTCGTAATCCTTGCCAGCCAGCTTTCTCTTATTCTTGATATAGTTCTGCAAAGCGGTCAGTGCAGCCAGTACGAAGAACGCACCGGGAGCCAGTCCGAAAATATTGATCGTCACATAGGAATCCGGCATGATCCGAAATCCGAAGATGGATCCGGCCGCCAGGATCTCACGTACTGCACCGATACAAGTCAGTGCCAGAGAGAAACCAAGTCCCATGCCAAGTCCATCGAACAGGGAAGGAATGGGCGGATGGGAATACGCATAGCTCTCTGCTCTTCCCAGAATGATACAGTTTACAACGATCAGAGGAATATACACACCCAGAGCATCGTTCAGTGACGGCAGATACGCCTGCAACAGCAGCTGTACCGCAGTTACGAAGGATGCAATGATCACGATAAATGCAGGGATTCTCACCCGGCTGGGGATCACTTTCCTAAGCAGCGAAATGATCAGGTTACTCATGGTAAGTACCACTGCCGTGGTCAGGCCCATGCCAAGTCCGTTCATGGCCGATGTGGTCACCGCCAGAGTCGGACACATTCCCAGCATCAGTACAAATGTAGGATTTTCCTTGATGATACCGTTATAAAGTCTTTCACCTGCTTTATTCATTGCCAGCACCTCCCTGTACATAATCATTAAATGCCAGAAGGCTTCCGTTGACAGCGTTGGTCACTGCTTTCGTGGTGATGGTCGCACCGCTGATGGCATCGATCTCACTGTCAGAAGTGGATCCGGTCTTGGTGTAGGCAAAGCTCTTCACGTTCTTGTTGTGGAACTGCGGCACCAGCACATCTCCCGCTTTCATGCCCAGTCCGGGAGTCTCGGAAATACTTAAAATAGAAATATCATTGACCGTACCATCCAGACGGATTCCCACATACAGCACAATATTTCCGCCATAGCCTTCGGAGGTCGTGGTCTGGATCACATAGCCCAACTGCGTTCCGGAAGCATCCTGTGCTTCATAGACGGTACCGATGGTGATTCCGGTATCTGCCAGCTTCTGCGCCGTATCCGCAGAAGGTGTATAAGCATCCAGTTCTTCAAAATGCTCCGCATCCGCAAAGACCGCCTGACAGGCTTCCTGCACCGCTTTTTCCTCCTGCTGACGGATGGGCTCCTTGGTCAGTTCATAGACAAAGCCAAGCAAAAGTCCGGCAATCAGAGTAATTGCGAACAAAATGCCCGCTTCTTTTAACATTGCCTGAATATCATTCTTATTTTTCACGTTTCGCACCTGCCTTTCTGCCAAAAGCCACCGGCATGGTGAATTTTTCGATCAGAGGTACCAGAAGGTTACCTAAAATGATGGCATAGGACACTCCCTCTGCTCCCGGTCCGAAGATACGGAAGATTCCGGTAAGAAGTCCCAGTACCGCACCGTATACATACTGTCCCTTGATGGTAATCGGTCTGGTGACATAATCCGTTGCCATGAAAAAGGCACCCAGGATCAGGCCGCCGCCCGCTAACTGTGCAGACAGATAGGCAGGATCAAAGCCGTGCCCGCCGAAGATTCCCGCAAACAGGATCACGGTCACAATATATGTACCGGGGATCCGAAGGTCGATCACACCGATCAGGATCAGGAAACAGGCACCGATCAGCAGTGCGATCACGGAAGTCTCGCCGATGGTACCGGCGGTCTTACCTACGATCATGTTCATGACATTGACACTCTCTCCTGCCTTCAGTGCTGCCAGCGGTGTAGCCCCAGTATAGGCATCACAGGCAAAATTCGTCATCTGGGACGGGAAAGAGATCAGCAGAAAGCATCTGGCTGCCAGTGCCGGGTTCATAAAGTTCTGACCCAGACCACCGAACAGCATTTTTACCACAAGGATGGCAAACACACCGCCCAATGCCGCCATCCACAGCGGAATGCTCACCGGCAGATTCAGCGCCAGCAGCAGTCCCGTTACCACTGCTGACATATCGGAAATCGTGATTTTTTTCTTCCAGAGCCAGCCGAATAATAACTCCGTCAATACTGTACTGGCAATGGTCACAGCCATGACTGCCAGTGCTCTGGGGCCAAAGTTATAGATTCCGAAACCGGCAGCCGGCAGCAGTGCGATCACCACGGCTGTCATAATGCTGCTGGTCGTTACTTTTGACCGGATATGAGGATTTGAAGATACTTTTAAAAGTCCGCTCACTGTTCTTCCCTCCTACTTCTTTTTCTTCTTGGCAAGCTGGATCTTACGCATGGATTTGATCTCCTGCGTCAGAGGACGCTTTGCCGGGCATACAAAACTACAGCAGCCGCATTCACAGCATTCCATACCGTTATGTTCCACGAAAGCCTCTTCGTCAAAATGCTCCGCATAGGTTGCCAAAAGGCTGGGAACAATACGGCCGGGACATGCTTCCACGCAACGTCCGCAGTTGATGCAGGGACTGGGCTCCATAGCGGATACATCGTCCTGGGTCAGTGCCAGTAATGCGGTAGAGGTCTTTGTGGTGGGTACATCCAGCTGGAACATACCGAATCCCATCATGGGACCTCCGCAGATGATCTTCTCCGGCTCCTGCTTAAATCCACCGGCTATATCCAACAGTTCCTGATAACTCATACCGATAGGTACACGAAAATTCCGGGGATTGGCCACAGCATCTCCGGTAACAGTGATGATACGTTCCATCAGAGGGCGTCCTTCCGTCACCGCTCTGTAAATGGCAACCACAGTATCTACGTTATCTACAATACAACCTACGTCCGCAGGCAGCATGGAGGAATTGATCTTCCGTCCCGTTGTGGCATAGATCAGCTGACGCTCCGCGCCCTGAGGATACTTGGTCTTCAGTGCCTTCACCGTGATCTGAGGATCGTTCTTAGTCATCTGTTTTAACAAAGAGATACAATCCGGCTTATTGTCCTCCACGGCCAGAATACCGTGGGCATTGTCAAACAGCTTCAGCATGATCTTCAGACCACCGATCAGCTTGTCCGGCTCTTCCATCATTCTGCGGTAATCGGAAGTCAGATAAGGCTCACATTCCGCACAGTTAGCAATTACATATTCAATTTTGTCAGGATCCTTGGGAGACAGCTTGACATGCGTAGGAAATCCGGCACCACCCATACCTACGATACCGGCTTCCTTCACAATGTCGATGATCTCTTCCTTCTGCAGTTTGTCCACCGGTGCATAAGGATGAAATTCTTCGCTCTCATACAGGCCGTCATTGTCGATCACGATACTCTGTATCAGATCTCCTGTTACCACACGTCTCGTCTCAATGGTTTTTACCGTACCCGACACAGATGCATAGATGGGTGCCGACACGAAGCCACCACTTTCCGCTATCTTTTGTCCCGCCAGCACCCGGTCTCCTTTTGCCACGATGGGCTTCGCCGGAGCGCCGATGTGCTGGGACAACGGATAGACCATTTCCCCTTTGGGCAGGACATCCTGGATCGGTTTGTCCTTGGACAGATCTTTTCCATCATAGGGATGTATTCCGCCTACAAATGTCAACTTTGCCATTTCCTAACATCCTTTCTAAATAGTTACTTGTATTGCAAATTGCATTATGATAATTGTACTATTTTTATCAACTTTTATCAACAAAATGCTACTGCAAATTCCAAAATTATGGTAAAATAAATTCACCCATAGAAAGTCTGTGTGACTACTTGCAGGCAGCACAGGTTTTCTATGAGGTGAATAAACAAACATAAGTAAGTAGGGCGATAGCCCGGATTACGCATGTTTGTTACGCTTTCGAGAGTTCGAAGAACGAAGAAAGCGTTTATTAACTTGCCCACACGGCAGAAAGAGGTCATACATGAAAAAATCAGAAGAGACTCTGGAGGATTTCGCGATCTCCTATCCCTTGGATAAGCTGGCGCCTCTGGAACAAATCCTTTTTCTCGATATTGAGACCACGGGATTCACTTCCCGTACTTCTTATTTATATATGATTGGCTGTGCCTACTATCAGGCCGGCAAATGGCGGACCATCCAGTGGATGGCGGATGACTATTCCCAGGAAGGGGATATTCTCACTGCTTTCTTTGATTTTGCAAGAGATTATCGCTATCTGGTACATTTCAACGGCAATAATTTTGACCTTCCCTTTATCACCCAGAAATGTGCGCAGTTAAAGCTTCCGTTCTCCTTTGACGGATTTCAGGGTATCGACATTTACCGCCGGATCTCCCCTTATAAATTCTTCCTAAAGCTGCCGAACTGTAAGCAGAAAACTTTGGAGCAGTATCTCGGAATTGCCCGGACCGATGTTTTCTCCGGCGGAGAACTCATTGGTCTATACCATGATTATGTAAAAAATCCTTCGGAATTCACAGAAAAAGCATTGTTTTTGCATAATGCGGACGACCTGAAGGGAATGTTGGAAGTTCTTCCGATTCTGGCCTACTATGATCTGTTCAACGAGAATTGTGTGAAAGCCAGAAAAGTACAGGCCAACTATTACAAAGATGTCAGTGGCGCACAACGCAAGGAACTGTTGATCACCCTGCAGATTCCCACTTCCCTGCCCAGACTGGTAACCGCTTCTGCGGCCAACTGCTATTTCCGTGGAGAAGGAGAATCGGCTACTTTAAAGGTTCCCATTTACGAAGAAGAATTAAAATATTTCTATTCCAACTACAAGGACTATTACTATCTTCCTACGGAAGATGTGGCATTGCACAAATCTGTAGCCGGTTTCGTGGACAAAGAGCACAGGCTCCAGGCCTCCGCAGCGAACTGTTACACCCGTAAATTCTCCTGCTATCTTCCCCAATGGGAGATTCTGTTCACGCCATTCTTCAAGAGAGATTATAAGAGCAAGGAATTATTCTTCGAGTTGACGGATGAAATGAAGAAAAACAGAGAAGGATTTACACAGTATGCCAATCATGTTTTGTCCATGATCGCATCTACTTACTAACCGGAACGAAATGAGGCATCGTCCCTTAGATGTACTTATAGCACAGAAAGCACAAAAAGAGGAAAGCAAAACTGCTTTCCTCTTTCAGACTGTAGACAAAACGCTTTTGGTCAGCACTCCAGAAGCGTTTTTCTTGTTTTGGGTTCAAAAAGTGTGTACTTGATCAATAATAAACACTTTTGGGTTCCCCTTTTTCCCTTCCTGGCTATCATCTTTGCCAGTTTTTTCAGATTCATGCAGGCAAACGTAAGCCCGACTTTCATTTCCATCCGGGCTTTTCCTATCATCTGTGTATAGCGTAATCCGTGGTTTTCTTTTGCTGTTCCGAAGAGGCGCTCTACGGTCTCTTTCCGTTGCGCATACACTTCCTTCATCCCAATCGTATGCCGGATATCCTCACACTTTTCCATGTACGGCTCCCAGATATGCCGGGTCACTACCTTCACATGATCCCTGCTTTCTGTGCACTGCTTCAGATATGGACATCCTTCACAGACGATTCCGCAGCTCTTGTATTCCCGGTATCCGGAACGGTTCGTCGTATGATAAGCCAACACCTGATCGTTCGGGCATACATAGCAGTCAAAATATTCATCATACACATACTCGGTTTTTTTGAAAAAACCATCTTTGGTCATGGGGCGTTTATACGGCAGAAGCGGTGTGATACCATCATCCAGAAGTAACTTTGCTATCGCTGGTGTTTTGTATCCTGCATCGGCTACCAGTGTCTGAATGCCAATGTCTTTTATCTTATCATACAGGGATTTAAATGTCCGGCTGTCATGCTGGTTGCCGGGATTTACACTATAACCCAGAATCCATCCGTTTTTGTCACAGGCTGTCTGCACGGAATACGCAAAAACATTTTTATGTTCACCCTTTCGGAACCATCCGCTTTCCGGATCCGTTGTACTTTCCTTGACCGTTTTTTCTTCTTTTCCATCAGAGCTGCCACCACAGGAGGGGGGATCTTTGGGATCTTCCTTCTTTTCTTTCAGAGGCTTTTTCCCATGCGCTTCCCGGTCTTCATTGATTTCCTTCTTTAACTGCTCTTCGAAGAACAGTGCTTCCTCATCTGCAATCCGTTTCCGCATCTTTTTGCTGTTTGCCCGTGCTTTTACATGGGTGGCATCCACGAAGACCTCGGAAGGATCAATCAGTCTGTATTTATAGCATTCCTGCAGGATACGGGAAAAGATCTGTTCAAAAAGATCAGTATCCTTAAAGCGTCTGGTATAATTCTTTCCAAACGTAGAGAAATGGGGAACCTTGTCCATCATTTCCAGACCGAGGAACCATCGGTATGCGACATTGACTTCGATTTCTTTTACTGTCTGGCGCATGCTTCGGATGCCGTACAGATACTGGATGAATGGAATTTTAATGAGCATGACCGGATCCATGCTGGGGCGGCCATTGTCTGCACTGTATTTATCGATCACAAGATCATAGATAAAACTCCAGTCGATTGCCTGGTCAATCAGGCGCAGCAGATGATCCTGCGGAACAAGGTCATCCATGCAGAACATCTGAATCTGTTCTCTTTTCTTATCTGCATTCTGTGTCATCATAGGAAACACCGCCTTTATTTTGATACTTTCATTATACCAAAAAAGTAGTGAAAAGTCCCGTAAATACGGCATTTTCACTACTTCTTATATGCTTGTAAGTACATAATTTTTGCAGTCATGACACAAGAAAAGCTCCCTCACAGGAAGGAGCTTTGTCTACAGCCTGAGCAGCCGATTTTCATCAGCTGCCGATTTTTAGGAATGATTCTTCTCTTCCTTGATCTCCCAATGGATCAGGAAAGTCAGTGCCGCACGAAGTCCGATGATACCGGCTACGGTAACGATCTCCTTCCAGTCTCTGACAATAACGGTCTTAAGGATCTCACTGCACAACTTGAATTCCAGCCCTACAGCAAGCCCCTGCGCCAGGGTGATCTTCATATCCGGCACCCGCCGCACATAATTATAAAACCCTTTCAGACCGGAGAGAATAATAACGATCACTCCGACAAATTCAAAGAACAGTATTGCCACCTGGACAATATTGTTCATCACGTTTTCCAGGAATTCAATGATAAGCTCTATGTGGAACATGCACAGCCCCCCGCTTTTCTTACACTTCTTTTTTCATTGTAGCGTATCCAAAAAGGGCGTGCAAGATGTATCTTTATCTTTTTATCAGCTATTTTTCTTCTGTTTTCAATAATTCCTGCATAGTATGCCAGCCAAGCACCGCGCATTTTACCCTGGCAGGCATGTGGGCGATATCCTGCAATACGGAGGCTTCCTCCAGTTCGTCCCGCTCTTCCTCGGTAATACTTCCCTTGATCATCTTGAGGAACAGGTCTGCCAGATGCAACGCTTCCTCCTTGCTTCTGCCAATGACCAGCTCCAGCATCATGTCCGCGGAAGCCTGGGAAATGGCACAGCCGTCGCCTTCGAAGGCACCGTCAACTACCACACCATCCTCCACTTTCAGCTCCAGAAAAATGTCATCACCACAGCTGGGATTAACGCCCTCCAACACCAGATTTGCATCCTCCAGCTTGTGCTTGTGATACGGATGCAGATTGTGCTCCGTCAGGATTTCATTATAAAATGTCTTATTCTCCATAGCCCATCTGTCTCCTTATCTTTGCAAGGCTTTCTAAAAATGCCTGAATCTCTTCTTCCGTATTGTAGACACCCAGGCTTACTCTGGTGGTGGACAATACTTTCAAATGTTGCAATAACGGCTGGGCACAATGATGTCCCGCCCGGACCGCGATATGATCCGCATCCAAAATAGAAGCCACATCATGGGGATGCACACCGTCCAGTTTGAAGGTCACAATGCCGTGATGGTCTTCTGCTTTCTGTGAGCCCAGAATGTGTACTGCGGGAATCTCTTTCATGCCATCCATCAGCATGGCTGTCAGCTTCGCTTCTCTCTCTTCGATAAAGTCAAAACCGATCTTCTGCACATACCGGATTGCCTCTGCCAGTGCATAGGCTCCGGCACCGTTTACCGTTCCTGCTTCGAACTTATGTGGCACTTCCGCCCACACGGCTCCGGTACGGCTGACGGAATCGATCATTTCCCCGCCGCACAGGAAAGGAGGCATCTGCTCCAACAGTTCTCTCTTCGCATATAACGCACCAATTCCCATGGGAGCATACATCTTGTGTCCGGAAAATGCCAAAAAATCCACATCCAGATCCTGTACATCCACTGCCATATGGGGAACGCTCTGGGCTCCGTCTGCCACGAAATAAGCGCCTGCCTCATGTGCCAGCTGCGCAAAACGCTTGATATCATTTTTGCAGCCCAGCACATTGGATACCTGGGTCATAGCAACGATCTTCGTTCGTTCGCTCAGTGCCTCCTTAAAAGCTTCCTCGGTATATTTTCCGTCTTCGGTGCACTCCAGATACTTCACCACTGCTCCGGTTCTGGCTGCCGCCTGCTGCCAGGGCAGGAGATTGCTGTGGTGCTCCATAATGCTCACCAGGATCTCATCTCCCGGTTTCAGTACCAGTGAGCCGAAACTGTAGGCCACCAGATTCAAGCCTTCCGTGGCATTGCGGACGAAAACGATCTCCGCCGCCTCTCTGGCATTTAAAAACTCCCGGACCGTCTCTCTGGCTTCTTCGTATTTTTCGGTTGCCGCCTCTCCCAGCTCGTATAATCCGCGCAGGGGATTGGCATTGTATTTTTCATAAAATGTTCTCTCTGCCTCCAGAACACAGGACGGCTTCTGGGAAGTCGCCGCCGTGTCCAGATAAATCACATCGTTACTCATAAGCAGAGGAAAATCCTTACGGATCTCGCTGATTGAAGTCGTCATACTTCCTCCTGTTATCTTACTCTTCCGCTTCCTCTTCTTCCCCGGCTCTGCCAAGGAACTCCTGTACCTTAGCCCGTGTAGCTGCATCAGGAATCTTGCGGCAGACCGCATCCACCTTGGCCATAGCCATCATCTCATAGATCTGCTCTCTGTTCATGCTGCGGCTCTCCAGGTAGAACAGCAGCTCATCGTCCAGTTTGCCAATGGTGGCGCCGTGATTACCTTCCACATCTTCCTCCGCACAGAGGATCAGGGGAATGGTCTGGTTCACCACATCGTTGGATAATAACAGTACATCCTCTTTTTCATTGCCTACTGCACCTTTAGCCCCCCATTTGAAATCAATGGTGCCACGATACAGCTTGAAAGCATGATCCCGCAGAACGCCGCCGGCCTGCATATTGCTCTGGGTCTTTTTGCCTTCATGCACAGCTACATAATTCATATCCAGTCTTCCGTCACCGCCCACGATATAAGCGGTGTCGGCATTCAGGCTGCTCTCTCTGCCCTGTAAGGTAGTCTTGCATCCAAGGTAAGTATTCTTTCCGCCGAGGATCAGCTGGATCACTTCCAGGGAAGCCTTCTCTTCACACAGGGCTCCGATATCATTCATAAAAGTAAAATCACTGCCCAGTCTCTGCACCTGGATCAGCCGGAGCTTCGCTCCTTCTTCCAGATACAGTCTGGTGGATACTGCCGCCTGCCCTGCTGCCTCCCTGTCGGAAGCAAAATCCTGGATCACAGTGATCACACTGTTTTTACCTGCTTTTACCGCTACAGCTCCCGCCTGTAAGCTATTCTGTGCATAGGCATAATCAAGCAGTAACGGCTGCACCTCTGTCACATCCGCGGGCACCTCATATTGTTTTGCTTTTACTCCCGCTGCGGCAAGCAGACCGTCCATATCTTCCCCCATACCGGAGGCAATGCCTGCAAAATCCGCATTCCAGGGCTTAGAGCCTTCGTTTTCAGCGATCGTTATCTTCTCCGGCAGAGTGACTTTTGCCTCTCCGGCCGCGGGGATCTCAATTTTCTCCAACTGCGTCTCGTTCATGCGAAGCCAGTTCCAGGTCTTCGCCGGCAGTCTGTTAATGGTCATATTATATTCTTTTTCCATACTGATCTCCATTCCTCCTGCCACATTAACCGATGCTGCCCTTCATCTCCAGACGGATCAGATTGTTCATCTCCACCGCGTATTCCAACGGCAGCTCCTTCGATACATTGTCTGCGAATCCGCTGACGATCATGGCTCTGGCATCCTCTTCTGAGATACCGCGGGACATCAGATAGAACACTGCTTCATCGCTGATCCGGCCGATCTTCGCCTCGTGTCCGATATCGGCATCCTGGGTACGGATATCCATGGCCGGGATGGTATCGGAGCGGGACTTGTCATCCAGCATCAGGGACTGACAGGATACGGCGGATTTGCTCTTTGCCGCACTGTTCTTCACCACTACGGAACTTCGGAAAGTACTGATACCTCCATCCTTGGAGATGGACTTGGTATTGATATAGGAAGTGGTCTCCGGTGCATTGTGGACCACTTTGGTACCGGTATCCAGATTCTGTCCGGCTCCCGCAAAGGTGATGCCGGTGAATTCCGCTCTGGCCCCCTTACCGTTCAGCACGCTCATGGGGTACAGATAGGATACGTGGGATCCGAAGGAACCGGATACCCATTCTATGGTACCGCCTTCTTCCACCAACGCCCGCTTGGTATTCAGATTGTACATATTCTTGGACCAGTTCTCGATGGTGGAGTAACGCAGTTTTGCATTTTTCCCCACGAACAGCTCCACACAGCCGGCATGGAGGTTCGCCACGTTGTACTTCGGGGCGGAACAGCCTTCGATAAAATGCAGGTATGCACCCTCGTCCACAATGATCAGGGTATGCTCGAACTGTCCGGCTCCCGGTGCGTTCAGTCGAAAATAAGACTGCAGGGGAATCGTCACAGACACTCCGGGGGGAACATATACGAAGGAGCCGCCGGACCACACAGCACCGTGCAGCGCTGCGAATTTGTGATCTCTGGGGGTCACCAGCTTCATAAAATGCTTCCTCACCATATCCGCATATTCCCCATTCAGGGCACTCTCCATATCGGTATAGACTACGCCCTGGGCTGCCACTTCTTCCCTGACATTGTGATATACCAGCTCGGAATCGTACTGGGCGCCCACACCGGCGAGGGACTTCCGCTCCGCCTGTGGGATCCCCAATTTTTCGAAGGTATCCTTGATGTCCTCCGGCACTTCGGACCATTTGGCGCTCATATGGGTATTAGGTTTTACATAGGTTACGATGTCTTCCATGTTCAGACCCTCAATAGAGGGACCCCAGTCGGGAACTTCCATCTCATTATAGATCTGCAGAGACTGTAATCTGAAATTTGCCATCCATGCGGGATCCTTCTTTTTCTCGGAAATCTCCGCCACAATATCGGGAGTCAGTCCCTTTTTAATACGATAGACGTCCTTCTCCTCATTACGGATATCATAAATGCTTCTGTTGACGTCTTCCACGTATGTCTTTTCACGTTCACTCATTCAGATCGTCAACCTCCTTATGCTTCCAGAAAACGCTCGAAACCATGCTCGTTGATCTCGTCTACGAGAGAAGCATCGCCGGATGCCACGATCTTGCCGTTTACCAGAACATGGGTCTTGTCCACATGCAGAGACTCTAAGATTCTGGTGCTGTGGGTGATGATCAGCAGAGCACCCTTTTTGTCCTTTTGGTACTCTTCCACGCCCTTGGATACGGTACGCACTGCATCCACGTCCAGGCCGGAATCCGTCTCATCCAGAATGGCCAGTGAAGGCTTCAACATAAGTAACTGCAGAATCTCTGCCTTTTTCTTCTCGCCGCCGGAAAATCCGACATTCAGGTCACGGTCACCGTAGGAAGGATCCATCTGTAAGACTTCCATAGCTTTCTCCAGTTCCTTTTTAAATGTCCACAGCTTGATGCGGGAACCACTTCTCTGTTCCACCGCATTGCGGATAAAGTTCCGCAGAGAGACACCGGGAACCTCCAGCGGATTCTGGAAGGATAAAAAGATACCGTCCTTCGCTCTCTGGTCTGCAGTCTCCTCCAACAGCTCTTTTCCTTTGAACAGGATCTCACCATCGGTCACCTCATAGCGGGGACTTCCCATGATGGTGTAGCCCAATGTGGACTTGCCGGCACCGTTGGGTCCCATGAGGACGTGGGTCTCTCCGGGACGAACCTCTAAATCTATTCCATGAAGGATGGGCTTGTCCTCTACACTTACGGACAAGTTACGCACCTGTAATAATTGTTCTGACATATACTTCCTCCTATCTCTATCGTTCAACTAGGAATTACTATATCATTATATACACGCATCTGCAAATATGCAACATATAATTCCTACAAAAGTACCGTACATTCTCGGCAAATTGTATTACACTTTGTGGTTAGTCCAAACTTACTATAGAGCAAAATGCAGGCCACTGCAAGGGGAACTCATCCTTCCCCTTACAATGGCCTATGTTTTTTTCTTTATACTTCTTCTTTGTCCAGAAGGTTCTTCATGCTCTTGGTGCTGATCCACAGGGTAGATGTATTATGCAGAAGAGCGGACGTAGTGGGAGGAATGATTCCTGCCACACCTAAAATGATCAGTCCGGTGTTGATCCCTACGATCATGCGATAATTTTTATGGATCCGCTCCATCAGAGAGTTGCTCAATTCCTTCAGGGTAGCCACTTCATACAGATTGTCCGCGCCGATGGTCACATCCGCGATCTCTCTGGCGATCTGTGCACCCTCGCTGATGGCAATACCAACATCTGCCGCAGACAATGCCGGGGAATCGTTGATGCCGTCACCGATCATAATGACTTTATGACCTGCCTGCTTCTCATGCTCCACGAACCTTGCTTTGTCCTCCGGCAACACCTCGGAATAATACTCATCCACACCGACGGTACCCGCAATTGCCCCGGCGATACGGTCGCTGTCTCCTGTCATCATGACTACCTTGTGGATTCCGAGACTCTTCAGCTGTCGGATGACCTCCGGAGCCTCTTCTCTGAGAGGATCCTCGATGCAGATCACTGCAGCCAGCTTGCCGTCAATTGCCATATACAGGCGGGAGTATTCCTCAGGCAGCTGGTCGAACAGCTCCTGTCTGCCCTCCGGAATCTGTGCCTGCTCATCCTCAAATACGAAATGGTAGCTGCCGATGATGATCTTCTTGCCTTCCAGAGTAGAAGAGATTCCATGGGCTACGATATATTCCACTTTGGTATGCAGCTCTTCATGTACCAGCTCCTTGCGGGCTGCTTCCCGCACCACTGCCTTTGCCATGGAATGAGGAAAATGCTCCTCCAGGCAGGCAGCGATCCGAAGCAGTTCCTCTGCGGGTTGTCCGTTAAAGGATACCACATCCGCCACGGTAGGCTGTGCCTTGGTCAGGGTTCCGGTCTTGTCAAATACAATGGTGGTGGCATCTGCCATAGCCTCTAAGTATTTGCCGCCCTTCACCGTGATCTCATAGGTGCTTGCCTCACGGATCGCAGACAATACCGCTAACGGCATAGACAGCTTCAATGCGCAGGAGAAATCCACCATCAGCACGGATAATGCCTTGGTCACATTCCGTGTGAACAGCCATACCAGACCGGTGCCTAAGAAAGTATAGGGTACCAGCTTATCTGCCAGGTGCTCTGCCTTACCCTCCAGAGAGGATTTCAGCTTCTCGGATTCCTCGATCATGGTCATGATCTTCTCATATTTGCTGGAGCCGCCGTTTTCTTTCACACAGATAGTCAGCTCACCTTCTTCTACCACAGTTCCGGCATAGACAGTTCCACCGGGAATTTTTCTCACCGGAACGGATTCTCCGGTCAGAGATGCCTGATTCACCATACCTTCTCCATCCGTCACTGTACCGTCGAAAGGAATCACATTGCCCATGTGGATCCTTACCAGATCACCCGACTTAATGGATGTGGACGGCACCAGGATCTCCTGTCCGTCGCTCACAACCCATACCTTGTCAATGTTTAAGGACATGCTCCTCGCCAGATCACCGACAGACTTTTTGTGCGTCCACTCCTCCAAAATCTCACCGATGCCTAACAGGAACATCACAGAGGCTGCGGTGTTGTAATCACCACGCAGCACAGATACACCGATAGCAGTGGCATCCAGTACCGGTACTTCGATCTTGCCTTTCGCCAGAGTCTTCACGCCGTGCCAGAGATATTTGAAAGACTTCACTGTGGTGATCACGGAACGGATATCCATGGGCAGAAACAGCCTGATCCCATAATGCATTACCACTTTATTGATCAGCTGATCCTTATATTCCCGGTTCATCTCTCTGCCGGAATTGGCCAGATAGTTCTCCGGCACTTCCGTACTCTGATACGTAAAATTCTCCAGTGTCTTCAGTGCCTCCTCCCTGGAACCGGTATAGACTACCGTAACATCCAGGGTGCGCTCCTGAATTTTGGCACTGACAATATTACTCTGTCCATCCAGATAGTATTGCAGTGTATCTGCCTGTGCAAAGCTCATGCGGCTCTGCAGAATGTGAACCCTGAGTCTCCCCTTTATCTCATGCTTGATCAAAAATCTCATAATTTATGCCTGCTTTCATGAAAACACCTGCGATGCCGGAGCATGCAGGTGTCATTTATTCTGTGTTGTAAGCTTCGATGGATTATTCAGCGTCTGTTGCAGTCTCTGCTGCCTCAACCTCACTGTCGAACTCCTGAGCTGCCTGTGCTGCTCTGTCCTCGTTGATCTGCTGAGCTTCTGCGTAGATATCCTCTGCGTTCTCCTGGATAGTGGTCGCAGTCTTCATAACACACTCTTTTGCGCGCAGAACTGCTGCGGTGCAGTTGGTGTACAGCTTCTTCGCATCCTTGCTGGACAGTACTTTGATACCTGCGGTTCCGAACAGAACGCCTGCTGCGAAGATACCGGTTTTTGCTTTATCAATCTTTTTTAAACATTTCAACATAATTCATTTCCTCCTGTGTGAAGTCTTTTGTTTATTCTATTTATGAATGAATATTATAAGCACCTGTTTTTCCTATTTCCAGTTTTTTTCGTTTAATGAAAAATTTTATCATTTATCAAAAAACACAAAAGGCCAGTGGATCAAAATCCACTGACCTTCTTGTATTCCTGTAATTTTTCTTTTGCTGCCGGGGTCAGATTCTTAGGCACCTGAATCTGGATCACGACATACTGATCGCCGTGGGCATTTTTATCCTTCATGGATACCACGCCCTTGCCTTTCAGGCGGATCTTGCTGCCGGACTGCGTACCTTCCTTCACTTTGCACATGACATCGCCGTACAATGTGGGCACACGGATCTCGCCGCCCAAGGCTGCTGTGGTATAGGGGATATTGACCGTGGTATAGAGATCCTGTCCTCTACGCTCCCAGCCCGGTTTCTCCTGTACCGTCACCTTCAGATACAGGTCACCGCTCTCACCGCCGGAGTAACCTTCACCACCCTTACCTTTCAGACGGATACTTTTACCGGTGTCGATACCTGCCGGAATATGCACCTGCACGGATTCGGACTTGCCGGTAGCCGGATCTCTTAAGGTAAAGGTCTTGTCGCAGCCATGCATTGCTTCGTCAAAGCTGATAGTAATGCCGGATTCCACATCCTGACCTTTGCTGCGGTAGTTCGCCCGGCTGCCCCGTCCGGATCCTTTCTGTCCCTTGAAATACTGTCCGAACAGATTGTCGAAAATATCCTCATCCCCGCCGAAGCCGCCAAAATCACCGGTACCGAAACCGCTTCCTCCGGTGCTGTAATGGAACGTGCCGTTGCCGAAGCCGCCGAAACCATCGGTACCAAATCCGCCGGTACCGCCATTGTAGTGGAAGCCGCCTCCGTTCTTAAACTGCTCCTGATACTGTCTGGCTGCCTCCTCGTTAAATCCCTCCTGGAAAGCAGCAAAACCGTAAGTGTCGTATAGTTTCTTCTTTTTTTCATCCCCCAGCACATCGTAAGCTTCGTTGACTTCCTTCAGCTTCTCCTCTGCCACAGGGTCTCCTGCATTAGTATCCGGATGATATTTTTTCGCCAGTTTCCGGTATGCTTTTTTTATCGCTGCGGCGTCCGCTGTCTTGCTGACACCCAGTACTTCATAATAATCTCTTTTTGTTGTCTTCGTCATATTCCCTCCATTCTGCCCAACCGGTGAGCCACACAACCAAGACGTTCTCCATGTAAAAATCAGCCACACAGTTTCCTGCGCGGCTGACCACTTCACATCTCTTTTCAAACAATTGTCTGCTGCTGCAGTCGCTTGTTCCTCTTACAGAGATTATATTATCACTACGGTTTAGCACTCGCAAGAGGTGAGTGCTAAAAAATATATTAAATAATCATAAAATCCATAAACCGGCTATTACAATTTACCACCCTTAGAACCGCCAAAGCTTGCGGAATTCAGGATATTGGTGTCAAAGGTAAAGGTCAGTCTCTCCTCAGTACGGGCTCTCTTCAAAGACAGCTGGATCATCCGGTCCAGAAGCTCCTTGTAAGGAACACCCACCGGATCCCACAGATAGAATGCCAACGATCCGGGGATCGTATTGATCTCATTGAAATACAGCTTGCCGTTGTCTTCATCGATCATAAAGTCGATACGGGACACACCGTTACAGCCCAGCGCCTTGAAAGATCTGACTGCCAGTTCCCGCACCTCTTCTCTCTTCTCGGGAGATAACTCTGCGGGGATCTTGCGGGATACGCTCGCCATACCCTTGGAGCCGCTGCCCTTGGCATTGCTGACGTATTTATCTTCATAGCTTAAGATGTCTTTGGTGTGCAGGGGTTCTTCGCACTCAGAAGCAATAGCGTCATTCTCATCTCCCAGTACCGAGCAGTTGATCTCACGTAAATTGGTGATGGCGTGCTCCACCAGCACTTTGGTCGCATACTTGAACGCATCATCGACGGAGTGGGTCAGCTCCACACGATTTTTAGCCACACTGATGCCTACGCTGGAACCTAAGTTGACCGGTTTTACGATCACGGGATATCCCAGTCCTTTTTCCACTTTGTCAAGGAGAGTTTCTATCTGTGCATAATCCGACAGCGTATACAGCTGTGCATCCAGTACCGGAACATCACACTCTTTTAATACAGCTTTCATAATGTATTTGTCCATGCCGATGGCGGATGCGGTCACATCACAGCCCACGAAGGGGATCCCCATGGTCTTCAGATAACCCTGGAAAGCACCGTCCTCTACGTTGGTACCGTGAACTACGGGGAAAGCCACATCGATCTCTACCGGTTTCTTCCCACCGAACAGCTTCACCGGGAAAGGAGTCAGGAATACCCTGCCGTCCTCGTTGGTCATGATGACTCTCTGGGACTTTTTCAACAGTTCATCGATATTTTTATAGGATTCGATTTTGCCGATCTCCTCACCGATGTACATTTCATTGCGCTTGGTCATATAGACCGGAATTACTTCGTATTTGTCTGTGTCCATATTCATGACAGCCTGGATGCCGGAGATCACGGATACTTCGTGCTCTACACTCTTGCCGCCAAACAGCATTGCTACTCTTGTCTTCATCTATTTTTCCTCCTGGATTTTCCTACTCTCTATCAACTATCCGGAACCACTTTTGCAAAATCGCACCTGAATCGTCTAATAGTTATCCGTAAGATCATTCTCTAATAAAATATACTTATGTCCCTGCCCTTTGATGGCATAGGCGTAAGATACGGCTTCCTCCAGCTTGTCGAATACAAGGCATTTCTCTTCCGGGAATCCCTTCTCCAGCACGCCCTCCCTGATGGGCTCGGTATGTCGTCTGCCCACTAACAGGATGTAATCACAACAATCCGCTGCATAGTTGCCGAATTTATGATTGTACTCCGCTTCCTTGTCACCCAGCTCCACCATGCCCGGTGTGATCAGGATCCGGATACCGTCAAACATAGCCAGCGTCTCGACCGCAGCCTTAGAACCTACGGGGTTGGAATTGTAAGCATCATCAATGATCGTCACGAGACCGTGTTCTCGCATCTGCATACGATGGGGCACCGGCTCGATCCGGCGTACCGGGATCCGCAGTTCCTGCAGCGTCATACCCATTTTATGAGCGACTGCGATAGCCCCCACCACATTGATGACATTGTGGGCACCAATGAGACGCATCTGAAATCTCTCGCTCTCGCCGTCCGGGGTCACTACGGTGAACTCCGTACCTAACTGGGATACCTTCACATCTTTGGCACAGTATCCTGTCCCTACCGTCTCGGAATAATAGAATATCTTCTCCGGGGTCTGATCATACGCGGAAGAAGCTGCCTGCTGCTTAATATAATCGTTGTCGCCGTTTAAGAACAACATGCCGCCTTCCGGCAGGGCATCCGCCAGCTCGAACTTCGTCTTCTGAATATTCTCCATGTTAAAAAAGGTCTCTAAATGCTGCGGTCCGATGGATGTGATCACACCGTGATCGGGATGCACCATATCACAGATCTCCTTGATGTCGCCCACATGGCGGGCACCCATCTCACAGACGAAGATCTCCGTGGTGGGCTTCAAGGAGCCTCGGATGGTCCGCACCACTCCCATAGGAGTATTAAAACTCTCCGGAGTCACCAGCACATTATATTTTTCCTGCAATAATGTCTGCAAATAGAACTTCACACTGGTCTTGCCGTAGCTGCCGGTCACACCGATAACAGTAAGTCCGGGCACACTTTCAAGCTTCCTTACAGCATCATTGATATAATACTGGTTGATACCGGCTTCGATGGGATGATTGATGACATTTGCCACAATATCCAAAACAAGATTCACAGATACCAGGATCAGGCACAATCCAGGGATCCGCTTCATTCCGCCCAATCCACACACCAGAGCGAATACCGCAGCCGTAAGGATCAGCTCCGTAGTGAGCAATCTCTTGACCCGGGCGGTATACACCAGCTTTTTCTTCGTGTTCATCCGCTTCATGGCACGATATACCACGATGATCACGAGCAGTACCAGATATTCGAAGATTTCAAGAGCAAGGTACGGAAACACACAGGTCACAATGCCCAGTGCCAGACCAAAATAGAGAATCCATTGCAGCCGGAACTTCTTCTTCAGCCAGTGAAGGTGTTCTTTATTCTTATAGCCGTTCTGCTGGAACATATGCATGTTATACCGCATGGTATAAAAATATGCCGGAACCGCAAGCACGACCGCTATCAGCACACGTATGATCATTTCAAATATGCCTCCATAATTCCCCGGAACTGTGCCGGTTTCTCAAGGAAAGAAAAATGACCGGTTCCCGGGATCACTGCCAGGCCGCAGTTGGGGATCTTCTCTTCCATAATATGTGCATCCCGGATAGGAGTTGCCGTATCCTGATCTCCCCAGATCAGCAGTACTTCCTGGCGGATCTTTGGAAGCAGCTCCGTCAGATCCTCATTCACTGCCTTCACCATACACTGACGCATCATGGGTGTCGCATTGCGGTAGTCTGCCGATCCCTGTCGGCTCCTCCAGTCATCGATCACCTCCGGGAACATAGCATAGATCAGCTTCATGTTCAGGAATTTCTTCAGGATCTTGTACTTGCGGATCTTCCATTTCTGTGCAGTAGTACGCACCGGCAGGACACCTGCGCTGTCGATCAGGATAATGTTTGTGATCTCAAAAGGGATGCTATCTCTGGCTGCCAGCTTGATGATCACGCGTCCGCCGTAAGAATGACCGATGAGTGTTGCCTGCTTTATCTGCATGGTTTCCATGAATTTGCAGAAAAAGTCCGCAAATCCGTCCACATCCCAGGGTTCCTTCGGTTCATCGCTGCCGCCGAAGCCCGGGAAATCGAACTGGATCACACGGTATCTGCTGCCGTCAATGGCACCTGCCACAGAATCATACACTCCCAGGTCGGTACCCCAGCCCTGTAAGATCACAACCGTCTTATCACCGGTACCGGTTGTTTTTACACATATATTATATCCGTCTACTACTATATTCATTGAAAACCTCAATTCAGTGTCATTGCTGTTACAATCTTTTATTATAATCGGAATCTGCTACAATGGCAACCGAAAACAAATCCGTTTATTTCCTCAGGTTTCGTCCTCCGTGTCCAGTCCCTGCATCAGAATACGATTCCATTCCGCATTATTACTTTCCAGTTCTTTCTTCTGCATAATACGATTGCGGTCACTTAAGATCGCCAGCATTTCGTCCGCGATCTCCTCCGGCGGCAGATCAGAATAATGACACAGATAACCGATCATACGGCTCGCCGTAAAATCCGTATTCAGATTCTTCGTCACCAGATCACAGAAGGACTCCGGATACCCGCGGGATAGGAGCATTTTATATAATTGCATACTTTGGGGAGATCTTGGTTTCATATTTATTCTACGCCTTCTTAATATGGAAGATCACGCCGCTCTTGGGGTAGATCCACTCGTCCTTGATCGCAATGTCATAGAGTCCGGCTCTCTGGATGCAGGCTCCGACATTGGCAGTGCTTTCCTTATTGAGATAGGAATACATAGTGACATCCATTCCATTCTTGTATTTCAGCTTGATATGGGGCTCCTTGGTCGGATCCACCAGAGTCACCTCGAAAATAGAGTTCCATACCCGGGGCATCTTGAAATAGATGCTGACCAGATGCTCCCCGCTTGCCTCGTTGCGGTCAAAATCCAACTTGAATTTCAGAATAAATCCGTTGCTCTTGCGTTCTACTTCAAACTGCGCTTCGTCGTCATTATCTCCGCTGTTGTCAATTCGCAAAATCGGCATGAACAGGTCATTGATCACATCCCGGACCTTGTCCGCGGGAATACTGTTGATGAAGTCCACGGCTTCCGGTTCCACCACCAGATCCTCATTGAAAATGCTCTTGGTGAAATCCGCATCCTGTCCGGTCTCCAGCAATCCACCATCCAGACTCTTTTTATCATAGGCGAAACCGAGTCTGATCACATCGCCCGTGTAGTTCTCGTCTGTTCCTCCCAGACACTTTACGCTGAACTTCAATTCCTCATCGATCAGGTAATACTTTCCGTCTATGGCTCCGGGGAAACCGGCTTTTACATATTCCTCTGTCAGATTCGGCTCCAGATTGATCGTGTAATCGAACATTTTCCGAATCCTGGCGCCTCTTGCCCTGTCAAAATATTTCTCCATATTGGTAGATAGCATATCCACCGCATCTTCATCCTTTATCATGGAGGTAATGGTGGATTTCAGGAAAGTCTTTTTATCTTCATCGCTGAAAGAATCCAGGATCTCCGGCTCTCCCATCAGCGTCTTGGTGATCTGCTGGGAGGTCTCTCTGGCGTAGGCATCCTGGGTCAGCTTGTTGTTCAGTATATCGAATAACAGAAATGCCGCCAGCACACCGATGAGATTCCCAACGATATTGTCGATCAGGTCATCCAGCGTGTAACCGTTCTTCAGTGCCAGATACGTATATCCCACAAACACCAGCAACAGTGCGATCAGCACCAGTACCATAGTGGCGGACAGCGTGTCCATCACACTTTTTTTCTTCTTTTGTTTCTGATTATCCATGAATTTCCTCCCTCGTAAATACGCCCTCATAGATTGCGGGCTTCCGCATGTAATATGCCCAGAACCGGTCACCGTAATCATAATGCCACCATTCCGACGGCAGATTGGTAAATCCCGCATCTATCATAGCATAATAAAGCAGACGGCGATTTTCACGGACCTGCTCGTCCTCTGCCCCCTGTACATGCTCCGGTGCCTCAAAATACGCTGCGCAGGTCTTATCCGTAAAAGCATCGAATCCACATCCCATAGGAAGCTCTCTGCCCTCCGGATCCAGAAGCGTCAGATCAATGGCTCCTCCGGTGGTATGGGCGGGAGGCACCTTTGTATCCGGTACCGGGTCCGAGACAAATTTGCAGATCGCAGCTCTCCTTTTTGCCTCCGGCAACTCTTCTAAATGAAAATCCCGGATGATGTCCACAGAATACTTTTCAAACAATTCATGCTGCAGTGCAAAGGGGCGCCAGGCATCCCAGATGCGGAACCGGTAACCGTCCGGCAGATTTCCCGCCGCCTTCACCAGCCTCTCATACATCTCCTTACGGACGAAGCACTTCTCTTCCGCATGGTCCATATGTAGGATCGGATACAGCATTTTCACATCCCACAGATCACAACTTTTCAATTCTATAAACGCGGAATCCACAAACGCACTGTCTATATAGCGCTCCGGATCTTCAATCGTTGGTATCGGCCTCATAGGATCAGCCTCCTTATTATTTATATTTATCATAATACCCCTTTCCCATCAGATATGGCAAGTATCTGGCACATTTCATATAATCAGATGCCCGGTGTTGGCCTCGCTCCGGTCAAAATCAGTATTTGCAGCCCTGTTTCGCTGACAAATTATATTTTTCTTTTATTTTTTGATTTTAATAAGTGCCGTTGGTGATTTTGGCTTACCATCCCTATATATCTCCCCTGATTTCATAAGCGGATTTATAACTTCATTTAAGAATTGACTTCTACTCCGATAGTTAAGAGACATCTGTAGTTCCTTTATAGGCTTTGGTCCTTCCATCTTAAGAATAGCCATAACTTTTTCCGCATCTGTAAGGTTTTCTAAATCCAGTTCTATAGCCTCATCTCTAAATAATCTGTCATATAATCTCAAATTCAAAAATCCGGGATATATAGATACTACCGGCTGTAATTCATCTGGACTGGACTTGTAAGATTCCATCATGGTTTGAAAACCAGTTCCACCTCTCTCCATCAGATTTGCCACATCCAGACAAGCTGCTATGATGGCATTTCTTCTGATAGACGGTATAGAACCGGCTGGATATGCATTGTAATCTTTTGGCAGTAACCATGACCCTGGTGAAACTATTTCAATTCTGTCTGAATAGATATCAACATCAATCTGTGTTCCCGAAATAGAATAATCCCTATGGGCAATGGCATTTACCAATGCCTCTCTTACAGCTTCCTTAGGATACGATCTGATTTCATCCCGTCCACCCTTTTCTGTTTTTACCCAGCCTGTTTTGGTGTTTCGTTCAATAAAGTTTAATGCATTCTCAAATACGTTTGCAATAGAACCTCTTAATCTGCTGCTATCTAAAACAATACCTGTCTTGTTTTTCCCTTTCCATAAACGGCAGCATATCATTGTGTCATCTTCATTATAGTTGTCTGAAAACATTATAAATCCTGATTTTGCATACCCATCTTTTGAAACTATTTCTTCGTTCTGCAATTCTTTCATTGTTGGAACAGATTTATCTTGTCTGTATTCCTTACAAAGATTAAGGTATTCTGACCACTGATTATCAGTATATGCCACCTCGCTTGTCTCATTATCTACACCATATTTTCTCTTTGAAAGTGAAATAATTTCTTCCGGTGTTGCAGGAGTCGCATTTCCATCTCCCTTTATAAAAACTGTTTCATTGTAATCTCCTTCTCTATATCTTATTACAGAATCTGCAGGAGCAACTTTAACAGCTAATACAAAATGTTCCGCATTAGAATCCACACTTCTCATCATATATGAAATCTTAATGTGTGGAAAAATATGTCTATCATTAATCCTTGAAATTAATAGTTTTGTTTTATCAACTTCTTCAAGATCAATTCCAAAGGCCTCCCCATCGTTTGATACACCTATAAATAAGGTTCCTCCTTTATCATTTGCATATCCAATAAGAGTTTTTGCCCATTTAATGGGATTATCCGGATTCAATACTGCTTTATATTCATAACTTGTATCTTCTGTAATAACATCTGGATATATCTCTTTGATTTTCATGAATCTCCTCCATATAATAATGTTCTTGGCATAACTATATCAAACATTACTAAACATTACAACAACATTACAATTACATCATAGGTGAAAATTTACTTGCATTTCTGCCTATGATACAGTAGGATAAGGATTTTAAATAATATATGACATTATATAAACATTATTACAACATTATTACAACATTACTTAAACATTATTCACTATAATGACAGGTACAAGTCCCATTCGTAGGCATCAAAGTCGGGGGCTTTTGACCCCGACATCATTAAATACAAAAACGGCATGCGAGTGCCTATTTCTCATAGAAATTTTAACATTTGCCATTTCCCGCAAGGCTTGTTAAAATAAGGATATGAAAAAGAAAAATTTATGTAAAACGTTATTAAAAACCATGTGTATCGTGCTGGGGATCCTCATCCTCGCACTGTTGGCTTACATCGTCTACCTCTATGCCAGTTATTACAGGATCGAGGACAATCAGGAACTGGTGGTGGAGGCACCGGTCGACGATACCACCACAGGTGCGGCTGCGGTGCTGGCTACGGATACGGAATATTCCGCAGTGACCTACAACATCGGTTTCGGTGCTTATCTGCCGGATTATAGCTTCTTCATGGACGGCGGTACCTCCTCCTGGGCGGAGAGCCCTGAGACCGTACAGTATGCCATAAACGGTGCGGGAGAGCTAGTGAAGTCATTAGACCCGGATTTTGCGCTGATCCAGGAGATCGATCTGGATGCCACCAGAAGCTATCATACGGATGAGTACGAGATGCTGCGCAACATTCTGCCGGAATATACTACTGTATTTGCGCAGAATTATGATTCCGCCTTCCTGTTCTATCCGTTTACACAGCCCCACGGCAGCAGCAGGGCAGGACTCGGACTGTTCTCGAAATATCCGGTGTCTTCTGCTCTGCGCCGAAGCTTCCCCATCTCCACTTCCTTCAGCAAGTTCTTCGATCTGGACCGCTGCTACAGCGTCTCCCGGATCCCGGTGGACAATGGCAAGGAGCTGGTGATCTTCAATCTGCATATGTCCGCTTACGGCAACAGCGATGCCATCCGCCAGGGACAGATTGAGATGCTGTGCAATGATATGGCAAAAGAATACGAAGCCGGCAATTATGTGCTCTGCGGCGGCGACTTTAACCACGACCTGAAGGCTTCCGAAGAGGATACGGAGAGCTGTGAGTCCTGGGCATTTCCTTTTCCCAGAAGTGAGCTTCCAGAACATTTTACCTTCTGTCTGGATCTGTTGACCGAAGAGGAGCAGGCAGCCCTTTGGAACAGCGCCCGTAATGCAGATATGGAATATGTTCCGGGTGTTACTTATACTGTGACACTGGACGGATTCATTATCTCCGACAATATCGAGTGCCTGTCCTACGAGAATGTAAACACCGGCTATTCCTACTCCGACCATGATCCCGTGAAGGTGGAGTTCATGTTAAAATAGTGTCAAGATTTACAAAGTCTGTTGACAGTGCTTGTCCTTTTTTGTAGAATGAGGGCACAGTTAAGAGGGAGTAGTTCCCGGATGGTTTCTGATAGAATGGTAACCTGGAATGGTAACCGAATAATACAGGCAGCTGTCCGGAATGATAATCGTCATCACGTCCGTCGGACCGGTTATTATTGTAAGCAACGAGACTTTTATCGATCATTTTTGATGCGGTAAAAGTCTCTATTTTTATACTTTTTTCTAAGAATACAGACGCTTGCTGCAGGAAAGGACAGCTTATGGAATACATATTGTTACTCGTAGGATTTATACTTCTGATCAAAGGTGCAGACTTTTTCGTGGAGGGAAGTTCCTCCCTGGCGGGGATCCTGAAGGTCCCCAGCGTCATCATCGGACTGACCATCGTGGCCATGGGCACCAGCGCGCCGGAGGCTTCCGTCAGCATCAATGCCGCACTGGCTGGCAGTAATGATATCGCCATCAGTAATGTCGTCGGCTCGAATATCTTCAACGGGCTGGTGGTGGTAGGTATCTGCGCATTCCTGCACAGCTTTATGCCCCACGGAGAGATCCTGAAGCGGGATATGCCGTTAAATATCCTGGTAACCGTCGTATTATGTCTGATGTTTTTAGATGGCAGCTTAAGCCGCATTGAGGGTGCAGTCCTGCTGCTTGGCATGATCGTATATCTGGGATTTATGATCTATTCTGCCCGGAAAAACAGAGAAGAGGGCGAACCCGGCAAGATCCTCTCTCTTCCCCGCAGCCTTTTGTATATTGCCGGAGGTCTCGCTGCCGTTATCTTCGGCGGTGATCTCGTCGTGGATAAAGCGTGCATCATCGCTACGAATTTTGGTGTCAGCCAGAATTTCATCGGACTGACCATTATCGCCATCGGCACCTCCCTGCCGGAGCTGGTGACCTCCATCGTTGCCACGAAAAAGGGAGACAGCGGGCTGGCGCTGGGCAATGCCATCGGCTCCAACCTGTTCAACATCCTGTTTATCCTCGGAATGTCCGCGGTGATCAGCCCTCTGCATGTCCTCGGAGAGTCCGTCATCGACACCGTACTGCTCCTTGGCAGTGCCATTCTGCTCTTCGTATTCGCCCGTACCGGCAGACGCATGACCCGCAGTGAGGGGGCTGCGTGCGTGCTTCTGTATGTTGCATATACGGCTTACCTCTTCGTGAGGTAACAGTGCGGCTATAGACGCACAAAAAAGCGCACCTAAGGGGAGGTGCGCTTTTTTGTACAAATATCCTCTTCCGCCTTGGGAAGAATTTGCACTTTATACATTATTTTCCGTTATACCTGCTTTCCAACTCTGCGAAAAAAACTTTGTAATCTCTACCTTTTCCGCTCAACATATCTTGATAGCTATCCATTACTTTCTGGCGAACTACATTATTATCTACTTTGCTATCCGAATCGACAATATGTCTGTTCCCTTGAGCCATTACTTCCATAGCCTACATCCTCCTTACCTTAAAATCAAATCCGGTCTAATATGTTCAACGGTATTCTCACACATTCCGATTTTATTATATCCGACTCTTCACGTTTAATCAACATATAATCTCTGAATTCAGAGCTCATGTAATACAAAAGAGCACTCCCGCATGGGAATGCTCTTCATTATTTGTGGCAGATATCTCTCCACTGGCAGTCGCCGCAGATGACCTTGCCATATCCCGGCTGCAGAATCTTCTCTTCTACGATCCGCTCAAATTCCGCAAAAGTCATTTCCTGACCTGCCGTTAATCCGGTGTATTTCAATACACCCGCATCATACCGGTCTACCTTCTCCGCAGACTCGCAGCTGCCCCCCTTATTATGAGGGCAGGCGCTGCAGATCTCATCCGTCGCTCCGACCAGTTGCAGGGATGACGGTCCATTTTTTCCCAGAAGCCATTCTTTCACTTCCGCCATATGCTTAGTGAAACCCTCACTGTATCCCTTCCCTTCGAAAAAATACAAGCACATGCCGTGGTGCGGACGGATCCGGTAAGTTGTCGTTACTTCCATATCCGGTGTATCCTTTAGTCCTGTCCGTTCAGCTTCAGAGCCTTAGACAGTCTCTTGCTCAATGTCAGTGCCAGTGCGATCTTCACCAGATCCGGAATGATGAAAGGAATTACACACCAGCCCAGTACGGTAGCCAGACCGACAGCTCCGGAATTCTGCGCATATACGACCATGAACCATACAGTTCCGATTGCATAGCAGACGATCAGTCCCAGTACCATGGATACACCCAGCACCCAGGTCTTGCGTCCGAAGAGCTTCTCGATCAGCCACATCAGCAGTGCGGAGAATAAAAATCCAATGATGTAACCGCCGGTGTTGCCAAGTAACTGACCGATACCACCGGAAAATCCGGCGAATACAGGAATGCCTACTGCACCCAGTAAAATATAGATCAATACCGCAAGGCTTCCTCTCTTACCACCCAGTACGCCGACTGCCAGGAATACTGCGAATGTCTGTAACGTAAAGGGAACGGTCATCGGAATGGAGATCCAGGAGCAGATCGCGATCAGAACCGCAAATACCGCAATGTACACCATGTCATAAGTCTTGCTACGAGTTGTTGTCTGTGTTGTCATAATAAAAAACCATGCCTTTCTGTCAGATGTCTTTTGTAAAAACCTCTGTCAGAATAGCATGGTGTTTTTTAATTGTCAACCCTTTTTATAATATAGTTAACAATCGAGCAGATTCCCTGGTCAGGACTGCTTCATCGTCTTCTTATTCCGGTACATATCCTCATCTGCACGCTCACGCACCTTCTCCGGATCCGTATCATCCGCCGTGAATACAGCATACCCATAGGCAATTCCCACAGGAACGGGAATGATATTCTTATGATTCAAGATCTCTACATCCTGATCGATCTTATGCATCACACGTTCTATCTTAAAATATCTTCCCTTCGGAATGATACAGCAGAATTCATCTCCGCCAATGCGATAACATTTCCCATAGCGTTCAAAATTGTCCTCTATGATATGTGCCGCGTTGATAATATACTCATCCCCTGCCCTATGGCCATATTGATCGTTACACTGCTTAAGATTATTCAGGTCAAAGGTCACTATGACATACCCTTCAAAATCCTTCTCATTTTTCACAAAATAATCATAAGCATTTCGATTGTACATGCCGGTCATGGAATCATTCAGGGCAAACTGTTCCAGCTCCTCCACCCTGCGACCTTTTTTCAGCCGGGCAACCGTCTGTCTGGCGGATTCTATTCCCAGCACCACAATAAAGATCAAGAAAGAGATTCTGCCAAAGACACCTACATCATTGTTGGTTTTATAATAACCACTCACATCTACAATGGTAGCAAAAAATACAAGCAGCAGTGCCCCTACACATGCCTTCAGCCTCTGATCCAGCTGCCTTCTGGCAATTTTGCTACAGATGACCACCAGCAGGTATAGAATCATCAGAATGATCAACGCATGCGTCATCCACAGGCTTCTCCGGAACTCATATATCTCTGTTGCATTCAGTATATGCGTCAGGACGATCAATGCCAGATTAGCATTACAGATAATTCTACAAAACCGGTCATCCCTGATCTCCAGAAAGCTCTTCACAAACAGGATAAAGGACATCGGCAACAGCATGAGCGTAGCAAATGCCAGATAAGAGCATCCCTGCCTGTTGGTCAGGAGCAGCGTTGCCACATCCGTCTCATTGGCCGACCATGTTCCCAGCAGGATCGAAAAAATACCCAGATACAATAAGGTTCCGTCGATCCGGCTTCCGCAGCGGATAACGATCCAATAAATACTAATATACAATCCTATCAGTATCACCATCATGCTGATGAGAAAGGCAGGCATTGCCCGGCGCATCACCCAACGATAGCTATTATAGCCGCCACCGATATAAAACGTCTTCTGCTGGCCTGCCGTTTCCGGATAACAAGGGGTGAACTGTACCTGCAAGCTGCTCACATTACTTGAAAACCTGACAATATTCCAGGTCCAGCCCGGAGTATTTCCCCATATGCCGGGTACAGCATCCAGCTGATAGATCAGCTTCCCATCTGCATACACCACAATCTCCTGATGTGTCGAATAAAACACGATCGAGTTCGTCTCATCATCGTTTTGATCCAATATAAAATCGTACAGCTCCCTGCCGTCATCCAAGACGCTGACTGCGTCCGGCGTACACTCCTGTAATGACTTTACCTCCGGCACACTGTCTGAGGTGCAGATCATGCACAGAAGCACCATAGCAAATACGACTGATACAATTATAATAAGCTTTCCCTGTTCCTTCTCCATTACTTCCCTCAATATCCAACGTGTTGTTTGGTACTATAGTACTAGTTTCCTTATCATTTGTCAACGCAATGTCGTATCTATCTCACGTTTGAAAATATTATAATTCTGCTCATCCCTGGGGGAACAATAAATAGCCAGTTCTATGGTTTTAAAACATTTTCTGTAACGAGCGATCACATTGGAAAACGCAGCTGCCACAGCCTCCGGATCATTCTCAAAAGCTCCGCATCCGAACGCTCCCAGAATGACCACTTCATTGCCTCCCGCCACAGCCACATCCAGGATCCTGGTCAGACGTTTCTCATGCAGAGCCTGTTGCTGCGCTCTCGTCATCTTCACGGTCTTATTACCGTCTCCGGGATTCATCCCATTGGCCGGGAGCAGACGCAGATTCGGTGCGGCACAGGTGATCACATTAACGGAGTACCAGTCTTTTTCCGGAAGTGGTGACGGTGACGCAGTATCGGATTTGAATACAATGACTTCCGGCGTATAGATGCAGTCATCATTGTGGATCGGATCCTGCGCATATCTGTGTAGAGAATAAAAGCCTGCCCACATTTCCTTCGTATTCAGACAAAAATACAGGGTGGAACAACGGCACAGGCATTCCTCCTGGGCAGAGCTTCCCTTGGTCACACCACCTCCGGGATTCGTCGCTGATGCAAAATTGTGAACACATACCCTTTCTCCCGGATACCCGGCAGCTGCCTCATAGCTTCGCTTCTTCGACACTATGATTTCTGCATCCTTCTCATATCTGTCACGATTCTGTGCAAGCTCCGGCATCAGGTCCGTGACTTCCATCATCTCCGGGATCAGCACCTGTTCTGCCACAGAGCGCTTCACTGCCTCTTGCAGCCCCGGATCTTCCTTTACCCGTTTTTCTGTATCCTGAAAAATTCTAACATTCTCATCCCTTGCCATGATCCGTTTCTCCTCCCATCTGTCCCGGCACTGGCACTGCAACTGCACTTTCCTTCTGTTCCAGCGGCAGTATCGCATAGTATACCAGCGTGTGCTTGTCATCTGGCTGACAGTCCCGGTGATAATGGCCGAAATACCAATGCCTGTAATGCAGCTTCTGTTCCAAAGTCTCCAGGTAGTCTGTCAGCAGATCCGGAGCACAGGAGCGTCCCGTCCCGGCATTGATCCGGTCCTGCAGCGTGCTGGCACAACAGTGTGTGATCACATAATCTACCTCGTAGTGATATCGTTCCAGATTGCGCAGGCCCTCCTGCAGTTCTCCCTCTGTCGGCAGCTCCTGGGGCCACCAGCTTTCCTGAAGGATCCGGTAGGGAAGATAATTCCGGTCTGCCCTGCGCTTCTGTTCTGCGAAATCCACCGTCTGACGATCCAGAATTCCTCCCTGAATGTCATGGGAAGATGCCCCTCCGAAGGTGAAAAAGGTCTTGCCGTCAATCTCGAAGACCTGTCCCCGTTCCAGCAATATCACCTTGTCCCGGATAATGTGCCGCGCTTTCCCGCCATGCCATTCTTCCAGCGAATATTCCCCGATCATGTCATAGTTTTCATGGTTTCCCTGTACCCACAGAATGGTGTAAGGTTTCTCCGCAAAATTTTTACAATGATACTCAAAAGTTTTATCCTTCGCCCAGCACAGTCCAAAATCTCCGCAGATAATGATGTAATCTTCTTTTGTCAGTTCCATGCCGGTTCTCCGTAATCTTTTCGCGGAAAATCTTGTGAAATCCCCGTGGGTATCTCCCGTTATGTAAATCATACTGCTCTTCCTGTGCACCTTCTCTTCCATTCCGCACTATGCGACATTTCCCCAGATATGACTAGAAGAGGGCACCAGGTCCTCTTCTACCAAAAGCTCCATCGGGCTTACACGATACAAAATAGCTAAAGCAATCAAATTGTCGGCCTGGGGAAAGCACTTTCCGGCTTCCCATTTATACACGGCCTGCGTGGATTCAAAGCCCATGTATTTCATGACCTGCTTCACGGAGATCTTCCGCTCCTGACGGATTGCTCTCATCCGTGCGCCGCTGGCCACAATGTCAAAATGCGGTCTTTCCATCATACGCCTCCTTCCGATGCCGTACAGCATCCAGTTGCATATCCGTCTTTCCGTAGACTTTTACTATAACACAAAGAATCTCTTTTGCCTATTAACCGTTGGTTAAATTATCACAAAATTTCCTACCAGTACTGTTCTCCCCAGTATCTGGCCAGAATCCTCTCCATGTTGGCTCTCCCCACCGGGTTGGCCGTATGGATCTCCACCGGATAAAAGGTCTCACGTTCTGCCAGCCATAATTTCATAGTCCTCTCTCCCACATCATTTCCAGGTTATCTTCCGTTCCGGGCAACACTGCGCATATCCTGTCCGGTAACAATATCACGCGTTTCCCGCACTGAGGGCATACTGCCGTATGGAATGTCTCTCCGGTCTCTACAGACCGGTATTTTTTGATCGTCGGTCCCTCTTCGACATCCATCCACATGAAACGATGGCTGCAGGAAGGACAAATCACTTCACGTACCTGCATTTTTGTTCCTCATCCTATGGACTCTCTTGCTCTCTCCTTGCTGTAGGATAATATTAGCATACTGCATGGAAAGAAATACTGTTTCAGGTAAAGTTTACAGGAGTTATTCCAATCATTGTGTGTGATAAACTTCCATACCTGACTTGCCAATGTTATATCACCACACCACAACAATGATCTACTTCATGCTGGATGATCTGGGCTGTCCAGCCGGTGTATTTGCCATGCTGTTTTCTGAAATTGCTATCCAGGTAATCCACTTCAATCTCTTCGTATCTCGTGCAGGGTCTCACACCTTCCAGTGACAGACATCCTTCCTCTGTCTGGTACGGACGCAGCTTTTTCGTGATCACCGGATTGATCATGGCAAACTGAAACGGGCCTGCTGCCACTGCAATAATATTTTTCCGAACCCCTATCATATTTGCCGCCATTCCGACACAATGATCCAGATTCGCTCTCAGAGTATCCAGCAGATCTGTCACTACCTGTGCGTCCACCTCCGTGGCATTCTCGGATTTCTGTGCAAGAAACATCGGGTCTCTCATAATTGTTCTAATCATCGTCATATTCCTTCACGTTTCCTCAGTTCCAGCCCTTCCATACCTCCGGGCAGTAACCAATCGTAGACTGTTTTCCGTTTCTGACAATCGGTGTGCGGATCACCGATGGATTCTCCAACACCTTTGCCAGCTTGTCCTCTTCCGCAATGTACTTAATAAGCGCCAGCGTATCCTGATCTTTCCCCTCCCAGTTGACCATGTTCTCCAGGCCGCCGTTCGCCTGCGCAACGGAAGTAAACTCTCCCTTGCTCATGCCTTTTTCCTTCATGTCGATGAATTGGTATTTGATGCCGCGCTCCTTGAAAAAACGCTCGGTCTTCTTTGTATTGTTGCATTTTTTTGTGCCAAAAATCTGGATGTTCATTTAGGTCTCCTACTATCTTATTCCATACTTCTTCTGCATTGCATTCATTACTTCCGGATCATCTAATGTTGCAATCTTGTCTGCGTCCCCTCCGGCACCCATTTTTGCAATCAATGCCAACAGCGACTTTCTCTCCTCCATGCGTCCCTGCTGCAGCCCTTCCTTTAGACCTTCCTGTAAACCTTCTTCTCTGCCACACTCCCGTTCAGCCTTGCGGAGCTTCTTTTCTTCTTTTTCTTTGTCATACTCAAATATACTCACTTTGTATACCTCCGCTCGATTATGTTATTTTTCTCAAACTCTAATGTCTGTCTGATACTGTATCCGTCCTTTTTCAAATCAGAAAACAGCGCATCTATCCTGGCCGGTGTCACGCAGATCAGGTTCATGGGATGCTCTAATTTTTTCAGTGCCTCCAGTGGAATCTTCTTGTATTCCGCGTGGGCATTGTAGCTGTCTGAAAACGGTTCTATGATCTCTGCCCGGCCCATGATCTGCAGGCTTTCCAGATTACCAAATCCATCATACTTGTCAAAAATGGCAAGGCTTACATTTGCATTCTTCTCCAGACCTATGAACTTCTCCCCGCCTTCGGAAAACATCCAGAATTTTCCATCGTGGTAACTATACTCTATCGGCGTACATCTGACATAATCACCGCTTCCCGTGGCAAGCGCACAGGTGTTATTCTCCTGAATATATTTTTCCACCGCCTGCTTCAACGCTTCCTCCGGCATGGTGATCTTTTCCTTTTTGTTCCAGTATTGGGCTGTCTGTTCAAATTGTTCGTGGGTCATAATGCCATCTCCATACTCCTGAAATTCACACTTTTATTCCAGAAAAACTTAATAAAACCCTGTTCTGTATATCCCTTTAAACTTTTGTGTCAAATCTTCGCCTTCTGACTCGAAAGCATGCCTTACGGCCTTATTATATACCAGTTTCCCCGTTTCGACATCATATTTTCGGATTCTGCTATTATATACGAAGACCAGCCGATTGCCCCTCAACAATATTCTTTGCAGGCGCTTGGTAATCACTCCCTGATGTGGGATTGGCTCCAGTTCCCCTGTATATTGCCACTCTCCGTTGGCGAACCGGAATAAAAATACCCCGGCCCTCAGTCCTCTTGCCACCAAAAGTAACACTGTACCGCTGCAGTCAAAAACAGCCCCACTCATGTATGTCAAAAATATTCTGGAACAGCTGCAACTGTTTGCTGTTCTATCAATAATATTGACCTTCCTGCCCTCGCGGACAACCTGCCACTTTCCATCCTCAGAGGAAGCCAATACCTTCCGATGCTTAACATTTGCCTTGGACTTTTCCCTCTTATTATCCGCCAATAATGTTACAGGAATCGTATCCGTCCGAAAAATTGCGACTTGATCTTTATTTATCCCAAAGGTATTGATAAAAGTCTGTACCCGCTCCAGATCTCCATTTCCATAACAGCCAAAGAACCATTGCATCCGGTTCCTGTCTTTATTACACTTTATGATCTCTGCAAAATAATCCCAGTCCACCGGATACAGCGAATGCCCTATGGTGACTATCTGCCGGATATCCGCTAATCCATCAAAAAAAGGCTGATTGCTTCGAATAATCTCCTTACATTTTTTCGTCAATGTATCATCAGCCTCCACAACCATCTGCAAAGCGATCTGCTGCACATCGTATAATAGCTGGGCATGCTCATCCAGATTATCGATTGCAGAGTAATCATCTTCAAATTCATAGGCCGCATCATTGGCTCCCGGAATATGCCCCAGAATCAACCTTTGCCGTCCCCTGTCGGTCTTCTTCCGGCAGCCATGGATATAACAAATATTTTCGGCATCCACGCCATACAAATCTTCCACAAATTCCGTATAATTAAAATTTAATACTTTCCCGCCTTTGATCACATTGCACAACGGCCTGTCATTCGTATTGGTATGCAGACTGCTGATCCATTTGCGAAACCGGTCCATTAATTCCGTTGACATGGAAATAATCGGCTCCACCGCCATTTCTGCGGACATATAGATCTCGGCTGCACTTGCATCCTCATCGTATGCCCCATTTATGTCCAGAAAATTATCTATAATATACGGCTGGCACATAGCCTCTATGTTGATCTTCCCCAATGCCCCTTCAAAATCCGCCCACAGGTCATCGGTTTTCAGATATTTTTCCAGATAAAACCGGACAGAACTTTTCTTTCCCAGAGTCCTGCTGAAATCGTAATAACTGGATCTGACGCCATGCAGCATATCAAATCCGTTGCCAATCACATAAAGAGAACCCTCCTTAACAGATTCTCCCATCTCTTCCAGAGATAACAGATTCCATTCTTTCAGATTCTCTTCAAAACTTTTACTACGTTGAAATTCTTCGTTGGTCATAAATAGTTTTTCTTATCCTCAAGACATACAGCTTTTGATCTTATCAATCAGTGTCACATCCGCCGGAAGCCACTGTACGGAATCCAGTTCTTCCTTCGTCAGCCACCTGGCGGCTTCCGCCTCAAGAAGCTTCAGTTCTCCCGACGCAACCTCACACCAAAAACAATCCATGGATAAATGGAATGCCGGGTAATCGTACTCTATGGTGTCTATCAGGTCTCCGACTCTGACCGTAGCATCCAGTTCCTCCCGGATCTCTCTGACAACCGCCTGCTGTGGAGCTTCTCCGGCTTCGATCTTCCCGCCGGGGAATTCCCAGCCACCTTTGAACTCTCCGTAACCCCTTGCGGTGGAAAATATTTTTGTTTTGTGCTCTATGGAATCGCAGATTACGGCTGCGACTACGCGAATGGTTTTCATACTGCTTTGTTCTCCTTTGAAATATTACTCTGTAAATACCTTAACAAATCCTCGCGCACAGGATGATGCATCTTCATGGTTACCTTCGCGATCGGTTTCATTTTACCACTATTGTCTTCTTTCTGGCTATCTACAGATTCTATAATATCAAATTGTCCCATGTAATAAAAGCTTGATTCCGCATCACTCTTTTTCACCAATAGATGTTTTCTCGGTGCTGTCAGTACTTTCTGCATGTAAGGACTGCTATTATCCTTACCAATCTGGGAATCCCATTTAAAAATCAGATTATCCTCGAAAGCATCCGCATAATCAGGTTTTCCATCCGCGTAGTTCTTGCCCTCTTCGGCCTCTTCCTTATGATATGTAATAAAAATGAATACATCATCACCAATGCGACTCATTCCATACATTGTAGAAGACATATCTTTCCCACAATTCATCAAAAGGCTCACGTCTCTTCTGGAATATTTCTCATATAAGACAAACGGTGTTTGCTCTACTTTTCCATGAGCGTACTTGTCCCGGTATCTTGCAAGTCCCACATTTATGATATCTTTAACCTGCGTATTAAATTCATTGTCCAACAGGCAATTTGCGTAGCTCGCAAAGCAACGCACACCCTGCTCTTCGTCATAATCCATAATCTCTATGGTCTTATACTTCTGATATTCCTCGTCCTTACTAGTAAAACATCCCTGTAGAATTTTTACTGATTCACGCATTTCCAGATCCGTTATATTATAATCCAAGAGTCGTTTCAGTTCTTTTTGTACTTCATTCACAGAAAATGTCTTCTTTGTCAGTAATTTCTGCAAGAGGAACAACTCACTGGGTCTGACACCGCTTAAAATCGTTTTAGACAAGTAATCTAAGATCAGCTTTTCATGATCCGTTAATTTGCTGAAATACTTGCCCTTTTCCACCGCTTCCAGAAATTGCCAATACGTCTTATATTCTCTTATAATTACCATTGGATCGATCTCTCCCTGTTCATAAAAATCAAACAGTAACGGAGTCCGGCCAATGCGATTTTTCAGAGAAATATAACTTTCCTTTATAATAGATCTCATTCCCTTGATTTTATCAATAGAATTGAAAATCTTCTCCTTGGCAATCTCATCAAAATGAACTGTTGATGCCCCAGGAATCGTATTGTTCCCCGAAATCACATATTTCCGAATGGTATCCGCATTATAAGTTCTATCTCCGGAAAGCGCCACCGGAATCATAAAATTATTATTGTAATTGCCGATGAAATCAAGAATTACCACGTATTCCTTATTTTCTGCTTTTCTCAATCCTCTACCCAACTGCTGAATAAATACAATAGGAGACTGCGTAGGTCTAAGCATAATCACCTGATTTACTTCAACAATATCAACACCTTCATTTAAAATATCTACGGAAAAAATGTAATCCAACGGCTGCATCTCATCCGTTGCATCCTCTTCATTCATTGCCAATCGTTCAAAAGCCTTTTCGCGTTCTTTATCCTTATTGTCACCGCTAAGTGCTATTGTCCGATAACCAAGGGCATTAAATTTAGCCGATAATTCTTCGCACTCTCTATTTCTACTACAGAAAACGAGACCTTTCACTCGATCCCCACTATAACCATAGTATTTCGCCTGCTCGATAACATGCCTTACTCTCTCGTCACTAGTAAGCTTTCCAAAATTTTCTTCCGAAATATTTCGAGTCTTCATCTGTTCGTCCGTCACAACTGAAATATCACTAATTCCAAAATAATGAAACGGGCACAGTAAATCTTCTTCCATTGCCTGTTGCAATCTGATCTCATAAGCAATCTGGTAATGAAATAGCTCATACACATTCTTGGAAGCCTCTCCGTCATCTCTCTTGTCTGGCGTTGCCGTCATGCCAAGGAACAATTTCGGTTTGAAATACTCCATGACCTTCTGATAAGTATTCGCCGGGCTATGATGGGCCTCATCCAAAACAATACAATCAAACTCTTCCGGTGCAAACTTTCTCAGATTATCCTCTTTGTGAAGCGTCTCCACCATAGCAAAAATATAATCTGCCTCATAATCTGAATATCCTGCCCCAACAATGCCCATTGACTTCTTATCTTCAAATACTTTTCGGAATGATGTCAACGCCTGTTTCGCAAGGGTAGATCTATGTACCAAAAACAGAACACGCTTAAATCCTAACTCTCGCATGGCAAAGGCTGACGCATATGTCTTACCTGTACCGGTAGCAGAAATCAGCAGTGCTCTATTTTCTCCAGCATCCACAATCCTACGAAGATTTGTAATAAACCCTACCTGCATAGAATTCGGTTCCAGTTTATACTTCTCCGTGGAAGATATCTCGTCCCGTTTTGCTATTTCCCTCTGCTTTTTGATGATCTCATACTTTTGCTTATAATTCTCATAGAAATCATCATAGAAAAGCGCATACTTAGAATCCCACAGCTGGTGAAATTCTTTTACGATCTCCATCGCAATTTCACCCTGCTCTGTGGAAACAATTTTGGTATTCCACTCCTTATTTTTCGTCAAAGCAGCACTTGTGATATTGGAGCTGCCGATGATAATACGATAAATCTCTTCCTTCTTAAAAATGTAGCCTTTGGTGTGGAAGCCCTGATCTGCCCGATCCACATCATACATCTTCAGAGTAACATTGGACAGTTCCTGCAGCTTCTTCAATGCTCTGGGCTCGCTAAAGTTTAGATAGTTTGTCGTTAAGATCTGACCCGGAATCTGCCTCTTCTCCAGTTCCTTCAACGTCTGCAAGAGCGGCGTAATTCCACCCATAGTAATAAACGCCACGCTGATTTGGAATTGGTCACACTTCATCAGCTCATCTTCTATGACGGAAATAACTTTCTTGCCCTCTTCCGGATTATTCGACACGAAGGCAGGCTTATATGCCAGATTGGCAGCGGCTGTACCGTCGATGTATGCAGTTTTTAAGCCTTCTTGCAGTTGTGTAAATGTATCGTTTGACATGGTATACTCCGTAATCACCTTCTCTGAAATCTCGTTATTTAATAAATAGGAATTAAACTCCTGCTTCCACTGTGATCTGGCTTCCCTCTTTTGATTTTTTTACCTTAATCTGCTGCGGAATGCTTTCCACTAGTTCTTCTCTATGACTTATTATCCCCACCAATTTATTGTTTCCTGACAAATTAACTAATGCATCCATTGCACTGTCCATGGATTTATGATCCAATGTTCCAAATCCTTCATCCACAAATAGTGCATCCATCTGAATACCTCCAAGATTAGAAGATACCGTGTCAGATAATCCTAAAGCCAAACTAAGCGATGCCTTAAAGCTCTCTCCTCCCGACAAGCTTCCCACAGGTCTCCTATGACCGGTGTAATTATCTAATACTTCAAGATCCAAAAAGTTATTACTCTTTTTACCTATCGAACTCTCCTGTCGATATAGTTCATATTGCCCATCACTCATTGGTAGCAGTCTTCTGTTCGCTGCTGCTATAATTCCATCAAATCCTGCTGCCTGAATATATTGTTCTAAAGTAATTTTTCCTTTTGATGTACTTCCTCTTACCAGATCATATAGTCTTTTACAAATTGTATATTCCCTATCTGACTTCTCCAAATCACCTCTCTTGAGGATAATATTAGACTGCTTTTCAGAATTCATGTCTATTCTATGCTTGGTTGAATTCACGGTTGATCTAATTTTATTCACAGCCTCTTGTTGTTCTTCACAACGAAGCCTTAGTTCTTCCACATCTACTAATATTTTACCTTTGGCATCTTCCTTTGCCTGTTGCCATTGTTTTAAGTTTGCTAGCACATCCTGTTTATATTTGCCTATTTCATTATCGGTTTCACTAATTTCAACCTCTGTCACAATATAGCCAAGCATTTCCTCCACTGATTCAAATTTCTGCTTTTTAATCTCGCTGTCCAAAATAACTTTTGTCTTCTGTTCTTTATCTTTTAAGTCTTTCAATGTTATATTCAATGTTTCTAGTGCTGCTTCCAACTGGAGTACATCTGCATCTGCTTTCTCCTTGTTTTTCTCGGCTTCCTGTATTGCATCCAGTATTTCTTTCGCCTTCCTTCTTGCATCAGAACGTGCTAAATCTGCTTCTCTCCAATTATTAAACTTCAACCTGCTTCTTAATTCTTGGAGTTGCGTCTTTGTTTTAATCGTTTCACCATCAAGTTCCTGCTTCTTTACAAGTATATCTTCTCGTTTTTTTACCAATACTTTTGTTTCTTTTCCCTGTGCTTTATCCAGATCCCCTTCTGCTTGCTCTAGTATTTCACAGTCTTTTTCCATAGAATTTTGTAGCTTAATATTCTCATTCAACCTGTCTTTTACAATTCCTTTGGCCTTTTTCAAATGTCCCACCAAAGCATTCAAATCTCCAGTCATATCATAGGTTTCAAAAATAGCGTTTTCCAAGCAGTCTAATATATCCACTCTTAATTGCTCTTCGTACTCACTAAGAGTACCTTTTGCCTTTTCTGCCTCTGTATTTAATTTATTCTTTTTTTCCTGGAGAGTTGATTCTTCTCGTTGTAATTCTTTGTATTCTTCTTCCGTCATAGAATTTTGAGGAAGAAGAGCTAATTGGGGATGATGTATCGAGCCACACACCGGACATTTCTTCCCTTCTTCTAACCCTTTTGCCAAAATTCCTGCACGACAATCCTCAAGGAGTCTTTCGGCTATACTACGTTTTTCTCTAATTTCATCACATTTTTCACGTGCCTTTAAAAAATCATTCTGCTTCAGCTCAAGGTCCTTCATTCTCTTCGTTCTCTCAGGTATCCTCTTTTGTGAAATTATGCTTATACGTTCATTCAACGAAGAGAGTTGCTCTCCCAGATTTCTTATTTCCTGCAGTTCCGCAGGTCGTGTCTTCAAATCCGAAATTGTCTTTTTTAAATTTTTTATTCTTTCTTCAAGACTTCTCTCTTGCGCAATCAATACTTCTTCTTTTTCAGCTATTTTATTCTTTTCTTTCTGAAATTCAATATTTTTTACTTCTAAATGATCCCTTTTTTGATATTCAGATTCTTGCTCATCAATTTTCTCTGCCTGTTTTTGAAATTCCCTCGCGCTACTCTCTTTTTCCTTGAGAGCACGTAACTTTTTTTCTGCCTGACCGACTATCTTCACCGACTCTTGCAAATTTTTGGTTTTTATACTGATTGTTTCCTCCGTAGAAGCAATCGCGTCAACCTCATTTTTCCATGTTATATAAATCGGCTTTACTTCACGTGTCGCAACCTTTTGTCTATTTAATAAGGTCTCTTTTTCCTCTATCTCTTGTTTCTTAACTTCTAATAGTTCCTTCTGTTCCTGTAATTTACTAAATCTATCAATAAATTTATTATTTTCTTCTGCCAATGCATATGCCTTATCCTGAGCCTTTAATTCCTTTTCTTCAGTTTTAAGAGTTACCGTATATGTCTTCCATTTTTCCTTATCTGTCTGTAACAATGCCTCCAATAAATTTAGAATTTCTTCAATATTCCCTAAATTGTCAGCGTGCAAAATTCTTCCCTGCAATTCTGTCAGCGTTTCTGCCAAATAATCTTCAGGGTCTGCTGTCACATCTCCAAAGTACTGCATAATACTTCTTTCAGTCTCTCTTTTTTCCTCAAAAATGGCATTCAGCTTATCCCTTAGCTTGTCTTCTATATTTTTATATCCTCTTGTCATGAATATAGTACGTAGGATTTCCGTTCTCTGTTCCGTCTTTGCATTTAACAAAGCCCAAAATTCTCCTTGCGCAATCATTGCAATCTGCTTAAATTGTTTGTCATTAATATGTAATAATTCTATTATTGCATTATTTACATTCACAAGTCCCTCTATAGGCGCCATACCTTCTCTATAGAGTACTGCTTTTTCCTTCACCGAAACCATCCCCGTTCCTCGCTGTTTAGGACGTTCGTAAGATGGCTGTCGCCATACATGATATTCTCTTCCCTGATGAGAAAAATAGAAATCCACAAAACTATCTGTAGAATTCTTTGCATATTCACTACGAAGATTTTTAGTATCTCTATAAGAACCACTAGTGGTGCCATACAATGCAAAACATATAGCATCAAAAATCGTAGTTTTTCCTGCCCCTGTGTCGCCAGAAATCAGGAAAAGTCCCTTATTTTCAAATTGACCAAAATTAATTTCCGGTGTTTGACCTGCATAAGGTCCGAATGCGCTTATAATCAATTTAATCGGCTTCATTAATAACCCCTGCCTCCTTTGCTACCATTCTCATATAATTCATTTCTTCTTCACTGATTTCACAACCATATATCATGTGATAAAAGTCACCTATTAATTCTGTAAATGACTTATTTTCTGCAATCCTAGAAATATCCACATGTTCCAGTGCTCTTGTGTGTGAATTGTCATAATCGATGCTGACAGTATTGGGATATATTTGTTGAAAAATCCCCATCGCATCATTGATAATATCCTCATCTGTAAGAGTTGCATAAATAAAGTCTTCCGTCGCCTTAATGTTCTTTTTATCCAAAAGTATTTTTATCGTTCCTATAACATGTCGCAAATCTCTCAATGGTTTAAGCGGAATTAGCTCTATTGAAACTTCACCTTTTTTTCCTAGTTCAACAACCGGAATTGATTTTTCATTATTTGCTTCGTTTAAGGAATATTTTAATGGAGAACCAGAATATCGTATCTCCTCTCTTCCTACCTTTTGTGGCGAATGAATATGCCCCAACGCTACATAATCAAATCCATCAAAGCAATCATAACCTATCTTCTCTACTAAACCAACACTTTGTGTTCCGATACTTTCCGAACCGCCCAACGCAGGCTCTTCTGTTCTTCCAGTCACAAATTGATGCGCTACTATAATATTCCTCTTTCTCGGATCCACTCCAGCCTTTTCCAGAATAACTCTTATCGCATCCTCATAAGAAACAATTTCTTCCTCCTGGAAAAAATGTCTTACTTGAGCAGCCTTTACAAACGGAAGGAGATAAATATTTACTTCTCCTTGCGCATCTTCCATCATATATTTATCTAAAATTCCATTATACTTAGAGGAAATATAAATTTGATTAGTTTTGAATAAACTACTCCCATAATTCAAACGATCATCTGAATCATGGTTTCCACTAATGATAAATGTTTTTACCCCAATCTCCGACAGACTGCACAAGAAATAATCTAATAAGTTTGTAGCTGCCTCGCTTGGAATTGCTTTGTCATAAACATCTCCCGCAATCAGTACTGCATCCACTGCTTTTTCTTTTATTATTTCAAGTATCTGATTCAAGATATATTTCTGATCTTCAAATAAATCAAACTCTTTTAATGACTTGCCTAAATGCAAATCTGCTATGTGTACAAATCTCATATGTAATTCCCCTCCTGTTTACATAAAAAAGATAATTCTATCAAATTTTCACATTAGATGCAGACTCTTTATTATTTCTGGCATCTATCAAAACAATATCTTCATTATCTGCCAAGTCTAATTCGTTTAATATACGACAAACCTTATTATACTCCATGTCAGTAAAAAACATAATCACTTTAATTGCTCTATCTGTTTCGGCAGCTGCTTTATATATTTCAACTTGTTTTTCCAAGTTCTGTTTTAATTTACTATTAGAAGCCAGTTTAAACTCTACAAGGGTTGCATTCTTCTTACCAAAAGAGATTTTGTAATCAACTGGTCCACGCCCATTATTTACTTCTCTGTTAACATCTAATTGCGTTCCAAACCATACTAAACGATAAATGACCTGAAGATCGGATTCCCTTTTGATAGGCGTCCCATCGTGTTGATAAAAAAGTCTATATCCATCTTGCTCCTCAATAACATGTTTTAAAAATAAAATACGTTTCTTTGCTTCATCATGCACATCTGGAAAAATCTGATAAAAAGCAGTTTTATTTAACAGCTTTATCAATTCAGTAATCTGCGTATTAAAAATAAATTGAACATCTCGAACATTTTCTTTGCTCATAGATGTTGCCTCTTCTTGGCTATCTTCTTTAAATTTAAGATAATAGTCTATTAATTCTGGATGCTGTCTAACAAACAGCTCTGCATATTGATCCAGTTCTGCTTGTCTCGGTCTCTTATTTTCTTTAAGGATTTCTCCAAAATATTGATTTAATTGAAAACGAAGTGCTTCATCAGGAATAGCAAAGCCTATTTCTTCAATTTTTCTGAGCATGTCATTACGATTAATAAAAGTATCATCTCTTGTAAGCATGTCCTTTGGAGTAAGGAGCACATAATCCTCATTGTAATATGGCAAATAATAAGTGCCACTTTGCCACACATATGTATTCCAATTAAAAGCCACACGATTAACTGTTACCATCCGACAATTATTTTCTCCAATATATTTTTTAGCAAATTTTTCGGTATATTCTAGCAAATACTTTTTAGCAAAATTAGTAGTGAAATCACTAATTTTATCACGTCCAACATTAGGACTTATCAAACAAAGTTTTTCCATATGTGGACTTTTAGTTATTTCTAAATTTGAAAAGTCCTTAAATATAGATGTTAATCCTTTAAACATTCCGTTTGCGAAGGTCTTTCCCATTCCTCTCCCGGCATTACCGGACTGACTAAATCCCAACCAAGTTTGTTTTACTTCCGGAAATTTAAACCATGCCTGTCTCATTCCCGCTGATAATGTATTTGTCAACTGCGATTGGACTTGGAGAAACTGAAGATATTTAATCATCTCTTTATGGATTTCTTGATATTCTTCTTTTTCGCTATTAAATAACAAAAAGGGATCAATAAACAATGGCAGATCATTTATCAATGAAATATTAATTGCTCCATATTCATCAATGTCATCTATGTTTACACCAAAATAATCAGAAAAATAAACTGCGATTCCATTCATTCAATACTCCTCCTATCATCTACAAAATTCTACTATTATAACTGTATATTTCCTCTTAACATCAAAGTACTATATTCTTTACTTCTATTCTTCATCCTTTATCTTTCTCTTCCATTTCTTCATCAACCTGACTGTATCACTTTCAACCATTGTTTTTAAATCATCAAACTTAATCTGCACAATATTCGGTCTGTTAAAAGCTGTGCCTGAGAAAATTGCTTGTCCAGGCGACAAAATACTTAGCATCGTAATGCTCATATCATCTATAAACGGTACCGTATTTTTAATAATTTCAATATCTCGCGGATTTACAAGTTTATGAATAACATAATTATGTGACTGCGATAGTAATGTTGATGTAATATCACTTGGACGTTGTGTTGCCATTGTAAGAAATACACCAAATTTTCGCCCTTCTTTAATAATACTTTCAAATGTGTCTATACATGTTTTTGCAATAGCGTCCTCTTTGTCCAAATTCTGTGCAGATAAATAGTTATGCGCCTCATCAATTATCAAATGCATTGAGTACTGATCTCTCTTATAATTCACCGAATAATAATATAATTTTGCGCACAAAAATGTTACCATTATTCTTCGTATATCCTTTTTTGCTCTACTAACATCGCATACAAGAATACGACTGTCTCCAAATAAGCATTCAATTACATTCTTCTTTTCTCCTAATGTATACGGTAAAAAAATAATTTTAAAATCTTTTTTATTGGCATTAAACCTACCAATTAGGGGACTTGTATTATTTTCATTAATATTGTATTTGTATGTTCGATACAAATGTGTAATATTTAATAATAATCCCATATCTTCTACAGTAAACGAATCCTTGTCCCACATTATGGTATATTCTTCCACCTTATCTGCTATACGCTGTGTATGATCTGTATATAAATCCGTACTTCCGGACTTTATAAATTTATTACCATTAACCGTATAACTATCAAAAATATTGAATATATCCTGAATTTTTTTATAAAATTCATCTTCCATAAATAAAAAATCTTCTTTTATACCAAGTATTGCTCCTAATTTATTTGTTGTATTTGCATTAGAATTAAGTATTCCTACTATAGCCTTCTTCAGTTCACTCACTATATACTCCGCAATATTGGCATTTTGTTCTTTTACAAAAATATTTTTAATAACCCCATTCCACACAGTTTTAATTATCGGATACTGTGTCTTTTCAGTTGCTTCAAGAAGTAGTTTCCAATCCTCGCTTTCCAATAAATTCAAGGGAATATGTATACTATTTTTTTCGGCATTTCTTGTATCCAATATTTTATTTGATTTATTATCTGTAAATGCTTTTGAATATTCACCGTTTGTATCTATGAACAGAAAATAACTTCCTTCTGTATTTATGTGATCAAACAATTCCGTAAAGATAGTATTTAATGTGTTTGATTTACCGCTTCCAGTATTTCCAACAATTAATGAATGACTTGCAAAAAATTTATTAATATCAATACAGAATTTCAAATCCTTTTTATATAAATACTTTCCTACATTAATAGACTCATTATATGAAGTTCCAGAATATATTTTTAATAACTCCTCATCTGAAACTGTATATACATTATCAAAAATATTAGGTGTTTCGCCGCTACTTCCCTGCTTAAATTCATTTTGTTCAAAGAAACCTATAACCTTACACACAACCAGCCGGTTACTTGCTATTTTAACAGAGACTTCTTTATTGTTTGATTCAAGAGCCGTTTTTTCGCTTATAATTTCATAAATACTATTCTCTATTTTTAAAAAATTTCCTACACCTGCTATTCTTATTGGCTTAGAATTTATTACTACATATGGTGTTTCCAATTCTTTATTAATCGCAACGCTAATCAAGGTGTTTGATACCTCAACCACTTTTCCTATGTACAAGTCAAGCATATCAATCATCTCCCTGAATATTCTTCATCAAATCAGCAACATCACAAAATTTATACTCTTGTTCCATTACTATAACGTTCTTATAAGTCTTATACTTTTCCTGTAGTTTTTTTATATCCTCAGCCGTCGCACAAAAAATAACCATATGAAAGGTATTTATTGTCAAAGCATTTTCAATTATTTTGTTTATATGTTCATCTCCCATAGACATTCCAGACACAAATAAAGTGGTTTTTTCTCGGCATAAGCGATTTGACAGTTCACGCATTAATGCCGAATAACTAATAATTAAATTAGTATTATTAAACTTATCCACTGACGGATAAATAATTTCTGGCAAAAAATCTTGTTCATATGGATTTCTTTCCATCAATTCTCCATCTTTCAAATACCATGATAATGAACCATGAATTTTAAATAAATTCATATGATTCGGTGTTACCTTCACGTTAGCCCGATTTACCTGAAAATTATCAACAAAATCATAATTATAGTATGCTAAATTAAATTTTCTATTAACAACACCTTCAAAGCCATCATAATAATGAATATTTTGGCTTTCCATTGCCATTTCATTCATCATATCGTAATTCGTAGTAAATATATTAAAGGTTTGATTTTTTAAGCCATTTACTTCCTTTATATTTTTTAAACCATTATAAAGTACAGTTTACAAGGGACTACACAGGGTAGGTATCTGACGGGAGGGGTTCCACCCGTCAGATTTTCCATGTGATATTCAAGCTGTCGCTTGTGGCAGCTATGGTGGTAATCATCAAATCCACCACCCGCCGCTTGTCATCAAAGGATACATTCTCCCAAGTGTCGAGGTAGCCGGAAATCTGGCTGACCTGTTCCGGGCTAATGGCTTCCACCGTCAGTTCCGCTATCCTCGCCAGAAGTTCCTGCTTGCGCCCGTCCAGTTCTGCTATCTTCACATTCACATAGGAGAGCAGGACATTGTTTGCACCCGTCAGACTGTCCACCAGCTTTTCAATCTCGCTGTCCACATGGGCAAGCTCCACTTGCAGGGCGGCAATTTTCGGATTTGCCTTTGCCGCTTTCTTTCTGCCTGTCAGCGTCTTGTAGCTTGCCAGTTTCTTTACCATCTGCTGATAAACAACTGCTTCCAGTTCCGAAGTAATGATTTTCCCGCACCCGGCACAGCTTTTATTGTCCAGCCGTTTTGTGCAGCGGAGATATTGCTTTCCCACAGGATTGTTAATGCTCATAAGGGCATACCCGCAATTCCCGCATTTGATTTTTCCCGCCAGCCATGTATGGGTGGCTTTCCGGGCAGACTGGATTTTCATGTTGTTCATCAGCTTCTTGCGGCAGGTCAGCCAGATGTCGGAGGGGACAATGCCCTCATGGGGAGCCAGCACCAGCATTTGGTCTTTCAAGTCGTTCTTTTTGCTGGGCTTCACATCTCGCCCTTGATACAGATAGCATCCGTTCATGCCAGTAAAATCGGCGGCGTCATTGACAATGACTGTCCCTTGACTTTTGAAAAACTCGTACACATCAAGGTCTGCCTGCACATAGACAGGATTGCGTAACATCTGCGCCAACGTGGGGCGTATCAGCTCTTTGCCGTTGAATAAAATCCCCTGTTCGGCAAAGTACCGGGTAATGTCCCCGTAGGAGGTTGTGGGCTGGGCGTACATCTCAAACATCAGCCGGATATTTGCCGCTTCATCTGGATTTACCACCAGCTTTTTTGTGTTGATACCGTCCATCTTAATCGGCTCTGTATGGAAGCCGTAAGGGGCTTTCCCACCCATCTTGAAACCTCGCTGGCTGCGGGAATAGTAAGCGTCCGTTACCCGTTTCTGTATGGTTTCCCTCTCAAGCTGGGCGAACACGATACAGATATTTAACATCGCCCGCCCCATCGGGGTGGAGGTATCAAACTTTTCCGTAGAGGACACAAACTCCACATTGTACTGTTGGAACAGCTCCATCATATTGGCAAAGTCCAGAATGGAACGGCTGATACGGTCGAGCTTGTAAACCACGACTTTTGCAATTAAACCCCGCTTGATGTCCCGCACCAGTTCTTGAAACTTCGGACGGTCTGTGTTCTTGCCGCTGTACCCTTTGTCTGTGTATTCCTTGCAGTTACCGCCTTTCAACTCGTATTTGCAAAATTCAATCTGGCTTTCAATGGAAATGCTGTCCTTTTTGTCTACCGATTGTCTTGCATAGATTGCGTCTATTCGATTATTCATATTGTCGCTCCTTTTCTTAAAAAAGAAACGGAGCTGCTGACAGTTTTATTATACCGCCAGCAGCCCCGCAAATCAACGATGGCTTCGGAAAACCTTATGCCCCGGCTTCCTCACTCTGCCGTTTGTTGGCATACTTGCGGAACACCTCATAAAGCTGCTGTTCCAGCTCCCGGCGTTTTGCCGCTTCCTGCTCCGGCGTGAACACCGGGGAGAGATTTTCCAGCGTGATTTCCTTTCCCTGAAAAGTCACGACTTCGGTTTCTTTCTTGTATCTGATATGCTCCATAGTACCTCCATATTTAATTTTCAAAGTGCAGTGCCGCCATGCTGCGGCGTGAAATGTTTTCTGTCATTGATCACCGTTCCCTTGTGTGCCGCTGCTGCCGTTTCAGTTCTGCCAGCACCTCCGGCGGGATACGGTCTACCAGCCGCTGAATGTCTTTCAGCTCGCTTTCCAGCTTTGCCCGTTCCATCGTATCTTTCATCTTGCCTTTTTCGCTGGCTTTGGCTCTGGCTTCCAACTGTTCATTTTCTGCCAAAAGGTCGTTTATTGTGACCTTGTATTTTTTGAGCTGACCGGAGAAGTTCTCCATCTGAGGAAACCACTTTTTCAGCAGGGAGAGGGCTTCCTCTTTCTTCTTTCCGGCATTGAACGGGGTAATACCGTCCAGCGTGGCTTCAATGGCTCTTGCCTGTTTTGAGAGATTGACCGCCTGCTTGAACAGACGGGTGGGGATATGCTTCCTGCCTGTCTTGCTGGCACTTTCCCCACGCTCCAAGTCGGGATATTTCTCCACCATATAGGCGTGAAAATCGTCCTGCCATTTTGTGAGGTTGGCTCTGTTCCCTATAATCTCCTTTGCACACAGGCGGTTGTCCTCTGTCAGAGGGACAAAGACCAAATGCAGGTGGGGCGTTTTCTCGTCCATGTGTACTACCGCCGACACGATATTTTCTTTTCCTACCCGTCCGATTAAGAAGTCCGCTGCCCGCTGGAAAAACGCCTGTATCTCCTTTGGGGACTTCTTCTTAAAAAAATCCGGGCTGGCGGTAATCAGCGTATCCACAAACCGGGTGCTGTCCCTGCGGGTGCGGCAGCCAGCCTGTTCAATGCGGCTTTTAATGAAGTGGTAGTACCTGCCCTCTGGCTTAACGATGTGGAAGTTGTACTTGCTCCGGCTGGTGTCAATGTCGGGATTGCTGGCGTACTGTTCCTTTTGCCGTTCGTGATGGGCTTCCAGCGGTCTTGCCGGATTGCCCTTGTGTTTTTCAAATCGCAAAATTGCGTGTTGTGCCATGAAACTCCTTTCCCCATTCCGTTCCCTTCCGGGACTTTTCCACAGGAAAATCCCGCAGAAAATATCTCAGATAGGAAGGGAATGGATAGAATATAAATCAATATTTTTATCTCTGTATTTCTATATACCGTCCGATTTTCGTACTTCAAGAGGATTGATTATCGTACTCTATGAGTGCAGTTTTCAGTCCTCTGGCGTTCCATAACCGGATTTCTTGAAGTCGGTGTTTGGAACCGCTTCGTAGGATTTTGGGTAAATACGGTTGGGTTTTCCACAGCCCTGCTTCTGGATTTCCACCAGTCCGGCGTATTGCAGCTCCCGCAGGGTGTTGACCGCTTTCTGCCGTCCGCAGAGGAGTAGCTCTACCACCTCGTTGATGGGATAGTAGAGGTAAATGCGCCCGTATTCGTCCGCCCAGCCGTTTTTCCGGGACAGGTCTGTTCGGCGCAGGATAAAGGCATACAGTACCTTTGCTTCGTTGGACAGGGGTGTGAATGTGGGGGCTTCAAAAAGGAAATTAGGAAGCCGGGTAAAGCTGACCGCCTTTTCCGGCTGATGGATATAAATGGTGTTTGTCATATCGTGTTTTGTGGACGGTTAGAAGCCCGTTTTCTGGGGCAGACGGTAGTTTCTATTGCCTGCCCCTGTTCTGTGCTTGTAAAGCCTTGTAAATCAAGGACTTTTCAGCCCCTAACTGTCCACACAAGACCTCCTTTTCCGTTCACTTTCTGTTTTCTGCCGCCTGTGAACTCTGGCGGCACAGTCGGGACAGTATTTCGCCCGGTTGGACTTGGGGACGAACACTCTGCCGCAGACCGCACAGCGTTTTAGCTCCTTATCCCGGAAAATCTCCGCTTCCAGCGTCCCGATTTGCGGCAAGACCGACCAGCGGAACCACTTACAGCAGACCGAGAAAGAAATGGTCTGGGGGCAGGTGTGGGTGTCCCCATCGTCAAGGAGCATACAGTTCCCGTCCTCATAACAGCAGCACTCCCGGCGGATCAGGGCGTTTGCCTGTTTCCTCTGTGCCGGTGTCATGCGGTAAAGGGAACCGTCCGGCTTGCGCTCTATGGGCGGCAGTCGTTTATATGGGTTCTCTCTCATGTGTTCCCTCCATTTTTCCTTTGCCGTTCTCCCCGAAAAGGCTTCCTGCCCCATTCCTGCGGCGTGTTCCGGCGTTGGCACGCTCCCCGGACTTCGGGACATTTTGTCCCGAAGTGGCTCGTTGCGGTGCTTCCCCTGCCGGGGTATTCCTTTTCGGACGGTCATTCATTTTTCAAGGTGCAGCTCATCGATGAACTACCCTAAGTCTACACCTAAAAGACCGCCCGTCCCGTATATCCATAAGGTCGGAAATCAGCCCGGAAAACTCTCTATTTCCACGCTCTCGGAATTGTGGTAGAATAAAAATAGTCATACAACAATCTCAAAATGACAGGAGTGAAAATTATGAATACTAAAATCAAAAGAGCGATTATCTCTGTAATTGTTTTTGTTGTCATTTATTTTCTGGCAGGCTTCATAATTAGGTGGAGCAATTATGACATGTATTTGGAGGCTCTTAAGGTATTAACTGCTGTTATCGGGGCTGGTTGCTATTGGGTAGGAAGCAACGAATAACAGGAATTATATCGGGCAGACAAGGAGGGAGAGCATGGAACTATCCATACAAGAACGATTGAAAGACCTGCGTGTGGAGCGTGGGCTGACGCTGGAACAGCTTGCAGAGCAAACACATCTCTCCAAGTCGGCGCTGGGCAGTTATGAGGGGGATAATTTCAAGGACATCAGCCATTATGCCCTTATTGAGTTAGCAAAGTTTTATGAAGTGACTGTTGATTATCTGCTGGGGCGTTCTCAAACAAAAAATCACCCAAACGCCGATCTTGCAGACCTGCGTTTGAGTGATGATATGATTGAACTCTTGAAAAGTGGGCTGGTGGATAATTCACTCTTGTGCGAGCTGGCAGTACACCCGGATTTTCCCCGGCTGATGGCTGACCTTGAAATCTATGTGAACGGCGTGGCGGGAAAACAGGTACAGAGTGCAAACGCCATTGTGGACGCTGTAAGCGCAACCATTATGAAGCAGCACAATCCCGGCTTGACCGACCCGCAGTTAAGACAGCTTATCGCCGCCCATATTGATGATGATAGTTTTTGCCGCTATGTGATACAGCAGGACATAAACAAGATAGCTCTTGACCTGCGGGAAGCGCATAAGGACGATTTTTTCAGCGTCCCGGAGGATAACCCGCTGAAAGATTTTTTACAGACCGCAGACGAAGTCGCCAGCGAGGACGGCGACCCGGAACAAGCGTCTTTGGCGTTTATCTGTAAGCGGCTTAAATTGAATTTGAAGAAGCTGTCCGAGGAAGAAAAGAAGTGGCTGAAAAAGATTGCACAGAAGTCGGACTTGCTGAAAAATCCAACCCCACAGCGGGGGAAGAAATAAAATGAGGAGGTTTTATGATGAAACGAATATGGGCATTGTTACTGGGTGTGGTATTAAGTGTTTCATTGACTGCTTGTGCAGAAAATAATTTAGACCAAATGTATATTGAGGAAGCACAGTTGACAGAAGAAGAAAAAAATATTGCCGAACTATTGGGATTAAATCAAGAATATCGTCTGTATGATTTTTCCTTAGATGATACGGTGAAAAGTATGCAAATAAACACCTATGAATTGATTGATGGAGAATGGCACATAGTCGCAGGAGGTGGTGGACAAGCATTCGAGGATGCAGAAGGACGGCTTGCTCTCGGCTTTGATAATCTCGCAGACGGTTTGAGGATTGCTATACAAAGCGAACATAACAATGGTTCAACATCATACTTCAAAGAAAGCGAAAATGATATTACTGGTATGGGCTATGCTACTTCTGTTTTGAGTGATAAACAGGAAATTGTTTATGACCAAGAAATTCCGTTAGTGATACAGATAATAACTTCTAAAAATGAAGTACATTCCTATGTAGTTGATTATTTTTTTCAACCAGAGGAATACGAAAAGTATGATTACGAATATGTATATGCTATTACTGTCCTTTTCAGCCAAAAACCAGTAAGCGAATTAGCAAACTAACTACAAGGTTATGAGATACAAATAGCAAAGTCAGCCGAGCCAGTCAACGGTCAAGATGAACGGCGCACAAATGCACCGCCGTTGACAGTCCCGCCCGCCTTTGCTGATGGGCAATCAAGGCGGGAAAGCCCTAAAATGGCTTCCCGCCCATCTCAATTTTGAAAGGAAAATCCGTCTGCTTTTTCGTGAGAGTGTCCACAAGTTCGGGACATTTTGTCCCGAAGTCCGGCGTGGGATGCGGGACGGGGGTTTTCATATACGCCCTGTCTGCTGATGAAAGCAGTCCTGCGCTTGCGGCTCCACGCCACGCAATCACAGCCCTGTTTTCCTGCTGCTTCAAATGCCCTTGCCCTCCCGGTTGGCAACCTTATTTTCGCTGCAACGCCGACAGAGCGTATAACACACTACACTTTGCAAGCAAAGTCGTGTGCCAAAGGGTGCCCCTTTGGAAACCCCGAACAACAAAACAGGCTGAATATCTCGCACTTCCCCGGTGCTTGATATTCAGCCTTTATTTGTTGTCAGCAGCACCCGTTTCGTGGTCTGAGTGTAGTTTCTTGTAAACTGACCTAAAACGAAATATAAATATCTATTACAGTATCTGGATCTGAGCTCTTTAATCTATTTCTAATCAACATACGAATATAATTTCTCTGTTCTTCAACTTTCTTTCTAAAGTTTATATCTGTTATATATAAATCAACGCCTTCTAATACAGATAAAAATCTCTCTATATTAGCTGCTTTTGAGAATAAAAAATTGTCATACAAACCAGCTATCATTATTTCTTCCCCTAACGGAACATTTGTCGCTTTTCTTAAACTATTATAAAACTCTATTACTTTCTTATTTTCTTTAATATAGTTTAAAAGGTCCCTCATCAATGGGAAATTCGCCTTCCCATCTACATTATTATACGAAGTACCTGCACCCAATAAAAAATTTATGTATGTATTTTTTAACAGTACCTTTACCAAATCTATTTGTTCCATAGTATTTGTCTCCCGATAATTTTTTCTCAATCATTTTTGTCTAGAAACATCTTATCTTATTATCAATCTATTGATAGTACCTCTCCAAATCTTCCTTCATCTGCCCTTTCACTCTCTCCCAATCCCCCTCACTCATCTTCGCCAGCAGCGCATGGTTCAGCGAGATCACTCCCAGGTCCTTCGAGTAGTACATAAATCTCTTTCTTTCGAACTTTTCAAAGGGATTGGTCAGCATGCTGCTTTTGATCATTTTCCGGTCTTTCAGAGTCTCGGCATTATAAGGGCAGCTGGGGCGATCCACCGGAAGTCCTTTATCGATCCTGTCCTGATAAAAGGCTATGTAATCTGTCAGCACATCCTCGATCTTTGCATCGCCTATCGTGTCCATATGATCGATAAAGGACAGCAGGAACGGCATTTTATAGGACAGTGAATAATCTCTTTCCTCCAGGAATGCAAAAAAGTCATCCCGAACGGTGTCATCGTTATGTTCCTGAATGTTCAGTTCTTTTCTGTATTTCTCTACATCCTCCGGGCTGAACAGGCTGATCTTCTTGCTGCCGAAGGGGAATTCCACCGTTGGTGTAATCTTCCCTTTACGGATCCAGCTGATGATCGTTCCGGTGTTGACGAAGTACTCTCTCGCCAGTTGTTCCTGACTGTAGTAATCCCCATACTTTTCTTCAAAGGTATGAATGTCCACTTCCACGATCCGTTCCACGCGCTCTGTGATGCCATCGATCTCTATCATTTGTCCCGGCAGGTAATCCTGTCTGGTGATATCGCCGAACGGAACATATAATGAGTTTCCGAAGATAGCATGCATACTGCAGGGTCTTACCATGGCTCCGTATTCATCTACCACATCAATGACGAATACATTTTTCTTGATGGGTGTCCGGCGCAAACCTCTGCCGATCTGTTGAAGATACAGCACCTTCGACAGCGTCGGGCGCGCCATAACGAGGATTCCGAGTTCCGGATAGTCCCAGCCTTCCGAGATCATATCGCAGGCACAGAGGAAACGTATCTTATGCTCTTTGAACTCCTGCATAACCTTCTCCGGATGTTTTGTATCTCCACTGTAATCCTGCGCTGAGATACCGGCTACGTTCAGCAGGCGTGCCATCTCTTTGGTATGCGCCTTGTTGATACAGAAGATAATTCCCTGACGTTTTCCGGCATCTCCCTCCGTGAAATAGTCCTTCAGCACATTTACGATCAATTCATTTCGGGAAGTGACACGCACACTCTTCTCCAGATCCGCATTCACATAATCTTTTCCGTTAAAACGGACATGGCTCAGATCAATATTCGTCTCGATCCGGTAGACATTCGCCCTCGCCACAACTCCCTTCTCCATTGCATCCTTCAGAGAAAGCTCTGTTGTATAATTTCCGAATATTTCTTCCAGTCTCTTTTTATCCGGGCGCTGATCTGTGGCTGTCAGTCCTACGAGGAATTCCGGCGCATAGTATTGGATCACCCTCTTTAACATCGGAGCCACCGCATGGTGCGCCTCATCTACTACAATATAGGAATAATAATCCCTTGTTTTTTCATGGTAATGTCTTACCGCATAGCTATAAGTCTTAATATCGATCCGGTCCTGCAACGGCTGCAGGTCGTTTTCGATTCTCTCTTTCCAGTCCGCAATGATATTCGTATTCGGTGCCAGGATCAAAGCCCGGAACTGCTCTTTTCCGGCTGCAAATTTCTGAATATCTTCTTCCACGATCCGGGATTTTCCCGCTGCGGTAGGTAATACAATGAGGAATGCACGAATTCCTTTTTCCCGCCGTTCCTCTATCTGCGCAAGGCTGATCTCCTGGTGCTCATACAGTTCCGTTTTACGTTCCAACAGCAATCCCGCTTCCCGGAATCCGCCGGTGTCTTTTCCCAGGTAAGACCGGATATCGTCCTCGATACGATCCTTGAATCGGCAATCTTCCGTGGAAAAACGGTATAGCTTTAATCCCCACAATGCGCAGGTATTCTGCTTGCGCAATTGTTTCCGATAGCCCTCTATTCCGATCAGCTGCGGATGGTGGTAATGAATTCCGTTTTCCTCGATGGCCACTCTGCCGTCTGCGGTATCTACGAGATAATCGAGGAAATAATTGTTGCCGTCTTCATCGGATATCCGGAATTCTTTTTGCAGGTATTTCAATGCCCGCATACCGTAGACATCCGTGAAATTCTGTTCAAACAGTAGCTCCAGCGGTGATGAGTCCGCATGCTCTCCTCTTTCTGAAATCTTTTTGGTAAAGTGCAACACTTCCTGTCTGCTTCTCTGCAGGCATTTTTCTATCGTTTCCGGATCAAATCCCAGGAATCGGAACACTTTCCGGTATATTTTCATATAGTGGTTTTGTTTATCTGTGATCAGTGTATAAGGAAAAATCTGCTCGCCATCGCGGCAGGAGCAGATTTCATCATCGATAATGACCATGTCCACTCCATCATCATAAAAGTGACTCACACCGCCATTCGGATAAGTCACTGTCTCCCGGAGGACATAGTTCGGATATGCAGTTAAGAATTGATCTTTTTCAGGAATAGATTCAGCCATCTTTCTTCCCTGTCCGGTCGTACATCTTCTGTCAGAAAGTTCCGCAGCTGCTGTAAACTTGTATGTTTTTTCAGCAGCTGCTCCAGTTTCTCTTCTGTGAAATCCAGAAAATATCTGCCGTTCCTTTCCCCTTCAAATACACCATACTTAAATGACATGTACAAAATGCCCTGCGGCTTCAGTGCCTTCTCGATGCGATACAACACTTCATCCAGTTCCCCATAGGATAAATGTAGCAACGATGAGCACGCCCAGATACCGTCATACACTTCCGATGCATCCAGCTCTTGGAACAACTGGCATTTCACCGGAATCCCCGTGTACTCTGATGCCAACGCGCACAGTTCCGCGGAGCCGTCTATCGCGTCTACCCGATATCCATGCTCCAGGAAATATTTCGTATCCCTTCCGGAGCCGCAGCCCAGATCTAGGATCTTCGCCCCTGCAGGAAGCCCTTCTATAAATTCATCCTGCATTACATGAAAATCTACATTACGCGTGTTCTCCACAAAATCGGCGGCATTTTGATCATAATATTGAATTGTCTGATTCTTTTTACTTTTTTCGCTCATTTAAAAGTATCATAGCATATTTTCAGGAATACTGCAATCTATGTAAAATTGCTCCCTCTATTATATGTATGACAATATGCGACAGAATCTTACAAACTTTTTTACGGAAGTTGCCACCAAGTGGTCTTCAAGTTTTCTACCAGTACTCCTCTCCCCAGTACCTCGCCAGCACGCTCTCCATATTCGCTCTGCCCACGGGGTTCGCGGTATGGATCTCCACGGGATAAAAGGTCTCCCGCTCCGCCAACCAGTCCAGCAGTTTGATGGCATCGCCGCCCTGATTTGCAAAATCTCCCAGGTCATGGTCGAGATCCAGTACTTCGATCTCGATGCCGTTTCTCTCCGCCTCCCGGATCAGTGTCTTGGCTTCATTCACGGATCTGGCGCTCTCATATCCCCAGGGTGCCGGGCGGAGATCATCTAACCAGATTTTCATTGTTTCACGCTCCTTTTCATTAATCCAGGCTTTTCAGATATGCTTTGATCATAAATGCACAAAAATAAGGAAATGTATAAATATTATTTGCATATCCAATATTAAAATCTCCAAGTTTTATTCCACGTTTAATATCGATGTAATTCTCGTTTTTTATCAGTGTTGCCAGAGACTTTGATCTGTCATTGTTGGATTTTACCTCGACCGGAATCAGCTCATCTCGGGTTCTTACAAAAAAATCCTCTTCCAGTGTAGAATTATCCTTTTTATAATAAAATAATCCCAAGCCCTGTTTCACAAATGCTTCTGCTACAAAATTCTCGTAAAGAGCCCCCTTATATACACCCAGGTTCTTATTTACTCTCAAATCTTCCTGTGCTTCCTCATCCAGTGCAGATATCAACAGTCCAGTATCCGGATAATATAATTTATATTTGCTCTCATCAATGTTTCCCTTCAACGGTAATTCCGGGAAAATCAGGCAATTGCATTCCGTAATAACTCCGGCATCTATCAGCCATTCAATACAGCCGGTATACTCTCTAGATCTGGCGTTTTTCTCGATTTTACTAAATTGAAACTTCTTATTTTCTTTTGCCAGTTGTGCAGGAACGCTTCTATACACACTCATTATTTTCGCCTGATCCAGCCCTTCCGCATACTTTCTGACATCTTCCTCATAGTCCATTCGAATCTGCCTCTGTATTTCCAATGAACCTGAAAATGTACCGGTCTCGATATAACCTCTTACTACCTCCGGCATTCCTCCCAGCACACAATAATCCAAAAACAAAGTCTTATATACATTCAGTTCCGTTTCACTAAACGGTTCCAGTTTAATCATATGCTTTAAAATATTGTCTATCTGTTCTCCCCGGTATCCCTTTGCTAATAGGAATTCTTCGAAGTCCATAGAAAACATTTCGTAATCTGTCTTATTTCCCACACTGTTGCTATGAATCTTTTTATAATTGATTCCAAGCATGGAACCGCTGCAGATAACATCAAATCTTCCATCCTGGCGAAATGCTTTCAAAGTCGTTGCAATGTCCGGATATTCCTGAATCTCATCAAATACTATAATTGTTTCCCCCGGAGTAAAACGGAGCGCAGGGTTTGCCAGTGATATATTTTTTGTCACGGTATCTACATCATAGCCATCACTTGCTATGGTTCGATATTTTCTATCAAGTACAAAATTTATATATACAACATTGTTATACTGCTCTTTCGCAAAATGCAAAATCGATTCTGTCTTTCCAATCTGTCTTGCACCTTTTACGATCAAAGGTTTATGCGCTGGATCATTTTTCCATTGGATGAGAAAATCATCTATTTTTCTTTTAAAATACATATCACACCTCCTCGTTTCAGTTTATCACAAAAAAATAGCCCATTCAATGCCGTGTTTCACATTTCATGAGCCATTTTTTGATATTTTATCACATTTTATGTGTTTCGTATACATTGCGGTAAATGATGAGTGCGGTAAATGATGGATAAATGATGATTTATTTAACAGGTTTGCAAAAAAGCCTTATAATCTCGTCCTTTTCCGGCATTACCCGGAGCGCACCTCTTCTCGTTGTAATAATAGATGCTGCCGCATTGGCAAATCGAAGCATTTTCTCCAAATCATTCTTTTCCAGATCACGATATCCCATTTCGAGAATCTGTCCTAACATACATCCCATAAATGTATCACCTGCTCCTGTTGTTTCAATCGTATTTTTGTTAACAAAAGCCGGCACCATAACCTTTTGGTTTCCACAATATGCTGCACTTCCATTTTTACCCATAGATAATAAAATCAGTGCTATACCATACTCTTGTTGAAGACGTTTCACCGCTCTGTCAAAATCAGTTTCTTCGGTAAACCACAATAACTCATCATCTGAGATTTTTAGAATCTGACAATGCTTAAAGCCATAGCTGATCTGTTCTTTGGCCAAGGCTTCGCTTTTCCATAAAGGCTTTCTTAAATTGGGATCAAACGAAATCCAGAGCCCTGCTTTTTCGGCTGCGGCAACTGCCTTTTTTGTAGCACTCCTGACTGGTTCATCCGTAAGTGATAAAGATCCAAAATGTAAAATTTTTGCATCCGAAATCAATTCTTCCCTTATCTCATCTTCGCAAAGCATGATATCAGCTCCGGGATTTCTGTAAAACCAAAAATCCCTATCTCCGTCATCTTTATTTTGCACAATGGCTAACGTTGTATGCACTGTAGGATCAAAACATAGCCCCTCTGTCCCAATCCCCATTTCCTTAAGCGCCTTTTCAAGCTGATATCCAAAGCCATCTTGCCCTACTTTTCCCAAAAATACCGTGTTTTTTCCAAGTTTTTGCAGCATAGCAAGAACATTACACGGTGCTCCTCCCGGATTTGCTTCAAAAATCGGATTCCCCTGATCACTGTACCCATTTTGTGTAAAATCAATCAGTAATTCTCCCATCGCTGCTACATCATATTTTTTCATTACAGCACCTCAATATCGTATTTTTTCACATCTAATATTGTCTTTCCATTGCTTTCAAAATAAATTCCCGAAGCATCCAGAGGTGTATAAATCAGTGATGTCATCACCTGTTCTCCATCATTTACAAAAATTTCTACCGAATATCTGTCAATTAAAATTCGAAGCTTAATCTCCCCAGCCCTGTTACTTACTTTCATCCTGCGTGTACACAAAGTATCCTTTCGCAAACCAGAATAAGTCCGGTCAAAAGTCACTATATCTTTTTCTCTGTCATAAACAATTTCCGAGTATCTTCGTCCATCGCATGCCAGTTTTATCCGGAACTTTGTATACTGATTGCCTTTCAAGCCAATCATCAAGTCAACCGTTCTTCCACTTACGCCATCCAGCTGTACGCTTTCTTCAATACAAATATCCTTATATACTACTTCATTTATATGATAATTATCCAACTCACGAACTGGTAACTGACAGATTCTGCCATCACGAATAAACAGTTCTCTTGGGACAGACATCATTCCTGACCATCGCTGTGTATCTGGATAAATCGGATTATCCCATGACTGCATCCATGCTATCAGAATCCTTCTGTCATCCTCTGTCTGCATGGTCTGAGGAGCATAAAAATCAAGTCCATAATCCACGCATTGAACACATTCTCTCGTAAACTGCATCGTTTCCTTATCATAAGTTCCTATCAGAAATATCGTATTGCTTCCATTATGAAATTCCAAACCTACAGCTTCCATCTCCTGCGGTGAAATCAACAATACCTGTTTCCCAGACAAAGGGAAAAAGTCCGGACATTCCCACATCTTGCTGCGTTCCTTCTCACTATGATCCAGAACGCCTGCAAATTTCCATTCATCTAATTTATCTGCAAAAAATAAAACAGCCTGTCCGACACCATCACGGCTACGACTCCCTACAACCATATAATACCTGTCATTTTCCTTCCAGATTTTAGGATCACGGAAATCTTCAAAACTACACCCCTCTGGAAGCACAGACGCTGTCACAACTGGATTTTGCGGATATTTTTTGTAATCTGTTCCATCTCCTATTGCAATACACTGAGTCTGTAGTGTTTTTGTCTTTCCATTTTCCAGCTTCTGACTGTCAACTCCGGTATAGACCAGAATGTGTTTCTGTCCATCCTGTATGGCGCTTCCTGAAAACACACCGGAATGATCATATTGGCAATCCGGTGCAAGAGCTGCCGGCAAATATTCCCATTTGATAAAATCGTTACTTTTTGCGTGTCCCCAGTACATTAATTCCCATTTTGGCGCATATGGATAATATTGAAAAAACAAATGATGCTCTCCCTTATAATCCGAAAAGCCATTTGGATCATTCATCCATCCAACAGGATTGGAAAAATGAAATGCCGGCCTGCTTTCTTTTTTTATTTTCCCACATTCTTCTTTTTCATATTTTCTAGCTTGATCTAATATCTCACTCATTCTTTCACCTCAATCAATTTTGGTAAACTAAAAGGGACAATGTGCATAACACGATCATCCCTTTCTTACAAATCATATTCCTATCTTGGCCATCTTTTTCTTTTGTCCGGCAATTCAGGGAATGTATTATGTGGTTCTCTCTGATACCAGAATGCAACACTTGACAGATCATCCTGACGTTCAAAAAGACCTGCGCTGCATACACCAATTTGCTGTATTGTCACCCTCAAATTTTCATCAAAAAATATGGGATCCTTTGCATGCCACCGGTAAAATCCACGCATAGGCGGACAATCATCATTGTGATATGCGTTTGTAACCAACGTATCGTGTTTTGAATAAAACGGATATCCAAGATAGTGCATGGAATAACAGTGTTCCATCATTTTGGGATCACCTTTCTGTGAAAAACTCCAGGATCCTCCAAAATAATCCTCCATTCCGGTTCCGCAAATAGTGGGAAACTCTCTGTCACCATCAATATAAAACTTAATTTCACCTTCTCCCCACCAGTACCTTTGAAGTGTGGATAAGCCAATGTAAGTTCCCACATATCTACCTATGCCCTGGATATTATCCACAATGGTGTAATCTTTTCCTAATTCCGTAATTGCTTCCCTTCTCCACTGCGCATGAAACAATTCTGTATCATCCGGCATATCCTCATACAACGTATAATCTATTTGATAAAAGAATGCCGGAATGGTGTTTGCGTGTTCATTAATCAGTATAATTCTTGCTGATTTTTTGAAAGGCATTTCAAAATAACTATTCAGTCCACGCAAAGGTGCAACCGCAATAAATGCTGAATCGATATAGCACTCTGTAGAAAAACCACAGCAGAAGAAATCCCCCAATGGAACATCAACCGATGGAGTTTCCTCTCCGTCCCAATACATTCTTAGAATCAAATCACGCATAACAAAGCAATCTGCTTCACTGGTTTTATCATCCACTGTGATCCATATATGCGAGATGACCCCAGCTCCCTGAATGTCCGCCAGCACAACCTCATCCCCCGGGGCAATATTTGTGAGGCACGGGCTTCCTTTTCTGGATTTTCCTAGATTGCTCGAAGCCATTCCTCCCCTTCCTTTTTCTCCCGTAGGATTTTCTGCATTTATTGCTCTGCTTTTTCCTCGTCTAATCGATAATGGTTCCATATGTTGCGCTCTCCTAATTGTTTTTTTCAATTAAGTGATAATTCTCATATTGGCATTTTCCGTTTTCCACAAATACACCTATACCACCAATTCCAGTACTATAACATCTGCTTGCAAGTGCAGTTCCATTCACATAGCTGACAATAATATTACCACTCATAAAAATCTGAATGTGTGCTTTATTATCCTTAAAATCAACCGGACGTTCCTCAATATAAGACTGATCTCCATCACGTCGGTTAAAACGATCCATCACCATTCGATTTCTGCAACATTCCAACCGGAGCTGGCACCACTTTGAAAGATTTCGGTCTTCGGTATGAAGCATAATGCCAACATATCTGGTTCCTTTTTCCCAGATAACATCTGTTTCAAACATGCACTCAGGCTTTAATTCACCAAGTTCGCACCATCCGAATCCCTGTTGTTCTTCTCCAGTAATTATACTATCTATTTTCCATTCTCCCTGTTCCCCATGTGGTATCAGTTCAACCTTTTCACGATATGCGTTTACTACTGTTTCAAGTGGTTTTACTTCAAGTTCGCCATTTTCTTTCTGCATAAGTTCATGGGCAAGAAGAGTTCCTCCCCAGATACATTTAGCTGCATCATCACAGTCTCTCTTTACCGACTGCCAGCCGACCAGATATCTATGCGTACCATCTGATACTGTTTTTGCTGCATAAAACTGGCGGCCATCAAACATATCGTCATTTGCCGGCTCTGTCCATGGTCCTTCCAGACTGTCTGCATACCGGTATCTTGTTTCCCACCAGTTATTAAAACAAGAAAATATTAAATACCATTTATCTCCCATTTTAAATGCATTATTACATTCATGCGTAATAAAAATACGTGGAGCATACGTGATTTTATAAAATTTCCAATGATCACAGTCATCAGAAGTATATATTACCGTGCAGCCCCGTCTATCATCCGCACCTTCCTTTTCCGTTGCGGTAACCAACATAACATATTTGTTCATTTCTTCATTCCAAAATACATCAGGGTCTCTCCAATGACCATCCGCACAATGTTCCTGATTTGGCACCATAAAAAATGAACTGTCCTTTTCCCAATTCAGAAGATCTTCGCTTACAGCTCTCATAATCACCTGCGCATGATTCTCTGAAGAGATTGTTTCCGGATTTCGGAATCCTGTAAAGTAAAAATAAAATTTCTCACCCATCCGACAAACACTTCCGGTTCCGATATGCCACTCCTGATCTTCGTCACCGCCTCTCTTAATGACCATCCTGGCCTCTGAAAAGTCGACGAAGTCTTTTGTTCTTGTCAGATAGACGCATTCATCTTTTAAAAAAAATAAATAGAATTCCTTCTGCCAGTAATAGGGCATAAAATCTCCACACATTGTTGCGTTTGGCATTCCCACATATTGTTCTTGCGGTGTATAAAATATATCGTGTTTCATTCATTTCTCCTTATTCATGTAAAATTCATGTAAAATACCGGTCGATTCCCGGAATACCGGGGTCGTCTGGACATAAGTATACCTGGACGGCAGCTTCTGATTCTGAATACGCGATAACAGCAGATCTGCAGCAATCATACCAATTGCGTCACTATTAATCCGCACAGTTGTCAACGTTGGATTACTTAAGGCTGCCACAGGCATATCATCAAATCCAACAACCTTAACATCTTCCGGAACAGTTAATCCTATTTCACGCAGTGCGCGTATTAACGTGACCGCAATCTCATCATTTGCACAAATGAAGACATCCGGCAGCATTGCAAGCTCTTTGATTCTTTTGCACATCCAGCGATAATCATTATACTTTTTCTGATCCAATGCACATACAGAGCCCTTTTCAAAATCCTTGATTCCTGCTTTCGTCAGTATCCTGTCACATGCTTCCCATCTCTCATGAAAACTTCGGCAATGTTTTTTATCACCAACAAATCCAAACTTTCGGTATCCAGCATCAATCATTCTGCGAACTAATATACTAATACTATTTTGATTTTCCATTAAAATCAAATCCAGGTTCGTAAAACTTTCATCAATTTCAACTGCAGAATCAATAAACAAAATTGGTTTTTTTGTTTCACATAGAAATGTACTATACTCCTTATCAAACATTTCAATGCACACAATTCCATCAATTCTGTCGTTTTCCATTCCTCGAGGAACTTGATTCATTCTCATTTCTTCTTCGGTTACAATTTCAATTTCTACGCGATAACCTTCTCTTGAAACTTTTTTCTGAAAGGCATCAAGTGCTCGCACACCAAAATGCTGATTCATGGGAATATGCGATGTAACAAGCAGAAGGCTTTTTTCATTTATTACCGTTTCTTGTTTTTCTTCCTGATTCATTTGATCCAACTGCTTATATCCCATTTGTTTTGCGTGGTTCAATACAAGCTGTTCTGTCTTTTCTGAAACTCCACCCTTCTGATTTAACACTTTTGAAATTGTGTTTCTGGAAAGATTTAATTCTTCCGCAATTTGGTTAATTGTTATTTTTGCCATATACGTCGCCCTTTTCTTCAATATTATAGAATTACATAATAATTTCGTTCTTTTATCTTCCTATGTGTCATCAATGTATATGGCTTTTTATACTGCCTTTGCGTTCCTTCCGATGATAGAATCTAACCATACCGATTTTACAACACATTTGTAATTTCATTGTACCATGCTTGATCATAATTGTAATGTTTGAATTACAATATTATATACATTTTGCATCAACCTTTCGTTGCTCCGAGAGTCATACCTCCGGATACTTTTTTATTAAGTGCAAAGTATATAATCAAAGTAGGAACAGTCGTAATACAAATCGTTGCAAATGTAGATCCCCATACTCTGTAACCTGTTTCACTGATAAAATCCTGCATTCCAAGAGAAACTGTCTTTAAGGAAGTGCTATTGATAAACAGCAGGCTAAACAGATAATCATTCCATACTCCGATAAAGCTCATAGAAAGTACGGTCAAAATGGTATTCTTGGACAATGGCACAAATATTCTGAAATATATACCATAGACACTGCATCCATCCAATATTGCCGCTTCTGATAATTCTTCCGGTATATATTTATAAAAATTAACAAACAACAGGATACTTATGGGAAGATTAAATGCAATATAAACAAGAACCAACGCCATATGCGTATCCAGTAATCCCATTTTGGAAAACATAACATATAAAGGAATCAGAGTAACAAACGGTGGAATGGTGAGTCCCATAATAAAATATGAAAATAACAGATTCTTTGCTTTAAACCGGATCCTGCTGATTGCAAAGGCTGCCATGGAGCTGAACATTACAACAAAAACCAGGGCCACACATGTAACAAATGCACTGTTTTTCAGATAGATAAACACATTACTGTTTTGAATAACATCTATGTAATTTTCTATTGTCAAATGCTCTAATGAACCAAATGGATTTGTAGCCAATTCTGAATTTGTCCGAAAGCTGGCAATAATCAGCCACACAATCGGATAAATTTGTATGGCAAAAATTAAAGCAACCACTACCCAAAAACAAATTTTTTTTACTCCTCTACTCACTTTTTGTCCTCTTTTCTTCATCTATAACCCTGGTCATTCAACGCAAGCAATTACGAATCTTCTGTTCCATCAATCCGCACAGTTTTATTAATAGAAATAATAAATATCAGGCTCAACAGCATAATCAGGATTGCTATGGCGCTGCCATAACCAAGATTACGATTTGCAAATGCAATTTTATACATATAGGTAGATAAAAGTTCTGATTTATGACTGGGTCCTCCACTTGTCAGATTATATGAAACTGCAAATCCTTTTAAAGCTCCAACTCCACTGAGTATAAAATTCATGGCAATAACATTTTTGATCATTGGAATCTTAATCATAAACAGCTGCTGAATCTTGTTTGCCCCATCAATATTCGATGCTTCAATCACCTCCGGTGATATTGAAATCAGCGCAGAATAAAAGATAATCATATAAATTCCGACATACTGCCACCCCTCCACAACAGATACTGCCGGAAGAACCTTATCAAAATCACTCAGAAATGTGACTGGTTCTACTCCAAACATGCCAAGCAGCTTATTAAAAAGTCCAAGTGGAGTGACGGAATAAAAACAATTAAACAATTGAGCCACCGCTATTACACTCATCGTTGAAGGAATAAAGTATACGGTCTGGATAAAACCGCGAAACTTTTTTACATAACTGAGAAGAACCGCAGTGACAAACCCAAGTACTATCTGCATGCCAACGACAATCAGAATGTATATGATGTTGTTTTTTAATGCCGTAATTAAAATATGATCATGAAACAGATCCCGAAAATTCTTCAATCCTATAAATTCCATTTTTCCAAGTCCGTTCCAGTCGGTCAGGCTAAAACCTGCAGAAATCAAAATAGGAAGGATAACAATCACCGTATAAATCAGGACTGCCGGAGCCGTGAAGATAAATGCCGCACTTTTTTTATTTAAAGTATTCATATCTTCTTTCCTTTACTTCTCAGACTGCCGGACGGCTTTAAAACCGTCCGGCACAAATTTAAACTTATTACTTTTCCAATTCTTCATCTACCAATGCTGCCATATCTTCAGGCTTCATCTGACCTAAAGCCACACTGGCAATATTATCGTTGAATACCGTTGTAACATTATCTGGAAGGACAACATCCCACGGTCTTGTGCATACATCACCAATATTCTCATTATCATTGGCAATTCTCACATAAAGATCATCCATGTTATCAAGATCAACTTCAACATTCTGTGCAGGGAAATGCCCTCTCTGTGCGTATTTTACGCTGAAATTTTTTACAAGATATTCAACAAATTCCTTAACATCATCATCCCATGTAGCTGAATTAGCTGCCATTCCAAGTCCGCCAAATACCCAATATTCATTTGCAGATGTTACTGCATTATCGGTAAGTGGCATATAAAAATAATCAAAATTCTTTCCTTCCTCATTAGCTTTCATAAAAGAGTCCAAGAGTGCGGTTCCGGCTGTATACATTACTCCCTGTCCATCTAGAAACAGTTCCAAAGATGTGGAATAATCTGTAGATGTACAACCAGGCTGGAAATACTGACCAATATCCTGTAAAAACTGTAAGGTTTCCATTCCTGTTGCATCGCTCATCTTGGCATCACCTGATTTCAGTGCATAAACAAAATCGTTACCTGTTTCACGGAATGGAATCATAGCAAGGTATCTAAGATAGAACCATCCGTCTGCACCGTCTACAATAATCGGAGTCTCACCATTTTCTTTAAGAATTCTGCAATTTTCCAGTAAATCATCAAAAGTTTTCGGAACCTCTAAATTATATTTTTCATATACATCTTTATCATACCAGAACATATCTGTAGCAAATTCCCAAGGTATGCCATATAATGATCCGTCATCTAATCGAATATAATCAAGAGACGCTCCGATAAAATTATCAATTGCTCCGATCTCCTCCAAAAAAGCCTGCATATCTACAACCATACCTGCATCTGCCAGTTCCTGGCAAAACGAGTCTCCATCCACATCAAACAATTCAGGAAGTTCATTAGCCGTCGCCATAGCACGTAATTTTTGATCATAACCATCTGTGTCTGCTGTTTCAAGAACAAACTCAATATTATGTCCTTCTGCCTTATATTCCTCTGCCAGCTCCTGAAATATTGCAAGCACATCATCTGACGGAACCTTGGGGGTAAAATACGTAATCTTTTTCACCTCAGCTGAATCATCCACTGTTGCTTCTACAGCATCACTCGTCGATGATGCTTCTTCTGTTGCATTTTTACTTCCACATCCGGCAAGCATGGATACTGCCATAGACATAACTAAAAATAACGAAGCACATTTTTTTAATTTTCTGTTAACCATTTCATTTCCTCCTTTGTTTTATACATAATGTGCACTTTATGCTTTTATCTCTTTTGTAAGATTATAATATTGCGTTTTGAGCATAATGTAAATATTTTTTCTTGTTTTTTATTATTTTTGTTAAATATGCACATTTTTATTATTTCTAGTTTGTCTATTTTTATATTTTAGGTTTGCATTTTGTGCATTTTATTCTATGTGAATTTACATTTCTACAATTATGTATTTAGCACATCTCCAATTACAAAAACCATGCAGCATAATCATCTATACTACATGGTTAACATTTGATTATAACACCTTGGATCCATTTGCGGTCAACTTAAAGGTCATCCCGAGAACATCCGCTGCCCACGGCACATCATCATTCGTCCTAGGAAGATTTCAAAATATTCATACAAAGTTTTCTTCTTTTCTTCCTATCATAACGGTATTTCCTTATACAGAAAAGGCAATCGTTGACGAAGTCTGACCCACATAGGTGTTTTTCCCAAATCTCGGATGTTCGTCCCCCGTTCCGGACAGATAATTTAAGTGCTTCCTAATCCTGAACCAGCTGCTCCATGGAATACGTTTCGAATGTTCCATCCGGTTTTCCTCTAAATAAACGCAACCATATATAGTGGTAACGTAATGATCCCCTCTTCGCTCACACCTATGTTACCATATAATCTGTCGCTTTTTTCAACATAAAGTACCTCAAATCAACATTTTGTAATGCAAAAATGTACTTCCCATCAACATTTTGTAATTTTTCACTTCCATTCCTGCAGACTGTCGATCTCGGTCCCGCAATATTCACACACGCCTTTGGTCACATCTATATTGGCGTCGCATTTGGGGCATTTGATCACGTGGATCCCACTGTCCAGGGTCATGACTCTGTCATTGTGGCGAAGGGAGAAGATATCCTTCTGATATGCGGATGTGATCCGCCCACCTCGCAGATACACCAGTCTGACCTGCAGCTCCACATCCACGCACAGTATGCCGTTCTCCACATGCTCCTGCAGCCCGGTATAGTCCATAATGTCGTAATCAATGACATCCGGCCGGGAATAGTAGCGTCTACCGGCTTCGTAGTTCAGGTTATTATAGAACCGCTTTTTGTCGATGCCGGTGGTGGTCCAGAATTCCTGCTGCCGACGGTTCTGTTTTTCTTTGTATCGTCTGACAGGCCCCAGTACCGCATAAGCATCGCACAGGTAGAAAAAGTAATAGAGGATCATAGCCAGGATTGTGCTGTAAATGAAAATCTTGCCCACATCATAGCCATTGAAGGTCCTGGAGGTATTTATGATCCACAGGCTGCATAGCAGGAATGATACAATGTAATCTACCACTCCCGTGACGATCCGGTAGACCGGGCTTTGCAATACCAGGTCATAATGGTGCTTGCTGCCCAGCTCCTTGTCTGCGTAGTCAATGTTGGAGGCCGCATCACAGCAGGGACAGCCGTTCACAAATTCCTTTACTTTGCCGGTAAAGCCGCAGTTCTCACAGGTATGCTGTGCCTCTTCATCCATTCCGGATACATAGGTATACTCCATGCGGGAATCGAAGATTTTCTCCGTATGGAGCAATTTCCCCTGCCGGAAATATTCTTTGCGGCAGCGGATACCACTGTGCACATCATCCTGACAGGTTCCGTCTGTGGACCGGTACCTCAGGGTGCCATCGACGATGTAGGTAGTCTTGATATTGACGCCGCTTTCTGTAAGCCTGCGCATTTGAAGTGTTTCGGATATGAATGCCATTGCTTTCGTGTCCTATCTGTTATTGTTGTTATTATTGTTGTTATTGTTATTATTGTTGTTGGAAGAGGAACCACCGCTGCTGCCGGAGCCTGAGGATGGTGTGTAATGAGGGAACACTTTGAATTCCGTCCGTGACAACAGGATTCCGTCAATGCTGCTGTCGGTGCAGTTCGCCATGATCACCTTCTGGGTTTTTGCGGTATTCTGTCCGATGATGAGGGACAGATTCTGCCTTCCTCCCTTGATGAAAGCCTCCGGCTCCTGCTCCAGGAAATGATAGATCTCCCAAAGCTCCTCCTCTGTCACCTCATAATATTTCGTCAGTTCCACGCAACGCTTCATGCGGATCAGTTCTTCATAGGTCTGCGGTTCAAAATTCATGGAAAGCCTCCTTGTCATTTTTTTGATCCAGTGTCAGATAGTAAAATTCAATGTTCTGAAAGGGGAGATTGATGGCCTGTATATGGTAATAGGCATTATTTTCCTGCTTCCGGTAATGGCAGTCTCTCAACTGTGTGGTGGTAACAAGCAGATTGTTCGGGCTGCCCGTGGCATATTCCTTTGCATATTCGCGCAGGAGCCCGGAAATATCATATACATACCATTCTTCTTCGTTGTCCCCGGAATGGTCCAGCACCCCTTTATAAATCTGATGCGTGGCAATGTGCCGCTGCTTTGTTCTCCCTTCATCCCCGTAAGTCACGAGATCTCCGGACAACAGCATCAGGTACAATGCGTTGTTCTCCGGATAATCGCATTCTTCCTGCAACATATGCTTTTTCATACGCAGCTTTACCGTACTGATGGGTGTCAGATAAAGGATCTCCCTGGACTTCCTAAGGATCTGGGAGATCAGCGGATATCTGTCTCCATCCACGTCCAGTTCGAACACACCGCTGTCATAGATATATTTCAGCTTCGCATCTTGTGCAATGATCTGTTCCAGTGCAGGATATTCTGCGGATATCCTGGCAGGCAGATACTTTTCCGGCTCCTCGAGGCGCATCTTCGTCACATATTCATATGTCGTCTCGTCAGCAGAAGCATCCGGGGCATAGCCGCGGTCCCGGTACATCTGCTGTTGCAGCAGGCAGGTGTAGCTTTTGCCGGAGCCATATACATTTTTCACAAAAGGGCAGCCCGTTTTGCACAGATACAGGTAAGCGCACTTCGCACATTCCTCGGGAAACGGTTGTCTGTTATGGTTTTGGAAGATCTTCCGTGCAGCGGTTTTCAAAATGGTGTCCACCGTGTCACGGTAGATATTGCCATAGTAAAAGCCTTCGTTCTTCTGACCTCTGACACAGGAATAAATGTCTCCGTTACGCTCCAACAGGAAAAATTTCTCTCCGCAATTGTCGCAGTTGGTGCAGTATTCCGGTCCGAACTCATCGAACCATGCGCCGTTGACCCCGGCATCCAGATTAGTCCCGTCAAAAGCCTCGTGCATCCGCCGGTAAAAGATCAGCTGTTCCTCTTCACTCATGTGATGCAGCAGGCCACAGGAATTGTAGTCAAACCCTATCATGAAATTAAAATCATTCATGTCCAGGCACGTGTTCCGGTCCAGAAATCTGATATCCTCGATGATCTGATCCAGCTGTTCAAAATGCTCCCGAAAGATCGTGGCAGATACTTTTTTCTTGTCAGGGATCTCCTCCAGCAGTCGGATATTATCCAGTATCCGTTCCAGTGTGCCCTCTCCGCCCTTGGTCACCCTGTATTTTTCATGCAGGGAAAGCGGCAGATCCAGGCTGCCCGATATGGACACGTTGAACTCCCGGATGGTCTCGATATGTTTGTCCAGTCCGTACAGATTCGTCTTGATGTGGGGATGCCCTACCCTGAAGCCGGCATCCGTGATGAGTTCACGCATGTCATGATAGTATCTGCTGATATACTGGATCAGGTCATGGAATTCCCGCTCCTGCAAAGTGGTCACCTCGCCGCCATGCAGGGAAATATTAAATGGCACCACATCCGCTTCACGGAATTTCGCGATAGCATATTGCAGGGTCTCCAGGCAATCTTCGCCCCGCAGGGTATCTACGGTGTGATCCTCCAGATAACAGTACCGGCACTGCTTGTTACATGCCATGGTCGGCACATATAACAAATGAATAAATTTAGTATTCATAGTAATCGATCCTTACAGGTGTCTCCTTGAAAGCACGTTCATTGACAGATACGCCCTGGGGCAGTGTGATCTCCCGCAGAGAATCACAGCACCGGAAGGCAGAAGACCCGATCTGCTGCAGCTTGCTGTCCGGGGAGATCACCACCTCTTCCAGACTGGTATTTCCATAAAACGCATGTCCGCCGATCCGGGTCACGTTATCCGGGATCTCTATTCGTAGCAGGCTACTACATTCTTCAAAGGTGTTGCCGCGAATCTCCGTCAGTCCCGCCGGAAGATTTACCTCCTTAAGGCTGCTGCAACGATAAAAAGCCTCCCCGCCCAGATACGTCAGATGCTCCGGCAATGTGACACGTTCCAGGCTTCTGCAGTTTTTAAATGCCTGCCCGCGGATCTCTGTAATGCTGTCCGGCAACGTTACCTCTGATAAAAAGGGCATATTGGAAAAGGTGTTGCCGCGCAGGCCCACTACTTTCTCCCCCTGATAGGTATCGGGGATGGTCGCCGTAGTCATATTCGTCAGACCATAGACATAAAACCGTACATAATATCCGTCATCTGCCTGCTCATAGAAGATCCTGGGCTTACTGAACAACAGCAGTGAGCCTGCCACAGCCACCGCCATAAGAGCCCATTTTAACTTTTTGCTGTAATCCGGCACCATGGATGCCTTCACATTCATGACAATATTCGAGATTTTCTCCTGGGATCTGGATCTGATCTCCTTTTTCAAATACTTTATCAGCTGATAACGGCTGGTCAAAAATGCATATACCACCAGGATGATAAGTCCGATCACATAGGTTTTCATCGGAAAATGAAAGAAAAACAGAGATATGTATACGAATAACAGAACCGCCAAAACGGCATTCAGTATGTTTTTTCTGCGCAGCATATCCTCCGGGATCAGATTCTGTTCTTCCGTGATCCCGGCGCGCTGCATTTCACGTTTTATAAACCCTTCGACACAATCCTCCTCGGACATGGCAAACAGCGGATCAAAATCCTCTGCATGCACTATCCTTTTCTCAGAAAGCGGCTCTGACGGTGTGGTCCCGCCTGTTACCGTTTCGTCAGCTGCCGATGCATTGATCACTGTCTCAGCTGCTGTCTGTACCTTTTCCTCCATAGATAAAGTCATTCCCATACCGTTATTTTCCCTTCTTTTCTACTGTGCATAGCATCTTTTTAGTCTCCAAAAGACTACGATACTCTTCCATTTCGCGATTCTGTCGTTTAGTATTCATGACTTAACAGGAAGTCCGCTATATGCATCGTCTTGATGCCCTCGTAGTTTCCTCCCGAGAACTCATCTGTTGTGAGAACATATTTGGGGTAGTTGTCGCGGATTTCCAACAACCGGTCGTATTCCCGTTTTTCTGTTTTCAGAGAATGAAGCTCCTGCGTCACCTGCACATAGAGCTTTTCATTTTGCCGTACTGCGACAAAGTCGATCTCGCTGCTGCCGGATTTGCCGACATTGACAGTATAGCCTCTGCGGCAAAGCTCCAAGTACACGACATTCTCTAAACTGGATGCCACGCTGTCAGCGTTATAGCCGAGAACGCTGTACCGCAGGGCGGTATCGGCAAGATAGAATTTCTCCTGTGTTTTCAGGATCTCCTTGCCCTGTAAATCAAAGCGGGAGCATCGATGAAGCAGGTACGCCTTCTCCAGCTTCTCCAAATAACTGTAAACTGTTTCGTTGTCCAATGCACGGTGTTCCGCTTTCAGGTAATCCGAAATGGACTTTGCCGAGAAGGTATTTCCCACATTGTTGAAGGTGTACTTGACCACTCGTTCCAGTTGGTCGATCTTCCGCACCTGATTGCGCTTAACAATATCCGAAAAGATCGTGGAGTTGTAAATATCCCGCACGATGGTGTAGACCTCGTCCTGAGAAAACTCCTGCAAATGTGTTGCCGGGAAACCGCCCAAGCGTACATAGTCGGCAAGCTCCGCCTTCGGCTCTCCCACCTCGGTATATTGGCTTTTAAACATCAAGTACTCGCCAAAGGACAAAGTGAAGATGCGGAAAGATACATATCGTCCCGTCAGATAGGTTGAGATCTCAGAGGACATCATGCGAGAGTTGGAACCTGTCACATACAGGTCAACATCAAAGTCAGATGCCAGCGAATTGACAACCTTTTCCCAGCCCTTGATTTCCTGAACCTCATCGAGAAACAGATAGGTTTTTCCATCGGGCGAAAGACGCTCTTTAAGCTGTGCATACATCTGCTTTGCCGTCATATCCTCATATTCCATTGAGTCATAGCGGCAACTGACAATGCGCTCCTCCGAAATGTTATGCTGCGTTTTCAATCTCTCCATAATCATTTTCAGGATCGTTGACTTTCCGCAGCGACGTACTCCCGTAAGGATTTTTACAAATGGCGTATCCACATAAGCCATGATCTTCTCTACATACAAAGGTCTGTAAATCATCGTGACCACCTCCGTTTGTAGATAGTATATCGCAATTCGTTCCAAAAGGCAATTTGTTTTGCGATTACAAACCGCAAAACTTATATCTCTTCATGATTATTCGCTCCTTTCGCTAGTCCTAAAATGTATGAGCAAAACTAAACTTCGCAAAAAATCGGCATCAAATCCATTTCTGAATTCAACACCGATTCTCTGCTTTTCCTTTTTTCTGTTGTAAGCCTTTCCACTCGGAACTGATCTTGTGACCGGATTCAGTTCTCCCCATGTTGTTCGCTGCTTAGCATAATATTCCCTCTGCGCTTTCTTACTTCTTTTATCAAGCGTTACATATTGCTTCATTTTCTCATCCTCGCTTTCGTGTCTTCTTCAATCATCTTTGCAATTTCACCACAGGCGGCAGGATAATCTTTATGTCCCAGTAAGAGCATTTTATCTTTAAGTCGTTCTAGAGCTTCCTCAAATCTTGCGACGTCCCTCTTTAGCACCTTACAGAATACAATGCAGTACGCCGAACCATCCTTGACCATCTCTCCCTTAAATTTCATAGTTATCTTATTCTGCACAAACAATTGATCCGCCAGATAAGAACTATGATCTACATAAGCATAAGGAACCGCAAATAACGAAAAATCACTCATTTTCCAATAATTCTTCATTCTCATCATCTCCAACATAAAGATAGCTGCAGAAGATCCGAAGACCTCCCACAGCCTGTGCTTATAACCGAACCTCCACACGCAGTTTCCTGCAGGTTTTCTACAAGGCCGCTGTTAAGAAATCTTGCATCAGATTTTAAAACCTACAATGAACATAAACCGATAACACATAACCCATAACAGACATACCCTTACCATGAACAAAAACTTCTGGGATCACCATCAATCTCATAAAGCCTTGTACGGAAAAATCCTTAGATGTCTACTTCAAACTGTACTGTTTGATTGTACTTATCAAGAGCCATCTGCATTTCCATAATGGTCTTGGATACAGCCTCATACTCCTTCTTAATCAGCTCCAGGTCATAGTTAATATACCTATATTCTGGAACCGTATTTCTGGACATATAAGAGCGCTGCTCCTCTCTGGCTTTTGGTAGCTGCTTACGCATCTGATCAAGCACTGATTTTCTCTTGTTCAGCTGAGCCATCTTTATAAGAATTGTATCAATGCTCATTTCTGCATCGCCCACCTGAACCTTTTCATTAGAATTGGTTACATTAAGCGCATGCTTGATAATTGCAATTTTCTCATCAAGAGATGTAATAGTAGCTACAACCTCCGTATAATCATATTCTGGTACGACAGGTTCCTCATTGATAGCTGCAACATAGGTACTGGATGTTGCCTCTTTGTTTACCCAGAAGGCCTTATCTTCTTCCAGGCTCTTAAGCATTTTATTTGCATATGCTGATGTCATTGTCTGCATTTCCTTACGACCTCCATTTTGTTTTGTTTTTTGTTCTGATATTAGCTTACTGCATGACAGATGCTTTGTCATTGTACCAACGGTTTAATACCATAGAAAATCCGCAGTCAGATTTTCTATAGTCATGAATAATTCCCCATAAACGAACAACATCCCCGTCAACGACGAGGATATCTTCAATACTGGTATGCAGTAATCTGCTTAAGATTACAAAATTGTCTAAGCTTGGTAATGATCTACCGGAAATCCATTTGTAGATTGCCTGCGGATTCTCAAATCCCATAGCATTCTGCACATCTTTCACAGTATAACCATTTTCCATGAGCAGTTTCTTAATTTGCTTCCCTGTCTCCTTTTGCTGGATTGACAAATACATTGGTTCCATCTCTCTGTACCTCCGTAATTTTCTTCCATCCCGAATCACAATCTCTATTTGTAGACTTACATTATATCGGATGTATTCACAAAATGCATTAAACTTTTAGTTTAAAATGTCTGTGCGAGCTTCCCTATACTCACTCCCTGTTACAGTACCTTGCAAGTTCTCATTGCTACAGTTTTTTTACATGCCATAGGCTCGTAATAATCAGGATTCGCAATTTATGTATAGAGGGGATTAGTGGAGTCCGTCTTGTTTCCCGGATATCGCTGCCGTGAGCTCTTTATGGTTACTAACGCTTAATCATATTCCCTATGGCAATATAATCTCACCAACCTGCTCTACTCTATGAGATTAATAGATCGCAGCCTTACTTTAACGTCCTGCCGGGTCATTTACAGCAACTCGCAGACTTCCACTTCTTTCAGTGCGGACGGGTTTATAGTTTTCCTTCTAAAGATTAAGCTTAACAGAATCTCCTCATACTTGCATTTAACCAATAGTTTAATTGCTATCGTATTCATCTTTTATCTTAAAAATGATACTCATCCTTAACACCTAACAACTGGCTCCATCTTGCAGAAATCAGCTTAGCATAATATATATCTGCCAATCCATATGCCCCCAGGGAATACGCATCGTTGAATTCTACGAGTAATGTCCTGCCATCTTTAGTTACGCAGATATCCATACTGCAAGCCATAGGCCTATCTTCCCAAGAGACAAAACTTTCCATCATAGAATTAAGCACCTGAGCGTCATAATGATATAAATAACCCTTCCTTGACTTATCAATTATCATGCCATATGGGCGCACATCAATTATCTCATCATATGTAATAAAGCAACGCCATTCTGCAGCGATATCTAATGATTCGCTTACCAATACCTCATAATCTTCAGCATGATTACCGCAGCCCATAAGATCTTTTATACTGGAAATTGTCTTGCCGGTAAAAGCCTTGCTTCTTACTGCTGGTTTCACAAAATATCCCGCCGACCACTTGTTCTCATCTCTTGAAATACTGTTGATTGTATCTTTCCATATTTTCCTTCCCAGAAATGGCTTAAGCACATCTGGATAATCAGGAATATGCGGTGTCACCCCAAACTTGTTAAACAGTACATTGCACTGATCAATATAATCCAAGGCAATATCTTCACGCTTAAAATCATCATAGATATCATCTATCAAATGGTAAGGAACTATTTCCGCAGCCATCTCTCTGAAACCAAACATAGCTGAAGCGAAGTTATGATTGTGAGGTATCTCCATTTTCATTTCATTGTCATATTTTGTTTTTAAATATACCTTTCCCATAATAATCACCTGTTAAATATAATAGCGTTTGCGGAAGTGCGCTATGTGCCAGTGGCACATGTTTAGCGCCGACCGAAACGGAGTGAAGGCCGAACCTTCGGTGTAGTATTACCGCACACCACCTTAGCGGGGTGGCCCCTTAAATCAACTCGGACACGCAAACATAAGTGGGCAGGGCCAGACTCGAACTGGCGTAGACTTAAAGTCGGCGGATTTACAGTCCGCTGCAATTGCCACTATGCGACCTACCCATAAGTGACCCCTGCGAGACTCGAACTCGACATTTGCAGCTTGAGAGGCTGCCGTCCTAACCTTTAGACCAAGGGGCCATTCAGTGATCCCCGCCGGACTTGAACCGAGCATTTTAGCCTTGAAAGGGCTATGTCCTAACCTTTAGACTAGGGGACCATAATGCTCATATCAGGATTCGAACCTGAATCAATCGGTTCTACGCTCCGCTTCGGTCCGTTCAGGGCAATCGTCCCCCGGACGATTTGAACCGTAGCCGATCATTCTATCCATTGAACTATACGAGCATATACGGGCTAAATATATTTCAACTCAGCCCTGTTTATTCACTTTTCATGCGCTAATCTGCTTTGTTCTATTTACATCGATTACGATAATCTCATCCATCGGAACATCCAGCACTGCTGCCAGTACAACCAGATTATCGATTGTAGGCATAGCAGTTCCGTGCTGCCACTTGTAGATGGCCTGAGGAGTCGCAAATCCAAAGATATCCTGCAGGTCTCTTACATTCAGACCTGCCACCTCTCTCAGTCTCATGATATTCCTTCCGGTAGCTACCATATCGATGGTAGGCATAGTAAACATTTCTTCCTCCGTTTCTGCTTCTGCAGGTGAAGGAAAAATACCCTCCACCTTAATCAGAAGCCTTAAAATTGTATATAGGTTTCATCACATCGATTACATCTACAGACTCTCGGATCACATCAATGATGTCCTCCAGACTCTTGTATGCCATCGGTGCCTCGTCCAATGTATTTTCATTAATCGAAGTGGTATAAATACCCTTCATTGTCTCTCTGTATTCATCCATGCTAAGATTTGCTTTCGCCTTTGTTCTGGACATAAGTCGTCCTGCTCCGTGAGGTGCAGAATAATTCCACTCCGGATTTCCTTTTCCAACAGCAAGCACACTTCCATCTCTCATATTTATTGGAATCAGCACTTTCTCTCCACTATGGGCTGCTATTGCGCCCTTTCTCAAAATCATTTCATCTGTATCAATATAATTATGAATTGTATGGAAGGCTTCTCTGCCAGCCATCCCGGTTCTCTCCAGAATAATCTCAGCCATTTTTTCTCTGCTTCGTCTTGCAAAAGCCTGGCAGATTTCAACATCGTGAAGGTAGTCCTCAAGATATTTTCCTGATAAGTAGCACAGGTCTTCAGGCATACTTGTCTCAGACTCATATACCTGCCAGTGAAGCTGTTTTAACGCATCCTGAATCTCACTTCTACGTCCCTGCTCCTTATAGGTTCTGATAATCTCATCACGCTTCTCAAGATAGTCCCCATAGCCTCTGTCTAGGTTAATCGCCAGCTTCTGATAAAGCTCTGCAACCTGCTTACCCAGATTACGTGAGCCTGAATGAATCACAAGATACTTGGTTCCATCACCCGCTTCATCTATCTCTATAAAGTGGTTACCACCACCAAGGGTTCCAAGTGAACGCTCTAATCTCTTTGTGTCCTTCAGTTCTCTGTAGCAAGCAAGTTCTGTCAAATCAAATCTCTCCTGGCGACCTTCCCACACGTTCATTCCCGATGGAATAAAATGTGCAGCCTCATCAACCTTTACAAAATCAATATCAACCTTGCCTAAGTTCACGGTATACATACCGCATCCGATATCAACACCCACTACATTTGGAACAGCCTTATCAGTAATTGTCATTGTGGTTCCAATAGTGCAGCCTTTACCGGAATGAACATCAGGCATGATTCTTATTCTTGATCCTTCCGTCATCGGATAATCACACATACGTCTGATTTGTTCTATTGCTTCATCCTCTACTACTCTTGCATAGCAGATGGCTGTATTTATTTTTCCTTTGATTTCAATTAAATCCATGCTTCTCTTACCTCATTTCTGTGATATTTACATTGGACAGTGCCCCGCGGGGGACTCGAACCCCTAACCACCTGATTAAAAGTCAGGTGCTCTACCATTGAGCTAACGGAGCATAACGCAGAACTGCCTTACCAATCAGGCTTATATCTGCAAAAAAATACCGCCTACCATGTGCATCCACACAAGATAAGCGGTTCAAAATCTATGTATCCGGTTGTCCTCTCCTGTCCCTACGACAGGTCTACATCCATCACCACAGTATTCCCTTCAAGCTTATTCTTATCTGAATACACAAAGCTAAAGCCCCACTCTTTTTCATATCGAGTGCTGCATTTTTTCAAACTTTCCAAATATAAATAACTTGATCGAATAGCTGTGAACATTCTTTTTTCCTTTCCCAGACCCATCGCTTCGGATCCGCTTTTCTTTCTTTGTTATCGACAGAATACCACAGCAACATTAGTTTGTCATTATACTTGTGGTATAACTTCGACGCATCATAGTGCAATCAGCCTAGTCTGAAGTACTTTGGCTATCTCTGCCAGACCGCTGGCTCTCATCTCCTTCTTATCATTCTATTTTATCCGCAAATGCATTGCAGGCCGGGCAGCATGCCTGTATTTTATGAAAATTGTTTACATTTTCCTTTTCTTTGGAATTTTTTACCATACTCTGCGCTCTCAGTCTTCCTTCTCCGCGTCTTCCTCCCCCATTGTAAACAAAGATTTCCCGTTATAGCAGTCCGGGCTGAACAGTCCCTGCTTATGGGTATCCGGGGTAAATACCTTCGTCTCCCCGGGAGCGATTTCTTCATGGTTGAAGATCAGGCTGTGTCCCTTTTGATTTTTGATTACGGCCTGCTTAATATTATCGGACCAGCTGTAGGTCTCCATGACATCGCCGAATCCCTTCGGAAAATACCGGAAATCCAATGCGCAGGGATCTTCTTCGGTGGCATATTTCATGTATAATACGCTGTCCTGAAACATTCCGATGTGAACTCCCGGATTCACAATTCCCACAGCATCCCCGAGATGATATGCCAATTTGCTTCCGCTGTGAACGCTGGACACTTCAATGTAGACACAGTCCTCATATTTCCCGGCAATTTCGAGCAGACGCTGCTTCTCCTGTTCTTCCATCTGCGCAATCTCCTGCTGTCCTGTCTCCTGCAGAGCACGGATCTTTCTCACCATTTCATCCGCCGTATCCTCCGGCTCTCCAAGTGACATTTTTGCCGCCGCGGCAATGATCCGGTCCAGTGCATTTTCCGAGGTATCAAGACGGGCCAGTTCCTCCCGGTATTCCTGTACTACATTCCCATACGGCGATACCATCATATATTTCAGCGGGCAGTGATAGACCGTATTTCTGGTCTCATAGATCAGAACATCCTCTTCCAGAGAAGCCTTGACCAACGTGGACGTCGTGGCTACATAGACATTTCTTCCCAGCCGTGGATGTACATCCGCAGTCCCCGACAGATTGTACTCTCCGTCATATACATAGGGCTCCCAGTTTCTCATCGTTACTTTTGCCTTTTTCATCCCGAATACCTCCTGTTTTTACTGAAAGTATACCAGATTCGGAGAATAATGTCATTCTACCGGTGGTTGTATCTGCCTTCTGGCGCATTCATTATTTTTCTCTTAGTACAGCTTCGCGCCTGCCGGAATATGGTTGTCCACCATGAGCAGGTTGGTGATGGCGATCAGTGTCTTTCCAACCAGTTCTTCCGGCTCATAGTAAGCGTGGATACCGGAGAGGATGGTGCGGTCGGTGCCGGTGCCGTCATCCAGAGTGAACTGTAACAGCTTCTTGGACTTGGGTACTGCCACGCACTCTTTTACCTTAACAGCTCTGAAATCGGACTTGCTGAAAGTCTCGAAGTCTACGGCTTCCTCGAACAGGGGCTCAATCTTCACGTTGGAGAAATCGATCTTGCTGTTCGGAGTGAAGAATCCGTTGTTATCACCGGCGGTCTGAGCACCTTCTGCCTTGCCGTCAGCTTTCTTGGAAGCGCTACTGTCTAAGCTCTTCATTGTCGGGAGTTGGAAGTAATACAAAAACATTTCCTCCTGCGTCTGTTCCGGCAGTCGGGCAAGAGCCGCCGCAAGGGAACAACTATCTAAAAATATCGTCTGCCCCCGGACGGAGAATGGATAAGTTTCGCCATAGTCCTGCACTTGAAAATACTCGTCTGTGGTGCTTAGTGGGACAAACTTTTCTTCGGTCAGATATTCAAGGGAGATTTCCCGCTTCCACCTTGCCGCCAACGTACGGGCAGCGTCAAAGGACGCATGACGAATAACAATCCGGCAATAGGTATCATGGGTATAGCGGATATGTTCTTGATAGGCTTCCTGTTCGGTCATGGAAAATCCCCCTTTCTTCGATTATGGGAAAGGGCGGCAGCACTTTTTGCTGTCGCCCCTTGATTACCCACCAGCAAGGGCAGTCGGGGCTGTCAACGGTGGGCGTAGCCATTTACTTGCCGTTGACTGGCTCGGCTGGGTTTGCTATAAGTTGCACTCACTATGGATTAACAGAACGCCTAAAAATAATCCATGTACTTATGAAGTAACAAATCAATAAAATTGCCAAAATCCCCATTGTTGCCCCTATTTGTAACATCAATGTACTAAACCCAATATAGGCTGAAATTTCTGCTGATATGGTTTGGATAAAGTAAGCTATTACAACAGCAGCTACAATGATTGCTGTGATAATTGGAAGCCCAAACCAAACACTTAATTGTTGCAAGATAAGTTTTCCGATATGCTTTTCTTCCACCCCCAATTTTCGGAGTACAGAGAAACGATACTTATATTGTCCTGCGTCTAAAAGCTGTTGCAGGGAAAGTACCGTAAGACATATAACCATCAGTACGACAGCACCATAAATCATTGCAGTCTGTAAAATAAAGTTATTTGCTATGGAACTATTGATTTGCAGTGTGCTAAAACGCACGCCATAAATAGCCCCTGTTTCTGCCTGCTCGGGATATTTCTCTGTAAAAAGTTTTTCCAGTTTCCTTGCATTTTCATAGGAGATATTTTCCGTTGTTGTAATATATCGGTTTTTTATTACTGGCAACAGCTTTTCACAAATATTGTCTGGAAGTACATACAATACATTTGTATAGGAATTGTACGCTGTTTCTCCAATCGGATCCTCATAATAGGACTGCCCGGAAAGAGTCAATTCTCCTGCGTCTGTCATAATGCTGGTGTGTTCTTTCAAAAAGCTATCCCGTTCTTCCTCGGTGGCGATTGCTTTCCATTGTGTTGTAAATTCATCTTCCTCCAGAGAAATCTGTTCGTAACCCAGCATTTCCCGTATAGTGTTATAATCACTCAAAGAAATTGCTACAATCGGAAAATCATATTTCTGTCTGTTGTGAAAATCATCGTTCTCTGACAGATATAGATTGAACGTGCAATCATAAACTGTATCTATTTTGTGTTCTGTCAGAAACTCAGTAATAATTTCATAACTGTCTTGCGGCAGATTTTCTTCTTCATATACGTCATTATATCTTGAATATACCTGCACATCATACATAGAGCGCATATCCAAATAACCTGAAGCCCAGCCCGTCAAAATAGAGGCGGCAATAAACATGAAGATTGCAAGGACAAGGGTTATACAAATCAGCGTCATTGTTTTGCTGGTTGTATTTAGTTTTGATATAATTTGCCCGAAAAAGAACAGGTTTTCTCCCTTGTATCTATGTTCCGGCGATTTTACTTTCCATGCTACAATCAAACCACTGGTAAGATAAATGAAGGCACAAATGAAGAAAAGTAAGTCAATCACAACAAAAAGCAGATATTGATTGAGCGTTCCACCACCTAAAGACAGATAATATTTATTTGTTAATGCTGCAACGCTGGCTGCTGTAAAAGCATTCAATACAGAACATATCAGCAAACCAGCAATGAAACATTCTCTTTTTTTCTTTCTAATTATGCAAAATATCGACCACAGCAAAGTAAGCAGCGGAAAAAGAATATTTCCCCAGAACATAAGCTGCACCGGAAACGCAAAGCGGGTGTCATAATAAAACCAGACCTTTTGTATTCCTGTAATCAATCCCCATATGGTAAATACTTCAAAGAGGACTACTACAACAGAAATGAAGCGGCTCTTTTTTAGCTCTGGTTCGTTCTCTTTCTCTGCGAAAAGCATATCAATAATTTTTGTTTTCTGAATGGTACGGGTATTGAAAATTCCTACCACAAAAAAACTTGCCACAAAAAATACCACTGTCAACAAAACGGTATCCGGGAACAATGTCCATGAGATTTCATAAGGCTTTCCATAAGCAGTAAGGAGCATTGCGGTAATGAATTGAGAGCAAAATACACCGCAAAAAATACCAATCAAAATGGAAAACATACCCATAATCAGTGTTTCTGCAAAGAAAATCCTGCCAATGGTTTTTTGTTCCATTCCCATAATGGACTGGACAGCAAACTCTTTTTGCTTCCGTCTTAGCATATAATGATTGACGAACCGTATCAAAAATAACAACAGCAATGTTATCATGCAGATTGCAATTTTCATTCCGTCACTTAACAGCGTAAAATCATACTCGCTGCCTATATCCGGGCTATAATAACTACTGGAAATAGACAAGAACGCATAAAACAAGGTAACACAGATTGTCATTGTGACAATGTAGACCAGATAGTCTTTTACAGACCGTTTTGCATTTCTGAAAACAAGTTTAGCATACATGGCTCTGTCCCCCTCCGATCATGGTAAGGACATTCAGAATTTTATCAAAAAAATCACTTCTGCTGTCGTTGCCCTTGCGCAGTTCCATAAAGATTTCTCCGTCTTTCAAAAAAAGAATACGGCTGGCATAGCTGGCGGTAAAAGCGTCATGGGTTACCATAAGAATTGTCGCCCTAAGCTGTTCATTGATACTTTGAATGGTAGACAGCAGCATTTGTGAGGAATGGCTGTCTAATGCTCCTGTTGGCTCATCTGCCAATAAGAGTTTCGGATTGTTGATAATTGCTCTTGCACAGGCACAACGCTGTTTTTGACCACCCGATACCTGATAAGGATATTTGTTTAGAATATCGCTGATATTCAGCTTTCCGGCTATATCCAAAATGCGGGGTTCTACACTCCCGGCAGGGACTTTATTGATTGCTAATGCCAGTGCAATGTTTTCTGAAATTGTCAATGTATCCAGCAAATTGAAGTCTTGAAATACAAAACCTAAATTCTCTCTGCGAAAGCGGGCAAGGGATTTTGGGTTGATTTCCGTTATATCTGTTCCCTCTAAAAAAATATGCCCTGCACTTACGGTATCAATCGTAGAAATACAGTTTAGCAGCGTTGTCTTTCCAGAACCGGACGCACCCATAATTCCGAGAAATTCTCCGGCTTCCACAGAAAAACTAATATCTTTAATGGCTTTGGTAATATTCCCCTCATTGCCATAATATTTTTGGATATGCTCCAGCTTCAAAATTGTATTCATCGGATAAACCTCCTTAACTGTTCCATACCCATATTGTAAATGGAGTATATCATTTTTTGTATCAAGTTTTCTTACACAGTTCTTACAAAAATGTAAGAAGTGCAGAACCTATCAGCCCTGCACTCCGATAATAAAGTCATTTATTTGAAAGATAAGTGAAATCGTTGTTCCTCTGTTTTCGGAATAAGCAGTAAGTCCTATTCCCAGTTTATCACATAGACGCTTGCAAAGATATAAGCCAATTCCAGTAGAATTTTTCCCGGTTCGCCCATTCTGACCTGTAAATCCTTTTTCAAAAATACGGGGTAAATCACTTTTAGGAATACCTATCCCATTATCTCTGATAAATAGCACAATCTTGTCATTCGTTTTTGTCGCCCCAAAGTGCAAAATAGGCTGCTCTACATGGTATTTGATTGCATTACCGATAATCTGATTTAAGATGAACCGCACCCATTTTTCATCGGTGTAAACTTTTGTTTCTATATCGTCTATCTGAATTGACATATTGCTTTGACGCAAAAGATACTTATTATCTGCGATTGCACTATGCACAACATCGCATAAATTGACTTCACGAACAGAATAGTCTTTTTCAGTGTGTTCACTTCTGGCATAGTAAAGCGCCTGTTCTGTATATTGATTGATATTCTCTAACTCTGCCAATACCTCTCTGGAAAAGGGAGAACGGTTATTCTCACACAGCAGCTTCATGGCTGTAATTGGTGTTTTTACTTCGTGTATCCATTGTTCAATGTATTCTTTATATTCCCTGCGTTCCCTCTGTACTTCGCCAATCCGTTCCAACATAGATTTTTCAGCCATTTTCATAATCTGGTAAAAAACCTGTTCATCAGCCCTTTCCGGCACTTGCATGATTTCCGGCAATAAATATCGTTCTTCTAATTGCTTCGTCATATTGAGCAATTTATTCAGATACTTTTTTCGTGAGAAATAAAAAGTCAGCAAAGATAAAACAAGGACAATCGACCAGACCGCAAGAATAAACAGGACTGTTTGGATTGGATTATCGCTTGCAATCAGGAACAAGGCAAGGGCAAGCATACCCAGCAGATTGATTAAAATGACGGAGAGTTGATTTTTTAGATATTGTTTTCCACTCATAATGTATATCCCTGCCTATGCTTTGTTTTAATGAAATCTACAAGGCCGATTGTCGCCAGTTTGTCACGAATACGGGTCATATTGACACTTAGGGCGTTATCATCAACATAAAGCTGATTGTCCCAAAGAAAATCCACAATATCATTTCTGGAACAGATTTTTCCGGCGTTCTTAAAAAGGTAGTAGAGGATTTTCAATTCATTCTTTGTCAATTCTGCTTTCTGTCCTTTGTACTCTATCATGCTACTCTCCAAATGCAGGGTAGCTTCTTTCCACATATAAATTTCTGTTTGAGGGGAACGGTAGGCTTTCTTTAACAATGCAGCAATTTTAGCAAGAAGAATAGCGGGATTATAAGGCTTTGTGATAAACGCATCTCCACCCAGCATAATGCTGTTTAGTTCGTCCATATCTGTATTGCTGCTTGTTACAAATACAATCGGAATATCTGAAAAGGTGCGAATTTGAGAACATATTTCAAAACCGTTATTCCCCGGAAGTTTTATATCCAGAATAACCAGATGTGGCGCAGCTTCTTTTAACTGCTCTATTGTTTGGGAAAAATCCGTAACTGCAAATACTTCATATCCATTCCCAGACAAAAGAGTTTTAAGCTGTGTTTGTATCGTAAAATCATCTTCAATGATTAGTATTTTTTCCTTCATAGAGATACCTCCCTGACACTTTATTATACTGTATCAGAGAGGTTTTCTCAATCCATATTGAAGAATAGTAACGGAATAATGGGCGGTTGTCTATCAAATTATTGTGTGTTACTCTACCGTACATGAGCATTTGCACCGGGATTATCGTTGCCGTATCCTTCCATAAGATTGATTGCACCCCAGATTCCTAAATTTCATTATTTGTAATTTGGGCAAAATAAAAGACCGGTCAGATTTTCTCTGATCGGCCTTATCTGCCATGTTCTATATTTAGTTCTAACCGAGGTCAGACAGTGTAATTCTGTCGTATGCCCCGTTCTTGGCATCTTCTGGATGTGGTTCTAATCCGATAATCGTTATATCATTCTTATCCGGACCATATACCCAAAACATCCTTCTAGCTCCGCTTTTCTTATTTTCCAAATAGGATTGCCACACCTTCATTCCATATCTTTTTGATAATGGTTCAATCTCATGTGACTTTAAGCTAGGATAAAACGGATCCATTGCCAATTTCTTAAGTGCAGATCCCCATTTCTTATAGAGTTCTGCATCTTTTTTGTTTATTGTTCCATCACGATAGCTTGTTTGCAATTTATTCCATAACTCAGCCATCTCCGGAATACCCATTCGTATAGTATATGTCATTCGTATCCCCCGTTCATACCTTAGAAATCAGATAAATCAACAGCTGGAGATACCTCTCCCATTTTGAAATTGCTAATTGCTCTATCCATATCTTCTAAAGTACGTGCAGAAATACTCTCTGGAACCGTAAGTTCTCTCGGTTCTAACACAATACACCCGTTATCATATTCCTTAACATTGTAGTACTGGAATAATGCACCTCTAAGTGTAATTCTTTTTTTGCTATCAATATGAACTGTGTAATCTTTTACTGCTGTCATGATTCTCACCTCCATAATATCAGGTGGGATATCCCACCTGATATTATAATATACTACCATTTAGTATTTGTCAATGTGAATCAATTATTCCTGAGCATATGCTTGCGCGGACCTGCCACGCTGTCTCTTAGAAAAGACCGGAAAGTAAAGAAACAAGAGTATTATAATCTTTGTTCTATATGTAATTAAGCCCCATCAGACAGATTTCTCTATCCAATGGGGCTTCTATGTCATATTTTTGTAATTTTACAAATTTCCACCAATAAGGTACATCACGTTTTTAGTACAGCTTTGCACCTGCCGGGATTCTGTCATTTACCATCAGAAGGTTCAGTCCTTCGTGACCGTCTTCCTCATGTACTGCTGAGATCAGCATACCTTCAGAATCAATTCCCATCATCTTTCTCGGTGGCAGGTTCACGATAGCGATTGCTGTCTTACCAACAAGCTCTTCCGGCTCGTAATACTCGTGAATACCGCTTAAGATCACACGATCTTTACGCTCTCCGTCATCTAATGTGAACTTCAGAAGCTTCTTTGACTTCGGTACTGCTTCACATGCCAGGATCTTCACTGCACGGAAATCAGATTTTGCAAATGTATCGAAATCAACCATTTCTTCAAAGATCGGCTCGATCTTTACATTGGAGAAATCAACCTTCTCAGCGACCTTTTCTGCGGCTGCAGGAGCTGCTTCGGAAGTCTTAGAAGCCTTCTTGTCAGCGTCTAAAGACTTCATCGTCGGGAATTCTTTTGATTGCTACGAGCATTTTTAATTTTATCAGCTATCATAATTCTGTATGCCTCCTTCTTCCATGAGATTACAGCAAACGTAGTAGTAATGTCTATCAAAAGGCTTTTACATATTAGATAAAAGCATGTAAAATTTCTTTTACATAGCTTAATTGCGGTCTATTTAGCTTGTTTCTTGACTACTCAGGAAAAATATTTCTACCCTCGCCCCACCTGTATTTTCAGAATTTGAAAGTTTAATACCTCCACCATATTTTTCAGCCACAGTTTTTGCAAAAAATAGTCCCATCCCATAATGGGCTTCGCCATTTCTACTTGTGTCATCCATAAAAAACTGCTCTGTGCCATGCAATAATGCTTCTTTTGTAAATCCTGATCCGCTATCCTCCACAATGAATGTCAGCCGGCCATCCTGCTCCTTTGCGTCAATATAAATGATTCCATTTTCTTTTGTATGCTCCACTGCATTCTGAATCACATTCATTACGGCCCGGAACATTGGATCATAAGCAATCGTTACCTTTTTATCACTTTGTTCCGCCTTCCAATCTATCTTCTGGTGATAGATTTCTACCAGTCCGAGTGCCTGTTCCTTTATATCTGCGAAAAAATCTTCTAACCTCACCGTTGTATAGGTAACATCACTGCAATTCCATGATTTTGTGACATCTATCAACTGTTTTACATAACTTTGTATCTGTGTTGTGCCGTTCAAAACATAAGTGATATTTTTCTTCTGTTCTGTGGTCAGTTCAGTCTCTGAAAGTAGTTCTGCATTTCCCCGTACAATCGTAAGAGGTGTTTTAATATCATGCGCCAAAGCAGACATCTGCTGTTTCTTTTCCTGCTCTGTTTTCCACTGCTTTTCTAAAGATTCTCGCAATGCATCTCGCATATCATCGATTGCCGATAAACAGTCATCAAACTCTTTGATACCGGAACAGGATGTCTCATATTCCAGATTTTGATCCTTTATTTGTCTGATTGCGTCTAATACAGGCTGCATCTGCTTTTTGATTCTTTTTCCAAAACGTATGGACTGAATGATGATAATCGCTACCGCTCCAATCACTGACATAATACTCATCACATTCTGTGGTCCTATAAAATGCTCCCTCAAAAAAGCTGAATGATATTGAGGTGTCAGGCGATATTGCAATACAACATATTCATTTTCCCTTACAATTACTTTATAAAAATATTTCCCGGATGCGTTTCCGTACTTTGCAACATTCCATGCTATCTGTTCGTATTGTTCTGACAGATCTCCACCTATTTTCTCTCCATTCTCTGAAAAGATTACATAATCACAAAGTGCAGGAATCATCTCAGCAGTTACTTTATCCGCACGTAAAATCGTATCATATGCTTCATTAATCTTTTGCTCTGCATAATTCGCCGGATAGATACAGCCCACACTAATCAAAAGGTACAGCAGCAGCCAAGCAACAATCACCAAACCTACTAATGATCCAAGCATGACCAGTACATATCTCATAAAAATCCAGCTGAGTGCATTGCTTCTCTTTACTCTTCCCATTTATATCCAATCCCCCAGACTGTTTTTATCGGTGTATAATCATAATCCGCAAATTTTGCTCTTATATTTTTGATATGCGTGATTATAGTACTGTCATTACTCTCATTGTCAAAGCCAAAGACCGCTTCCAATATCTGTTCCTTCGAGAAAACCTGTCCTCTGTTTTTAGCCAGAAATTCACAGATTTCGTACTCCGCCTTCGTAAGAGGAAGTTCCTTATCATCAACCAATAGTTTCTTTTGAGATATTTGAATACAGACCCTCCCCAAAACCATCCGGACAGAATGTTCCCTGTGCTCTCTTCTAAGATGTGCATTGATCCTTGCCCGAAGTTCCATCACTCCAAATGGCTTTGAAATATAATCATCTGCTCCTAAAGAAAGTCCGTTTACCAGACTGTTTTCCTCCGTTTTTGCCGTAAGAAACAAAATCGGACAATCCACAAGTGCCCTGATTCTTTTGCATAATTCGAAGCCATCAATTCCAGGCATCATAATGTCCAGTAAAATCAGGTCATAACGATGTAATTCTTCCATATTAATTTTTAGTGGATTACTTACTTTGGTAACCAGATGTCCATCCTTATTCAAAATGCTTTCTATCATTTCCAATATTGCCGGTTCATCATCAACTGCCAGTATTTTTGCCATAGTTTCCCTCGATTCTATTCCGATATTCTGTTTCCTTCCCAGTGGTTTACCCACCAAAAATAGTATACCATACTAATCCCTGTAAATATTAAGCAACCTGGTATGAATGACAACCATTCACCTACACTAGTTTCTCCCAATACAGATTGCAGATAAGTATATGGTACTCTACCCGTCCAGCAGACAAATACATATTTCCACACATAATCTCCAAGTCCGGTAAGCATCAATGCACTAATTAGTCCTGATATAATCCCTGCTCCAATGGATACCCCTTTTCCAAACTGAAAAGCCAGAATCAGCTGCCACAGATAAAGTGGAACACTGCTTCCCCACAGCAGCAATGCTGCAA